>Ga0180219_1000147_pt1 | contig 80986 bp, 75 predicted proteins | sample eDN3rd30CBELigMG_FD_151338 | JGI IMG/M metagenome (GOLD analysis project Ga0180219, IMG submission 151338) | Enriched Miracle-Growth compost microbial communities from Emeryville, California, USA - eDNA 3rd pass 30_C BE-Lig MG (version 2)... ...
AGGTCTTCTCGGCGAGGGTCTGATCGTCGAGCATGCGGGCCGCGGCCTCGGGGAGGTCGAGCTTGGTGATCTCGGATGCCGCGCGCACGACGCGACGGTATCGCGCTGCCTCGCGGTCCTGGAAGATGGCGCCCCACGTGAACGTCGGGATCTCGCGCATCGCGACGGTCTCGGGGAACAGCACCGCCGAGTTGGTGTCGTAGCCGGGGGTGAAATCGAGCAGCCGCAGCGACACGAAGAGCCTGTTCGTGTAGGTCTGCTCGAGCTCCGCGATGAACTCCGGCCAGATCACCTCGACCAGCACCGCCTCGACGAAGCGGCTGCGTGAGCCGTTCTGCGTGTACATGGGGAAGACGACGAGGTGTTGCAGTCCGTCGATGCGGTGCTGCTGCGGTTGGAACTCCACGAGCGAGTCGAGGAAGTCGGGAACGCCGAAGCCGGAGGCCGCCCAGCGCGTGAAGTCCTCGACGCTGGCGTTGAGGTAGGCGGCGTCGTGCGGGAACAGGGGAGCAAGCGCGCGGATGGAGCGGATGACCAGGTCGACGAGGGTGCGCGCTTCGTCGTGGGCGGCCTCGTCAGGGATCGAGCCGTCCTGCTCCTGCAGTGACTGCAGGGCGGTCGCGGCGCTCTTGAGGGCCAGCCAGGCGGGCTGCTCGGCGACGGGACGACCGTCTTCGACGACCTCGGGTTCGCCGATGACAGCTGCGGGCGTGTGTGCGGTCAGGGACATGTTGAACCTCCGATCTGGTCGAGAGTGCCGAGCCGGACGCGCCGGCGGACGAGCACGCTCCGCGGGCACGGAGCGCATGCATCCATCGTATGAACATCTTCCGTGTAGACGCCATGATGGCAGGAAAAGTTCCGGTAACGTTAAGGTATGGCACTCAATGACGTCGACGCAGGCATCGTGGGGGCGCTCGCCCGCGATGGTCGGGCGACCCTCGCTCAGCTGTCGGGCGAGGTCGGGCTCTCGGTGTCGGCGGTGCAGGCGCGTCTCAAGCGGCTCGAGTCGGAGGGCGCGATCAACGGCTACCGTGCGGTGATCGACCCCGAGGCGGTCGGCAAGCCGCTCTCGGCGTTCATCGAGATCACGCCGCTCGACCCCGGGCAGCCCGACAACGCTCCCGAGCTGCTCGCGCACCTCGACGCGATCGAGGCGTGCCACTCGGTGGCGGGGGATGCCGCCTACATGCTCTTCGTGCGCGTCTCCACGCCGCGCGCCCTCGAAGAGCTCATCCGTGAGATCCGCGCCGCCGCTTCCGTGCGCACGCGCACGACCGTCGTGCTGCAGACCTTCTTCGAGAACCGCCCGCTGCTTCCCGCCGTCGGCTGACCGCGGCGCAGGAGGCGTGAATACATCCCGGGGCGGATGCCGGTCGGCATCGCTCTCGCGTAGCGTCGGAGTGTGTTCCGGCCCCTCCCGACCCATCGCCTGATCCTCGACGCCGTCGGCGCCGGGGTGTTCTTCCTGGTGAGCGTGCTGTTCGTCACGGGCCTCGTCACCGGCTGGCAGGGGCTCGACAGCACGATCGCGATCGTGATCGGCGTCATCATCACCGCGCTGTTCAGCGTGGCCCTCGGCATCCGGCGCTGGTCGCCCACCCTGGCGCTCGCCGTCTCGTGGTTCGCCGCGCTCGTGCAGATGGGCTTCGGCCTGCCGCCGCTCGTGGCCAACCTCGCCATCTTCGGCGTCTTGTACGCCGCGGCCGCCTACGGCACTCAGCTGCTCTTCTGGCTGAGCTTCGCGTCGTCGTTCGCCGGCGCCGCGGCGATGACGATCTACCTCGTCGTGGTCCCGCTCATCCGCAACGGGTGGACCCCTGCCGACGGGTTCGACGGCCGCGTCACCGTCAGCATCGCGAGCTTCGTCGCCGCCTCACTCGCCCTGCTGCTGGCCTGGACCGTCGGTGCGCTCGTGCGCACCGCGATCCGCGCGCGCGAGAACCGCGAGGCCCAGCGCCGTGCCGAGGAGGAGACGGCGGTCGAGGCCGAGCGCAACCGCATCGCCCGCGACATGCACGACGTCGTCGCCCACTCGCTGGCCGTCGTCATCGCACAGGCCGACGGCGCCCGCTACGCTGCGGCAGCCGATCCGGATGCCGCCGCTCAGGCGCTCACGCAGATCTCGACGACGGCCCGATCCGCCCTCGCCGATGTGCGGATGCTGCTGACGCAGCTGCGACACCGTCAGGCCGACGGCCCGCAGCCGACGGTCGCCGACCTCGAGCAGCTGTACGCGCAGGTGCGCGCAGCGGGCGTCGACCTCCGCGTGGACCTCGACCCGCTTCCCCGTGAAGAGCCGCCGGCCGCCGTGCAGCTCGCCGTCTACCGGATCCTGCAGGAGGCGCTCACGAACGCACTGCGTCACGGCGCCGCGGCCGCCGGAGAAGACCAGCGCTCGGGCGTCGATGTGGCGCTCGCGTGGCATCCGGACCGTGTGCACATCTCGGTCGTCAATCCGCTCGCGTCGCCGCCGTCGATGTCGGGCGACGGGCGGGGACACGGGATCATGGGAATGCGCGAGCGCGCAGAGCTCGCGGGCGGCACGCTCGAGGCGGGCGCCCGCGACGGCGTGTTCGTCGTGGAGGCGGAGATCCCGATCGGAAGGACGTCATGACCGTGCCGATCCGCGTCGTCCTCGTGGACGACCAGGCCCTGTTCCGCGCCGGCATCCGCATGGTGGTCGACTCCCAGCCCGACCTCGAGGTCGTGGGAGAGGCGGGCGACGGCGCCGAAGCGCTCGAGGTCGTGCGCGCACAGAAGCCCGATGTCGTGCTGATGGACATCCGCATGCCCGTCATGGACGGGCTGACGGCGACCGCCGAGCTGCTGCGCGATCCCGACGCGCCCAAAGTGGTCATGCTCACGACCTTCGACCTCGACGAGGCCGCCGCGCGCGCGATCCGCGGCGGCGCGAGCGGCTTCCTCCTGAAAGACGCCGACCCTGAGTTCCTGCTCGCGGCGATCCGGACCGTCCACGCCGGCTCGTCGGTCATCGCCGCCGCGGCGACACGCGAGCTCTTCGCGCACTTCTCCCAGCCGGCAGCCCAGCCGGTGCCGTCGGAGTTCGCGGCGCTCACCGAGCGCGAGCGTGAGATCTTCGCCCTCGCGGCGCGCGGACTGTCGAACGCCGAGATCGCCGCGCGAGAGTTCCTCTCGGAGGCGACCGTGAAGACGCACATCAGCCGCATCCTGACCAAGCTCGCGCTGCGCGATCGCGTGCAGCTGGTGGTGTTCGCCTTCGAGCACGGCCTCGTCTGACACGGCGGGCCGCCGGCTCCGCCGCCGGAGGACGTACGACGGGATCATCCTTGCGATGTACGCGAGCGCGACTGCGGGCCGATGTCCCGGCGTCGGCGGCTCCGTAGCGTCGAAAGCATGGAGATCACGACCACCGACCTGGGCCTGGCTGCCCGGGTTCAGAACCTCACGAAGACCTATGGCTCGGGCGAGAGCGGCGTCCGCGCGCTCGACTCCGTCAGCGTCGGCATCCGCCGCGGCGAGTTCACCGCCATCATGGGCCCCTCCGGCTCCGGCAAGTCGACGCTCATGCACATCATGGCGGGCCTCGACGCGCCCACGTCGGGACGAGTGTGGATCGGCGACACCGAGATCACGGGCCTGTCCGACCTCGAGCTGACGATCCTCCGCCGTCGCCGCGTCGGCTTCGTCTTCCAGTCGTTCAACCTCGTCCCGACGCTCGACGCGCTCGGCAACATCCTGCTGCCCTTCGATCTCGACGGCCGGCGCCCCAGCGCGATCGAGCGTGCGCGCATCGACGGGCTCGTCGAGTCGCTCGGGATCTCTGGCCGGCTTCGGCACCGCCCGCACGAGCTGTCGGGCGGTCAGCAGCAGCGCGTCGCGATCGCCCGCGCCCTCGCGACCACGCCCGACCTCCTCTTCGCCGACGAGCCGACCGGCAACCTCGACTCGCGGTCGAGCCGAGAGGTGCTCGCTCTGCTCGCCTCGGCCAGCCGCGAGCACGGGCAGTCGATCGCGATGGTCACGCACGACCCGGTCGCCGCCGCTTACGCCGACCGCGTCGTGTTCCTCGGCGACGGTCGCATCGTCGCCGACAAGCCTCGTCAGACGGCGGAGCAGATCTCGGCGCACATGCTCGCCGCGGAGGTGTCGGCATGAGCGCCGTCACCGTCGACCGGGTCCCATCGGCGGGAGAGAAGCGGATGCCGCGGCCGCTGTCGGCGTCGCGACTCGCCTGGATGCGGGAGCGCGGCATGGGGGCGACCGTGCTCGTGTCGGCCATCTCGACTGCCTTCGGCGTCGCGCTCGTGACGGCCACGGCCTACATCGGCCATCTGTTCCTGATGTCGCCGATGTACGGCTCCTCGGACACCCTCGGTCTGGTCGTCACGGTCCTGGGGATGCTGCTGCTCGCGGTTGCGGTGTACGTCGCCGCGATCGTCACGGCGAACACGTTCTCGACGATCGTCGCCGGACGCACCCGTCGCATCGCGCTTATGCGCCTCGTGGGGGCATCGGCCCGCTCGCAGCGCTCCGAGATCGCCGGCCAGGGATTCGTCGTGGGCGCGATCGGCGCCGCCATCGGCCTCGTGCTCGCCACCGTGGGCGCGGTGGTCGCGCTCCCGTACCTCGACCGCCTCCTCGGGGTCTCCTCGGACTACGTCGTCGTGCGCCCAGAGCTGGCCCTGCCGGCCCTCGCCGTGATCGTCACGACGTGGGCCGCCGCCTGGGCGGGCTCGCGCCGCGTCCTCACCGTCACGCCGCTGCAGGCTCTCGTCGGCTCGGTCGAGCTCACCCACGAGCAGGTCGCGAAGCGGTCGGGCCGCAACGTCGCGAGCATCACGCTCGGGGCGATCGGCGTCGCACTGCTGGCCGGGGGACTGCTGCTCGGACTCGTCACTCCGCTCGGCGTCGTCGTCGCGTTCTTCGGCGGGCTCTTCTCGTTCACGGCGCTCACCCTCGCGGCATCCGCGATCATGCCCCCGCTGCTGAAGGTGACGGGCCGGATGTTCGGTCGCTCGACCACGGCACGCCTGGCCGCCGAGAACGCGCTGCGCTACCCGGAGCGGTCGAGCCGCATGGCGATCGGCGTCGTGATGGGCGTCGCGCTCGTGACGATGTTCGCGGTCGCGGCGGAGTCGGTGAAGGCGATGGTCGCGGCCTCGAGCGGGGGCGAGCCCGACGTCTACTTCAACCAGATGATGGACTCGTTCTCGGGCGTGATGATGGCGCTCGTCGCCGTCAGCGCTGTCATCGCTGCGGTGGGGCTCGTCAATCTGCTCACGATCGGGGTCGTGCAGCGCCGTCGCGAGCTCGGGCTGCTCCGTGCGCTGGGGCTGACGTCGTCGCAGGTGCGTCGCATGGTGCTGCTGGAAGCGGCGCACATCACCGTCACGGCCCTCGTCTTCGGGCTGGCGCTGGGAGTGGCCTACGGCTGGGTGGCGGCGCAGTCGACCCTCGGCTCGGTGCCGATCCCGCCGATGTGGCAGGCTCCGACGTTCGTGCTGCCGGCCGTCCCGCTCGTGCCGACGCTCATCCTCGTGGTCGCGACCGCCGTGCTGACGCTTGTCGCCGCGGTCGTCCCGACGCGGCTGGCGACCAAGGCGGCTCCGGTCGAGGCGCTCGCCGACTGAGAGGTCCGTCGCCATTGCGCCGGGGCCGTCTGCACAAGCTCCTCGGATCCGGTCGCCGCCACGTGCGCGGCGGCCGGATGTCGGCGTCGACGGCACGGTTCGACGGGGGTGGCGCCGCGCGGGTGTGTCAGTCGAGGTCGGCGGGGTCGGGCCGATCCGGGTCGTGGGCCCACGTGGGCGCGAGCTGCCGCAGCCGGACGCCGCGCCACTGCCACACGCTCCACAGCAGGGGCCACAGCGGCGCGGCCGACGCCCCTCCGATCACGAGCCGGTCGCGCCAGAGCGTGCGCGCCGGGTCGCCCGGGGCGGGGGAGACGGCCATCTGGTGATCCCAGACATCGAGGGATGCCAGGGGGCCCGTGAGCGGGATGCCGCTGTCGCGGAGGATCCGCACGGCTCCGCGCTCATCTTCGACGAGGCGATCGCTCACATGCACGAGCTGTGCGCCGAGGGGGATCGCGCCGCCGAGCGTCATCCGCACGGGCACGTCGAGTCCGGGCTCGAGCGAGGTCGGAAGGCCCTGCGCGGCCATCGGCTGGAGCTGGACGAGCGGTCCGTAGAGCTCCGCGACGGCCCGCGGCGAGTGGAGCGCCCGCCATGCGGCGTCGGCGTCGCAGTCGAGCGTCAGCTTGAGGAGAATCCGCATCCCTCAGTCTTGCACCGCGCCCCCGATCATCCGGTAGCGTGGGAGCGCTCCCATTTCTATAACTCTGCGCCATCAGTCAGGATCCGCCGTCATGCCCCTCAACCCCTCCATCGAGTCCGGTGACCGTTCGCACGGAGCGACCGCGATCGAATCGGTCGCCCAGCTCTCGACGCTGCTCGAAGACACCGACCCGACGCTCGACCCCGAACTGGGTCGCATGGCGCGCCGTGTCGCCACCGAGGGGCTCGTGCTGCTGCGCAACGAGGGCGACGCACTCCCGCTCGCGGGGCGCCGCGTGGCGCTGTTCGGCCGCGTGCAGCTCGACTGGTTCGCGGTCGGCTACGGCTCCGGCGGTGACGTCAAGGTGCCCTACGTCTGGAACCTCGTGACGGGACTGCGCGACGCCGGCGTTCAGCTCGACGACGAGGTCGCCGGCCTCTACGCGTCGTGGTGCGCGGCAAACCCGCCCGAGCTCAACGGATCGTGGGGTCAGTGGCCGCACCACTTCCCCGAGATGCCGCTCGACCCGCACGTGGCCGCAGCCGCCGCAGAGCGCTCCGACGTCGCCGTCGTCGTGATCGGACGCGCCGCCGGCGAGGCGCGCGACAGCCTGCGCACTCCGGGCAGCTTCTACCTGACCGACGCCGAGCGGGCGATGCTCGACGCCGTCACGGGCGCGTTCGAGCGCACGGTCGTCGTGCTCGACGCCGGCAACGTCATGGACCTGTCGTGGATCGCCGACTACGGCGACCGCGTCTCCGGCGTGCTGTACGCGTGGCAGGGCGGCATGGAGGGCGCGCGCGCCGTCGCGGCAGTGCTGTCGGGTGAGGTGTCTCCCAGCGGAAAGCTCACCGACACGATCGCCTGGTCGTACGACGACTACCCCAGCGCTCCGAACTTCGGCCACCTCGATGCGAACGTCTACGCCGAGGACGTCTTCGTCGGCTATCGGTACTTCGAGACCTTCGCGCCCGAGAAGGTGCAGTTCCCGTTCGGCTTCGGGCTCGGCTACACCGACTTCTCGCTCACGGTCGTCGAGGCGGTCCAGGATGCCGGCGCCCTCCGGCTCGTGGTCGACGTGCGCAACGAGGGCTCCCGCGACGGCAAGGAGACCGTGCAGCTGTACGCGGCCGCGCCCGGGGTCGCGCTCGCGCAGCCGGCTCGCAGCCTCGTCGCGTTCGCCAAGACGGGCCTGCTGGCTCCGTCCGAGACGGAGCGGGTGACCCTCCAGGTGGCCCTCGACGACCTCGCGTCGTTCGACGACTCGGGCGCCACCGGCAACCGTCACGCGTGGGTGCTCGAGGCGGGCGACTACCGATTCTTCGTCGGCAGCGATGTCCGCTCGGCCGCCGAAGCGGCCACCGTCACCCTCGACGAGCTGCGCGTCGTGCGCCGCGTCGCCGAGGTCACGGCTCCCGTCGAGGGCTTCGACCGCATGACGGTCGTCCGCGACGCCGACGGCGGCGCCCGACTGGGCTGGGAGCCCGTGCCCACCGCGACCGCCGACCGCCGCGAGCGCGTGCTGTCGGCGCTGCCCGCAGAGACCCCGCCGACCGGTGACCGCGGCATCACGCTGGATGCCGTCGCGCTCGGCGAAGCCACGCTCGACGAGTTCGTCGCCCAGCTGTCCGACGAGGAGCTGTCGCAGATCGCCCGCGGCGACATCACGATGCACTCGCCCCTCGGCGCGGCCGGAAACGCGGGCGTGCTGGGCGGCGTGTCCGAGTCGCTGCGCGCGAAGGGCGTGCGCCCGGTCACGACGACCGACGGGCCCAGCGGCATCCGCCTGTCGGCGTACGCGTCGCTGCTTCCCTCGGGCACGGCGTTCGCGTCGACATGGAACCCGGCGCTCGTGCAGGAGCTGACGGCGCTGCACGCGCAGGAGATGGTCCGCAAGGGCTCGGACGTGCTGCTGAGCCCCGGCATGAACATCCACCGCGACCCGCTGTGCGGCCGCAACTTCGAGTACTTCTCCGAAGATCCGCTCGTGACGGGTCGCACCGCGGCCGCTGTCGTGCGCGGCGTGCAGTCGCAGGGCGTCGCGGCGTGCCCCAAGCACTTCGCAGCCAACAACCAGGAGACCAACCGCACGCGCCACGACTCGCGCGTGTCGGAGCGCGCGTTCCGGGAGATCTACCTGCGAGGCTTCGAGCTGTGCGTGCGCGAGGGCAGGCCGCTCGCGCTCATGACCTCGTACAACCAGATCAACGGGGTCTGGGCGCATTACCACGACGCGCTCGTGACGGGCGTGCTGCGCGACGAGTGGGGCTACGAGGGCTGCGTCGTCACCGACTGGTGGATGGAGGATGCCGTCGACCCCGACTTCCCCGCCCTGGAGAACAACGCCTACCGCGTGCGCGCGCAGGTCGACGTGCTCATGCCGGGCGGAGTGAAGACCGAGAACGGTCCGCAGGACTACGCCGACGACACGATCCTCGAGTCGCTCGCACGCCCCGACGGCATCACTCGCGGCGAGCTCCAGCGCACGGCCCGCAACGTCCTGAAGCTCGTGCTCGCGCTGCGTTCCGTCGTCGACGCGCGAGGCGGGAAGGCCTGACGCCGGGAGGTCATCGCGGCGTGCGCGTCAGAGCGTGCGGTGCGTCGTGACCGATCGGCCGCGGAACTCGGCCACGACGTCGCCGGCCTCGTCCGTCACCGTCACGTCGTAGACGCCCGTGCGACCGCTGCGCACGCGGCGCACGGCGTAGGCGGTGAGCAGGGCGCCGGCGCGCGTCGCCTTGAGGAAGGCGATGTCGGCGCCGGCGGCCACCGTGATCTCGTCGTCCTCGTTGCAGGCGATCGCGAACGCGGTGTCGGCGAGGGCGAAGACCAGCCCTCCGTGCGTGAGGTCGAACCCGTTCGTCATGTCGTCGCGGACGCGCATCGAGACGATGGCCTCGCCGGGCCGGTCGAGCACGACGGTCATGCCGAGCGCGGCTGACGCGCGGTCTCGCTGCATCATGGGCCGGAGCGGTGTCGGCTGCACGTCGGTGGGCGCTTCGGCGGGGGTCTCGTCGGGCATTCGTCCTCCTGCCGGATAGCTGACCGATCGTTCAGGAACGATACGGCGGTGCGCGGCATCCGGCAACACATGGGTGGGAGACTGGCGATATGAGCGCGCCCGCATCTCCCGCTGCCGGCCCTGCGCCTGCCCGCCGAGGACGCCCCGGCTACGACCGCGACCGCGTGCGCGAGATCGCGGTCGCCCTCTTCAACGAGCAGGGCTACGACGCGACCTCCGTCGCCGACGTCGCCGCTCGGCTGGGGCTGTCGAAGTCGGCGCTGTACCACCACTTCTCGTCCAAGGAGCAGCTGCTCGAGATCGCGCTCGAGGAGGCCCTCGGGGGGCTGGAAGCCGCGATCGACCGCGCCGAGGCGCTCGACGCTCCCGCGATCGACCGTGTCGAGGCCGTGATCCGCGGCGCGACCGACGTGCTGCTCGCGAACCTCCCCTCGGTGACCCTCCTGCTGCGCGTGCGCGGGAACAGCCCCGTCGAGCTCGCGGCCCTCGAACGCCGCCGTCGCTTCGACCAGCGGGTCACCGCCATGGTCGCCGCGGCGCAAGCCGAGGGAGCCCTCATCGCCGACGTCGACGCACCCGTCGTCGCACGCCTCATCTTCGGCATGATCAACTCGGTCGTCGAGTGGTACCGGCCCGGCGGCGCCGTCGACGGCGCGCGCCTGGGCCACGACGTGCTCACCGTCGCGCTCACAGGCCTTCGCGCCGACGGCGGCCCGCGCAGCGCCGGCACCCGACGCGAGAGCGGTGCGGTATGAGCGGCGACCTCTGGCGCATCACCCCGGGCGAGCTCGACCGCAAGCTCGGCATCGAAGTGCTCGAGCAGAGCGCAGACCGCGTCGTGACCCGGATGCCGGTGCGCGGCAACACGCAGTCGCTCGGCCGGCTCCACGGCGGAGCGAGCGCCGCGCTCGCCGAGGCGACGGGGTCGTGGGCGGCGATGATCCATGCCAGCACGAAGGGGAAGGTGTGCGTGGGCGTCGACCTCAGCATCACGCACCACCGCGGCGCCCGCGACGGGGAGATCATCGCGACCGCCGAGCCGCTCCACGCCGGGTCGCGCGTCGCGACCTACCAGGTCACCGTCACGACGCCCGAGGGCGATCTCATCGCGACCGCCCGCATCACGAACCTCCTCGTCGAGCCCGACCGCTCCGCGTGAGCCGACCGCGGCGCGCGCGGGGCTCTAGCCTGGAGAGATGGCCACCCCGTTCGATCAGTCGCGCTACCAGGTCCGCTTCGAGTGGGGCGCCTCAGGGCTCGAACGCCTCGCGCCCGCCGACGTCGTCGTGGTCGTCGACGTGCTGAGCTTCTCGACCGCCGTCGCCGACCTGGTCGCCACCCGAGCCCGCGTGCCGCTCGACGATCGCGCGCTGGCCGCCTCGCGAAACGGCGCCCCCATCGCGCGCCGCGCAGCCGAGAGCGGAGCCGTCGTGCTGCTCGGGTGCCTGCGGAACGCGACCGCCGTCGCCGACGCCGTCATGGCCGAGCAGCAGCGACGCGGGCAGCGCACGAGCATCGCGGTGCTCGCGGCCGGCGAGCTGTCGTCGGCATCCGACGCCGAAGCGCGGTTCGCCGTCGAAGACCAGCTCGGGGCCGGCGCGATCATCGACGCGCTCGGGGCGCGCGGCATCGATCACACCGCTCCGGAGGCGGCCGCCGCGTGCGAGTCGTTCCGCGGGCTGAAGGGGGCGCTGCGGCACCTGCTGACGGCGAGCGGCTCAGGGCAGGAGCTTCTCGAGACCGGGCGCCGCGAAGAGGTCCTGCACGCCGCCGAACGGGATGCCGTGGCCGTCGCGCCACGACTGGTCGACGGCGTGTTCACGGCCTGAGCGGTCAGCGCGGCGTCATCGCCGCGAGGCGCGTGGCCGGAGTGATCTCGCGGCGCGTCCACGAGAACAGGAACCGCTCGTCGAATCGGCGGGAGCAGCGCGCGCACGAGGTCGGTCGAGTCGCCTTGCGGTGCCGGTAGGCGACATGGCCGGCGGGACACACCCCCACCCACGGCGCGAGCTCCGTGGCGGTCTCGCCGTGGTGGGTCACACCGCCCGTGTAGCCGAGAGCGCGGGCCGTGCGCTTCCAGGCGGCGCCGTGGCCGGCTCGGGCGCCGGCGAGGGCGTGCGCGATCTCGTGGAGGATCGTCTGCCGGTTGGTGTCGTCGTCGTACCGGGCGGAGAGGTAGCGCGACACCGTGATGCGCTTGCGGGCGTAGTCGCACGCCCCCGCTCGCCGCTTCGCGTTGTCGAACGCGAACGTCCATGACTCGTCGAGATGCTCGGCGATGAGCTTCTCGGCCTCACGGCGCACGACGAGCAGATCGGTCATTCGAGCAGAGTAGACGGAGCCGGCGACAGTCAGCTGGCGACGGCCGTGCGAAGGCGGTCGGCCGCCTCGATCGCCAGCAGCGTCGACTCGAGCTGGTCTTCGGGGGCGCCCGACTCCTGGCGCAGGAACAGCGAGCGCTTGAAGTCCTCACGGGCCGACGCGTAGTCGCCGGCATCGTAGGAGACCTTGCCGCGGTGCTGGAAGGCGAACGCGGCGAGCGCGGCCCACCCCTGTCCCTCGGCCTCTTCCGCGCACGTCGTCAGCTCCTGCAGCGCCGCCGCGTACGCGCCGCGGTACTGCAGGATCGTCGCGTGCAGGATGCGGGCGCGCAGCAGGTCCTTGCGGGTGCCGCCCATGCGAGCCACGCGCACCGACTGCTCCGAGATGACGAGGGCGTCCTCGAGGCGGTCGAGCACCTTGAGCAGCCAGACCCGCTCGAGGAGGGCGGGAAGGCTGCGCTGGTCGCCGAGCTCCGCGAGCCGCTCCTTGCAGCGGCGCTGGTCGACCTGCTCGCGCAGAGTGTCCGGGTCGTATCCGAGGATGTAGCTCACCGTTTCTCCCTTCTCCCCCGCGCGCTCGATCCTCCGCGCGGTGCGCTCCTCAAGTGTCGCCCGGGCGTGGCCGGAACCGGTCGAGGGCGCGCCGTGTCGCGCACGACACTCAGCGTTCGAACAGCGACGAGGAGGGCTTCGGCGAGGCCTGCGCGTCGGCATCCACGCTCACGCGCGCGCCGTGGGCGAAGGCGTCGAGCTCCGCGCCCTGCGCGACCTTGGCCGGGTGGGGGCCGACGGCCATGAGGCGAGGCAGCCACTTGGTGGGGAGGGGAGCGGCGGACGCCGCGATGACGAGGTTGCCGAACCGGCGGCCCTTGAGCGTCTGCACCTCGGCGAGCACGACCACGTGCGGCAGCACCGCCTGGACGGTGGCGACCTCGCGCCGGGCGAACGCGAGCCCCGCGCCGTCGGCGACGTTCACGAGCAGGATCCCCTCGGGGGCGAGCAGGCGGGCGAGCGTCTGGAAGTACTCGACGGTCGTCAGATGCGCGGGGGTCTGGGCTCCGGCGAACACATCCGAGACGACGAGGTCGGCGGCGCCGAGGAGTCCTGCGGGAAGGCGCGAGGCCACGTCGCGCGCGTCGCCGATCCGCACCCGAAGCTGCGCGCCCCTGGGCAGCGGCAGGTGCTCGCGCACGAGGTCGACGAGGGGCTGCTCGAGTTCGATCACCTGCTGGCGCGAGCCCGGCCGCGTGTGCTCGATGTAGCGGGGGAGCGTGAGCGCGCCCGCGCCCAGATGGACGGCGGTCAGCGGCTGCCCCGGCATCCCGATCAGGTCGATGACGGCAGCCATGCGCGCGACGTACTCGAAATGCAGGTGCGTCGGGTCGTCGAGATCGACGTGAGACTGCGGCGTGCCGTCGACGTCGAGCTCCCAGCCGCTCGTGAACCGGCTGGGAACGATTCGCGCGACGCTGCCGTCGGACAGTCTCCGTGAGGGTCCGTCGTGCTCGATCCGCGCCCGCGCCATCCCCCCACGGTAGCCGCAGCGACCGAGACAGGATCGAGATGAATGTGTGACTCGCGCCCGGGCGGTTCGCCGGTAGCGTCATTCCCATCCCAGCGGGCGCGTACCCGCGTCCAACGGCGGACACCCAACACGGAAGGTGCACACAACATGCTCTCCAGTTCGAGAAGGCGCGCTCTCGCGGGCGTCGCGGCATTTGCCGTCGGCGCGCTCGTGCTCACAGCGTGCAGCAGCCAGCGCGGCGGCGACGGCGACGAGACCGACACCCCGAGCGACGTCGACACGACGTTCGTGTTCGGATCGTCGGGCGACCCGTCCAGCCTCGACCCTGCGTTCGCCAGCGACGGCGAGTCGTTCCGCATCTCGCGGCAGATCTTCGAAGGCCTCGTGGGCGTCGAGCCCGGCACCGCCGACCCGGCGCCGCTGCTGGCCAAGTCGTGGACGATGTCCGACGACGGCCTGTCGTACACGTTCCAGCTCGAGGAGGGCGTCACCTTCCACGACGGCACCGACTTCAACGCCGAGGCGGTCTGCTTCAACTTCGACCGGCAGAACGGCTTCACCGGCGTCGCGCAGAGCGCGAGCCTGTCGTACTACTGGGGCGCCCTCATGCGCGGCTACGCCGACACGGGAACGTCCATCTACGACGGCTGTGAGGTCGTCAGCGACACCGAGGTCACCCTGAAGCTCACGCAGCCGTTCGCGGGCTTCATCCCGGCGCTGTCGCTGCCCGCGTTCGCCATTCAGAGCCCCACGGCGCTGCAGGAGTACGACGCCGACGACGTGGGCGGCACCGCCGAGGCGCCGACCCTGAGCGAGTACGCACAGGGCCACCCGACGGGAACGGGCCCCTTCAAGTTCGACTCGTGGGAGCCGGGCTCCCAGACCACCCTCTCCGTCTACGACGACTACTGGGGTGAGCAGGGCCAGGTGCAGAAGGTGATCTTCAAGGTCATCGGCGACACCACCGCTCGTCGCCAGGCGCTCGAGTCCGGTTCGATCGACGGCTTCGACCTCGTCGCGCCGGCCGACCTGGGCGCGCTCGAGGACGCGGGCTACACGCTCGTCAACCGGGCGCCGTTCACGGTGCTCTACCTGGCGTTCAACCAGGCCTACCCGGGTCTCGACGACATCGACGTGCGCAAGGCGCTCACGATGGCGATCGACAAGGACGCGCTCATCTCGCAGGTGCTCCCCGAGGGCACCGTCGCGGCGACGCAGTTCATGCCCGACTCGGTCATCGGCTGGAACTCCGACGTGACCACCTACCCGTACGACCCCGAGCAGGCCAAGCAGCTGCTCGCCGAGGCGGGCTACGACGAGTCGAACCCGCTGGAGCTCCTGTTCAACTACCCCGTGAACATCTCGCGTCCGTACATGCCGAACCCGGAGCAGATCTTCGCGAACCTGCAGAGCCAGCTCGAGGCGGTCGGCGTGAAGATCAAGGCCGAGTCGAACGAATGGGGCGAGTACCTCGACCGGATGCAGGGCGGTGCCGACCACGGCATCCACCTGCTCGGCTGGACCGGCGACTACAACGACCCCGACAACTTCGTCGGCGTCTTCTTCGGAGCCGAGACGAACGAGTGGGGCTTCGACAACGCAGAGCTCTTCTCAGCGCTCACCGAGGCCCGCGGCCTCAAGAGCGAAGAGGAGCAGGTGCCGGCGTACGAGGCGATCAACGAGCAGATCGCGCAGTTCATCCCGGGCGTCCCGCTGGCCCACCCGGTCCCGACGCTCGCGTTCGACCCGCGCGTGAAGTCGTATCCGGCCAGCCCCGTCCAGGACGAGGTCTACAACATGGTCGAGCTGTCCGAATAGACTCCCGACCCACGGATGCCGTGACCGTCTCGCGCGGTCACGGCATCCGTGCCCGCTCCTTCGACCCCTACCGGAGTCCCACCTCGTGCTACGCACCATCGGCCGGCGGATCCTGCTGCTGATCCCCACCCTGCTCGGGCTGACCGTCCTCTTGTTCTTCTGGGTGCGCGCCCTTCCCGGCGGACCCGCCGTGGCGCTGCTCGGTGAGAAGGCCACCCCCGAGGCGGTCGCCGAGATCAACCGCCTCTACGGCTTCGACCGGCCCCTCATCGAGCAGTACGTCACGTGGCTGGGCCGGCTCCTGTCGGGCGACTTCGGCAGCTCGATCCAGACGGGGCGTCCCGTGCTGGAGGAGTTCGCCCGCCGGTTCCCCGCGACGATCGAGCTGTCGGTGCTCGCGATGATCCTCGCCGTCGGCATCGGCGTGCCGCTCGGCTACTGGGCCGCCCGCCGCAGCGGCCGCTGGGGCGACCACACCGCCGTCGCGCTCAGCCTCGTCGGCATCACGATCCCCGTGTTCTTCCTCGCGTTCATCCTCAAGTACGTGTTCGCCGTGCAGCTGGGCTGGCTGCCGTCGGACGGGCGCCAGAATCCGCGCATCGACGCGACGCACTACACGAACTTCTACGTGCTCGACGGCGTGCTCACGGGCGAGTTCGATGCGGCCGGAGATGCGCTCCTGCACCTGATCCTTCCCGCGCTCGCGCTCGGCACCATCCCGCTCGCGATCATCGTGCGCATCACCCGAGCGTCGGTGCTCGAGGTGCAGAACGCCGACTACGTGCGCACCGGCATGGCGAAGGGCATCTCGCAGCAGACGCTCCGCAGCCGCTTCATCCTCCGCAACGCGATGCTCCCGGTGGTGACGACGATCGGCCTGCAGACGGGCCTGCTCATCTCCGGCGCGGTCCTCACCGAGACCGTGTTCGCGTTCCCCGGCATCGGCTCGTTCCTCGCCCGCGCGATCTTCACGCGCGACTTCCCCGTGCTGCAGGGGTTCATCCTCTTCATCGCACTGCTGTACGCGCTGATCAACCTGCTGGTCGACGTCTCGTACAGCCTCATCGACCCGAGAGTGAGGGTCCAATGACCTCCGCAATGCTCCCGCCCGCCCCCGGCGGCGGCGCCAGCGAGGAGACCGTCGCCGACCACCAGGTGCTCGAGGCGCGCACGGGCGGCGGCTTCTGGCGCGACGTGTTCGTGCGCCTGCGCCACAACCCGACCGCGTGGATCGGCGCGATCATCGTGCTGCTGTTCCTCCTGGTCGCGGCACTCGCGCCCGTGATCGCGCCCTACGGTCCCACGGAGCTCCCCGGCCAGCGCTTCATCACGCCGACCCACATTCCCGGCCCGGGGGAGCTCGCGCAGTTCCCCCTCGGGCTCGACCGCTTCGGCGGCGATGTGCTCTCGAAGCTCATCTGGGGCGCGCAGGCGTCGCTCATGATCGGCGTCATCTCGACGGCGCTGGGCCTCGTCGGCGGCATGCTGCTCGGCTTCCTCTGCGGCATGTTCGGCGGCTGGGTCGACAACGTCATTATGCGGTTCGTCGACATTCTGCTGTCGGTGCCCAATCTGCTGCTGGCGGTGTCGATCGCCGCGATCCTGGGGCAGTCGCAGCTCGCGGTCATGATCGCGATCGGCGCCTCGCAGGTGCCCGTGTTCGCCCGCCTGCTGCGCGCGTCGATGCTGCAGCAGCGCTCGGCCGACTACGTGCTGTCGGCGCAGACCCTCGGCCTCGGACGCGGCGCCATCACGATGAGCCACGTGCTCCCCAACTCCGTGGGTCCCGTCATCGTGCAGGGCACGCTGTCGCTGGCGACGGCGGTCATCGACGCGGCGGCCCTGTCGTTCCTGGGGCTCGGCGGGGGACTCCCGCAGACGGCCGAGTGGGGACGCATGCTCACCTACGCGCAGTCGGAGCTCGCGATCGCCCCGTGGCTCGCGTTCCTGCCCGGCATCTGCATCTCGGTCACCGCGTTCGGCTTCACCCTGTTCGGCGAGGCGCTGCGCACGGCGATGGACCCCCGCACGCGCGCACGCTGACGGCATCCGCCGGTCCTGCTGTCGAGATCGCCGCCTGCTGCCGAGATCGCCACCTGCCGTCGAGATCGCCGCCTGTTGAGGTGCACCAAGCGGCGGTTTCGGCACGAGCGGGCGCTTTCGGCGCACCCCGCTGGCTGCGGCATCCGCGACGCGACGTCAGACGGCGACGGCGCCTGCGCGCGGGGGGCCCTGCACGCGGGGGGCCCTGCACGCGCGCAGGCTGGCGGGATCCGCGCCCGCCGAGATCGCCGCCTACTGCCGAGATCGCCGCCTGTTGCGGTGCACCAAGCGGCGGTTTCGGCACGAGCGGGCGCTTTCGGCGCACCCCGCTGGCTGCGGCATCCGCGACGCGACGTCAGGCGACGGCGCCTGCGCGCGGGGGCCCTGCACGCGCGCAGGCTGACGGCATCCGCCGCCTGCCGAGATCGCCGCCTGCTGTCGAGATCGCCGCCTGTTGCGGTGCACCAACCGGCGGTTTCGGCACGAGCGGGCGCTTTCGGCGCACCTGCACCCGCACCCGCACCCGCGGCATCCGCGCCGCGTCAGACGGCGGCGCACCCGCACGCGCCGACCCGCGGCATCCGCGCCGTGGCATCCGCGCCGTGGCATCCGCGACGCGACGTCAGACGGCGATGTCGAGCTCGTTGCCGGGGATGGATGCCAGCAGCCGGCGCGTGTACGGGTCGCGCGGATTCGTGAAGATCTCCTCGGACGAGGCGGCCTCGACGAGGCGTCCGTCCTTCATGACGCACACGTAGTCACTGATGAGCCGCACGACAGCGAGGTCGTGCGAGATGAAGAGGTAGCTGAGGCCGTACTCGCCCTGCAGGTCACGCAGGAGGGTGAGGATCTGATCCTGCACGAGGACGTCGAGCGCCGAGACGGGCTCGTCGCACACGATCAGCTCGGGATTGAGCGCGAGGGCGCGTGCGATGGCGACGCGCTGGCGCTGGCCGCCCGAGAGCTCCGACGGATAACGGCGCAGCATCGTCTGCGGGAGGGCGACGTCGTCGAGGAGCTTCTTTACGCGCGCGCTCCGGTCTCTCGCCGAGCCGCGCCGGTAGAAGTCGAGGGGCTCGGAGATGATCCTCTCGATCGTGAACATCGGATTCAGCGACGAGTACGGGTCCTGGAAGATCGGCTGCACTTTCTGCCGGAACTCCCGCAGCGCCTTGCCCTTGAGCGTCGCGACGTCCTGGCCGTCGAAGCGGATCGCGCCCGACGTCGGCTCGACGACCTTCAGCAGCATCCGGGCCGTCGTCGTCTTGCCCGATCCAGACTCGCCCACGATCGCGACCGTCTCGCCGCGCGGGATCGAGAACGACACGTCCGACACTGCCGCGAAGCCCTCCTTGCTGCCACGCACGGGGTAGATCTTCGTCAGCCCGTCGACCTCGACGATGGCGTCGGATGCCGGGGCGGCCGCCGCTGTGCCGGGCTCGGTGGCGGTGTCCGTCGTCGTGGCGAACACCTCGGGGCGCAGCCGGGCGACAGCGACCGACGGGGCGGCGCGCACGAGGTCCTGCGTGTAGGGATGCTGCGGGTCCTCGAGGATCTGGCGAGCCGGGCCCTGCTCGACGATGCGGCCGCGGTGCATGACGACGACGCGGGCCGCGCGTTCCGCCGCGAGGCCGAGGTCGTGGGTGATGAGGAGCACCGACGTGCCCAGCTCGTTCGTCATACGGTCGAGCTGGTCGAGGATCGTCTTCTGCACCGTGACGTCGAGGGCGCTGGTCGGCTCGTCGGCGATCAGCAGCCGCGGGTTGCAGGCGAGGCCGATCGCGATGAGCGCCCGCTGGCGCATGCCGCCGGAGAACTCGTGCGGATACTGCTTGGCGCGCTCGCCGGCGTCGGGGAGCCCTGCCGCCGCGAGCGTCTCGACGACCTTCCGGTCGACGTCCTTGGACGTCGCCAGGCCGTGGGCGAGGAGCGTCTCGGCCACCTGTGTGCCGATCTTCGACACCGGGTTGAGGTTCGACATCGGGTCCTGTGGCACGAGGCCGATCCGGGCGCCGCGCACCTGGCGCATCTTGCTCTCGGGTGCGCCCACGAGCTGCTCGCCGTCGAGCAGGATGCTGCCGCGCACCACCTGGCCGTTGCCGGGCAGCAGTCCGATGATCGCCATCGCGGTCGTCGACTTGCCCGATCCCGACTCGCCCACGATCGCGACGGTCTCGCCGGCGGCGATGTCGAGGTCGACGGCTTCGACGGCGTGGACGGGTCCCGCGACGGTGCGGAAGTCGACCGCCATGTCGCGCACCTGCAGGAGCGGCGTGGGAGCGGCGGGCCGTGTCTCGAGAGGCATGCGACCATCCTGCCCCGCCATGCCCGTGAGCGCACGGGGTGATCCGGGGTCTTTACGCAGTCGTGACTGCGCCGACATCGTGCGCCGCCGCCGGTACCGTGGCGGTATGACGGCGATCGATCTCAATGCCGACCTCGGTGAGACCGTCGACGGCGTTCCCACCGCCGACGACGATGCGATGTTCGCGCTCGTCTCGAGCGCGTCGGTCGCGTGCGGCGGTCATGCCGGCGACGACGACGCCATGCGTGCTTCGGTGGCGCGCGCGGCCGATCACGGCGTCGTCGTGGGCGCCCACCCCTCGTTCCTGGACCGGGCAGGCTTCGGACGCGTCGCGCTCTTCGTCGAGCCGGCGCTTCTGCGCGAGCAGGTCCGTTCGCAGATCGAGGCGCTCGTCTCCGCCGGCGCCGACGTGCGCTATGTCAAGCCGCACGGGGCGCTGTATCACGTCGTGACGCACGACGCTGCGGCGGCGGATGCCGTGGCCGCCGCCGTCGCGGATGTGTCGGAGCGGATCGGTCGCCCCCTCCCCGTGCTCGGCCTCGAAGGCGCGATCTCGCACTCGTCGGCTCGCGCCGGACTCCCGTTCCTGCGCGAGGCGTTCCTCGACCGCGGGTACCTCCCGACCGGCGGGCTCGTGCCGCGCACGCAGCCCGGCGCGCTCCTCGACGACGCGGCGGCCGTCGCCGATCGCGCCGTGCGCCTCGCCGTCGACGGGGTCGTGGAGGCGATCGACGGCACGCTCGTCGCGGCTCGTGCCGCGTCGCTGTGCGTGCACGGCGACTCCCCGGGCGCGGTCGCGATGGCCCGTGCCGTGCGCGCCGCACTCGACGCGGCCGGGGTGGCGGTGCGTGCGCCGTGGTGACCCGATGCTGACGCCCCGCGTGCTGCCGCTCGGCGACCGGGCGCTGCTGGCCGAAGTCGACGCGCTCGCCGAGGTCATGGAGCTGCACCGGCGGCTGCAGGCGTCGCGCCCGGCAGGGGTCATCGACCTCGTTCCCGCCGCCCGCACGGTGCTCGTCCGCGTCGATCCGGCTGCGCTGCCGCTCGTGACCGCCCGTTCGTGGATCGTGGGCGCCGCTCATGCGGACGCGGCGGCGGATGCCGTGACCGAGGCGGCCGTCGTGGAGCTGCCGACGGTCTACGACGGCGACGATCTCGCGGGCCTCGCCGCCGAGCTGGGACTGTCACCCGAAGAGCTCGTCGCCCGGCATGCGACGGCGGAGTGGACCGTCGCCTTCACGGGCTTCGCGCCGGGGTTCGGGTATCTCGTGAGCGCTGACTGGCCTTACGCGGTGCCCCGGCTCGCCCAGCCCCGCACTCGCGTTCCGGCCGGGGCGGTCGGTGTGGCCGGCGAGTTCACGGGTGTCTATCCTCGCGAGACGCCGGGGGGATGGCGACTGCTGGGCACGACGTCGGCCACCCTGTTCGATCCGGATGCCGCCGACCCGGCCCTGCTCGCACCCGGCATGCGCGTGCGGTTCGCGCCCGCCCGTGCGGAGGCGACCGTCGGCGCCGTCGCCCCCACAGCCGCGCGGCCCGCGCCCGTGCCGGAGGGCCGCGGACGCGAAGCGGCCCCGCCCGCCCCGGCGCTGCGCATCATCAAGCCGGGGCTTCTTGCGACCATCCAGGATCAGGGGCGTCCCGGCCATGCGGGCGAGGGTGTCGCGGTCTCGGGCGCCGCCGACCGCTCCGCCCTGCGCACCGCCCACCGACTCGTGGGCAATCGCGAGGGCGCCGCCGGGGTGGAGGTCACGATGGGAGGCTTCCGGGCGGTGGCGCTCGCCGACACGTGGTTCGCCGTGACGGGCGCGTGGGGTCCCATGAGGCTCGACGGCCGGGACGTCGATCCGTACACGGCGCACCCGTGGCCCGCCGGCGCGGAGCTGGCGATCGACTGGTTCGCACACGGCGTCCGCGCCTATCTCGCGGTGCGCGGCGGAGTCGACGCGGTGCGTGTGGCGGGCTCGCGGTCGACCGACGTGCTCGCGGGTCTGGGGCCGGCACGTCTGCGGGCCGGCGACGAGCTCACGCTGGCCGGCGAGACGGCCGGCGGCATCCCTCCCGAAGACCTGCACCCGTGGGGAGCGCCGTCCGATGCGCTCGTCGAGATCGCGCTGGCTCCCGGCCCGCGCGCCGACTGGTTCGCACCCGGTGCGCTCTCGACGCTGTTCGAGTCGACGTGGACGGTGTCGAACGAGGCCGATCGGGTCGGCATCCGCCTCGACGGGCCGGAGCTCGTGCGCGCGCGAGACGGAGAGCTGCCGAGCGAGGGGATGGCGCCGGGCGCTCTGCAGGTTCCGCCGTCGGGGCGACCCGTGATTCTCGGAGTCGACGGCCCCGTGACGGGCGGCTACCCGGTCATCGCTGTCGTCGCCGACGCCGACCGCGACGCCCTCGCGCAGGCGCGTCCCGGCACCCGGCTGCGCTTCCGGCACGCCCGCTGAGCCGCCGCGCCGGTGGCGCGCGGTCACCAGTGCGCCAGGAGCTCCTCGGCCGTGCGCGCCTCGGCCTCGGGAAGGGCGCGCAGCACCGCCTCGGTCACCGTCAGCTGACGGCCGCGCTGCTCTCCCGCCGCGACACGGTCGGGATGCCGTTCCCGGACGGCGTCGAGGGAGAGCGCATGGACCGTGAACGCCTCCACGTCGAAGACGCCTACGCGGTGGCGGATGTTGGCGGCCGCGGCCGACAGCTCGCCCGCCCGCTCGGCCTCGTCTCGGGCGGCCGCCACGGCGCAGAGCCCCTCGAGGCCGTAGGCGATGCCCTCCTCGTGGTGCAGCCGCACCGACTGCAGCAGCGTCTGCACGAACACCCCCTCTGCCTCGTCGACCGCCTGACGCACGATGAGCAGGCGTCCGCGCTGATTGCCTGCGACAGACAGCGTGAAGCGGTCGCCGTGCGCCTTCGCGATCGCAGAGGCGCGCTCCAGGTGCGCGAGCGCGTCGTCGATCGATCCGCGCAGCCAGGCGACACGGCCGAGCGACACTCGTGTGATCGCCTCGCCCCACGCGTTTCCCACGGCGTGCAGTCGCTCGACCGCCTCGTTCAGCTCCTTGTCCGCCAGGTCGATGTCGGGGTCGGGGAGCTGCACGCGCGCCGTCGCGCGGGCGGCGAACGCCATCGCCGCGGCATCCTCGTCGCCGCTCTCGGCGAACAGCCGCACCACCTCGCCCAGCCCCGCGACGACCTCCTGCGCGGGCCGCTGCCACAGTTCTCCCCAGAGCGCGAAGAACCAGGCGATCGCGCGCGTGTGCTGAGTGATGGGCTTGTCCTTGCCCAGCAGCTCCAGCATCCACACCCGCACGCCGCCGAACAGGCCCATGATCCACCAGTAGATGAGGAGGCCCCACGTGAAGTCGGCCGCGTCGTCGAGGCGGTCGGTGTACACGAGGTGGCGGACCGCCGCGCGGAGGTTGGCGAGCTGGAGCCCGAGCTCGGGGAGCACGGCCGCCTGACCGGGACCGCGCAGCTCCGGAGCCAGCCGCTGCGCGAGAGCACGGTAGTAGTCGGCGTGGGCGGCGCGCATGAGGTCGGCCTCGCCGCGCTCCTTGAGGCGGCCGATCGCGTACTCGCGCACGATCGCCAGAAGCGAGAGCACGGTGCGGCCGTCGACATCCGTCTGCTTCACGAGCGATGCGTCGACGAGGGCCACGAGGCCGTCGAGCGCCTGGCGGCCCCATGAGCGCTCCTTCCCGAGCGCCTCGACCGCGTCGAGGGTGAACCGCTCCGCGAACACGCCCAGGTCGTCGAGCATGTCGCGCTGCTCGGGCGGGAGCAGGCTCGCGCTCCACTCCAGCGTCGCCCGCATCGTGCGGTGGCGTTCGGGCAGGTCGCGCACGGCGGCCGTCAGCAGCGGCAGGCTCTGCCCGAGCCGCTCCGCGATCGCCTGCGGCGACAGCATCCGCGCCTTGGCCGCTGCGAGCTCGATCGCAAGCGGCAGTCCTTCGAGGCGGCGGCCGATGTCCATCACGGCGTACGCGTTCTCGTCGGTGAGAAGGAAGCCGGGCTTCGCTGCGCTCGCCCGGTCGACGAACAGGTCGCACGCGGCGGACTGCTCCGCCCGCTCCCGCGTCGGGGGCGCGCCGGTCTCGGGCGTCGACAGCGCCCCCACCTCGTACACGCGCTCGCCGCGGATGCGCAGCACGATGCGGCTCGTCACGAGGAAGTGCGCGAGCGGCGCGACGGTGAACAGCCGCACCAGCACGGGGGCGGCGTCGACGACCTGCTCGAAGTTGTCGAGCACGAGCAGCACACGGCGGTTCTCGAGGGCGCGGGAAAGCCGCTCCTCCAGCGCCGCCTCGCCGTTGTCGCGGATGCCGAGCGTGTAGGCGATGGTCGGGAGCAGCAGCCCGGGCTCCAGCACGTTCTCCAGCGGCACGAAGTATGTGCCGTCGGGGAAGTGCTCCTCGGCGGCGAGCGCCACCTCGATCGCGAGGCGGCTCTTGCCGATGCCTCCGGGTCCGATCAGGCTCACGACGCGGTCCTCGCCGCGCCGCAGGAGCTCGACGACGGCGGCGATGTCGTCGGCCCGGCCGATCGTGCGCGTGTACGGCACGGGGATGCGCGCGACGAGCGACCCGCCCGTCGGCGGCGCCTGCTCCATGATCCGCGACTGGTCGAACCGCTCGGCCAGCAGCGTCGCCAGATCGCCGGCGATGCGCGCGCCGAGCGACTCGGCATCGTCGAAGGGGAGGTAGGCGACCGTGTCGTCGCTCTGGATGCGGGCGATCAGCTGTCGCAGACGCTCGTCGCGCTCGTCGACCGTCTTGATGTAGATGAGCTTGGGCATATCGGGCGGAGCGAGCCGGTACTCGTCCTCGAGGCCGGAGACCTCCTCGCCGGGCGCGACCCACCCGTACGAGGAGCCGTAGATGCCGACGAACACGTCGCTCTGCGCGAGATACGATCGGTAGAGGGCGCGCGGTGGATGCGGCCGGGCCCCGAGCTCGAACATGACCGGTGCGAGCTGCAGCCGCTCGATGGCGGCACGAGCCGCGCGGCGCTCCTCGGCGAGCTCGCGCAGGGTGGAACTGACGAAGACCCGGATCCGCTGATCGGGAGTGCGGATGACGGGCTCGACGACCCCAGTCATGTGCACATCATGGACTTCGCGGGCGTGTCGCGCCACTGTTCGCCCGGTTTGCGCGGGGGAACGCGCTTTTATACCGCAGCATCCGGAACTCGTCAAGAATCCGACTGGACACGGCGCGTCGCGGGGCTTATAGTGGGTAGTTGCGCTCCCTTCTCCCATGCCCTCATATGGTGGTCGGCTTGTTGTCTGCACCCCCGTCGCCTCGCGACGGCGCGAGTTGCAGGATCGGATCGGGGTGCGCTTCACCTGACGACAAGGAAAACCCGCCCTGCCCGGGCTCACGGAGGTAATCCCCTTGGCTGCTGCGCGCAACGCAACCAATTCCACCACCCCTAAGAACGGCCGCGGAGCATCCCGCCTCTCGTTCGCCAAGATCTCCGACACGCTGACGGTCCCCGACCTTCTCGCGCTGCAGACGGAGTCGTTCGACTGGCTCGTCGGCAACGACGCCTGGAAGGCGCGCGTCGCCGAGGCTCAGGCCGCCGGGCGCACCGACGTGCCCACGATGAGCGGCCTCGAGGAGATCTTCGAGGAGATCTCGCCGATCGAGGACCTCGGCGAGACCATGCAGCTCTCGTTCACGAACCCCTACCTCGAGCCCGAGAAGTACTCCATCGAGGAGTGCAAGGAGCGCGGCAAGACCTACGCCGCCCCGCTCTACGTCGAGGCCGAGTTCATGAACCACCTCACCGGTGAGATCAAGACCCAGACGGTCTTCATGGGCGACTTCCCGCTCCAGACCGACAGGGGCACGTTCATCATCAACGGCACCGAGCGCGTCGTCGTGTCGCAGCTCGTCCGTTCGCCCGGTGTCTACTTCGACAAGACGCCCGACAAGACGAGCGACAAGGACATCGTCTCGGCGCGCGTCATCCCCAGCCGTGGTGCCTGGCTCGAGTTCGAGATCGACAAGCGCGACCAGGTCGGAGTCCGCATCGACCGCAAGCGCAAGCAGTCGGTCACCGTGTTCCTCAAGGCGCTCGGCCTGTCGAGCGAGGACATCCTGAACGAGTTCGCCGGCTTCGAGTCCATCGAAGACACGCTCAGCAAGGACACGATCCTCACGAAGGAAGACGCGCTGCGCGACATCTACCGCAAGCTGCGTCCGGGCGAGCAGGTCGCCGCCGAGGCGGCCCGCGCGCTCCTCGACAACTTCTACTTCAATCCGAAGCGCTACGACCTCGCCAAGGTGGGTCGCTACAAGATCAACCAGAAGCTCGGTCTCGACTCGTCGATCACTGACTCGGTGCTGACCGTCGCCGACATCGTCGCGACGATCAAGTACCTCGTGGCGCTTCACCGCGGCGACGCGACGGTCCCCGGCATCCGCGACGGCAAGCCCGCCGAGATCCGCCTCGACGTCGATGACATCGACAACTTCGGCAACCGCCGCATCCGCGCCGTCGGCGAGCTCATCCAGAACCAGGTCCGCACGGGTCTGTCGCGCATGGAGCGCGTCGTCCGCGAGCGCATGACGACGCAGGACATCGAGGCGATCACGCCGCAGACCCTGATCAACGTGCGCCCCGTCGTCGCCGCGATCAAGGAGTTCTTCGGAACCTCGCAGCTGTCGCAGTTCATGGACCAGAACAACCCGCTCGCGGGCCTGACGCACAAGCGTCGCCTGTCGGCGCTGGGTCCCGGCGGTCTGTCGCGTGAGCGCGCCGGCGTCGAGGTCCGCGACGTCCACCCGTCGCACTACGGCCGCATGTGCCCCATCGAGACGCCGGAAGGCCCGAACATCGGTCTGATCGGCTCGCTCGCCTCGTTCGCGCGCATCAACGCGTTCGGCTTCATCGAGACGCCGTACCGCCGCGTCGTCGGCGGCAAGGTGACCGACCAGATCGACTACCTCACCGCTTCGCAGGAGAGCGACTACATCGTCGCTCAGGCCGGCGCTGAGCTGAAGGAAGACGGCTCGTTCGTCAACGAGCGCGTCCTGGCCCGCCGCGGCCAGGGTGGCGAGGTCGACCTGTTCCCCGCCGACGAGATCGGCTACATGGACGTCTCGCCGCGCCAGATGGTGTCGGTGGCGACCTCGCTCATCCCGTTCCTTGAGCACGACGACGCCAACCGCGCGCTCATGGGCGCGAACATGCAGCGTCAGGCTGTGCCGCTGCTGCGCAGCGAGTCGCCGCTCGTCGGAACCGGCATGGAGGGCTTCGCCGCGATCGACGCCGGTGACGTCATCGTCGCCGACAAGTCGGGCGTCGTCGCCGAGGTCTCGGCCGACGTCGTCACCGTGCAGCTCGACGAGGGCGGCACGCAGGACTACTTCCTGCGCAAGTTCGACCGCTCCAACCAGGGCACCTCGTACAACCAGCGGGTCGTCGTGTCCGCCGGTGAGCGCATCGAGGCCGGCGAGGTCATCGCCGACGGCCCTGCGACGGAGAACGGCGAGCTCGCGCTCGGCAAGAACCTCCTCGTGGCGTTCATGACGTGGGAAGGCCACAACTTCGAGGACGCCATCATCCTCAGCCAGGACCTCGTCAAGAACGACACCCTCTCCTCGATCCACATCGAGGAGTACGAGGTCGACGCTCGCGACACAAAGCTCGGCAAGGAGGAGATCACGCGTGACCTCCCCAACGTCAGCCCCGACCTGCTGAAGGACCTCGACGAGCGCGGCATCGTCCGCATCGGCGCCGAGGTGCGCCCCGGCGACATCCTCGTCGGCAAGGTCACGCCGAAGGGCGAGACCGAGCTCAGCGCCGAGGAGCGCCTGCTTCGCGCGATCTTCAACGAGAAGAGCCGCGAAGTCCGCGACACCTCGCTCAAGGTGCCTCACGGTGAGCAGGGCACGATCATCGCCGTCAAGGAGTTCAACGCCGAGGACGGCGACGACGAGCTCGGCTCGGGCGTCAACCGTCGCGTCGTGGTCTACATCGCCCAGAAGCGCAAGATCACCGAGGGCGACAAGCTCGCGGGCCGCCACGGCAACAAGGGCGTCATCGCGAAGATCCTCCCCGTCGAGGACATGCCGTTCCTCGCCGACGGCACGCCCGTCGACGTCGTGCTCAACCCGCTCGGCATCCCCGGCCGCATGAACTTCGGCCAGGTGCTGGAGACCCACCTCGGGTGGATCGCCAAGCAGGGCTGGAAGGTCGAGGGCACCCCGGAGTGGGCGCTGCACCTGCCCGAGCAGGCCCGCGAGGCCGCTCCCGGCACCAAGGTCGCGACCCCGGTGTTCGACGGCGCGCACGAGGCGGAGATCGCGGGTCTGCTCGACTCGACGCTCCCCACGCGCGACGGAGAGCGTCTGATCGACAGCTCCGGCAAGACGCAGCTGTTCGACGGCCGCTCGGGCGAGCCGTTCCCCGCCCCGATCTCGGTCGGCTACATGTACATCCTGAAGCTGCACCACCTCGTGGACGACAAGATCCACGCGCGCTCGACGGGTCCGTACTCGATGATCACCCAGCAGCCGCTCGGTGGTAAGGCGCAGTTCGGCGGTCAGCGCTTCGGTGAGATGGAGGTGTGGGCCCTCGAGGCCTACGGCGCCGCGTACGCGCTGCAGGAGCTCCTCACGATCAAGTCCGACGACATCGTGGGCCGCGTCAAGGTCTACGAGGCGATCGTCAAGGGCGAGAACATCCAGGAGCCCGGCATCCCCGAGTCGTTCAAGGTGCTCATGAAGGAGATGCAGTCGCTCTGCCTGAACGTCGAGGTCCTCTCGGCCGACGGCACGGCGGTCAACCTCCGCGACACCGACGACGAGGCCTTCCGCGCGGCGGAGGAGCTCGGCATCAACATCTCCACCCGGTTCGAGTCCTCGTCCATCGACGAGATCTGATCCCGGCCAGGCACACTTACGAAATTCGACACAGGAGAACTAGTGCTCGACGCAACCACTTTCGATGAGCTTCGCATCGGCCTGGCCACCGCCGACGACATCCGTCGTTGGTCCTACGGTGAGGTCAAGAAGCCCGAGACCATCAACTACCGCACGCTGAAGCCGGAGAAGGACGGCCTCTTCGGCGAGCAGATCTTCGGACCCTCCCGCGACTGGGAGTGCGCCTGTGGAAAGTACAAGCGCGTCCGCTTCAAGGGAATCGTCTGCGAGCGCTGCGGCGTGGAGGTCACCAAGTCCTCCGTGCGCCGTGAGCGCATGGGCCACATCGAGCTCGCCGCTCCCGTGACCCACATCTGGTACTTCAAGGGCGTTCCCTCGCGTCTCGGATACCTCCTCGACATGGCGCCGAAGGACCTCGAGAAGGTCATCTACTTCGCCGCGTACATGGTGATCTCGGTCGACGAGGACGCGCGCCACCGCGACCTCCCGACCCACGAGGCCAACCTGCGCCTCGAGATCAAGAACCTCGCCGACCGCCGCGACGCCCGCGTCGCAGCGCGCCTGGCGAAGCTGGAGGAGGAGCTCGCCGCGCTCGAGGAGGAGGGCGCCAAGGCCGACCAGAAGAAGAAGGCCAAGGACGCCGCCGAGAAGGACATGGCCGGCATCCGCAAGAACGCCGACGAGCAGATCGCGAAGCTCGAGCGCATGTGGGAGGAGTTCCGCACGCTCGAGGTCGGCCAGCTCAAGCAGGAGGACGACGTCTTCCAGGAGCTGCAGGACCGCTTCGGCCAGTACTTCGAGGCCTACATGGGCGCCGAGGCGATCCAGCGTCGCCTGCAGACGTTCGACCTGGCCGCCGAGGCCGAGAGCCTGCACCTGCAGATCTCGGAGGGCAAGGGCCAGCGCAAGATCCGTGCGATCAAGCGCCTCAAGGTCGTGCAGTCGTTCCTCTCGACAGGCATGAGCCCCGCCGCCATGGTCCTGGACGTCGTCCCGGTGATCCCGCCGGAGCTGCGTCCGATGGTCCAGCTCGACGGCGGCCGCTTCGCCACGAGCGACCTGAACGACCTGTACCGTCGCGTGATCAACCGCAACAACCGTCTCCGTCGTCTGATCGACCTCGGCGCCCCCGAGATCATCGTCAACAACGAGAAGCGGATGCTGCAGGAGGCCGTCGACGCGCTGTTCGACAACGGCCGCCGCGGTCGTCCCGTCACCGGCACCGGCAACCGCGCGCTCAAGTCGCTGTCCGACATGCTCAAGGGCAAGCAGGGACGCTTCCGTCAGAACCTGCTCGGCAAGCGCGTGGACTACTCGGGCCGTTCGGTCATCATCGTCGGTCCCCAGCTCAAGCTCCACCAGTGCGGTCTGCCCAAGCAGATGGCGCTCGAGCTGTTCAAGCCGTTCGTCATCAAGCGCCTGATCGACCTCGGTCACTCGCAGAACATCAAGGCCGCCAAGCGCGCCGTCGAGCGCACGCGTCCCGAGGTGTGGGACGTGCTCGAGGAGATCATCCGCGAGCGCCCCGTGCTGCTCAACCGTGCGCCCACGCTGCACCGCCTCGGCATCCAGGCCTTCGAGCCGCAGCTCGTCGAGGGCAAGGCCATCCAGCTTCACCCGCTCGTCTGCGCCGCCTTCAACGCGGACTTCGACGGTGACCAGATGGCCGTGCACCTGCCGCTGTCGGTCGAGGCACAGGCTGAGGCCCGCATCCTCATGCTGGCGTCGAACAACATCCTCAAGCCGTCCGACGGCCGCCCGGTGACCCTGCCCTCGCAGGACATGATCATCGGTCTGCACCACCTGACGACGGTCAAGGAAGGCGCTGCAGGCGAGGGCCGCGTGTTCGGCTCAGTCGGTGAGGCGATCCTGGCGAAGGACGAGGGCACCCTCGACCTGCAGGCCAAGGTCCGCATCCGCATCCCGGGCCTGACGTTCCTCGAGGGCGAAGCGCCCGAGGGCTACGAGCGTCACGGTCTCGTCGACGCCTCGCTGGGCCAGGCGATCTTCAACGACACGCTGCCCAAGGGCTACCCGTTCGTGCGCGGCCAGGCCGACAAGGGCAAGCTGTCGCAGATCGTCAACAAGCTCGCCGAGGAGTACCCGAAGACCGAGGTCGCCGCCTCGCTCGACCGGATCAAGGACGCCGGCTTCTACTGGGCCACCCGCTCGGGTGTCACGGTGGCGCTGTCCGACATCCTGACCCCGCCGAACAAGGGCGAGATCGTCGCCGAGTACGAGAAGCAGGCGGCAAAGGTCCAGGGACAGTTCGAGAAGGGCCTCACGACCGACGCCGAGCGTCGTCAGGAGCTCATCAAGATCTGGACCGAGGCGACTGACGCCGTCCAGAAGGCGATGCGCGACAACTTCCCGGCGGAGAACACCATCAACCGCATGGTGAGCTCGGGTGCTCGTGGTAACTGGCTGCAGATCCGCAACATCGCGGGTATGCGAGGCCTGGTGAACAACCCGAAGGGTGAGATCATCCCCCGTCCGATCATCTCGTCGTACCGCGAGGGTCTGTCGGTGGCGGAGTACTTCATCGCGACGCACGGTGCCCGCAAGGGTCTGGCCGACACGGCCCTCCGTACGGCTGACTCGGGCTACCTGACGCGTCGTCTCGTCGACGTCTCGCAGGACGTCATCATCCGCGAGGACGACTGCGGCACGTCGAAGGGCCTCGAGTTCACGATCGCCGCACCGTCGGCCGACGGCACGCTCGTGCGCGACGCGAACGTCGAGAACTCGGTGTTCGCCCGCACGCTGGCCGCCGACGTGGTGGACGCGTCCGGCACGGTGCTGGCCGAGGCCGGCGACGACGTGGGCGACGTGCTCATCGACAGGCTCGTCGAGGGCGGCATAGAGACCATCAAGGTGCGCTCCGTGCTCACCTGTGACTCGGCCGTCGGCGTCTGCGCGAAGTGCTACGGGCGCTCGCTGGCCAGCGGCAAGCTCGTCGACATCGGCGAGGCGGTCGGCATCATCGCCGCCCAGTCGATCGGTGAGCCCGGCACGCAGCTGACGATGCGTACGTTCCACACGGGTGGCTCGGCGTCCGCCGACGACATCACCCAGGGTCTGCCGCGTGTCCAGGAGCTCTTCGAGGCGCGGACCCCCAAGGGCGCGTCGCCGATCGCCGAGGCGGATGGCGTCGTCCGCATCGACGAGACCGAGAAGTCGAAGAAGGTCATCCTCACGCCCGACAATGGCGACGAGCCGCACGTCTACCCGGTCCTGAAGCGCGCGACGCTTCTGGTCGAGGACGGGCAGCGCGTCACGGTCGGTCAGCCGATCCTGGTCGGAACGCTCGACCCCAAGGAGGTCATGCGCGTGCAGGGTGCCCGCGAGGTGCAGAAGTACCTCGTCGGCGGCGTGCAGGGCGTGTACCGCTCGCAGGGTGTGCCGATCCACGACAAGCACATCGAGGTCATCGTCCGCCAGATGCTGCGCAAGGTCACCGTGGTCGACCACGGCGACACGACGCTGCTGCCCGGTGAGCTGGTCGACTTCAAGCGCTACCAGCAGATCAACCGCGAGGCCGTCGCCCAGGGCAAGCGCCCCGCGTCGGGTCGTCCGGAGCTGATGGGCATCACGAAGGCGTCGCTCGCGACCGAGTCGTGGCTGTCGGCCGCCTCGTTCCAGGAGACGACCCGCGTGCTCACGCAGGCCGCCATGGAGGGCAAGAGCGACCCGCTCGTCGGCCTCAAGGAGAACGTCATCATCGGAAAGCTCATCCCCGCCGGCACCGGCCTTGCGAAGTACCGCAACGTCGTGGTCGAGGCGACGGAGGAGGCCAAGAGCGAGCGGTACCCCAACCGCATCTTCGCCTCGGACGGCGCGTACAGCGACGCCGACCTGAGCTACGTCGACTTCGACAGCTTCTCCACGGACGACTTCACGCCCGGCTCGTACAACTGAGCGTGAGCTGATCCACTGCGAAGGCCCCCGGCACTGCCGGGGGCCTTTCGCGTGGCCGCGAATCGGGACGGCTCGCGACGCCAACCGAGGGTGGAGTGAGCGGTGCCGCGTACCGTGGAGGCATGGCTCGGGTCGGCGGCAGGAACACCCTCTTCGCGTGGGGTGTCGGTCTTCTCTGCGCTGGAATCGTGGGCACTCTGGTGTGGCTCGCCGCTCCGCTCGTCCCGGCCGGTCTGGCCTTTCTCGAGGACCGCACGAGCCCGCCGACGTCGAAACCGGTCGCGGGAGACGGCGAGGAGGTCGCCGACGCTGCTCCGTCGGAGTGCCGCGACCTCTACTCCGACTCGCTGTGGTCGTCGCTCGTGTGGGCCGACGACTCCGTGCTGACGCCCTCGGAGGATGCGCCGGAGATCTCGGCGCAGGGCTTCGCCGACGCGCTCGCCCCGGCCGTGCGCCTCACGTGCACGTGGACGAGTGCCGAGGGCGACATCTCCACGACGCTGGCATCCGTCGCGTCCGATGCCGGCGCGATCGCGAAGACGGCGCTTCCGTCGCTCGGCTACTCCTGCACGTCGGTCGCGCAGCGCACGCGGTGCACGCTCGACGCCGACGGCCGGCTCGAGACGATCGAGGCCGGAGGCGGCGTGTGGCTGTCGAGCGTGCTCGACCGGTGGCGTCCGGCGCGCTACGTCGACGAGACGGCTGAGCGCGTGTGGGCGGAGGAGCCCGCCGGCTGACGGCCCGTCGTCACGGCGTGGGCGTCTGGGACGTGCGATCGCGTCCGCCCGCGGGCCACAGGGCGTCGATGATCGCGGTCGTGTACCCGGTGGGCGCGAGATTCGAGTACTGCGTGTCGATGATGATGCCGTCGCGGTAGTAGAGCGTGCGGCCCTGCGTGACGGGCAGCGTCTCGTGTTCCCACGTGTCCTCGCAGCGGATGCCGCCTCCCGGCTCGTAACAGGTGTAGCCGTTGCGGCCGAACTCGAACAGCGCGTCGGACGCCGCGCGGTATGGCGAGAAGCCGATGCGGGTGACGAGCCACGTGGCGGCCGCGCCGGGCTCGCCCCATGCGCAGACCCGGGTGCTGTCGGGCAGGATGCCGCCGCCCATCCCGGGGGCGTTGAGCGGAACCCCGTCGAGTTCTGCCAGCACGCTCTCGGTCAGGATCTCGCGGCAGTCGTTGGGCAGCGGAGTGGTCGACGACGACGGCCCGAACGGGAAGTCCAGCAGCGGGGGGCCGGTCGGAGGGGGAGTCGGTGTGGGCGTCGACGACGGCAGGGGCGCTTCGGATGCCGTCGGCTCCTCGGCCGCGGGACCCGTGCAGCCCGTCAGCATGATCGCCGCGGCGACGGCCGCCACGATCACGGCGGGAGCGGGGCGGGCGGAGCGTCGGAGGAGCGGTCGGGGGTGCTGCACGCCGACAACCCTAAGCAGGCGACCTGACGGATCGCCGCAGACACGGCAGAGTCGCCAGGAAGGCCCTCGTCTCCGCGTCCGCCGTCCCGCAAGAACATGGGGCTCGGGTGCAGACACGTCGGCACGCCTTCTCCCGGACGGCGAAGCGGCGCGTTACGCTCGCTGTGCGGTGGCGCGCGCCTCCGCGTGAGGAGTATCACCGCCATGAGCGATCCCCGTTACGGCGAACCCGCCGACCAGACGACGCCCGCCGACGAGCCCGCGAGCGTGGACGACGTCGTCGGCCGCGCGAACGAGGGGCTTGCCGAGGCCGAGGCCGCCTCGCGCGATGCCGTGACTCCGGAAGAAGCCGCGCCCGCGCATCACGACCTCTCGTACATCGAGGCCGCCGGTGTCGATCCTGAGTACCGCGACGGCGACACCGACTCCACGGCCGACGCTGCACCGGCCGCTGAGCCGGTGGCATCCGAGCCCGCCGCCTCGGGGGAGGCCGAGACGGTCGTCGCCCCGACGGTGACGCCGAGCGAGCCGGTCGACCGCTCCACCGAGACCACCGTCGTGGCCCCCGCCGCTGATACGGTCGCCCAGCCGACGCCGCAGCCCATCTTCGTCCAGGCACCCGAGCCGCCCCGCCCGCGCGGCAATCGGGGCGCCGCGGGTCTGATCGGCCTGCTCGCCGCCGTCGTGTTCGGCGTCCTCTACCTCGCCGCCGCGCTGGGTTTCGGCGCCGCAGCCGGCGACGTCACCGTCGACAGCCTCGTGACCGCGCTGACGGGCGCCGTGACCTCGTGGTGGTTCTGGGTCCCGGTCGTCGTCTTCTACCTCGCCTTCTGGCTGCTGGGCGCGATCATCAACCGTGGCCGCTGGGGTCAGTGGGTCATCTTCGGTCTGCTCGTGGGTGCCGCGTCATACGGCGGTCACCTGCTGGGTCAGCTGTTCCAGGCGCCGTTCTGGACCCTGACCGCCAGCCAGGGCGCGGAGCTCGTCGAGGGCGAGCTGCTCGCGCCTCTCGCGATCGTCGCGTTCATCCTGGGCCGCGAGATCACGATCTGGTTCGGCGCGTGGGTCGCCGCGCGCGGCGCGCGGGTCACCGAGCTCAACGACGAGGCCCAGCGCGAGTACGAGCGCACGCTCGAAGCCGGGCCGCAGCTCCACCGGATCTGACATGACCTCCTCCGCGCCCGGACCGCGCCCCAGGGTGCGTCCGGCCGCCGCGCTCGCATACTCGACGATCGGGTTCGCCGCGCTGCTCATCGCCGGACTCGGGATGACGAGCCTGCTCGCGGATGCCGAGGTGATCGGCGTCGAAGGTCTGGGGGCCCTTCCGGGCGCTCTCGGCTTCGCCGCGGCGGTCGTCCTGTTCGCGGCTGTCGTGTGGGCCACCGTGCGCACAGCGCGCCCCTCGTATGCGGGCGCGGCGGCAGCGGCTCCGGCGGCGCTTCTCGGGTACGCCGGGGGAGTGTGGGTGGGGGCCCTGTTCGCGGGCGTCGACCTCGCGCGCGCGGCTGCGGCCGCGGGCGGGTTCGCGACGAGTCTGTTCGCCGTCGTGCTGCTGCTTGCGGCGTTCGTGGCGGCATGGGTCGCCGTCGCGCTCGTGCGCAGGCGCGCGCATCGTCCGCGCTGGCCCTGGGAGGGTGAAGACGAGCCCTGACCGGGCGTCGGGCGGTCGGCTGGCCGGGCCCGACAGCGCGAAATCCTCGCCTACCGGCCGGAACAGGGGACAATAGACCCGTGGAGCGGTCGCTAGAGACCCAGGTCAGCCAGGCGGTCGACGCCTGGCTGAGATGGCTGCCGCGCTGGCAGCCCGCGACCCATCGCGGTCGCGTGGCTCCCTGCCGCCGCTGTTTCGGCTCTCCCGTGCTGTCGGCGGCCGGCCTCGGCTCCGACGTGCCGCACGGCGTGCAGCACGGGCTCTCGACCCGCGTCAAGACGATCGTCGATCAGGCGGTCGCCGCCTACACCGCACGGAACCTGCCGATGCTGCAGGCCGAGCTCGACCAGCAGGCGGCGCGCAACCGGGCCCGCAGCTACCGCCCCTCTGAAGGCCTGGACCCGGAGTTCGAGGGCCTGCCGCTCGACCCCGAGCCCGTGCCGGGAGCCCCGTTCCTGTTCACCATCTCGGGGCTGGCCGACGAGGCGAACGCCGACATCCCCGCCCTCCCGCCTCTGTCGGAGGAGGCGAAGGCCGCGCTCCGCCAGGAGGTGGCTCTCGCAGACGACTACGCGAACATGATCGGCCGCGAGGTGTGCAGCATCCTGCTCCACCATCGCCTGCGCATCCAGGCGGCCGTGAGCCAGCACGTCGAGCCGCAGATCGCGGCGATGCTCGATGAGCTCACGAAGTCGCTCGACGCTCCCTTCGATCCCGGCAGCGAGCAGGGGCTCACGGGTCTCTGAGCCGCCGCGGGCTCAGTCGATCCGATTCGCACGCCGCGTAATCACGCTGTACGGCACTCCCCGGGCGGCACCTAAGGTGGATCCATGGACTCGACGATCGACAACTCGCTCGCACCGCTGGTGGGCGTGCTGGCCACGATCATCGCGATCGCCCTCTACGTGTGGCTCGCGCTCGCGCTGTCGGCGATGTTCCGCAAGATGGGCGAGGAGCCGTGGAAGGCCTGGGTGCCCTTCCTCAACTATGCGACCGTGCTTGCGTGGGGCGGATTCAGCCCGTGGCTTGTGCTGCTCGTCCTGATCCCGGGCGTCGGCGTCGTGATCGTCGCGGTCCTGCTGGTCATCTCCGCCCATCGCATCAACCCCGGGTTCGGCTACGGCGCGTCGATGACGGTGCTGGCGGCGCTGCTGTTCGTCGTGTGGGCGAGCATCCTCGGCTTCGGGCCCACGCCCTGGCGGGGCGCCCGTCCGGCCATGGCTCCGCCGCCCGTTCCGCGACCGCCCCTCCCGACGATGCCTGCCGCGCACGCCGCGGCGACCGGCGCCTACCCCGCGCCGCCGTCGTTCCCCGCTGCTCCCGGTCAGGCGGCGACGTCCTCGCCCTCGGCACCGGGGTCGTTCCTTCCGCCGTCGCCGTCTCCATACCCGACCGACGCCGCCCGGGCTCGGCCTGTCGCGCCGGGCCCGTCGTTCCCCGCTGAGGCGCTCCCCGGTGCAGGCTCGTCGGCGCGGTCACCGGAGCCGGTGAGCTGGGCGCCGCCGACGCCTCCGGCCCCGTCGCCGGCCACGCCGCCGTCCGCGGTGGAGCCTGACGTCGCGTCGTGGCCGTCGGAGATCGACGACGTCTCGGCCGTGTCGCCCTCGCCGTTCCCGCCGAGCGCGGCGACCCCGTCGCCGGCACGGCCCGCAACGGCGAGCGGCTCGGCCGCCGAGTCCGGCCTGATCTCGTTCGTGCCCGGTCGCGGCGAAGACGACGCGGCGCCGTCGTCGCCTGTCACCCGCTTCCCGGCGACGGCTCCGATCGACACTTCCGCAGCCGCCCCGCACGCGGGCGCGGCGCGTGACGACGACGCGTTCCCTGAGCCTTCCGCGTTCCCGGAGCTGTCCGGCGAGGTGTCCGCTGTCGTCGGATCGCCCGCGGCCGGCGCACCGCTGTCGGCACGCTCATCCGTCGCCGCGCAGCAGCGGGCGGAGGCCGCGGCATCCGGCGCCCCGGGAGACGCCGACGAGACCGTCATGGTGCGTCGCCGCCGGATCGCGTGGCAGCTGGTGCCGGTGGCGGCCTCGCCTGTCCCGCTCACCGCGGAGGTCGTCATTCTCGGCCGCCGGCCTGCGCCAGACCCGGCCTTCCCGCATGCTCAGCTCGTGTCGGTGCACGACGACGCGCGCACGGTCTCGAAGACGCACGCGCGGCTCGAGCTGCGCGGCGAGAAGTGGCTCGTGACCGATCTGGGGTCGACGAACGGCGTCCTCCTGCGCACGCTCATGGGCGAGGAGATGGAGATCGAGCCCGGCACCGAGATCGACGCGGGGGAGCGCTTCTTCCTCGGTGACGAGGAGTTCCACCTGCAGCACGACTGATCCCGACGAACCGAGGAGCCGACGGATGACGCACGCAGCCGACGCGGATGCCGTGCGGCGCCTCGCGCGCGAAGCCCACGACGAGGCGGTCGCTGATCGAGCGCTCGTCGAGGCTCTGCGAGCGGTGGATGCCGTCTTCGACGCGCGCGTCGAGGCGGCCGCGGCTCTCGACGCCACCGCGACGCCGAAGCTCGTCACGCCCTGGCCCGATCTGGCCGCTGTCTTCGCCGCAACGGCCGCGTTCGGGGCGGCAGCCGCCGCGGGCAGGATCATTGGGGGGACGCTGCTGGAGGATCCGGGCGTCGTGGCGGTGACGGCGGTGATCGCGTCGGTGGCGGCGGTCGTCCTTCTCGGCGGGGGTGTCGCGGTGGCGGTGCGGGAGCGCCCGGAGCTGCGCGCCCAGCGCTACGACTCGCGCGCCGTGATGCGGGCGGGATTCACCGTCGCCTCGGCCGTGCTGGCCGTCGGCACGGCCGTCGCGATGGCCGTGCGCCTGGTGGTGGAGCGGGTCACCGGGCTGCCTGTGCTGGCGCTCGTCTGCTCCGTTCTGCTGGCGGTGATCGCCTTCGTGATCGCGGTCGGAGCACGGCGCGAAGCGGGACGCGGGGTGGCGGAGGGGCGTCTCCTGCACAGGCCGGGCGGCGATGCCGCAGGGCGCGTGCGTGCGGAGAGACGGGCGGCGAGTGAGTCCGCCCGTGACCAGGCGGCGGCCGTGCTGCAGCGCATCACGGACGACGAGCGCGAGCGAATCGGCGTCGCATACGGGGCAGAGGTGGAGCGCATCGCCGCTCGCGCGGGCGTCAGCGACGCCGTGGCGTCCGCTCTGCGCTCGAGTGACGCGCTCACGTCGCGCTACCGGGTGTGATCCGCCTGCCCGCCGGTGCGCTGTTGCCGTGGCCGGGGCTGTTTGCCATGATGGTCGAGCGTGCTCATAGCGGAGCGGAGCGGCGCGGAAGGGTCACCGTGGGGTTGAGCATTTCGGACGTGGTCGTCGTCGCCGACGATCTGTCGGGAGCCGCCGAGTCCGCTGCGGCGCTCGCACGCTTCGGGCACGGTCCGGTCCCGGTGCTCCTCGACGGGACGGTCCCCGAGGCCTCCTCTCTTTTTTTGGGGCCCGTTGTAATCGATACCAATTCTCGAGCTCTCGCCCCCGAGGAGGCAGCCGACGCGTGCGCCGGTGTGAGGCGGAGCCTGGAGCAGCGTCTCCGGCAGGGTCGTCGCACCGTAGTCGTGAAGAAGATCGACTCGCTGCTGCGCGGAAACATCGCTGCGGAAATCCCCGCGCTGTCAGGGCAGGGAGCGCTGCGCCTGCTCGCTCCGGCGCTCCCCTCGGCGGGGCGGATCGTGCGGGACGGCGAGGTGTGGGTCGACGGCCGCCCCCTCGCGGAGATGCCCGCGTGGCGACTCGAGTCACACGATGCGCCACGCGCTGTTTCGAAAACGATTTCCAGTCGTGCGTGCCGTGTCTTCACTCTCCCCGAGGTCCGTACGGGTCCCACGGCGGCCGATGTCGCCGCGGTCGACCTGGCGGTGTTCGACGGCGAGACGGCGGATGACGTGGCATCCGCGGCGCGCTTCGGCCTCTCTCTTGAAGGGGAGGTCCTGCTGATCGGCTCGGCGGCCCTCGTCGAGGCGGTGGCCGCGCTGGCCGACGTCGAATCTGCGGCGCGCGAGGGCCGCGGCCCCCGCACACCCGCGCGCGCCACAGAGCGCCCCCGGCGCCTGCTCTTCGTCGTCGGCTCCGCAGAGCCCTCCGCCTCCCGGCAGGTCGACGCGCTCGAGCGAGCCGGAGTCGCCGTCGTGCGAGCGGAGCCGCGCGAGCTCCTCGCCTCGGCGGATGCCGTCAGCCGTGCCGTGCAGGACGCTCTCGCGGGTTCGTACGCGGTCGCCGTCACAACGACGGGCGGTCACGTGGGGGCCGACGACCGGGCGCGGCTCGTGCAGTCGCTGGCGACCGCGGTGAGCGTCGCCACCGATTCCGGTCGAGCAGACACCGCCTTCCTCGCCACCGGTGGGCAGACGGCGCGGGCGCTTCTCGACTCGTGGGGCACGCGCATCCTCCATGTGGCGGGCGGCGACCCGTCGGGGGTGGCATGGGGCACCACCGACGACGGAGTGCAGGTGCTCACCCGCCCAGGCAGCTTCGGCGCCGACGACGACCTCGTGCGCGTGCTCCGAGCTGTGCGTGAGATGACAGCCGATCCGAGCAGAACAGGAGAGCGGAATGACGACGACAGGACGTGAGGCGGACGTGGAGACACGCCGTCCGATCATCGCGACGACGATGGGAGACGGCGCCGGAGTGGGCCCCGAGATCATCGTCGCGGCCCTCAGCGACCCGCATGTCGTCGAACGGTCGCGCCCACTCGTGATCGGCGACGCCGGACGCCTGCGGGAAGCGGCGCGGATCATGGGGGCGGATGTCGAGATCGTCCCGGTCGACACGGTGGCCGATGCCCGGTTCGCTCCCGGGCGCATCGACGTCATCGACCTCGGCCTGCTGCCGGCAGACCTGCCGTGGGGCGAGCTGTCGCCGGTGGCCGGTGATGCCGCGTTCCACTGCGTCCGCGTCGCGTGCGAGCTCGCGATGGCCGGCGAGGTCGACGCCATCTGCACGGCGCCCCTCAACAAGCAGGCCCTGCACTCGGCCGGGCACCGCTACCCCGGGCACACGGAGCTGCTCGCCGAGCTCACGGGGACCGAGGAGGTCTCGATGCTGCTGTCGACGCCCAAGGTGAAGGTGATCCACGTGACCACCCACATCGGGCTCATCGACGCCATCGCCCGGATCGAGCCCGGCCTGGTCGAGCGGACGATCCGGCGCGGTCTCGGGGCGATGCACGGCGCCGGCATCCGCTCCCCGCGGATCGGCGTGTGCGCGATCAACCCCCACGCCGGTGAGAACGGCCTGTTCGGCTACGGCGAAGAAGAGGAGAAGATCGCGCCGGCTGTCCGCGCCGTCGCGGCTGAGGGACACGACGTGGTCGGCCCGCTCCCCGCCGACACCGCGTTCTTCCTCGCGGGGCGCGGAGACTACGACCTCATCGTCGCCATGTACCACGACCAGGGGCACGGGCCCGTGAAGGTGCTCGGCATCGAGGCGGGCACGAACATCACGGTCGGGCTGCCCGTCATCCGGACCTCGGTCGACCACGGCACGGCCTTCGACATCGCGGGGACGGGCCGCGTCGACCCGCGAAGCATGATCGAGGCGCTGCGTCAGGCCGCCGAGATGTCCCAGGCGCCCGCATCCTGACCCCGTCCACCCCAACGAGGAGACCCGAATGACCGCCACCGCAGCACTCACGCCGCCCGCCCCGATCGTCCTCGGGACGATGACGTTCGGAGACACGACCGACGAACGGGAGGCCGCACGGATCGTCGACGCCGCACGGGACGCCGGGGTCACCTGGATCGACACGGCGAACGCCTACTCGGCGGGGGAGTCCGAGGCGATCCTCGGCCGGCTTCTCGAGGGGCGCACCGACGTCGTCGTCGCCACCAAGGTGGGTCAGGCGCATCCGGAGGTCGGGACGGAGTCCCTCCTGCGCCCCGACCGCGTGCGCACCGCCGTCGAGGGCAGCCTGCGTCGTCTGCGGCGTGATCGCATCGACATCCTCTACCTCCACACGCCCGATCGCACCACCCCGCTGCACGACACGCTCGGCGAGTTCGCCGCGCTCGCCGAGGAGGGCAAGATCGGCGCGATCGGCATCTCCAACTACTCCGCCTGGCAGACGGCCGAGGCCCGTGCCGTCGCGCGTGAGGTCGGGGCGCCGCCCATCGTCGTCGGGCAGCACATGTACAGCCTCGTCGCCCGGCGGATCGAGGAGGAGTACGAGGAGTATGCCCGGGTCACCGAGCTGCCCACGATGATCTACAACCCGCTCGCCGGCGGTCTGCTCACCGGGCGCTACCGCTTCGGTGAGGAAGCCCAGGAAGGACGCTTCTCCAGTGCCCGCAACGCGAAGATGTACCGCGACCGGTACTGGGATGCGCGGCTGTTCGATGCCGTGCAGCGTCTGACCGAGATCGCCGACAGCGCCGGCATGTCGCTCGTGGAGCTGGCGCTGAGGTGGGCCGTCTCGCGTCCCGTGACCCAGTCGGTGCTGGTCGGCGGGTCGCGTCTCGAGCAGATCACCGCCAACATCGAGCTCCTCCGGCGGGGCCCGCTCGCCGCCGACCTCGTCCGTGCCGCGAACGAGGTCGGCGACGACCTGCGCGGCCCCATGCCCGCCTACAACCGTTGAAGGAGAACACGGTGACAGAGAAGTCGTTCCCGTCATCCCGCACCGCGATCGTCACCGGCGGCGCGTCGCCCCGGGGCATCGGCCGGGTGACTGCGCAGCGCCTCGCGGCGGAGGGGTGGGCGGTCGCGATCGTCGACCTCGACGCGCAGCAGGCGGCGCACGTCGCGGCGGAGATCGCGGACGAGCACGGTGTCCCCACGATCGGCGTCGGCGCGTCGGTCGCCGACGAAGCACAGATCCGGGCGGCGATCGACGAGATCGAGCTGCGGATGCCGCAGATCGCCGGCCTGGTGAACATCGCCGGAGTGAGCTCGCCGACTGACTTCCTCGAAGTGACCGCCGCCGAGTGGGACCGCGTGTTCGACGTGAACCTGCGCGGTCTCTACTTCGCCACACGTCGCGTCGCCGAGTCGATGGTGCGTGACGGCGTGGGCCGCATCGTCTCCCTCGCCTCGATCTCCGCTGAGCGCGGCGGGGGGACCTTCTCGAAGGCTCCCTATTCCGCGAGCAAGGCCGGCGTCATCGGCTTCACCCGTGCAGTCGCCCGGGAGCTGTCGCCGAAGGGCGTCACCGTCAACGCCGTCTCACCCGGTCCCATCGACACCGACATCATGGGCGGCACTCTCACGGACGAGCGGAAGGCCGAGCTCAGTCGCGATGTGCTCGTTGGCCGGGTCGGTCGTCCCGAGGAGGTGGCGGCGCTCATCGCCTTCCTCATGCGCGAAGAGGCCGGCTACATCACGGGCGTCAACTATGACATCAACGGCGGGCTGCACTTCTCATGAGCTCGTCGGCCCCGAAGCGCCTCGTCACGATCGTCCTCGATGACGACCCCACCGGCACGCAGGAGGTGACGGATGTGCCTGTGCTGCTGCGGCGCGACCGTGACGGTCTCGAGCGCCTCGTCCGCGAGCACGACGCCGTCTTCATCCTCACCAACTCGCGCGCTCTGCCCGAAGCGGAGGCCGTCGCCCTCATCCGGGGGCTCCTCGACGACATCCACAGCGTGGAGAGGAGTCTGGGCGTCGAAGCGCTCGTCGTCCAGCGCGGCGACTCCACGCTGCGCGGGCACGTGTTCGCGGAGATCGACGCGGCCGATGAGGACGCGGTCGTCGTCTTCTGCCCGGCGTTCCCGGCGGGCGGGCGCCGCACCGTCGACGGCGTGCACCTCGTGCGCGTCGGCGGGGAATGGATCAACGCCGCCGACACCGAGTTCGCGGCCGATCCGGTCTTCGGCTATCGCGCACGGTCGCAGGAGGAGTATGTCGCCGAGAAGGGGCGTGGACGCCGCGGCGTCTCGCTTGCCGCGGCGGATGTCGGGGACGCCCTCCGGTCGTCGCCTCCGGGCACGGTCCTCCTCCCGGACGCGGCGGACGATGACGACATCGCCCTCCTGGCCCAGCAGATCCAGCAGGCCCGGGTCGATGGCGTGCGGCTGGTCGTGCGCAGCGCCGCCCCGCTGGCCGCGTTCCTCGCGGGGGCGAAGAGCCGACGGATGCTGGACGCCGACGACGCGGCGCGCGCGTGCATCCGGTCGCGACTGGGCGGCATCCTCGTGGTCGTCGGTTCGCACACCGCCGCGACGACCGAGCAGCTCGCCGCGCTCGCCGCCGAGCCCACGGCGGTGCACGAGGTCGCCACCGCCGATGCACTGCGTGACCCCGAGGCGGCCGGGCGCGCCCTCGCGGCGGCGGCCAGGTCCGACCTCCGCGCCGGCGCTGTCGTGATCTCGTCGGAGCGGCACCGTCGCTCCGAGCACTCGTCCCTGACCGACGCCGACGCGGTGATGCGAGCGCTGATCGCAGCGACACAGCAGCTGGCGCCGTTCGCCCGCGCCGTCGTCGCGAAAGGCGGGATCACGTCCGCCGAGGTCGCCCGCACGGGGCTGGGCCGTGGCCACGCCTGGGTCGCCGGTCAGCTCGAGGCGGGTGTGTCGCTGTGGGTGCTCCCCGACAGCCCCGAAGCGGTCCGGCCGCCGGGGCTCCTGTATGCGGTCGTGCCGGGCAACATCGGCACGCGAGACACGCTGCGCGACGTGAGCCGCGTCGTCGCGACGGCCTCGATGGCGGGAGACCGGCGATGACGACGGTGGCGCTGATCGGCCCGGGCGCGATCGGCACATCGGTGGGAGCGTGGCTGGCGTCGGTTCCCGGCGTCGAACTCTCCGTCGCCACCCGGAGCCCGCGGGACGGTCTGCGCGTGGATTCGCCGAGCGGTCCGCGCGCCGTGTTCCCGGAGATGTGGACCGAACCGGGCGCGGCCCGCGTGGTCGACTGGGTGCTTCTGGCGGTCAAAGGCTACGACGTGCCGTCGGCGCGGGCCTGGCTCGATCGCTGCGTCGGCGACCGCACACGGGTCGCCGTGCTCCAGAACGGGGTCGAGCAGACCGAGTGCGTCGCCGATGTGCTGCCGCGGGAGCGCATCGTTCCGGTGGTGGTCGACATCCCCGCCGAGCGGCGCGGCGATGTCGTCGTGCAGAGCGCCTTCGGGAGTCTGGTCGTCCCCGACGACGAGGCGGGGCGCGCGTTCGTCGATCTCTTCTCGTCGACGCCCATCGAGGCGACGGCGACATCCGACTTCGTGACCGCGGCGTGGCGCAAGCTCTGCGTCAACGCCGCCGGCGCCCTGTGCGCGGCGACCGGCCAGCCCAACGGGATCTCCCGGCAGGAGCCGATCGCCCACGCCATCCGGAAGGTCGTCGCCGAGACGGTGGCGGTCGGTAGGGCCGAGGGTGCCGACCTTCCGGACGGGCTCCCCGACCAGGTGCTCGCGCGCATGCAGGCGTCGCCCCCGATGTTCGTCAACTCGCTGCTCGCCGACCGGCGCGCCGGGCGTCGCACCGAGGTCGACATCCGCAACGGCGCCGTCGTGCGCGGCGGGATCCGGCACGGCATCCCCACCCCCTTGAACGAGCTCCTGTGCGCCCTGATCGGCGTCGCGCCCGTCGACGCCACGCCCTCCGACTCGCCCTCCGAAAGGACGACATGAACCTGATCCTCGGCTCCTACGGCACCCTTCCGCGTCCCCTCCAGGGCCCCGAGGACTTCGACGCGCTGACGGAGCGTGCCGTCCGGATCGAGGGGGTGACCGGCCTGGAGGCGCCCTTCATGGAAGCGTCGTCGCCGTGGCGGGACGCGGCTCTGCTCGCCCGGCTCGCGGGCGACCACGTGCTCACGACGATCCCCGCCGTCATGAGCGCCGTCGAGAGGGATCCCCGGGTGGGCCCCGCCGCAGTCGACGAGGAGAGACGCGCAGCGGCATTGCGCATTCTGCGCGCCGCATGCGAATTCGTCCGCGACGTGAACGCCGACGGGGAGGGCCGCATCTCGACGGTGCAGGTGCACAGCGCACCCGGGCGCGGAGCGTCGTCCGCCGACGCCTTCGCGCGCACCCTCGACGAGGTGCGCGACTGGGACTGGAGCGGAGCGGAGCTCGCGGTCGAGCACTGCGATGCGCTGCGCGGCGACCACCCGCCGGCGAAGGGCTTCCTGTCTCTCGAGGAGGAGATCGCCCTGTGCGCTGAGCGCGGGATCGGCACGGTCGTCAACTGGGGACGCTCCGCGATCGAGACCCGGGACGCCGACGGCCCCGCCGCGCACATCCTCGCCGCACGGGAAGCGGGGACTCTCGTCGGGGTCGTGTTCTCGGGCTGCGCGGATGCCGACGGTCCCTACGGCGCGGCGTTCGACGATCGGCATGTCCCGATGCGCGGATGGGACGACGGCCCGCTCGCCGCGGCGGCCGACGCGAGTCTGCTGACGCGAGACGAGGTCGCGCGCTGCGTGGGGCTGGCGCTCGACGCGCCGGGCCTGCGATACCTCGGCGTGAAGGTGAAAGCGCCGGCCGGGTCGGGACCGGAGGACTGGGCGCCGTTCCTGGAGGCCCACGTGCGGGCGGTCGCGAGGGCGGCGGACGGCGTCGCCGTCGTGGGCTGAGTCAGAGACCGCGGACGGCGCCTCGGTGCTCGCGCTGCACAGCGTCGACCGCGTCGCGAAGACGCGCGCCCCACTCTTCGAGCGTCGAGGGGTCGTCTGCAGACCCCGAGATGCTCACCGTGTGGATGTCGTCGCCGGCTGCGAGAGCGGACCCCACGCAGGCGAAGCCGCGGTGGTACTCCTCGAACTCGATGCTGTAGCGCCGCGCCGCAGTGCGGGCGATGTCGTCGTCGAGGGCGGAGCGGTGGACGATTGTGCGCGGTGTGAAGGCGGGAAGGTCCGCGTGCTCGAGCCGGGCGCCGAGCGCGAGGGCCGCCTTTCCGGCGGCGGTCGCGTGCAGCGGCATCCGGGACCCCACCGAGGAGTACTGGACGGGGGAGCGGGGCGGGTCGATCTTGTCGACGACGGTGATCATCCCCGCGCGCACCATTCCGATGTGGGCGGTGGCGTCGAGACTCGCGGCCACAGGGCGAGCCGCTTCACGCAGGGCGTGGGCGAGGTCGAGGGAGGTCACGGCCGCGCGGCCCAGCTCGACCAGTCGCGCACCCAGCACGTACTCCACGTCGGTCGGGGCGCGCCGCACCAGACCGCGGCCTTCGAGCACGCGCAGGGCCCGAAGGACGGTGCTCGGGTTGGCTCCGAGCCGCTCGCTGATCTCAGCGAGGCGGAGGCGCGGGGTGGCGGCGAGGATGTCGAGCACCTGCAGGGCGCGGTCCACGCTGCTCAGCTCATAGGTTCCGCGTGGCGGGCGGTCGGCCACGATGCTCCTTCCATCGGTCGCTGCGCCCACCGCCTCGACGTGTGCGCGCAGGCGCCGTTGCGTCGGTGCGGGGAAGACCGATAGGCTTCATTATACGCAATCGTATTGCGCTATGTGAAAAGATCCGCCAGTGCTGTCGGAAGGAAGACACCGTGACGAGCCCCCGCGCCGGAGGAGACGTCCTCACCGCACCCACGCGAACCGCCGAGCCCTCTGTCCGAGAGCTCGAGGCGATCGCGGTGCGCATCCGCCGGTCCATCGTCGAGATGCTGGAGCGCGCCGGAAGCGGACACAGCGCCGGGCCGCTCGGCATGGCCGACCTGCTCACCGCCCTGTACTTCCGCATCCTCCGACACGACCCCGAGAATCCCGACTGGCCCGAGCGCGACATCTTCATGCTCAGCAACGGGCACACCGCGCCGGTCCTCTACGCCGCGATGGCCCACAGCGGCTACTTCCCGGTCGAGGAGCTCGAGACCCTGCGGCGTCTCGGCTCCCGGCTGCAGGGTCACCCGGAGCGCACCGTGCTCCCTGGGCTCGAGACCACGAGCGGCCCCCTCGGCAGCGGCCTGTCCCAGGGCGCCGGCTATGCATACGTCCTGCAGCACATCGATCCCGACCCGCACCGGTTCGTCTACGTCATGATGGGCGACGGCGAGCTCAACGAGGGGAACATCTGGGAGGCGGCGATGTTCGCCGGGAAGTACCGGCTTCGCCAGCTGATCGGCATCGTCGACCGCAACTTCATCCAGATCGACGGCTCCACAGAAGACGTCATGCCGCTGGAGGACCTGCGCGGCAAGTGGGAGTCGTTCGGATGGCACGTCATCGAGATCGACGGTCACAGCATGCAGGCGATCCTCGACGGGGTCAGCACTGCCAAGGCCGTCGCCCACAAGCCGTCGGTGATCATCGCCCACACGATTCCCGGCAAGGGGGTGCCGTTCATGGAGTACGACTACCGCTGGCATGGGAAGCCTCCGGGGCCCGAGGAGGCCCGCGTGGCGCTCGACGCACTCGGGGAGGTGCCGGCATGAGCGCGTATCCGCTGCGAGACGACGTCTTCTCGGCGGACGTCCGCCGGGAGCCGATCCGTGCCGGCTTCGGACGTGGGCTGCGGGAGGCCGGCCGTCGCGACGACCGGGTGGTCGCCCTGTGCGCCGACCTGACCGAGAGCACGCAGATGAGCCTCTTCCAGGAGGAGTTCCCGCACCGCTTCATCGAGGTCGGCGTCGCGGAGCAGAACCTCGTGACGGTGGCCAGCGGCATGGCGCTCGCGGGGAAGATCCCCTTCACGAGCAGCTACGCGGCCTTCAGCCCCGGACGCAACTGGGAGCAGATCAAGACGACGGCGTGCCTCAACCAGCAGCCCGTGAAGGTGATCGGGTCGCACGCGGGGCTCAACGTCGGGCCGGACGGCGCCACGCACCAGATGCTCGAAGACATCGCTCTCATGCGCGTCATGCCGAACATGGTCGTGATCGCCCCCGGGGACAGCGTCGAGGCGGAGAAGGCGACCATCGCCCTCGCCGCGAACGGGCTGCCCACCTACCTCCGCCTCGCACGCGACAGCACGCCGGTGTTCGGCACGGATGCATCGCCGTTCGAGATCGGGCGGGCCTATGTCGTCCTGCCCGGCTCGGACGTCACGCTCGCGGGCACCGGCACCATGACCTACGAGCTGCTGCAGGCGGCGCACGAGCTGCGCGAGGCCGGCATCGACGCCGAGGTCGTTCACGTCCCCACCATCAAGCCGCTCGATGAGGAGACCCTGCTGGCCAGCGTCGCCAAGACGGGCAGGATCGTGACGGCGGAGGAGGCGCAGGTCGCCGGCGGCTTCGGCAGCGCGGTGGCGGAGATGCTCACGGCGCGGATGCCGCGGCCGCTCCTGCGCTGCGGCGTGCACGACCGCTACGGCGAGAGCGGGACTCCCCGCGGCGTCCTCGAGGCGTTCCGTCTCACCGGCCCGCATCTGGCGGCCGCGGTGCGCGAGTTCCTGGCATCCGATGGCGCCGGTGCGGCGTGAGCTGACGGCGACTCACATGGACCCGGTCGTGCGGTGGGGCATCATCGGCTGCGGTGATGTGACGGAGGTCAAGAGCGGACCGGCGCTGCAGAAGGCCCGGGGCTCACAGCTCGTCGCCGTCATGCGCCGCACGGGGGCCCTCGCCGAAGACTACGCGCGGCGTCACGGCGTGCCCCGGTGGTATGACGACGCGACACCGCTGCTGGAGTCCGGGGACATCGACGCCGTGTACATCGCGACGCACCCCGCCTCCCATCTGGAATACGTGCAGCGGGCTGCGGCCGCCGGCAAGGCGGTGCTCGTCGAGAAGCCCATGGCGCGCACGGCCGACGAGTGCCGCGCGATGATCGAGGCGTGCGAGTCGGCGGGCGTCCCCCTCTGGGTGGCGTACTACCGGCGCACGCTGCCGCGCTTCCTCCGGGTGAGAGATCTCATCCAAGACGGCGCGATCGGCCGCGTGCGGGCCGTGCACTCGCGCCGGTTCCAACGCGTGAGCGCGGAAGCCTGGCAGAACCGGCCGGGCCTGTCGGGGGGCGGCTACTTCTTCGACGCCGCCTGCCATGCCCTCGACTTCCTGCAGTTCCTGTTCGGACCGGCGGTCGACGCACACGGCTTCGCCTCCACGCACGGACGGCTCGGCCCGCAGGAAGACACCGTCTCAGCGGCATACCGGTTCGCGGACGGCGTGATCGGGAGCGGCCTGTGGTGCTTCGACGCCGACGAAGACGACGACACCACCACCGTCGTCGGAGAGCGCGGCACGCTGAGCTTCTCGGTGTCGGCGCCGCGCAGCATCCTGCTCTCCCGCACGACCGGGGTCGAGGAGATCCGGATCGACGACCCGCCCCACGTGCACCAGCCGCTCATACAGACCATCGTCGACGAGCTGCACGGTGAGGGCCGGTGTCCGAGCACAGGCCGCACGGCGTTCGCGACGGCCGAGCTGACCGACCGGCTCCTCGCGGACGTCGTCGCCCGGTAGCAGCAGACGGGGCGCAGGACCTTCCGGCCCTGCGCCCCGTTCTGCAGTCTGCGGGATCCGCGTCAGGACCCGTAGCCGCGGTGCTGCTTGTAGACGTCGAGGGTGAAGCCGTCGCTCGCGATCAGGTCCATGTCGGCGCGCTCCAGACGTCGGACCGTGTCGACCTCGGCGGGCAGGCGGTCGAGCGTCTCCCAGGGGACGACGACGATGCCGTTGCGGTCGCCGTGCAGCAGGTCGCCCGTGACGACGCGCTGGCCGTCGATGTTCACGGGATCGCCGACCGAGAGGATCTCGTAGTTCGCATGCGACACGACCGGGAAGCGCATGAAGTAGTGGAAGCCCATCTCGCCGACCTCTGCCACGTCGCGCAGGGCGCCGTCGGTCACCATCCCCACGGCGCCGAGGCGCTGCGCCAGGCGAGACATGATCTCGCCGGCGTACGCCACCCGATGCGGCGCGCCGCTGGCGTCGGCGATGACGACCACGACGGGGCCTTCCATCGCCTCGAGCGCCTCCCACATGCGCCAGTAGCCCTCACGCTGTGCGGGCGGCCCCGGGGCGTCCGACATGGTGACGGTCAATGCGCGGCCGACCATGGGCGGAAGCTCGGGGTACACGCACTGGACGTGCCCGCCGATGAATCCCTCCGTGCGGTCGCGCACCGTGAATCGCTCGATCGCGTTGGCCACCGTGGGGCTGTCGACCGACTGGAGGAACGCGAGCTCTTCGTCAGTCAGGGGGCGTGTCGTCATTTCTCTCCTCCGTCTGCGGACGCCGCCAGCGAGGCGGTGGCCGGTGCGTGGGCGAGCGCGCGGCCCGCGAGGCGGCCCGACGTCATCGCCCATCCGATGTGGTGGCCGTGTCCCTTCAGCAGCATGCCGCCCTGGCCCAGGCCTCCGACGGCATACAGGCCCGGGACCGGCGAGCCGTCGGCGCGGAGCACGCGCAGGTCGGTGTCGATCGCCACCGAGCCCTCGGTCACGGTGAGCATGCTGTGCACCGGTCCCATCGCGTACAGCTCGCCGGTGAGACCGCTCGAGGCGACCGCCGACTCGAAGGCGGTCACCTCGAACCCGAGCCTGCTTGCGAGCTCGGCCGGCGTCTTGGCCCGCGTGATGAGGTCCGGACGGCCGCGCCGGTAGTCACGGAAATACGCGAACGCGATGCCGGGCGCTGTCGAGATGTGCTGCGGGGGAGTGTCGAACTCGGTGGCGAGGCGCTGATCCAGGATCAGGTAGCCCTCTGAGCCCGGCTGCGTCGACAGCTCGGCGGCGGGCGCCCTCTCGCGCCCGAACCGCTCTCCGCGGCCGTTGACGAGGATCGCCCCGCGGCGGAACATCTCATCCGTCGGCGACATGTGCGACACGAGAAGCGACTTCGCGATCGGCCGCAGGAACGACGGCGGGACGGAGTTGACGACGATCGCCTCGAGCTTGCAGAGCCATCGCCACGTGGGCAGGCGGTCGAGGAGTCCCGGCTTGGGGGAGGCAGGGAAGCGCAGCTGCGGGCCGAAGAGCACGTCCATCCGCAGCAGCTCGGCCCCGGCGGATGCCGCCAGTCGATGACCGAAGCCCTGAGAGTCGGGGTTGATCGGTATGGCCGCCGCGGCCGCGGGCGCCAGGTGCTGTCGCCGCATCTCGGTGCTGCCGCTGAAGTCGCCGCAGGCGAGGACGACGCCTCTCGTGCCGCGCGCTTCGATGCGCTCGCCGTCGACCGTGGCACGGGCCCCGAGCACGACGCCGTCCGCGTCCTGCACGAGCTCGTCGACCTCAGCGCTCGTGATGATCTCGACGGAGGCCCGTCGGGCGGCCTCGTGGAGGCGGGCGATGTAGGTGCGTGAGTTCGGGATGACGTTGTGCATGCGGGGCACGCGGTGCGGTGCTTCGGGGAAGGGGCCGGCGAAGGTCACGCCGTGCTCCATCAGCCAGTCGAGTGTGGCTGCGGACTCCCGCGCGTAGAGCTCGCGCAGTGCGGGGGCGTCGCCGGTGAGGAGCTCTTCGTCGAACTTCCACATGTCCTCGACCAGGTGAGAGACGTCGTCGGTGATCTTGCGTCGGCGCTGGAAGCTCGTGCCCGCCGCAGTGAGGGAACCGATCGACAGCGCTGTCGTGCCCCCGACCTTCGAGCGACGTTCCAGGACGATGACGCGCGCACCGGCCTCGGCGGCCGCGACGGCGGTCGCAAGACCGGAGCCGCCGCCTCCTACGACGACGACGTCCGCAGTCTTCAAAGTGTGTTTCATAACCCACCAATCTTTCGGAACCGTTTTCAGAGTAGTGGTCCACAGGGGAGGCGTCTAGCCCCATATTCCGCGCGATTACGCGGATGTGGGCGCGGAGGAAGCTCTGGCGCTCATGGCGGAGATTCGGAAAACGGTTGCAAGAACGTCGGTCTGGGGAGTTCAATGGCGAGGGGGCCAGTCAGGCCCGACGAGGAGAGAACAGGAATGAGCACACCCAACCTGCGGGGCGTCACGCCCGCCATCGTCACGCCGTTCGATGAAGACGGCGAGATCGACTACGACAGCCTTGTGTCTTACTGTGCATGGCTGAAAACGATTCCCGGAGTCACGGGGATCGTTGCGAACGCGCACGCCGGAGAGGGCTCCTTCCTCTCCGAGAAGGAGCGCGCAGACGTCATTCGCGCGATCAAGACCGAAGTGCCGGATCTGCACGTCGTCGCCGGCGTCGGCGGCGAGGGCACTCGGGTCGCGGCGGCCGAGGCCGAGCGTGCGGCGGAGGCGGGCGCCGACTCCGTGCTGCTCTTCCCGCCCCTGGCGTCGCTGCGCTTCGGCTATCAGCCGGGCGCCACCCAGGACCGCTACCGTGCGGTGTGGAACGCGGCGTCGCTGCCGATCATCGCGTTCAACTTCCCCAACGTGTCACTGGCGACCTATCCGCTCGAGCTCCTGCTCGAGCTGTGCGCGCTCGACGGCGTCTTCGCCATCAAGGACGGCGTCCGCGACATGATCCGCTGGGACGTCGAGACGCCGATCATCCGCCAGCACTTCCCCGATGTGCAGATGCTCACGTGCCAGGACGAGTTCCTGCTGCACACCATGTGGGAGTCGGACGGCGCTCTGGTCGGCTACGCCGCCCTCATCCCTGAGCTCATGGTCGAGCTCCTGGAGAACGCCAAGGCTCACGACTACAACGCGGCCAAGGCCACGTACGACCGCATGATCCCGATCACCCGCGCGGTGTACCACCGCGCGTCCCACATCGAGTCGACCACCGCGATGAAGCTCGGCCTGGTCGCGCGCGGCATCATCCGCACGGCGACCGTGCGCTCGCCGCTGATGCCGCTCGAAGACGGCGCCGCAGAGCACATCCGCGCGACGCTCGAGGGCGCCGGCGTCAGCCTTGCGGAGAAGCAGCACGCCTGACGGGCACGCCGGACAGGGTCGTCCGCCGAGGAGGGAGAGGGGATGAGCGTACGAAGACGCTGAACACCGCCATGGCGCTGGCGATGTGCGCCCTCATCGTCACCGTCGGGGCATCGATGCTCCTCCCTGAGGCGTCGCTGGCGGCGGGGGTGTGCGCCCTCGCCGTCGGCCTCGTCGGGCTCTTCGTCGTCCGGCGTATGCAGCGCACCATCGCCCTCGTCCTGATCGGCGTCGGCGTAGTGGCCCTCGCGATCGGCATCTGGATGGGCTTCGAACCGACGCCCGGCCATCTGCTGCGTGTGAACCAGGACATGATGGCGATGCTCGCCGCCGTGTCCTTCGTCCAGCTGATCACGCCTCGCACCGCCGCCACCCCTCGGCTCGAGGGGGCGGCGGCGGTGTGGCGCACCGCTGGTGCGCTGCACGTGCTCGGGTCCGTGATCAACATCAGCGCCCTCAACATCGTCGGCGACCACCTGAGCGAGAAGGGGCGACTGAGCCCTCTCAACGCGCTGCTGCTCTCCCGGGGCTTCTCTGCTGCGGCCTTCTGGTCGCCGTTCTGGGGCGCGGCAGCGGCGGCGCTCGCCTACGCTCCCGGAGCGCGCGTCGACATCCTGATGCTGTGCGGACTGACCATTGCCGCGGCGGCGATGCTCTTCAGCCTGAGCATGCTCGTACGGCGGTTCCGGGATCGACTCGACGGGTATCAGGGATACGTGCTGACCTGGCCCACCCTGCGCCTGCCGCTTGTGCTGGTCGTGCTCGTGCTGAGCCTCCACGCGCTCATCCCGGACACTCCGATCACGCGCGTCGTCCTGCTCGGCGCTCTCGGCACGACGGTGGCGGTGCTGCTGTTCACGCGCCCATGTGAGATGCCCGCCGCGCTGCGTCTGCACGCGATGCGCGGCCTTCCGCGGACCTCGGGCGAGATGACTCTGTTCGCGGCTGCGGGCGTGCTGGCGGTGGGGCTCAGCGCGTTCTTCGACGTGGCCGACCTGCCGCTGCCCTTCACGGAGTACTCGGTGCCGGCCGCGTGGGTCGCTACGCTTCTCATGGCATTGATGTCGCTCATCGGCGTGCACCCCGTGATCTCGATCGCCGCCGTCGCCGCGGTGGTCGCCCCGCTCCATCCCGACCCGACCCTGCTGGCGATGTCGGGGATGATCGCGTGGGGTGCGTCCGCCGCGGCCGGTCCCATCTCGGGACTGAACGTGTATCTGAACGGGCGATACCTTGTCGACAACTTCGCCATCGCGAGGGCGAATCTCGTCTATCTGGTCGTGATCCTCGTTCTCGCGTGGCCGGTCCTGTACCTGTGTGAGATATTGACGTGATCGATTTCCGGCGGCCGCAGGGCACCCGGAGAGGATGAAGGAGAGAGCCCGTGGCCACGATTCGCGAGGTCGCCAAGCGCGCTGGGGTGGCACCCGCCTCGGTGACGCGCGTCCTCAACGGCTATCCCAACATCAGCGACGACCTGCGTGAGCGCGTCATGGCCGCCGTCGCCGAGGTCGGCTACCAGCCCGACCTGGTGGCTGCCGGGCTCCGCCGCGGCTACACGCGCACTGTCGGCGTGATGATCAACGACATCCTCAACCCTGCCGTCGCTCAGTGGGTCGACGTCATCGAAGAGGAGCTCCACGCCGCCGACTACGGCGTCATCCTCGCCCACTCGCGGGGGGAGCACGAGAACGACCTCGCCAACCTGCGTCTGCTCAATCAGCGCCGGGTGGACGGCCTCATCGCCTCGTTCGCGGACGACGAGCACCCTGCTCTCCACGAGGCGATCGCCTCACTGTCGATTCCGGTCGTGCTGCTTGACCGTCAGCTGCGACTCGATCACATCAGCTCGGTCGTCAGCGACCACGACTATGCCGCTCGTGCCTTGGTAGACCACCTCGTCGAGCGCGGGCACCGCAGCATCGCGCTGTTCTCCGGGCAGCCGAACGCCTACCCGAGCCGCGAGCGCATGCGCGCGTTCGCCGCGGCGCTGGAAGCACACGGCCTTCCTGCCCGGGCGGAGCTTCAGGCGGCCGGGCGAGGCTCCGAGCGGTATGCCGCCGAGGCGCTCTCGAAGGTGCTGGAGATGCCGGATCCGCCTTCGGCGGTCATCGTCGGGAACGGCAACAGCTCGGCCTTGGTGGGTGCACTGCACGAGCTCCGGCGGCGCGGTCTGCGCATCGGCCAGGACATCGCGGTCGCGGCGAGCGAGGACAGCGCGATCGCCGAGCTTCACACCCCGCCGATCACGTCCATCGAGCGGGACATCCCCGACGTCGCGCGTCGCGCGGCGCTGATGATGGTGGGAAAGCTGACCTCCGGATCGGGGCAGGCGCACACCGTCGTGCTTCCCACGCGACTGCTCGTCCGGCCCTCCACCGACTGGCAGTACTCGGGTCGGTAGAAAACGATCCCGAACTTTTCCGATCGACTCTTGCCAGCGCGCCGATGATCCCCTAGCGTAGGCACAACCCGTCCTGAAAACGGTTCCGAAAGAAGCAAAGATGCTCATGTTCGATCAGGCTCCGCGCACCCGCGCGAACGTGCCCTCTGCCGCCGAAACCGGCGCAGAGCGAGCATTATCGGCCGCGGGAGGGACGGCGTCGGCTCACGGGGGCTTTGCCGCGCCTCGGGCTGGTATCGATTTCCAAACTCGACGCGGCGCCCGTCCCGAGCAGATGGGGAGCGTGATCGGATGAGCGGGCTCATCATGACGACGTCCGATTGGTCCGGCGTGGTCGACCCGTCTCTCCAGCGGCTCATCGGTCGCGTGGGCGACGTCCAGACCGTGACGCTCTCCCCCGAGCGGCGCGACGCGCTGCGACGCGCCGTCGGCGACCCCGGAGACCACGGCGCATCGCTGGCCGACTTCTGCCCCGACCCGCTTGTGCTCGCCCTGGCTTCCGGCCTCCCGCGCCCCGCCCTGCTGGGCCGGCTCATCGACGGCGGGAGCGACTGGGAGGACCTGGCCGAGGTCACGGACGGCGACCTCGTCGCCGTCTCGCGCATCGCCGGGATCGAGGAGCGGGTGACGTCCTCCGGGCGGCGAATGATCCGCACCTGCTACGAGACCGAGTTCCGCGACGAGCGCGGCGCGGTCGTGGGGCGGGCCCGCGGCTACAGCCTCGACTTCGAGGGGGACCGATGACCACCGTGCACAGCGTCGCCTGGGAGAGCGGCCAGGAGCTGCCCACCGTCGGTCCGATCGCGGTCACGCTCGAAGACGGCGTCCGCTGGGCGGCGGCGACCGGCGACTTCTCCCCCTTCCACTACGACGCCGAAGCCGCCCGGGGTCGCGGCTTCGACGGACCCGTCGCGCACGGCCCCTGGAAGGCCGCCAAGCTGCGCAGCCTGCTGCCGCAGTGGCTCGGTCCTGTGAAGGTCACCCGCTTCTCCGCCCGGTACCTCGCGCCGAACCTCGCCGGAGATCAGCTCACCTTCGGCGGGCGCATCGTCGACGTCCATCCGACCGCGGACCACGCGACGGCCGCTGAATGCGAACTCTGGGTCGTCGGGGCCGACGGACGCACGTCGGTCGCGGCCGACTGCACCGTCACCGCCGTGGAGCGGCTCGATGCCCTGCCGCTCGACCGCATCTCCCAGGCCGTCAAGCTGGGCGAGGTCGCCGGCACGGTGACCTATCGCGTGACCGCCGACGACATCGCGCGCTTCATCGAGGCCGTCAACGGAGAGGCCCCGCCCGTCGAGACGATCGTCGACGCGCCGGCGACCTTCTTCGCCGCGCTCGACCCGGTGGAGCGGCGCGACATCGATCTGGACGGCCTCGTGCAGACGCTGCCCTTCCGCAAGACCGGCGGCGGAAACGCCTTCAACGAGGTGTCGTACGCCCGTCCGATCCGCGCCGGCGACGTCGTGACGGTGACGACGCGCTACACGGAGGTCTACGAGAAGAAGGGCAGCCGCGGCACGCTTCTCTTCCGCGTGCGAGAGAACGAGCTGCGTGCCGCCGACGGCGAGCTCATCGCCACGACGCGCAACGGCCACGTCATGTCCTATGACATCGCGGCGCCCACGGGAGGTGCCGCATGATCACGCTCGCACACGAAGAGCTGGCCGTCGGCGCCGAACTCCCGACAGTCGTGCGCTTCACGTCCAACAGGCAGCTGGTCCAGTACGCCGCGGCAGCGCACGACTACTCCGGCATCCACTACGACCGCGGGTATGCGCAGGAGCGCGGCTTCCCGGACGTCATCGTGCACGGCTTCCTGAAGGCGGCGTTCCTCGCCGACCTCGCCGTCGAATGGGCAGGCGCGGGCAGCGCGTTCGAGTCCTTCTCCGCCCGCTACTCCGGTGTCGACCTCGTCGGCGCCCCGATCACCTGCCGCGGGCGCGTCACGGCGATCGACGCCGACACCCGCCGCCTCACGCTCGAGCTGTGGACGGAGAACGCCCACGGCTCCCGCACCACGACCGCCACCGGCGTGCTGCGTCTCCCGAACGAAGGAACCCGATGACCACGAACGATACCGCCTCGCGCCACTACCGGATCGCCACGCTTCCCGGCGACGGCATCGGCAACGAGGTCGTTCCGGCCGCGATCCGCGTGCTGGACGCCCTGGGCCGGCGCACCGGGATCACCTTCGAGTGGAAGACGCAGGAGTGGGGGTGCGAGTACTTCCTCCGCACCGGCCGCATGATGCCGGAGAACGCGCTCGACGTCATCGCCGACGACGACGCCATCTTCCTCGGCGCGGTGGGCGCGCCCGGAGTGCCGGATCACGAGTCCCTCTGGGGGATGCTGATCCCCATCCGGCGGGAGTTCGATCAGTACATCAACCTGCGTCCGGCACGCCTGTTCGCCGGCGTCCCCAGCCCTCTGTCCGCGGCCACCCCGGAGACGCTCGACATGGCGGTCATCCGCGAGAACGTCGAAGGCGAGTACTCGCGGATCGGCGGACGCCTCTACGCGGGCACGCCCCACGAGCTGGTCGTGCAGGAGTCGGTCTTCACGCGGCGCGGCACCGAGCGCGTCATGGACTTCGCTTTCGAGCTGGCCTCGCGACGCCGCGGCAACGTCACCTCGGCGACCAAGAGCAACGGCATCGTCTTCACGATGCCCTTCTGGGACGAGATCTTCGCCGAGCGCGCGCAGGCGCACCCCGGCGTCGCGACGCAGCAGTACCACATCGACGCCCTCGCCGCGCTGTTCGTGCTCGACCCGGGTCGATTCGACGTCGTGGTCGCCTCGAATCTCTTCGGCGACATCCTGACCGACCTCGGCGCCGCCGTCGCGGGCAGCATCGGCATCGCTCCGTCGGCGAACATCAACCCCGAGCGTCGCTTCCCGTCGATGTTCGAGCCGGTGCACGGCTCGGCGCCCGACATCGCCGGCAAGGGCATCGCCAATCCCATCGGGCAGATCTGGTCCGGCGCGATGATGCTCGACCACCTGGGCGAGGAAGACGCGGCCGCGAACCTGCTCGCTGCCGTCGAAGCGGTCGTGGCCGACGGCGTGAAGACTCCCGATCTGGGCGGCGCCGCGACCACGGAAGAGGTCGCCGACGCGATCGTCGACCGTCTGGGTGCGAACGCGTCGTGACCCGAGCCCACTGAACCACGAAAGGAAACACGGATGACCTTCAACGGAGAAGCGATCCTCATCACCGGCGGATCCGGCGGCATGGGCGCGGCGATGGCGCGGCGGTTCGGCGGCAACGGCGCGCGGGTGGCGATCTGCGACCTCGACCAGGATGCCGTCGACCGCACGGTCGCCGAGCTCACGGAGGAGGGGCTCGAGGCGTTCGGCGTCGCCGCCGACACGACCGACCAGGCCTCGATGAAGGCGGCCGTCGAGGGGACCGTCGCGCGGTTCGGCGCCCTGAACGGGCTCGTCACGGCGGCCGGCATCCGCATGACGGCGCAGAGCTTCCTCGACCTCGATCTGGACTACTGGCAGCGGATCTTCGACGTCAACGTGCTGGGCACCTTCGTCGCCATGCGCGCCGCCGCCCCGGCGCTGATCGAGAGCACCGGCGCCATCGTGACGATCGCGTCGGTGACCGCTGCGGCCGCCCGCATGAACCAGTCGGCATACTGCGCGAGCAAGGCGGCCGTCGTGAGCATCACGAAGCAGGTCGCCCTGGAGCTGTCGCCCCACCGCGTGCGGGTCAACACGATCTGCCCGGGAGTGACGGCCACGCCCATGATCGAGCGTGCCGTCCAGACCGACGGACCCCGCGTGCTCGAAGAGAAGGTCAAGGGATCGCTCGAGGCGTTCCGGCCCGGCATCCCGCTCGGACGTCTCGCCACTGCCGACGAGCAGGCGGCGGCCGCCGAGTTCCTTCTGTCTTCGAACGCATCGTTCATCACCGGCGCCGAGCTGTTCGTCGACGGCGGCGTCTCAATGCTCGGCTGAGGAGAGCGCACATGAGGATCATCAAGGGCATCGGCCGCTTCATCTGGCGGCAGAAGATGGTCTCGCTGAGCATTCTGGTGCTCGCGACCGTCCTCGTCAGCGCGCTGTTCGTCCACCTCATCGCGCCGTTCGACCCGTACCTGCAGGACATCAGCCTCCGCAACCAGCCGCCGATGACCGTGGACGCCTCCGGCGGAGTGCACCTGCTCGGAACCGACCCGCTCGGCCGCGACGTGCTGTCGCGACTGATGCTCGGCTCGCAGATCTCGATGTCCGTCGGCGTCGCCAGCGTGATCGTGTCGGGTGTGTTCGGCACGCTCGTCGGCATCCTCGCCGGGTACTTCCGCGGATGGTTCGACGACGTGGTCATGCGCCTGGTCGACCTGCAGATGAGCGTGCCGTCGCTGCTCATCGCGCTGCTCGTGCTGTATGTCCTCGGACCGAGCTTCGTGAACATCGTGCTGGTGCTGGCGGTGACCCGATGGATGGTCTACGCCCGTGTCGCCCGCGGACTGACGCTGTCCCTTCGCGACGAGCTCTTCGTCGAGGCGTCCCGCGCGCTCGGTGCCTCGAGCGTCCGGATCATCGCGCGTCACCTGCTGCCGAACCTGCTCGCGCCCGTGCTCGTGCTCGCCACGCTCGAGCTGGCCGTCATGCTCCTCACCGAGGCGTCTCTGAGCTTCCTCGGCCTGGGCATCCAGCCGCCCGAGTCGTCCTGGGGTCTGATGCTCGCGGAGGGACGCGAGTACCTGACGATCGCTCCGTGGCTCGTGTCGGTGCCGGGTCTGGCGATCCTGCTGACGACGCTCAGCGTCAACATCATCGCGACCTGGCTGCGCGCCCGCACCGCGGGACGCAAGGCCGACCGCAGCATCGCCGAGGAGAAGGACACGACGGTCCCGCCGATCGCCAAGACGCAGGTGGTGCGCACGACATGACCGGACCCCTGGACGGGATCGTCGTGCTCGACTTCACCGAGCGCGTGCAGGGTCCCTACGCGACGCAGATGCTCGGCGACCTCGGCGCCGACGTCATCAAGGTGGAGCGCGAGCACGCCCTGACCCCGGACGGACGGGCGGACGAGCGATACAGCGTGGAAGGGCGCCCCGTTCCGCGCAGCCTCTACCGAGCCACGTTCCTCGCCAACAACCGCAACAAGCGCTCCATCGCGCTCGACCTCAAGTCCGAACGTGGGGCCGAGATCGCCCGCGCCCTCGTGGAACGCGCCGACATCGTCTACGAGAACTTCCGCCCGGGAGCCATGGCCCGGCTCGGACTCGACTACGAGTCGTGCCGTCGCATCAAGCCGGACGTCATCTACGTCTCTGCCACCGGTTACGGCGACGAAGGGCCCTACGTCACCAAGCCGGGACAGGACGTGCTCGTCCAGGCGCTCAGCGGAATGGGCACCATGAACGCCGCCGCCGACGGGCGCCCCACCCCGGTCGGGATGTCGATCTCCGACGTGCTCGGCGGCGTCAATGGGGCAGCCGCCGCGCTCGCCGCGCTCGTCCACCGCCAGCGGACGGGCGAAGGCCAGCGGGTCACCGTCGACCTGCTCGGCTCGGCTCTGGCCGCCATGAGCGAGCACATCGTCCACTTCGCGAACAACGATCCCGGCGAGCCGCAGCGCGGGACCGTCATGCACGGGCACGGCTACATCCCGCCGCCCTACGGCTTCTATGCGACCCGTGACGGCTGCATCGCGCTCTCCAGCGGGCGCCAGATCGCCCAGATCTGCGAGATCGTCGGCCTGCCCGACCTGACGACGGATCCCCGATTCGACACGTGGGAGAAGCGCAGCGCCGCCCGGGCCGAGATGGAGGAGCTCCTCGAATCGGCGCTCGCGGCACGCACGACCGACGAGTGGCTGGCGCTCATGGAGCCGGCCGACATCTTCGTCGCGCGCGTCAACTCGATCGGCGAAGCCCTCACCGATCCCCACGTCGCCGCGACGGGCCGTCTGCTGTCGGTCGACAGCGTCGACGGGCCGCTGACGCTCGTCGCGTCCCCCATCGGGTTCTCGGCCTCGGTGCCCGACCCGCCGAAGCCGCCGCCCCTCCACGGAGCCGACACCGACGACATCCTCGCCGAGCTCGGCCTGACGACCGAACATTCCCTGATCGAAGGAGCTCCCCGGTGAACAAGTTGCGGAGCAGACAGCGCACCGAGCCCACGCCCGCGCCCGTGGCCGCCCCGGCGGCCGCGCCGGCGACACCCCGGCCGCTGCTCGAAGTGCGAGACCTCACCGTGCGATTCCGCGCGGAGCACGGGCTCGTGAAGGCCGTCAACGGCATGAACATGTCCATCGGCGAGCGCGAGCGCGTCGGGATCGTCGGCGAGTCGGGCTCGGGGAAGTCCGTCACGGCGCAGGCCCTGCTCGGCCTCCTCCAGGGCGCCGAGATCTCCGGGCAGATCCTGTTCGACGGGCGCGACATCCTCACGATGCCCGACGCCGAGCTGCGGGCACTCCGCGGGTGGGACATGTCCTACGTCTTCCAGGACCCGCTGTCGGCGCTCGATCCCGTCCGCACGATCGGCGATCAGGTGAGCCAGCCGCTGCGGCTGCGCGGCGTCCCCAAGAAGGAGGCCCGCGAGCGCGCCATCGACATGCTCGCGAAGGTGGGGATCCGCGATCCTCATCGGCGATACCGCGACTATCCGCACCAGTTCTCGGGCGGTATGCGGCAGCGCGTCATGATCGCGATCGCGCTCATCGGCGAGCCCCGGCTGGTCATCGCCGACGAGCCGACGACCGCGCTCGACGTGCGCGTCCAGGCGCAGGTCATCGACCTGCTCTACACGCTGACGGAGGAGCAGGGGGCGGCGGTCGTCTTCATCACGCACGACCTCGGCATCCTCGCCGGGTTCGCCGACCGGATGCTGGTCATGTACGCCGGGCGGGTCATGGAGAAGGCCCCGACGGACGAGCTGTACTACCGGTCGATCAATCCCTACACGCTGGGACTGCTCGAGTCGCTTCCTCGCATCGACGGGCCGATCCCCGAGAAGCTCACGACGATCGGAGGCCGCCCGCCGTCGCCGTCGAATCTTCCAAGCGGCTGCCCCTTCAGCGCACGGTGCCGCTACGTGCACGACCTCTGCCGGGAGGTCGCGCCGGCGCTCGAGACGCCTGAGAACGGTACCCACCCCAGTGCCTGCCACCTCTCGTCGTGGCTGGCCGAGAAGCCCGGAGTGCTGCGATGACCGACGACATCCTCGAGGTGGAGCACCTCACCCGCGAATTCTCCGTGCGCGGCGAGACCGTCACGGCGGTCGACGATGTGTCGTTCACGGTGCATCGCGGCGAGGCCCTCGGGCTCGTCGGCGAATCGGGGTCCGGCAAGTCGACGACCGCGCGCTGCGTCCTCCGGCTCATCGAGCCGACGCGGGGAACGGTCCGAATGAACGGCGTCGACATCACGACGCTGCGTCGCCGCGCCCTCAAGGACTTCCGCGCACGCGCGCAGATGGTCTTCCAGGACCCGTACTCGTCGCTCGACCCGCGGATGCGCGTGCGCGAGATCATCGCCGAAGGCATCCGGATCCATCGCCCTCGCGCCAAGGACTCGGTCGTCACCGACGAGATCGTGGAGCTGCTGGAGGTCGTCGGCCTGCGCCCCGACCACCTCGATCGCCTCCCGGCCGCGTTCTCCGGCGGGGAGCGGCAGCGCATCGGCATCGCGCGGGCGCTGGCCGTGAACCCCGAGCTCCTCGTGTGCGACGAGCCGGTCGCGTCGCTCGACGTGTCCATCCAGGCGCAGATCCTCAACCTCTTCCAGGAGCTCAAGGCCACACGCGGCCTCACGCTGCTGTTCATCGCGCACGACCTCGCGACGGTGCGCCACCTGTGCGACCGGGTCGCAGTGATGCAGCAGGGCGCGATCCGGGAGATCGGGACGCGCGAGCAGCTGTACACGAACCCGCAGGACCCGTACACGCAGTCGCTCATCGCGGCGGTGCCCGAGCCCAACCCGATCGAGGAGCGCCGCAAGCTCACCGCACGCCGTGCCGCGGCGGCGGCGAAGGTAGCGGAGGGGGCGGCATGACCGACACCGCCCCGACCGCCCCCGCGGAGCGGACCATCACGATCGAGACAGCCGACCGCGTCGCGACGATCACCCTGCGCCGCCCCGAGGTGCTCAACGCCCTCGATTCTCACACCCACCGTGCGATCGCCCAGGCGATCGTCGACCTGGAGCGCGACGACGAGGTCGCCGCGATCGTCATCGCGGCCGAGGGGCGTGCGTTCTGCTCCGGGTCCGACCTGCGTGAGATCGGCCAGCTGGCCGGCCCCGCCGAGCAGGAGTACGTGGCGCTCGACTTCAGCACCAAGAACCGGATCGCCACCTGCACCAAGCCCGTCGTGGCCGCCATCCAGGGCTACTGCGTCGGCGGCGGCATGGAGCTCGCACTCGCGTGCGACCTGCGCGTCGCCGCAGACGACGCGATCTTCGCCATGCCGGAGGTGAGCCTGGGCAGTCTTCCCGGCTCGGGCGGCCTGCAGCGGCTGCCGCAGGTGGTCGGAGTGGGGATCGCGAAGGAGTGGATCCTCACGGGCCGTCGGGTGCAGGCAGACGAGGCGCACGCCCGCGGGCTCGTCAACACCGTCGTGCCCCGTGACCGGCTCGCCGAGGCGGCCCACGACCTCGCCGCAGACCTGGCGCGCAAGAGCCCGCTCGCGCTGCGGCTCGCCAAGGTGGCGCTCACGCCCGAGCCGCTGGCCGACCGCGGCCTGGTGGCCGCCTTCCAGATGTTGGCCGGGGATGCCACGCATTCCCAGCCGTCCTACTCGTCCGCGACCCGACGCTTCTCCAGCCCGGGCTCGGGAGCGGGCGACACCCAAAGCGAGCGGCCGACCGGCCCACTCGCACCAAGAGAAAGAAGTGAGTGATGAAACGAATAACGGCAACGACGCCTCGTTCAGGACTCCGCCGTCTGCGTGCGGGGGTGGTGACAGCCGTCGCCGCTGCCGCGCTGGTGCTGAGCGCCTGCTCCGGAGGCGGCGGCACCGGAAACACCGGCAATAGCAGCGGTGACGGATCCGGCACCGAGATCAGGATCGCGCTCGCCGAGGAGCCGCGGTCTCTCGCCAGCTGGAACGCCTACTCGAACGACGGGCACCCCATCCTGCGCAACGTCGGCGAGGCGCTCCTCAACCGCGATCCCGACAGCTCGGAGCTGGTCCCTGAGCTCGCGACCGAATGGGAGCAGGTCGACGACCTCACGTGGAAGTTCACGCTGCGTGAGGGAGTGAAGTTCCACAACGGCGTCGACTTCAACGCTGAGACCGCTGCCGCCGGCCTCAACTACGTGCTCGATGCCGGCAACGCGTTCCCGATGCGCACCTTCCTCGGCCCGGACGTGACGTTCTCCGCCGACGGCGAGTATGCGCTGCTGGCGAAGACCGAGACGCCCGACCCGATCCTGCCGACGCGTCTGTACTTCGTCACGATCCCGGAGCCCGGGCAGATCGAGTCCGACCCGCAGGCGTACGAGACGACCCCCATCGGCACCGGACCGTACAAGTTCGTGTCATGGGACCGCGGTCAGAGCATCGTCCTCGAGGCGAACGACGACTGGTGGGGCAAGAACGACACGGCTGACGCGCACGGCGAGCAGCAGATCACCAAGGCGACCTACGTCTTCCGTCCTGAGACCGCGGTGCGCGCCGCGATGGTCGGCCAGGGCGAGGCCAGCCTCGCCAACCGCATCACGACCGAGCAGTGCGACGAGGCGCCCAAGTGCGAGTCCACGCCGACCGTCGAGATGGTGATCCTGCGCCTCGACACGCCGAACCCGACGCTGGGCGACCTGCGCATCCGCCAGGCCATCTCCCTCGCGTTCGACAAGGACGTCGTCATGAACGAGCTGGGCGGCGGCGGCGAGCTGTTCGGCCAGATCGTGGGCCCGGCGGCCACCGGCTACGCCGACCTGCCTCCGTACCCGTACGACCCCGAGAAGGCGAAGCAGCTCGTCGCCGAGGCGGCGGCCGACGGCGTCGACGTGACGGTTCCGCTCCAGGTGAACGCTCGCGAGGGCTACATCCTGCGCGCGAACGAGCAGATCCAGTACATCGCCGACCAGCTCAAGGCCATCGGCCTCACGGGTGTCACCTCGGGCATGTACGAGACGGCGGCGTTCGAAGAGCAGTGGACCATCGGCTACGACAACATCCCGGAGGAGCGCGGTCTTCTCGGCCTCCAGCAGCACGGCAACGAGCTGATGGACTTCTCCGGCAGCATCGCGGGCTACTACAGCTGCGACGGCGCGACGTCGGCGTACTGCGACCCCGAGCTCGAGAAGATGTACGTCGAGGCGACCGCCGCCACCGGTGACGACCGCCAGCAGAAGCTCGCGGCCATCGCCGAGTACGTGTACGAGCAGATCCCGGTCGTCCCGATCGGCGCCCCCAGCTTCAACTTCGGCCTCGCCGAGAACGTCGACTGGGAGCCCCGCATGGACGGCTTCATCCTCCTCAAGGAGATGACCGTCGACTGACGGTCGTCCGGGGGTCGTCCGCGCCCGGCGGGCGACCCCCGGAACTCCCCATCCGCATCTTCGACCGGGCTCACGATCCACACACGCACGAACGAGGACTTCCCCATGACTTTCACCAACCCCCTCCTTGACGCCTGGCGCAACGGGCGGCAGACGATCGGTGCGTGGTGCACGCTGCCCGGCTCCTTCGCGGCCGAGGTCATCGCCCGCCAGAGCCTCGACTACGTCTGCGTCGATCAGCAGCACGGCATGATCGACGACTCCACGGCTTTCCCGATGCTGCAGGGCATCACGGCGGGCGGCGGGATCGGCATCGTGCGAGTGCGCTGGAACGAGCCGGCCGCCATCATGTCGGCGCTCGACGCCGGCGCGTACGGAGTCGTCGTCCCGATGATCGAGACGCCCGAGGATGCCGCCGCCGCCGTCCGCGCGTGCCGCTACCCTCCCCGCGGCCAGCGTTCCTACGGGCCCATCCGTGTGCGCGACGTCTTCGGGAGCACCGACCCCGACGTGATCGACCAGGTCGCCTGCATCGTCATGATCGAGACCGCGGAAGCCATGCAGCGCCTCGACGAGATCGTCGCGGTGCCTGGCGTCGACGCGGTCTACATCGGCCCCAGTGACCTCGCCCTCGCCCTCGGGGAGAAGCCCGGCCCGGCGACGCCCGTCCTCGACGAGGCGATCGACACGATCGTCGCCGCCTGTCGCAGGGCCGGGATCGCGGTCGGCATCCACACGGCCGCCGGCGACGTCGCGCGCGGCTACCTCGACCGCGGGCTCGACTTCGCGACGATCCTCTCCGACGCCGGGCTTCTCGCCTGGGCCGTGCAGCAGCAGATCGAGCGCGTCGGAGCCCTGAACACGCAGGATCGCGAGGCTGCAGCCGCCGCCCCGACCGGCTACTGAGTCCCCGAAGGAGAGTCCCGTGCTCGGCAAGTACATCCTCAAACGCCTCGTCCACGCCGTGGTCGTGCTGCTGGCCGTCCTCGTCGTCGTGTGGCTCGTCGTCAATCAGCTCGGCGACCCGGCGCGGCTGATCCTGCCGCCGTCGGCCAGTCACCAGCTCTACCTCGACACCAGAGAGGCGATGGGCCTCAACGAACCGCTCATCGTGCGCTTCTGGGACTCGTTCTCCGGGTGGGTCGTCGGCGACTTCGGCGACTCCGTGTGGCAGAAGGTGCCGGCCCTCGGACTCGTGCTGCAGCGCCTGCCCGCCACGCTCGCGCTCACGGCGCTCACTCTGGCCGTCGCCGTGCCCCTGGCGCTCGCCCTGGGCATCCTCTCGGCCCTGCGGCCGGGAAGCCTCCTCGACCGTGCGCTCACGACGATCTCGCTCGCGGGCGTCTCGATCGCGGAGTTCTGGCTGGGCCTGATGCTCATCCTGATCTTCGGCGTGCAGTTGGGGCTCCTCCCGACCTCCGGCTACGGGGGCCTCGAGTACGCCATCCTGCCGGCGGCGGCGCTCGCGTTCCGTCCACTCGGCCGCCTCGCGCAGGTGGCGCGCTCGACCCTCGTCGAGGAGATGCAGAAGCCCTACATCATCACGCTGCGCGCCCAGGGGATGTCCGAGGGGCGGATCGTCCGGCGCCACGCCCTGAAGAACAGCCTCATCCCCGTCATCACGGTCCTGGGCGACGAGCTGGCCTCGTTCCTCAACGGCGCGGTCGTCATCGAGATGATCTTCGCCTGGCCGGGCGTCGGGTCCCTGTTCATCCAGGCGATCGAGCGCCGCGACCTGCCCCTGGTGCTCGCCTGCGTCTTCGTGATCGCGACCCTCGTCATCATCGTCAACCTCGTCATCGACCTCGCCTACGCGTGGATCGATCCGCGTGCGGCGCTCGCCGGCGGCTCGGGCCGGCGTCGTCGGCGCCTGCGCGCCGCGGCCGGCGCCGCACCGGGCGCGGGTCGCGGGCCGCTCATGACGGCGACCGCCGACGCGCCGCTCGTGCCGACCCACGATCCCGAGGCGACTCCACGAAAGGAACTCCACACATGACGGCCACAGGACCGCTGCAGGGCATCCGCATCCTCGACTTCACCGAGCGGATGCAGGGGCCCTACGCGACGCAGATGCTTTCCGACATGGGCGCGGACGTCATCAAGGTCGAGCGGCGACAGTCGCTCACGCCCGACGGGCGCCCCGACGACCGGTACGGCGAACGCGGCCTCTACGGCAAGGACCACGAGGACTCCAAGTCGTACTCGGCCGGGTTCCTGGCCTCCAACCGCAACAAGCGCAGCATCACGGTCGACCTCAAGCACCCCGACGGGATCGCGCTCATCGAGCGCATGATCCCGCACGTCGACGTCGTGTACGAGAACTTCCGGCCCGGCGTGATGGACAGGCTCGGAGTGGGCTACGAGCGCTGCGCCGAGCTCAATCCGTCGGTCGTGTACGCATCGGCGACCGGATACGGTCCTGACGGGCCGTACGCCAGGCGCCCGGGCCAGGACGTTCTCGTCGAGGCGCTCACCGGGTGGGGGCGCATCAACGGCGACGCCGACGGGCGACCCGTGCCAGTCGGCACCGCCATCGCCGACACGCTGGGCGCGATGAACGGCGCGTTCGCCGTCGCCGCGGCCCTCTATCACCGGGCTCGCACGGGGGAGGGGCAGCATGTGCGCGTGTGTCTGTTCGACAGCGCACTGGCGGCCCTGGCCGAGTGGGGCCTGCACTTCATGAACACGCAGGAGGGCGAGCCGCAGCGCCGGCCGGCGACGCACGCGAGCCCCTACACGCCGCCGCCGTACGGCTTCTACCGCACGAAGGACGGATACATCGCCCTGTCGAGCGGGCGTCAGATCTCCCAGCTGTGCCGCATCCTCGGGATCGACGACCTCAGCAAGGACCCGCGCTTCAGCGCGCACTGGCCGCGATTCGACAACCGGGAGCTCTTCAGCCGCATCATCGAGGACGCGCTGTCGGCGAAGACGACCGCCGAGTGGATGGAGCTCATGGAGCCCGAGGACCTCTTCGCGGCCCCCGTGAACACCTTCGAGGAGGCGTTCCGCGACCCCCAGGCGCTGCACAACGAGATGATCGTCGAGCTCGAGACGCCGATCGGTCCGATGAAGTTCTTCGGCGTCCCCTACAAGCTCGACAAGACCCCGGCGACCGTGCGCACTCCGCCGCCCCTGCATGGGCAGCACACGGAGGAGGTGCTCCACGAGTTCGGCCTCACCGACGAGGAGATCACCGACCTCCGGGCGCGTGAAGCCATCTGACCCCGCCCGCGCGGCGTGAAACGAGAAGAGAGAGACACATGGCAAAGATCGCGATGCTGCACACCAGCTTCGTCTTCCTCAACGTCGACACCCAGGTCCAGGAGCTCATCTCCGACCTGATGCCCGGCGACGAGGTCATCCACTTCGTGGACTCGGAGGTGCTCGCCGACGTCGTGCGCGACGGGGAGATCACCGAGTCGAGTCGGGACCGCATGATCCACCTCGCGCAGGCCGCCGAGCGGGCCGGCGCCGATGTCATCTTCTCGGCCTGCTCGTCGCTCGGTCCTGCCATCGACGCGGCGAAGGACAAGGTGAGCGTGCCGATCGTGAAGATCGACGACGCGATGACCCGCGATGCGGCCCTCGCCGGCGGGAAGATCGGCGTGCTGGCCACCGTGCCGACCACGCTCGGGCCGACGGCGGACCTCATCCGTGCGCACGCCGAGGCAGAGGGCATGGAGGTCGAGGTCATCGAGCGTCTGGCCGAGGGCGCCTTCGAGGTGCTCATGAGCGGAGACCGCGCCCGCCACGACGAGATGGTCAAGGCCGCCGCACAGGCCGCCGTCGCCGAGGGGGTCGACCGCCTCGTGCTCGCACAGGCGTCGATGGCGCGGATGGCGGAGCCGCTGCAGGAGCTCACCGGCATCCCGGTGCATTCGAGCCCGCGTCGCGGCGTCGAGAACCTGTCGGCCCACGTCCATCACGAGGACTGAGCCACGACGAAGAGAGGGGGTGGGTCACGCGACCCACCCCCTCTCTCCTGCTTCTGCCTCAGTCGTGCAGGCCCCGCAGAAGGCGGTAGAACTCCGCCTTCCCCTCCAGCCCGATGCCGGGACGCTCACCCGGCGCGACGCGGCTGCCCGCGACGACTGAGTCGTCCGCGAACCCGCCCGTCGGCTGGAACTCGCCGGGGTAGGACTCATTGCCGCCCAGCTTGAGGGCGGCGGCGATGTGGAGGGAGAACTGGTGGCCGCCGTGCGGCACGCAGCGCCGGGGCGACCAGCCGTGACGCACCATCTCGTCGAGCACGCGGCGGTACTCCGTGAGGCCGTAGGCGAGCGTCGGGTCGACCTGGATGTAGTCGCGGTCGGGCCGCATCCCGCCGTAGCGGAGCAGGTTGCGCGCGTCGTGCACGGAGAACAGGTTCTCGCCGGTCGCGACCGGCGGTGCGTAGTGCTCGCACAGGGTGGCGTTGAGGGCGTAGTCGAGGGGGTCGCCGACCTCCTCGTACCAGAACAGCCCGTAGGGCTCGATGGCCTTCCCGTAGGCGAGGGCGGTCGACAGGTCGAACTTGCCGTTGACGTCGACGGCGAGGCGCGAGCCGTCGCCGCCGAGCACGTCGATGACTGCTTGGATCCGCTCGAGGTCCTCGGCGAGGTCGGCGCCGCCGATCTTCATCTTCACGACCTCATAGCCGGCGTCGAGGAATCCCCTCATCTCGTCCTGCAGGTCGCGGATGGTCTTGCCGGGGGCGTAGTAGCCGCCGGCGGCGTAGACGAACACGTCCTCGTCGGGCTCGCCGTCGCCGTACGTGTCGGAGAGCCACCGGTACAGGGGGACGCCCGCGATCTTGGCAGCGAGGTCGTGCAGCGCCATGTCGATGACCCCGACCGCGACGGAGCGTTCGCCGTGACCGCCCGGCTTCTCGTTGGTCATCACGATGTCCCACGCCTTGGCCGGCGAGAACTGCCCGTCGTCGGCGAGGAGGCGATCGGGGTCGGCGGCGAGCAGGCGGGGCAGGAAGCGCTCGCGCAGCAGTCCCGTCGCGTTGTAGCGCCCGTTGGAGTTGAAGCCGTAGCCGACGACGGGCCTGCCGTCGACGATGACGTCGCTGACGAGGGCGATGATCGTGCAGTCCATCTTCGTGAAGTCGATGAACGCGTTGCGTATGGACGAGCTGATGGGGATGGTGTCGACGTGGGCGGAGACGATCCTCACTGATCGGGTCCTTTCTTATAAGTTATGAGATACATCACAGCGTAGGATGGCGAGGCATCGACGTCAATGCCCGAGTCAGTCAGCGAGGTCCCGTGACGAACCCGATCGTCTTCTCCAGCAAGGGCGCGCACGCATACGCGCAGCTTCGCCGCAGCATCCTCATGGGCGAGCTGGAGCCCGGCGCCAGAGTGGCTCAGTACGAGCTGGCGGAGAAGATGGGGATGAGCATCACGCCGCTGCGCGAGGCCATCCGCCAGCTGGCGGCGGAGGGACTCGTCGACGTCATGGCCCACCGCGACGTGCGAGTGTCCGAGGTGAGCGCTCAGGAGGCGCGCCAGCTTCTGGAGGCGCGCCTCGCGCTCGAGCCGGTCGCCACCAGGCTCGCCGCGCAGCGACGGAGCGATGCCGAGATGGCTGCGATCGATGAGGCCGCGGCCCGCCTCGTGCCCGTCACCCGCCGCAACGGCGAGGCGGCGCTCGAGGCCCACCGCGCGTTCCACCGCGCCGTCTATGCGGCGTCGGGCAACGATGTCGTCACGCGCATGCTGGACGAACTGTGGGACAAGTCCGATCGCTACCGACGGCTGGGGATGTCGCTGCCGGCGGGAGAGGCGCCGCGCACCGAGGACTTCCAGCAGCATCACGACCTTGCGCGCCTCGTACGCGAGGGGGCGGGCGACGCGGCCGAGGCGCTCGCCCGGGCGCACATCAGGGAGAGCCTCTCGGCGACGCTCCTCGACGCGCTCGAGGGCGGCGGTCGCTGACGGATTCCTGCGCGTTTGCCCGTACTCGCCCAGAGCGCGTATCATTGATCGGGTGTGCGCTCTCGCGCGCCATGCGTCGTGCCTCGGTGCGGCCTGGTGGCACAAGCGTCGCACAACAGGGATCGGTCTGCGAACAGGCCGCCCCCACGGCATATCCACCAACCGAAACGTCCGGCGCACCTCGCGCCGTGCCGGTGGATCTGTGGTGAAACCACGACCGCTGTCACCGTGCAGCACTACAAGGAGAGAACGTGCCAACCATTCAGCAGTTGGTTCGCAAGGGACGCACGCCCAAGGTCTCGAAGACCAAGGCGCCCGCCCTGAAGTCGAACCCGCAGCAGGCGGGGGTCTGCACCCGCGTCTACACGACCACGCCCAAGAAGCCGAACTCGGCCATGCGCAAGGTCGCCCGTGTCAAGCTCCGCAACGGCACCGAGGTCACCGCCTACATCCCCGGCGAGGGCCACAACCTGCAGGAGCACTCGCTCGTGCTCGTCCGCGGTGGTCGTGTGAAGGACCTCCCGGGTGTGCGCTACAAGATCGTCCGCGGCGCCCTGGACACCCAGGCCGTCAAGAACCGTAAGCAGGCTCGCAGCCGCTACGGCGCGAAGAAGGGCTGAGTCAGATGCCTCGCAAGGGACCCGCACCTCGCCGTGCCGTCGTCAATGACCCGGTCTACGGTGCTCCGATCGTCACCCAGCTGGTGAACAAGATCCTCGTCGACGGCAAGAAGTCGCTCGCCGAGTCGATCGTCTACAACGCCCTCAAGGGCGTCGAGGCCAAGACCGGCCAGGATGCCGTCGCGACGCTCAAGAAGGCTCTCGACAACGTCCGCCCCACCCTCGAGGTCAAGAGCCGCCGCGTCGGCGGCTCGACCTACCAGGTTCCGGTCGAGGTCAAGCCGCACCGCGCGAACACGCTCGCGCTGCGCTGGCTCGTCAGCTACGCCAAGGGCCGTCGTGAGAAGACGATGACCGAGCGTCTGCAGAACGAGATCCTCGACGCCTCGAACGGCCTGGGTGCCGCGGTCAAGCGCCGTGAAGACACCCACAAGATGGCCGAGTCGAACCGCGCCTTCGCGCACTACCGCTGGTAACAGCCTTCGTGATGCGGGGGCCGGGCTCCGGTCCCCGCATCCACCCCTGATCTCGATCCGGCGTCACCGCGCCGATTCGAACTCCCGAGAGGAAAAGACCCCGTGGCACAAGAAGTGCTCACCGACCTCAACAAGGTCCGCAACATCGGCATCATGGCGCACATCGATGCCGGCAAGACGACGACGACCGAGCGCATCCTGTTCTACACGGGCGTCAACCACAAGCTCGGCGAGACCCACGACGGCGCTTCGACGACCGACTGGATGGAGCAGGAGAAGGAGCGCGGCATCACCATCACGTCCGCGGCCGTGACCTGCTTCTGGAACAAGAACCAGATCAACATCATCGACACCCCCGGCCACGTGGACTTCACGGTCGAGGTGGAGCGCTCGCTCCGCGTGCTCGACGGTGCCGTCGCCGTCTTCGACGGCAAGGAGGGCGTCGAGCCCCAGTCCGAGACCGTGTGGCGTCAGGCTGACAAGTACGACGTCCCGCGCATCTGCTTCGTCAACAAGATGGACAAGCTCGGCGCCGACTTCTACTTCACCGTCGACACCATCGTGAGCCGTCTCGGCGCCAAGCCGCTCGTGCTTCAGCTGCCCATCGGCGCGGAGAACGACTTCGTCGGCGTCATCGACCTGGTCGAGATGCGCGCCCTCGTGTGGCCCGGCGACGCCAAGGGCGACGTGACCATGGGCGCGAAGTACGAGATCCAGGAGATCCCGGCCGACCTCGCCGACAAGGCCGCCGAGTACCGCGAGAAGCTGCTCGAGACGGTCGCCGAGAGCGACGAGGCGCTGCTCGAGAAGTACTTCGGCGGCGAGGAGCTCACCGTCGCCGAGATCAAGGGCGCGATCCGCAAGCTCACCGTCGCCGGCGAGCTGTACCCCGTGCTCTGCGGCTCGGCCTTCAAGAACCGCGGTGTGCAGCCCATGCTCGACGCGGTCGTCGACTTCCTGCCGTCGCCCCTCGACGTGCCCGCCATCGAGGCGCACGACCCGAAGGACGAGGAGAAGATCATCGAGCGTCACCCCGACGCCAACGACCCGTTCGCGGCGCTGGCGTTCAAGGTCGCCGTGCACCCGTTCTTCGGTCGCCTGACCTACGTCCGCGTGTACTCGGGTCACCTCGACTCGGGCGCCCAGGTCATCAACTCGACCAAGGGCAAGAAGGAGCGCATCGGAAAGATCTTCCAGATGCACGCCAACAAGGAGAACCCGGTCGACTCGCTCACCGCGGGCAACATCTACGCCGTGATCGGCCTGAAGGACACCACCACCGGTGACACCCTCGCCGACCCGAGCGCGCCCGTCGTCCTCGAGTCGATGACGTTCCCCGAGCCCGTCATCGAGGTCGCGATCGAGCCCAAGACCAAGGCCGACCAGGAGAAGCTGGGTGTCGCCATCCAGAAGCTCGCCGAGGAAGACCCGACGTTCCGCACCGAGCTCAACCCCGAGACCGGTCAGACGACCATCAAGGGCATGGGCGAGCTGCACCTCGACATCCTCGTCGACCGCATGAAGCGCGAGTTCAAGGTCGAGGCCAACGTCGGCAAGCCGCAGGTGGCGTACCGCGAGACCATCCGCAAGGCGGTCGAGCGTCACGACTACACCCACAAGAAGCAGACCGGTGGCTCGGGTCAGTTCGCGAAGATCCAGTTCGCGCTCGAGCCCCTCGAGGTCACGGCCGACAAGACGTACGAGTTCGAGAACCGGGTCACCGGTGGTCGTATCCCGCGCGAGTACATCGAGCCGACCAACCAGGGCTTCCAGGACGCCATGAACGTCGGCGTGCTCGCCGGCTACCCCATGGTGGGCGTCAAGGCGATCCTGCTCGACGGCGCCTCGCACGACGTGGACTCGTCCGAGATGGCGTTCAAGATCGCCGGTTCGATGGGCTTCAAGGAGGCTGTCCGCAAGGCCAACCCCACCATCCTCGAGCCGCTCATGAGCGTCGAGGTGCGTACTCCTGAGGAGTACATGGGCGACGTCATCGGCGACCTGAACAGCCGCCGTGGCCAGATCCAGTCCATGGAGGACGCGGCGGGCGTCAAGGTCGTCCGCGCCCTCGTGCCGCTGTCCGAGATGTTCGGCTACATCGGCGACCTGCGCTCGAAGACCTCGGGCCGCGCGGTCTACTCGATGGAGTTCGACTCCTACGCGGAGGTCCCGAAGGCCGTCGCCGACGAGATCATCCAGAAGACCAAGGGCGAGTAACCCTCATCCCGGTCCCGGATGCCGGGGGCCTCGGCTCCCGGCATCCACCCAAACTGAATACCGAACGTCAACTACACTGACACCATCCCCGTAGAACTCCGGTCGCCTACCAGCGCCCGTCGTTCTACACGACCGTCCTGAGGAGGACCCAGTGGCTAAGGCCAAGTTCGAGCGGACCAAGCCGCACGTGAACATCGGAACGATCGGTCACGTCGACCACGGCAAGACGACGCTCACCGCCGCGATCTCGAAGGTGCTCGCCGACAAGTACCCGTCCGCGACCAACGTCCAGCGCGACTTCGCGTCGATCGACTCGGCTCCCGAGGAGCGTCAGCGCGGCATCACGATCAACATCTCGCACGTCGAGTACGAGACCCCCAAGCGTCACTACGCTCACGTCGACGCCCCGGGTCACGCCGACTACATCAAGAACATGATCACCGGTGCTGCCCAGATGGACGGCGCGATCCTCGTGGTCGCCGCCACCGACGGCCCGATGGCTCAGACGCGTGAGCACGTTCTGCTCGCCAAGCAGGTCGGCGTCCCCTACCTGCTCGTCGCCCTGAACAAGGCCGACATGGTCGACGACGAGGAGATCCTGGAGCTCGTCGAGCTCGAGGTTCGCGAGCTCCTCTCGTCGCAGGACTTCGACGGTGACAACGCTCCGGTCGTCCGCGTCTCGGGCCTCAAGGCTCTCGAGGGCGACGAGAAGTGGGTGCAGTCGATCCTCGACCTCATGGAGGCCGTCGACGAGTCGATCCCCGACCCGGTGCGCGACAAGGACAAGCCGTTCCTCATGCCCATCGAGGACGTCTTCACGATCACCGGTCGTGGCACGGTCGTCACCGGCCGCGCCGAGCGTGGCACGCTGGCCATCAACTCCGAGGTCGAGATCGTGGGTCTGCGCCCGACGCAGAAGACGATCGTCACCGGTATCGAGATGTTCCACAAGCAGCTCGACGAGGCCTGGGCCGGCGAGAACTGTGGTCTGCTCCTCCGCGGCACCAAGCGTGACGACGTCGAGCGCGGCCAGGTCGTCGTGAAGCCGGGTTCGGTCACCCCGCACACCAACTTCGAGGGCACGGCGTACATCCTGTCCAAGGAGGAGGGCGGCCGCCACAACCCCTTCTACACGAACTACCGCCCGCAGTTCTACTTCCGCACCACCGACGTGACCGGCGTCATCACGCTGCCCGAGGGCACCGAGATGGTCATGCCCGGTGACACGACGGACATGACGGTCGAGCTCATCCAGCCGATCGCCATGGAAGAGGGCCTCGGCTTCGCGATCCGTGAGGGTGGCCGCACCGTCGGCGCCGGCACGGTCACGAAGATCCTGAAGTAATCCTTCAGACCGAGTCAGCGTCAGGGGTCGGATCCGCAAGGGTCCGGCCCCTTTCGCATGCCCGCGCGCGCTCGTCTGGACCGTCGGTCCCATGGGGGAGAGGATGAGACCAGCGGGCGACGAAGACCGTCGCCGGATCCGATCGTGAGGAGATGGCATGGGCATCGAAGACCTCGTCAACCAGGGCAAGAAGTTCCTGGACGAGAACAAGGACAAGATCGAGGAGACCCTCAAGTCCGAGCAGGCCGAGGAGGTCAGTGACGACGTCCTCGACGCCGCTGCGGGCTTCGTCAAGAAGGTCGCGCCCGACTCGATCGACCAGCATGTCGACGGCGCCCGGGACGCGATCGACAAGCACATCGGCAATGAGTGATCTCTGAACAGAAGGGGGGCGGATGCCGCGGCATCCGCCCCCCTTCTGTGTCGGTCGCCGTCTCGCAGCCTGGGCAGTGCCTGTGTGCGACACGCCCGAGTTTGCGACACGCCCGGGCGACACGTAGACTGATCAGGTTCCACGCTCCTGCGCGCGCGTAAGCGCCGCGCGGGACCACTGCCAGGGCAGTGCATAGGCGGCGCGACAGCGCAGGGTCCTAGGCCGCGGGCAGCAGAACAACACATCCCACCCCTTCACCTGGAGACAGGTCTCGCACGCGTGCGGGGGAGGGACTGACATCAGAACAGCGGTGCAGCACGCCTCGCCACTCCCACCGGAGAGACGAGGACGAAGTACCCGGCGTAACCGCGCCATGTGCGTCCAATGCCCCCGGGGGATCCGGGACGGTAAGACGCTTGAAGAGAGAGAGCAGACAAATGGCGGGACAGAAGATCCGCATTCGCCTGAAGTCGTATGACCACGAGGTCATCGACACGTCGGCGCGAAAGATCGTCGACACCGTGACCCGCGCGGGCGCGACTGTCGTGGGCCCGGTGCCCCTTCCGACCGAGAAGAACGTCGTGTGCGTCATCCGGTCGCCCCACAAGTACAAGGACAGCCGCGAGCACTTCGAGATGCGCACCCACAAGCGTCTGATCGACATCATCGACCCCACGCCCAAGGCCGTGGACTCGCTGATGCGTCTCGACCTGCCGGCCGACGTCAACATCGAGATCAAGCTCTGAGGACGACGACCATGGCACACATCAACGAGAAGATTTCGAAGGGTCTCCTGGGCACGAAGCTCGGCATGACCCAGGTTTGGGACGAGAACGGCAAGCTCGTTCCCGTCACGGTCATCGAGGTCGCGCCGAACGTGGTCACCCAGGTTCGCACGCCCGAGAAGGACGGCTACAACGCCGTTCAGATCGCCTACGGCCAGATCGACCCCCGCAAGGTGAACAAGCCCCTCACGGCCCACTTCGAGGCTGCGGGCGTCACGCCGCGCCGTCACCTCACCGAGGTCCGCACGGCCGACGCCGGCTCGTACAGCCTCGGCCAGGAGCTGACGGTCGACGGCACGTTCGAGGCCGGTCAGCTGGTCGACGTCGTCGGCACCAGCAAGGGCAAGGGCACCGCGGGTGTCATGAAGCGCCACAACTTCAAGGGCGTCTCCGCTTCGCACGGTGCGCACCGCAACCACCGCAAGCCCGGTTCGATCGGCGCCTCGTCGACCCCGAGCCGCGTCTTCAAGGGCATGCGCATGGCCGGCCGTATGGGCGGCGAGCGTGTGACCGTCCTCAACCTCAAGGTGCACGCCGTCGACGCTGAGAAGGGTCTGCTGCTCGTCAAGGGCGCCGTCCCCGGCGCGCGCGGCCGCATCGTCTACGTCCGCAACGCAGTGAAGGGTGCCTGATCATGGCTGACTCGACTCTCGCGCTCGACGTCCACGGCGTGGGCGGCAAGAAGGCCGGCTCGGTCCAGCTTCCCGCCGCGCTGTTCGACGTCAAGACGAACATCCCGCTCATCCACCAGGTCGTCGTCGCGCAGCTCGCCGCGGCTCGCCAGGGCACTCACTCGACCAAGCGTCGTGGCGAGGTCTCGGGCGCCGGCCGCAAGCCCTTCAAGCAGAAGGGCACCGGCAATGCGCGTCAGGGCTCGATCCGCGCGCCGCACATGACCGGTGGTGGCATCGTCCACGGCCCGAAGCCGCGCGACTACGCGCAGCGCACGCCCAAGAAGATGATCGCCGCCGCCCTCCTGGGCGCGCTGAGCGACCGTGCTCGCGGCGGTCGTCTGCACATCGTCGACTCGTTCGGCATCGAGGGCGCTCCGTCCACGAAGGCCGCTGCCGCGGTCCTCTCGGGCCTCTCGGCTGTCAAGAACGTCCTGGTCGTCATCGACCGCGACGACGAGCTCACGGTCAAGAGCGTGCGCAACCTGCCGTACGTCCACGTGCTGCCCGTCGGCCAGCTCAACGCCTACGACGTGCTCGTCTCCGACGACATCGTCTTCACCAAGGCCGCCTACGACGCGTTCGTCGCTGCGAAGGCCGGCGCCACCGAGGAGGTCTCGGCATGACCGCCGTGAACAAGGACCCGCGCGACATCATCCTGAAGCCGGTCGTCTCCGAGAAGAGCTACGGGCTCATCGACGAGGGCAAGTACACGTTCCTCGTCGACCCGCGGGCGACGAAGACCGAGATCAAGCTCGCCATCGAGAAGATCTTCGGCGTCAAGGTCGCCGCGGTGAACACCATCAACCGCGTGGGCAAGGCCCGTCGCACCCGCTTCGGCACCGGCAAGCGCAAGGACACCAAGCGCGCCATCGTCACGCTGAAGTCGGGCACCATCGACATCTTCACGGCAGTCGGCTGACGGTCGGGATAGAGGACAACGAACATGGCTATTCGCAAGTACAAGCCCACGACCCCGGGTCGCCGCGGTTCGTCGGTGGCCGACTTCGCCGAGATCACGCGATCGACGCCTGAGAAGTCGCTGCTGCGCCCGCTCTCGAAGACCGGTGGCCGCAACAACCAGGGCCGCATCACGACCCGTCACATCGGTGGTGGCCACAAGCGCCAGTACCGTGTCATCGACTTCCGTCGCAATGACAAGGACGGCGTGAACGCCAAGGTCGCTCACATCGAGTACGACCCCAACCGCACGGCGCGCATCGCGCTCCTGCACTACTTCGACGGTGAGAAGCGCTACATCCTCGCCCCGAACAAGCTGCAGCAGGGCGACATCGTCGAGTCCGGCGCCGGCGCCGACATCAAGCCCGGCAACAACCTGCCGCTCCGCAACATCCCCACCGGTACGGTGATCCACGCGATCGAGCTCCGTCCCGGCGGCGGCGCGAAGCTGGCTCGTTCGGCCGGCACGTCGGTGCGTCTCGTCGCCAAGGACGGCCCCTACGCCCAGCTGCGTCTGCCCTCGGGCGAGATCCGCAACGTCGACGCGCGCTGCCGCGCGACGATCGGCGAGGTGGGCAACGCCGAGCAGTCGAACATCAACTGGGGCAAGGCCGGCCGCAAGCGCTGGAAGGGCGTGCGCCCGACGGTCCGCGGTGTCGCGATGAACCCGGTCGACCACCCGCACGGTGGTGGTGAGGGCAAGACGTCCGGTGGTCGTCACCCCGTCACTCCTTGGGGCCAGGCTGAGGGTCGCACCCGCCACGCCAACAAGGAAAGCGACAAGTACATCGTCCGTCGTCGCAACGCCGGCAAGAAGCGCAAGTAGGAGTAGAGGAAGATGCCTCGCAGCCTTAAGAAGGGCCCCTTCGTCGACGAGCACCTGCTTCGCAAGGTCGTCTCGCAGAACGAAGCCGGCACCAAGAACGTCATCAAGACCTGGTCGCGTCGCTCGATGATCATCCCCGCCATGCTGGGACACACGATCGCCGTGCACGACGGACGCAAGCACATCCCCGTGTTCGTGTCCGAGACCATGGTCGGCCACAAGCTGGGCGAGTTCGCGCCCACCCGCACCTTCCGCGGCCACGAGAAGGACGACAAGAAGGGCCGCCGCCGCTGACGCGGGGGCGTTCCAGAGAGGACTAGAGGAGGAGAGACATGGTGGAATCCATCGCACGCGTGAAGCACATCCGCGTGACCCCTCAGAAGGCTCGTCGTGTCGTCGCGCTCATCAAGGGCAAGCAGGCTCAGGAGGCTCTCGCCATCCTGAAGTTCGCTCCCCAGGGTGCCAGCGAGCCGATCTACAAGCTCGTCGCGGCCGCGGTCGCCAATGCCCGCGTCAAGGCGGACAAGGACGGCGAGTTCCTGGACGAGCAGGACCTGTACGTGAAGAACGCGTACGTGGACGAGGGCACGACGCTCAAGCGCTTCCAGCCCCGCGCCCAGGGTCGCGCTTTCCAGATCAAGAAGCGCACGAGCCACATCACGGTCGAGCTGGCCACCCCTGAGGTGTCCGACGCCGCGACCGCGACCACGACCAAGAAGGCGAGCAAGTAATGGGACAGAAGGTCAACCCCTACGGCTTCCGCCTCGGCATCACCACGGACCACGTGTCGCGCTGGTTCTCCGACTCCACGAAGCCGGGCCAGCGTTACGCCGACTACGTGGCCGAGGACATCAAGATCCGCAGCCTCCTGCAGACGCAGCTTGACCGCGCCGGCGTGAGCGGGATCGAGATCGAGCGCACGCGTGACCGCGTCCGCGTCGACATCCACACCGCCCGTCCGGGCATCGTCATCGGCCGCCGCGGCGCCGAGGCCGAGCGCATCCGCGCCGACCTCGAGAAGCTCACCGGCAAGCAGATCCAGCTGAACATCCTCGAGGTCAAGAACCCCGAGGCCGACGCTCAGC
>Ga0180219_1000148_pt1 | contig 80393 bp, 73 predicted proteins | sample eDN3rd30CBELigMG_FD_151338 | JGI IMG/M metagenome (GOLD analysis project Ga0180219, IMG submission 151338) | Enriched Miracle-Growth compost microbial communities from Emeryville, California, USA - eDNA 3rd pass 30_C BE-Lig MG (version 2)... ...
ATAGGGAATGGTGATGTTGTTGGAATCAAGCGCCTTCTTTATCTCTTCAAAGTTATCACAATACGCGTTCCAATACGCATCTTTTGGTGCCCACGCCCAGATGATCAGATTGACGGAACTATCGGCCAATTCCCCGACATGGACCTCCGGCTTTGGCGTCCCCATTATCCGACTATCGGCTTTCAGCACCGCTAAAATGACTTCCCGCGCCTCCTTGATGTTGGATTCATAGCTGATACCGATTTTATACTCGATACGCCTTTTGGTGATGCTGGAATAATTGGTGATCACCGAATTGGCCAACGGCCCATTGGGCGCGAATACGGCAATTCCGTCGGCCGTCCGCAACGTCGTGTAAAGAATATCGATCTTTTCCACCGTCCCCGATGCACCGGCAGCACTGCTTACGTAATCCCCCACCCGGAATGGGCGGAAAAGCAAGATCAGTACACCACCCGCAAAATTGGAAAGACTGCCCTGAAGGGCTAGACCGATGGACAAACTAGCTGCACCCAGAACAGCGACGAACGAGGTAGTCTGGATTCCTACCATCGAGGCTACCGAAATGATAAGCATGGTGTACAAGATGAACTTGACGATGCTGGCCACAAAATCGCGGAGCGAAAGATCTACATTCCGCCGCTCAAACCGGTTGCGAAGGATTTTCAGAATGAGCTGGATAAACCAGCCCCCCACGAACAACAGGATGATCGCGAGTATCAGACCTGGTATCCGCGACATTACCGCTTCAATGATCCGGTCCAGTGCAAGTTCCATTTTTTCCATAGACTGTAAAATTAAGAAATCGGAATGAATTAGCGAAGGTGCTGATTTGGTCTTTCAGCCTGCCGCTCGCAAGCTAGGATCCGCTGCGCTTTGCTTGCGTCTCAACAAGGCTTGCGCTGCAGCAGACGTGAAATACAAATACGACCCAGATACAATCCGGATACTTTGGATATCATCGGATTGTTTCTTATTTTTGTATAAATCGATCTAAAAACTGGAAATAAATAAACACTCCCGATTCACTGAACGGTGACCATGGATTGGAAAACCACTATCAACGGCTTCAAACATTACCTCCAATTGGAGCGCGCCATGTCTGCCAACACGGTGGAGGCATACCTAGATGATGTAACCAAACTACAACAGTTTGCAGAGCCACAAGATATACAACCCCCAGCCATTACTCCATCACAACTACAGGATTTCCTTACGTGGATTAACGGATTCGGACTTTCTGCATATAGCCAAGCTCGCATCCTTTCCGGCATCAAGACGTTTTATCTTTTTATGGCGCTGGAGCATGGATTGGTTGAAAATCCCACGGCACTTATCCAAGCACCGCGCTTAGGGCGCAAGATACCCGATATTCTTAATATCACGGAAATCGATAGCCTCATTGGCGCCATAGACCTATCGGCGGCCGAAGGGATGCGTAACAAGGCCATGCTCGAAGTGCTGTATGGCTGCGGCCTCCGGGTGAGCGAATTGGTGGGCCTCAAAATTTCCAACCTGTTTCTTGACGTGGAATTTATCAAAGTCGAAGGCAAAGGAAGCAAAGAACGTCTTGTGCCCATTGGTACACAAGCTGCCAAATACCTTCGTATTTACCTGGAAGAAACACGCGTACACCAAAAAATCAAACCGGGTTGCAACGATTTCGTATTCCTGAACCGTCGGGGATCGCCATTGACCCGGGTAATGGTATTCATTATCATCAAAGACCTAGCGGCGAAAATCGGGTTGACAAAAAAAATCAGTCCGCATACCTTCCGCCACTCCTTTGCCAGCCACCTCGTAGAGGGTGGTGCTGACCTTCGCGCGGTACAGGAAATGCTTGGACACGAAAGCATTACAACAACCGAAATCTACACGCATATAGACCGGGATTACCTACGGTCTGTCATTATACAATACCATCCACGCTCTTAATGGTTATGGTTAATGGTTAATGGGACCTGCCAGGAATTAACAATTTACGAGTAACCATTGACCATTAAAATAAACTTTGTTGCATTTAATTTGGATATTAACGCAACTATGTTGAAATTTGTCGCCGTTGATAACGAACGCAGATGCAGCTCAAAACGCTATTTACTTTTATTATAGTTGGCTTATCTCTTACGGCAAGCTATGCTCAAACTTCTACATGTACCTTTACCATCCGAGGCCGGGTGGTGGATAGCGATACGCAACTCCCCCTATCGGGCGTAACCTTGAAAATCAGTCCCGGTACGCAGCAACTACGTTCCGACGGACATGGGTATTTTCGGTTTTCACAGCTTTGCGGAGATGTCTACACGATTACGGCGACCAGTGTAGGATTTGACAGCCTCGTTACGGAAGTTCCGGTTGAAAAAGACGAAACACTTACACTCAAGCTCCATCACGGTCATATTCTATTGCACGATGTGAATGTGGTGGGTCATCAGCAAACCGTGTCTACTGCGAATCCCGTACGGACCGTTGCCCGTGAGCAGGTGGCACAGGTGCAAGGCAAAACGCTGGCTGATATTTTCAGCACACTACCGGGAGTGAGTATGCTCCAAACCGGCACAACGATTGCAAAACCGGTGATCAACGGCATGCACAGCAACCGCATCGTCATCCTGAATAACGGTATCCGGCAAGAAGGGCAGCAATGGGGCAGCGAGCATGCTCCAGAAATCGATCCGTTTGTTGCCAAAGATTTCAAACTGGTAAAGGGAGCCGAGGGGGTTCGCTATGGCGCGGATGCGATCGGTGGGGTTATCATCACCGCACCCGCTCCCCTGCCCATCGATCCCCATTTGTCTGGCGAACTGAACACTATCTATCAGACGAACGGTCGCGGCGGTGTACTATCGGGGATGCTGCAATCGGGCGTTAAAGCTATTCCGGGGTTCGCCTGGCGCGTACAGGGCACTGCCAAACGGAGCGGCAATGTACGCACCGCCGATTATTACGTGGGCAATACCGGGCTGGCTGAATACAACGCTTCCGGCGCGTTACGCTATACTCATACGCAATCTGTCTTCGAGGCATATTACAGTCGTTTCTATACTTCACTCGGTATTTTTACCGGTGCACATGTCGGTACTGTTGACGACATACAGGCGCGTGTCGAAGCGGGCAGACCTTTTGAGACCTACCCGTTCACCTATGACATCGGTGCACCCCGGCAGCGTGTCATACATGACCTCGGTAAGCTTAAATGGCACCGCGATGATGTCCGTGGAGGAAGTTCAGACATTCAATACGGCATTCAGCGCAACCACCGACAAGAATATGACATCCGCCGTGGAGGCAGGGATGCGTTGCCCATGCTGGATATGGTGCTTACCACCCAAACACTCGATGCAAACTACCAAACACCGCTTTATGCCAACTGGCGTACCCAGGTGGGCACGAACCTAACACTGCAGGTCAACAACAATGTACCCGGCACGTTGAACACTCCTCTTATCCCTAACTACGACAGTTTCACGGGCGGACTTTTTGCGATCCAACGGCTCATCAGGGAAAGGCATGAGTGGGAACTGGGTATCCGTTATGATTTTAAAAACTTTGATGCAGCCGGCTTCGACAAGTACCAGCATCTGTACGGTGGCCGACGTGATTTCCACAATGTGAGTGGTTCCTTCGGTGGTGTCTGGCACCCCGCGGCGGAATGGCAATTGCGCAGCAACATCGGCCTCGCCTGGCGTGCACCCAATGCAAATGAGTTGTACAGCAACGGACTGCACCACGGCGCGGCACTTTACGAAATCGGCGACGCGGAACTGAGTAGCGAACACGGATACAAATGGGTGGTTAGTCCATCCTATGCGCGCGGTGCGGTAACCGTCGACCTCGACCTCTATGCACAGTATATCCAGGATTACATTTATGCACAGCCATCGCCCGGCGAATTCTTACAGACGATCCGGGGAACATTTCCGGTATTCCGATATAAACAGACCCATGCTACTTTTTTGGGTGCAGATTTTTCTTTCCAATACACGTTATTAGACCGTGTGAATTATACCCTTAATGCTTCGATTATCCGTGCGCGCGATATAACCAACGATGTATACCTGCCTTACATTCCATCCGACCGGTTTGACCACCGCCTGCGCTGGCAGCTACCGCTGAACAGCAAGGTGACCAGCAACACTTACGTTACGTTTGCACACCAATGGGTGTTAAAGCAAAACCGATACGAGCCGGGTACGGATTATGCGCCACCACCCCCAGCTTATCATATTTTCTCCGCATATGCAGGCAGTCAGCTTGCCCTGGGCAATCACCCCCTGGAAGTGGGTATGTCCATAAACAATTTATTCAATGAACTTTATAAAGAGTACATGAACAGATTCCGCTATTATAGTCATGGACTAGGTCGGGAGATCAGTATCCGGCTGTCTTATTCATTTTAATAATCATATCACCCTCTTTTTAAGATAGTTATAAAAATAAATATAAATAAGCTGTTTACAATAATTTAATTGATTAGTTATGAAACACCCTTTTAAATCCCTGTTTGTTCTGCTTTTATCTACAGGATTTCTAGCGTTTACATCCTCATGCAGCAAAGACGATCCAGAACCGGAAGTCCCTCAAGAAGAAATCGGCTCGGCAACGTTGACATTTACGGAAGTTGAATGGCATGACGATCATGCCCACGACCTGGAAGATCCGGAAATTGTGGAAGTAACATTTGACGAAGACGGACTACCTCCGGTGGGTGTCCATCTACACCTGGATGCTGGGAAAACTTACCGCCTTACGCTCATTGCCACGGATTTCGTAGGCCGGGAAGGTGCTGAACAAGAGTTCTTGGACGATTCCGATATTCACCAGATTTTCTTCCTTGGTGCTCCGGAAGGCGTGCTAGACTACCAATATGCCGATGCTGACAACAAGCAGGTCGGCGTAACGGGTTATCTACATGTGTTGAAACCATCGGACTCGTTTACGTTTAACGTTGTACTGCGTCACTTAAATGAAGGGGTAAAAGCCAATATCACCCCCGACGATTGGAACAATCCTAACTATACGCAATTCAGCGGAGTGAACGACCTTGACCTGAACGTAGAAATCCACGTGGTCGATGGCGATCATGACGACCACGATCACGAATAATCTGATTGAAACAAAGGTGACGTCGGGTTAAGACAAAGATTATCTGACGTTACCTTTATTCAAGAAATCCAACACTTTATCATTATGTTCTGCCGCATTCATCAATGCCCGGTAGTTAAAAGCAATTTTTCCGTCAAGTCCCACTACAAACGTTTCACGCCCGGTAAGAAAAAGTACATTCTTCACACCGAACTGCTTCAGCACCCGGTTACCGGGATCACTGAGTAATGTAAAGGGGAGCCGGTGTTTTTCCGCAAATGCCTTGTGGCTTTCGACACTTCCTGAATTGATACCGATGACCTTGGCGCCGGCATCGGTATAGTCGGCAAAACTATCGCGGAACGCACAAGCTTCTTTGGTACAACCCGGACTTTCATCTTTCGGATAAAAATAGATGACCAGTTTTTCCTTACCGATATAATCTGCAATAGCTACTTCGTGGCCATTCTGGTCCTTTAGGACAAAATGGGGCACTTGATCCCCGATTTCCAATGTTTCCATACGATTCGATTTTGCATCATGCTCCTGTGCACATGCTACAGCCACACTGGCTGATACCATTGCCATTAAGATGATGTTTCCCAGTTTATTCGCCACGTTGCCTCCTTGCTTTATCGAGCCGGATCATCGCACCAAAATCGAGCCCCATTGCCATGGCTTCCACCGTCATAGCGATGCGCTTGGCGCGGGTAGGTTCTGTTTTAGCGCCATTGATGTGATTAAGGAAATAATTACGATGCGATTTGGGCAATGCCTTAAATCGCTCCATCAAATTCCCTTCATCGTCCGACAAGCATATTTCCAGATCTTCGGGTATCTCGATTACAAATTCCCGGTCTTCCTCCAACCGGAGGGAGAGAAAATCCCCTACGCCCTTTTTCAGCATCTTTCGCATGGTGCCGTTGATGGCCAGGATAAAATCACCTTCCCCTTTGGGCATAAGGGCCAGTCCAGAAAAAGACTGTCCATCAATCTCCCCCCGCACCCGATAGACCTGTCGGCAACCGGGCTTCAATTGCTCGGAAATGGTTTGCGGCACATCGATATAAGCCCACCCCGTCATCGCCGGACCTTGTTGATGTCCAGATCGTTCTATAAGTGCCCGAAATTCCACCATACTAACACCCTTCGTTATTCGATATAAAACACTTTATTATCAACTTCTAATTCAGTCAGTTGAACGGATTTGTTAAACAATCCATACACCGCCGAACCACTGCCACTCATGGAGGCAAACAGTGCCCCGCTTTGGTATAAATTCTCTTTAATGGTTGCAATTACAGGATGTACCGCAAAAATACCTGCTTCGAAATCGTTAACGATCGCATCGCGCCACGTGGCCACGGGATGGCTGATGGCCGATTTCAACTGGCGGCTGGCCGGATCTGGCGTAACCGCCCGATAGGCCTCCGCTGTTGAAACATGCACCGGGGGTTTTACCACTACCACGTGATAGCCCGATAGATCTACCTCGATGTCCTCAAAGACATCTCCGATTCCTGTGGCCAATACCGGCGTGTTACGGATAAAGAAAGCACAGTCAGCTCCCAACCGGCGCGCATAGCCGAGCAACTGGGACTCGGCGAGTCCCAGTTCGAACTTGTCATTCAGCAACGTTAGGAGAAACGCGGCATCTGCCGAGCCTCCTCCCAATCCTGCACCGATGGGGATGGTTTTATGGAGGTAAATGCACACTGGAGGCAAATCGTAGGCTTCTGCAAGCAACCGGTAAGCGCGCAGGCATAGGTTGTCTTTCGCATCCCCGGGAATCGGTATCCCAGAAGGGATAAAGCGTGTATCTGTGGCTTCGACGACCTCTAGCACATCATACATCTTCAGTGGATAAAAGACCGTTTCGAGCTGATGGTATCCATCCTCTCTGCGGCTGAGCACCTGCAAGCCGATATTGATTTTGGCATTAGCAAAAGCGATCATCTAAATTTCAGTTAGCAAAGGGAACCTTATGTACCCTCGATCACAAATATACAGGTTCACCACACAAATCTCGCATCTTTGGATGATTGCCTGCAAACAATGTGCAGCGTCAGTTGTTACTAGACGGAACAGCAACATTGAACAATGAATCTACGCTCCTATTTCGGCCTATTTTGTATAGTCGGTTTCCTTTCCTGCGGTTTCCTTTCCTGTCAAAACAGCGCACAAACCGAACAGCGCACAACGGGTGATACGCTCTCGCGCGCGGAAAAGCCGCTTCCAGCGGATCAGGAGCAGAAATATTGCTTTCTTCGGACAGAGGGGACCCAGCAACAGGATTCGTCCTATATCCAATTGGCGATCCGAAAAGAAACGGTTAGCGGGGTTTACAATATCATTCCGGCCGAAAAGGATGCGCGTCGGGGCACGGTGCTGGGTAAAGCCGAAGACGGCGTACTCGATCTGGTATGGACGTTTATGCAAGAAGGTAGTCAGGACACGATGCGGGTGGTGTTTGCATTACGGGACGGTAAACTCATGCAGAAACCCTTATCGGTAGACGCAGCTAGCGGCCGGCAAGTCACACGCGACACCAGTGATTTTTCGGTGATGTACGAGCCTGTGGACTGTGTGGCAGACTAACGGAGGAGGCTGTGCTGGCTGGCAGTAAACAGATCGCGCCATATGCGGTTTATTTCAGTGGAAGCGTCTGCAGCAGCCAGCCCGGTATACGGATACAGCAACGTCACCAGTTCATGGCAAAGGCGTACCAGCTTCCGACTTTGGTCACTTACCGTATGGAGAACTGCTGAAGACGGTTGTCCTTTCTCCACCAATTCACTCCACGATGTATCAACCGCCTGATAAAATGACGCACTTGTATCGGAGAGTTTTGCCTGCACGTTTTCGGCTAGTTTAACCATCGGGTCTTTGATTAAATCCTCCGCGCAAGAGATAAAATGACGCGCCATACCCAACGTATTGGCCGCGAGTGTCGCTTCCGCGAATTGCAAAAAAGGGTATTGATAGATCAGCTGATCGAGTGTGGCATATTGGGGAGCGATGACGAACGCATGCGTTTCGTCTACCCAAAGGTCAGATACCTCAAAGGAGTGGCTGGCCGTGGCCCTCAATCCGAATGCGCGCCAATCTTCCACAATCCGCACATCATCCTTCGAAAAGAAAAACGACTTAACTACGGGATTTCCCGCTTTATCCAATACAGTTTCGCCATCGTGCTCTACGATACAATTGGCTGTAAAATGGGTTAAATGTGGCGCTCCGGTTGCATAGCGCCACTTTCCGGATACCCGGTAGCCGTTGTCTGCTAACGTAGCCGTTCCCGACGCATGGCCACTTCCGCCGAGACAAACGGTTCGGTCGGCAAACAGCGCTTGTGCAGTGGGCTGTTGCATGTACCCCACAAACAGGTTAGCTCCGGCACAGAGGGTCACCGTCCATCCCAAGCTGCCGTCTATCCACGCCAGTTCCTCTTCCAGCCGTATCCCTTCAGGCGCCGTCAATTCCAGTCCACCATAACACCGCGGTACAAAGAGCTTAAACCAACGCTGGTTGTAAATGATATCCAATTGCTCCGGTATAAGCCGGCCATCGACCTCGGCGCGGTCTGACAGATTGCGCAGTTGATGTACAAGTTCTTCAGCGATCATGTAAGTGCCTTTTCTCCACGAATGATACGTTTCCACTCGAAATAACCGAAAATAGCCACGATAAACAAAAACAGGGTCAATAAAGCATACAAATGTAGCCCTTTATAGACGAGTAACGGAATAGCTATTGCATTGCTGATGTTGAGCCATACCCAATTTTCAATTTTGCGTTTGGCCAACAGCCACATGCCAGCCCATGCAGTGGCGCTCACCCAAGCGTCCCATGCTGGTACCGTTGAATCGGTGAAATGAATCAATGTGTAGTACAATAGCGGAAAACCAACGGCAACGATGCCAATTGCAACGATCCATTCCTTCTTACCCGAGTAATCCGCCTTCACCGGTGGCTCGTCTTTGCGTGTTACCCAATAAGCCCATCCGTAGATACTCATCGTCAGGTAATACAGGTTCAATAGAATTTCGGCATACAGCCCCGCCTCGTACAGCACATAAAGCGTAATCAAAATACTGGCAATCCCGAACGGATACAGCATTACTTTGTTGGCTTTCGCTAGCAATACCTGCACAACGCCACAAATGACTCCAATGAGCTGGAGAAGAAAGAACCAGTCGGTCGTAAGCACCGCCCCTACCATTAAACGGATTCGAGGGTGGGTTCGAGTTTCAGGATCGCTGTCGAACGCTCGCGAGTTTCCCGGCACAGCTGTTCGTTATTGGCAATGGATTGACCGAAGGAAGGGATCATTTCCTGTAATTTACTCAGATACTGAGCGGTTTTGGCTCGTTCCGGAAAGCATCGTGCGAGCAGGTCGACCATAATAGAAACAGACGTAGATGCGCCGGGCGAAGCACCCAGCAACGCGGCGATGGAACCATCCGCACTGCTTACGACCTCGGTACCGAATTCCAGGATACCGCCATGTTTCTCATCTTTTTTGATCACCTGTACACGTTGTCCGGCAATTTCGAGTTCCCAATCTTCCATACGTGCGGTGGGCACGTATTCCCTCAATGCTTCCAGCCGGTCCTCTGGGCTTTGACGCACCTGATTAATCAAATATTTAGTCAACGGAATATTATCCATACCGGCTGCCAGCATCGGGCGGATGTTGTTAAGCTTAATGGATGCCGGTAAATCAAGCCACGAGCCATTTTTGAGAAATTTGGTAGAGAAGCCCGCGTAAGGCCCGAATAAAAGGGCCAATTTGCCGTCGATGACACGCGTATCCAAGTGGGGCACCGACATGGGGGGTGACCCTACCGCCGCTTTTCCGTATACCTTTGCATGGTGCTGCGCGATGACACTGGGATTAGTGCACTTCAGCCACTGCCCGCTTACGGGAAACCCACCGAAACCTTTCGCTTCCGGTATACCCGACTTCTCCAGCAGCAGTAGCGACCCACCTCCTGCGCCGATAAACACAAACTTGGCGGTTACCGTACGCTTCCGATCGGTAGTCAGGTTTTTCACCGTTACCTCCCAGCGCCCGTCAGCTGCCCGTTCGATATCACGTACTTCATGTGCCAGCCGGAGTTTCACACCTTCCTTTTCCATCAGGTGACGAAACAGGGCTCGCGTCAATGCGCCGAAATTGACATCGGTACCGATGTCGATCTTCGTCGCTGCCAGCAATTCTTTTTTGGTTCGTCCCTCCATCATCAATGGAATCCATTCCTTTAGCAGCGCATGGTCTTCTGTATAGTCCATTCCCTGAAAGAGATGGTGCTCTTTCATCGTCTCGAACCGTCTTTTAAGAAAGGCGACATTTTCCTTACCAAACACAAAGCTCATATGCGGAATGCTACGGATAAAGCTTTCCGGGCGGTCTACCAAGCCATTGGCAACAAGGTACGACCAAAATTCCTTCGATTGCTCAAATGACTCCGCAATCTTGATGGCCTTGGTGATATCGACGGACCCATCGGGGCGTTGAGGTGTGTAATTGAGTTCGCAAAGGGCCGAATGCCCCGTCCCGGCATTGTTCCACGCATCGGAACTTTCGGCAGCTACCTCATCCAATCGCTCAAAGATTTCAATACTTGCACGGGGGTGCAATTCGTTAATTAAGGTGCCGAGGGTGGCACTCATGATGCCCGCGCCGATAAGAATGACATCCACCTCATCGGCGGTTTTTTTAATTCTTTTACCCATTCTATTAAAATTGCCGCAAAATTAGTGACAGAATTCAGAAAATCGCCAACTTTCTAACATTAATTACAAAATTTTAACAATAAGATTATCAGCGATCGCTTTCAATAACTCCTGCAAGACATTCCCGGGGAAGCGTCTCTTTGAATTTTTCCGGGAGATGAGTACCGAAACTCAGCAATTGCCGGCAATTAATTAAGATGCTTGGCTGGCCGGCCCACCCGTCGTTTCGGGAGTGTTGGGTGCTTGATCTTTATTTTGTTTCTTAAAGCGCCGCTTTTTCTTTTTCTTTTTCTTGGGCGCTCCCTCGGTTGCTGCATCAGCTATTGCAGGCGCATTACCATCGGTGCTTTCCCCTTTCGGCTGATCGGCGTGGGTCGACTTACGACCGGATTTACTGCCGGATTTCCGATTTTTCCTCGGATGACGACTCCCGCGTTTCGGCTGTGCCTGATCCGGAATGCCAGCATCGCTTTCGATCCCTTCCGGTAAGGCTGTCTCTTCTACCTTTCTGTCCATTAACCGTTCTATGGCAAGGAAGCGGCGCTGATCGCGATGGTTAACAAAAGTGATAGCGGTACCCGTCCGTTCCGCACGAGCGGTACGGCCTACACGGTGTATATAATCTTCGGGATCGGGTGGTACATCGTAATTCACCACCAGATCGATGCCTTCCACGTCAATCCCCCGGGACAGCACATCAGTTCCGATCAATATCGGAAGTTGCTTGTTTTTGAACCGGAGAAGTATTTGTTCCCGCTCTTCCTGCGCTAGGTCGGAGTGAAAAGGCTGCACAGTCAGCCCCAGTCGGGTCAGCTCCCTGCCCAAACTTTTCACCTTTTCTTTGGTAGACGAAAACACGATCACGCTCCGGTAATTCCCACTTTGAAGAATTTGTTTCAGCAACGGCGTTTTCTGTCCGTCACCTACCCGATATTGCTGCTGAAGAATACCTTCTGCAGGCTTGGAAATTGCGATGTTTACTTGCTTGGGTTGTTTCAGCAGCGTTTTGGCAAATGTCCGGATTTTAGGCGGCATGGTTGCCGAAAAGAGCATGGTCTGCCGCTCGGTGGGCAGCTGACGTACAATTCGGTTAATGTCATCTTTGAACCCCATGTCCAGCATGCGGTCCGCCTCATCAAGCACCAGGAATTTGATCTCATCCAACCGGACGATACCCGAACTGATATGCGCAATGAGCCTGCCGGGTGTCGCGATTACGATATCCACCCCTTCGCGAAGCGCCCTCCGCTGCTGTTCGTAGCCAATCCCGTCGCCCCCGCCATAAATGGCGATGGACGTAATGCCGGTAAAGTACGCGAGGCCTTCGACCTGCTGGTCGATCTGCATCGCCAGCTCACGCGTGGGTGCCAGTATCAACGCACTGATCGGCGGACGCTGATCGATGCGGCATATCGCATCCATCACCGGAAGCAGATAGGAGGCAGTTTTTCCCGTACCTGTCTGTGCGCAGGCGATCAGATCGTGCTGTTCTTGGATAATCGGAATCGTTTCTGCTTGTATGGGGGTGGGCGTTTTGAAACCCATGCTATTCAGACCTTCAAAAAGGTTGCTGTCAAAATTAAAATCGGTAAATGTCAACGTCTGTAAATTAATCTATATCAACGATGCTGCAAAAGTACACAATTTCACTAACTTATACGAAGTAGGTATTTGACCGTTTGACCTCGAATGTCAAATTTCCGTTAACAAACCATATCGCCATCGATTTTTCGCGAATAATGCGTTCCTTTGCCGACCGAATGAACGTTCAATTGGAACATACCGCAGAGAAAAAATGTGCTATTTTCGAAAGCACGCTGCGACTGGTGATGAAGCAGGGTTTCCATGGAAGCCCGATGAGCCAGATTGCACAGGATGCAGGCGTAGCTATCGGAACCATTTACCACTATTTTTCATCGAAAGATGAGCTGATTATCGAGCTATTCAAGCATTGCAAGCACCGTATCGGGAATGCGATGTTCAAAATTGCAGAACAGTCTTTTCCTTATCCGGAGCGCTTTGTAGCCATTTGGATTAATCTGGTGAATTTCTACATCGCATATCCCGAAGTACTGAGTTTCATGGAGCAGTTTTTCTCGTCGCCATATGCAGAAGTGGTTCATGAACGAAACTGTGGTGTACAGATGCAAAACGAGATGTCCAACTTCCTGCAGTTGGGCATTGATGAGGGACACATCAAACCCTTGGACATCAACATTCTGAGTGCTGCGTTCATTGGAACGGTAACCGCTACCGCCAAACGGCATATCAATGGCCATTACTCGTTCGATGAATCGTCTATGAACGAAATGGTAACGATCATTTGGGATGGCATAAAAAAAGAATCTTTTCAGACAGAACAACATGTATAGAAAATTGCGAAATAAACTAGCCCTTTCAATTACTTTCTCCCTTGTCCTCTCGTTTGCTTTCGGACAGGAGAACCAACCGTCATTGCCTGCAAAGGCAACCCTGCAAGATGTTATCGGCTATGCCCTGGAAAACCGTCCGTCCGTACACCAAGCCCTGATTGACGAGGAAATCGGTGAAGAAGAAATCGCTTCTGCCCTTTCGGGCTGGTTTCCCCAGATAAATGCTACGGGTACGTACAATTATAATGTAAAGATACCGACAAACGTGATCGGGGGCAATGTTATTCAGCTAGGTCAAAAGCACGTAAGCGCCGCCGTATTCCAGGCAGATCAGCAGCTACTCAATCCGGGGTTGATACAAGCGTCCAAGGCCGCACGTTTTATCCGGCAGCAAAACACACTCAATACAGAAAACAGCCGCATCAACACGGTTGTCGAAGTCAGCAAGGCCTATTACGACATCCTTACCAGTGAAGAGCAGCTCAACATCATCCAAGAAAACATCCAACGTATCCAACGGCAGCTCAACGATGCGAAGGCGCGGTATGAGACCGGTATTGTTGACAAAACAGACTTCAAGCGTGCGCAGATCACGCTGAGCAATACCCTCGCCGAGCAGAAGCGCGTTAGCGAATTGCTCACCTATAAATATGCATTCCTGAAAGAGCTGATCGGCCTATCCGCCGAGCAACCGATGGATCTGTCATTTGACGGTGCTGCCATGGAAAGTGAAATCCTGTTGGACACCACGTTGACCGTCGATTATAACGAGCGGGTTGAATTCAGGCAGTTGCAGACAGTGAAACAACTCCAGCAGCTGAATACGCAATACAATAAATGGACGTTTTTACCCAGCTTATCGGCGTTTTACAATTATGCCTGGGATTTCAGGGGCAATCGGTTTCCGGAAATGTTCGATGGCAACTTTCCCCGCTCCGTGTTCGGTCTTACGTTGAACATCCCCATTTTCCAAGGCGGGAAGCGCATCCACGAAATCCGGAGATCCAAGCTTCAGGAAACACGCATCGACTGGGATATGGTGAACCTGAAAAACCAGATCAATACCCAATATGAGATGGCACTTGCCACCTACCAGGCCAACTTAAACGACTGGCGGGTTGCACGTGAAAACGTAGCCCTTTCGGAGGATGTGTATAACACCATCAAACTTCAATACGATGAAGGTATCAAAACATACCTGGATCTGATGACCGCCGAAACCGATCTGCGCACCACACAGATCAGTTACCTCAACGCCCTGTTTGCTGTCTTAGCTGGCAAGCTGGATGTACAGCGCGCATTGGGAACTGTAGACATTGACAATTAACCCACATATGGAAGAACTTAAAACAACTACGAATACCGTAAAAATGACCAGCATGAACAAATATAGTCTCGCAGCAATGCTCTTGGCCGGAGCAGGGTTCGTTGCTGCTTGCAGCAACCAAACGCAGAAACAGGCCCCCGGCCAACAAGCCATTCCCGTGACAACGGCACCGGTTACCGAAGAAGTGGTTGTCGGAATGGACAGCTATCCCGGCAATGTGGTAGCTTTAAATGAAACCGAACTGCGTGCGGAGGTAAGCGGATACATCACAGGTATCTTCGTTGCGGATGGCGCATCGGTATCCAAAGGCCAGAAACTCTACGAGATAGACCGCACCCGTTATGCGGCCGATGTAGAACAAGCAAAATCCAACCTCGCCATTGCCGAAGCCAACCTTGCCCGCCTTCAGCGGGATGTGGAGCGTTATCGGAAACTGGCCGAACAGGATGCCATTGCTAAGCAGACGCTGGATTATGCAGAAACCGATTTCAACAATGCGCAGGCCCAGGTGGCTTCGGCCCGGGCAGCACTAACCACTGCCCAGACCAACCTTAACCGGGCAGTTATCATTGCTCCGTTCAGCGGCACCATCGGTATTTCAGCGGTTCGTATGGGTGCATTGGTATCAGCCGGGTCGACGTTACTTAACCGTATTTCATCCGTAGACCCCATTGCAGTAGATTTTCCGGTGAACGAACGTGAGATCCCACGTTTTAACGCACTGCGTCGTTCGGACGCCGTGGTGCGTGATTCCATCATCTCAATCACGTTGCCCGGGGGACAAGCCTATTCCCATCCGGGTAAGCTTATTGCTATCGACCGTGCGGTGGACCGCAACACGGGCACCATTACTGTGCGCGCAAGTTTCGCTAATCCAGATGAACTATTGCGAGCCGGAATGGCCACCACCGTACAGGTGCGCAGGCAATCGGAATCAAAGCAATTGGTCATCCCATACCGCGCCGTTATCGAGCAGCTTGGACAAACGTCCGTTTATGTATTGACAGACAGCAGCACCGTTGAGCAACGGGGTGTACAGCTGGGGTTGAAAGTAGCAGACCGCGTTGTGATCAACGAAGGACTATCAGGCGGTGAACAGGTGGTAACCGATGGCACCATCAACCTGCGGCCCGGAGCCAAGGTACAAGTAACCCAATCCGTCGAAAAAAAATAAGGCGGAACGAAGACCATCACGCATTTAGGACAGAAACAACATGATTTCAGAAGTATTCATAAGAAGACCCGTCACCTCCATCGTTATCTCCATCCTGATCACGTTGATAGGTGTCATTTCGATCAGCACACTGCCTGTCAGTCAGTACCCCAATATCTCCCCCCCCACCGTACAGGTGCAGGCGACGTATACCGGTGCGGATGCACAGACTGTGGAACAGACCGTAACAACGCTTATTGAAAGCCAGATTAACGGTACGCCGGGGATGACGTACATGACCTCCAATAGCACATCCGACGGGCGCGCGGCCATCACGGTGACATTTGACGTAGGCACAGACATCGATATCGCTACGCTGGACGTACAAAACCGGGTGGGTATTGCCGAACCCGCATTGCCCGAAGCCGTACGGCGCCTGGGAGTCATCACCCGGAAGGCCAATACGGATGTATTGATGATGATTTCGCTGATTTCGCCGAACGGCACACGCGACCAGAAATTTCTGGCCAACTACGCAAACTTGTATGTCAGGGACGCGCTGATGCGTGTAAATGGCGTAGGCGATGTCATGGCCTTCGGCCAGCCGTTTAGTATGCGGGTATGGCTGGATGCGACCAAGCTCTCCAACCTGGGGCTTACACCGGCTGATGTAAATGTTGCCATCCAGGAGCAAAACATCCGGATACCGGGCGGTAGCGTAGGTGCACGCCCCCAGGTAAATACACAGGTATTTGAGTATCCGGTTATCTTAGACGGGGACCTGAACGAAGAGGAGCAATTTGAACAGATCATCGTCAAAACCAACGCCGATGGGTCTCTTGTTTACCTCAAAGATGTAGCCCGTGTGGAATTGGGCGAGTTTGCCTACTCCATCTCCACCAAACTCAACGGATTGACCGCTTCGGGTATGATGGTCAACCAGATGCCGGGCGGAAATGCCGTGGCAACCGCAGAGGGTATCTACGCGGCACTGGAGCAACTGAAAGCCAACTTCCCGAGCGACATGGATTACGTCATTAACTATGAAACCGTGTCGGTGATTCAGGAATCCATCAGCAACGTACTCCACACATTGGTGGAAGCGCTGATTTTGGTAACCTTAGTGGTATTCATCTTTCTCCAAAGCTGGCGGGCTACGTTGATTCCTGTATTAGCGATTCCTGTTTCGATTATCGGTACATTCATTTTCTTCAACCTGTTTGGCTTTTCCATCAACAACCTGACGATGCTAGCATTCGTGCTCGCCATCGGGATTGTGGTGGACGATGCCATTGTGGTGGTGGAGGCGGTGCAGCACTACATAGACCATGATAAGCTGTCGGCACCGGAAGCCACACGGCGAGCGATGAAAGAGATCACGGCGCCGGTAATCGCTATTGCACTGATTCTGGCCGCTGTGTTTGTGCCCGTAGGCTTTATCCCGGGCATGGTGGGGCAGCTTTACCAACAGTTTGCCATCACCATCGCCGTATCGGTATTGCTTTCCGCATTCATCGCCCTCTCCCTTACGCCTGCTTTGTGCTCACTGTTACTTAAACCGTCGCAGTTCAACGAAAAGTCGAAAGGTATCAATCGGCTGTTCTACAAGTTCAACACGTGGTTTGAACGGGTTACAAAGCGTTATTCCAGCGCTGTCCGGGTGACAATCAAGCGTGCGCCTTTGGCCATTATTATACTGATTTGTATCTACGTGGGCACCATCGGGTTGTTCAATGCCAAGCCTACTGGATTTATTCCCACAGAAGATGCAGGGGTATTCATGATGGGGGTTACGCTGCCAGAAGGTGCATCCTCCGAACGTACGTCCGACTTGCTGAATGCAGTCTCGGATTCACTCCGGAGGGAAAATCCGGAAATCAGAAACATTATGGCCATTTCGGGCATCAACCTGTTGAACAGGTCGTTCAAACCCAATGGGGGAACATTCTTTGTTCAACTTGCTCCCTGGGATGAACGCAGCCGCACGGCCGCCGAGATCGTGGCCAGCCTGCAAGGGAAGTATGCGGGCTTTCAGCAGGCATCTATCATGCCCGTTATGCCACCTGCCATTCCCGGCCTGGGTGTCAGCGGCGGATTCAGCATGCAGCTCATTGACCAGCGCAGCGGCGACATCAAAGATTTCGAAGCTCAGGTGGGTAAATTCCTGATGGCCGTCAACCAACGCCCGGAAATCGGCATGGCCTATACACTGTTTAATTCACGTACCCCTAATTATTTGGTGAAGGTAGACCGTGAACAAGCGAAGCGCATGGGCGTAACCGTTTCCAACGTTTACAGTACGATCTCTTCATTCCTTGGCAGCAGCTATGTAAATGATTTCACGCGGTACGGTCGGAATTTCCGGGTGGTTACCCAAGCCGATACCACGTTCCGCATGGATATTTCAGACATCAACAAGCTGTACGTAAAAAACCAGCAGGGAAATCCCGTGCCATTGAGCGCCTTGATATCTCACGAAATTATCGAAAGCCCGTCGATCATTAACCACTTCAACATTTTCAGGTCCATTGACCTGATGGGTGGTGCCGCACCCGGATATAGTAGCGGGGACGCATTACGGGCGCTGGAAGAAACCGCCGCGCAGACACTGGGTGCCGGTTTCACGTACGAGTTTTCGGGGCTTAGCTTACAGGAAAAAGAAGCCGGTAACATGACGATCATGATCTTTGGACTTTGTATCATCTTCGTGTTCCTGCTCTTGGCAGCTTTGTATGAAAGCTGGTCGGTGCCGTTTTCGATCCTGCTGTCGGTACCACTTGGGGTATTCGGGGCCATCCTCGTGCTCATCCTCCTGCCACGCCTTGATAACAACATCTATGCTCAGATCGGTTTGGTGGCGATCATCGGTTTGGCGGCCAAGAATGCGATCCTCATCGTGGAATTTGCCAAGGAACGGGTGGATATCGGCATGGGACTTTTGAAAGCAACCCTAGAAGCGGTGAAACTGCGCCTGCGTCCCATTATTATGACGTCATTCGCCTTTATCCTGGGTATCGTTCCGTTGATGTATTCGACCGGTGCGGGTGCCATTGCGCGGCAAACCATTGGCTGGACAGTTTTTGGAGGTATGCTGATTGCTACGCTATTCGCCATATTTATCGTGCCGGTTTTATTTGTGTTGATTAGCAAAGTGGCCTACGGCAAAAAGAAATTGGCGGAACTCCAAGCTTCTTATAAACCGGAAGAGCATCGGGATATGTTGCATACGGATGATGAGGAAGAGTGATTTTTAATGGTTAATGGTTAATGGTTAATGGTTAATTCCTAGCGGCTTAAAATGGGAAGACCTAATCCACTGAAAGAGAAAAGTTTTGCTTTTGCGATACAGATAGTAAATACCTACAAGCATCTTGTTTCGGAAAAGAAAGAATTTGTGATGAGTAAACAATTGCTTCGGTCTGGAACGGCAATAGGGGCATTATATCGTGAAGCGGAGCAAGCGGAAAGCAAAGCCGACTTTATTCATAAACTAGGAATTGCCCAAAAAGAGTGTAATGAAACCCTGTATTGGTTGGAATTACTTCACGCTTCATCGTTTCTAGCTATACAAGAATTTGAGCGGCTTCACAAAAACGCTACCGAGTTAATTAAATTGATAACCCGAATAATCGTATCTAGCAAAAATAATAAGCCAAACAATTAGCAGACTGCGCCAGGATAATTAACAATTAACCATCGCGAATTGACAATTAATAGACGGATAAAGATAATTAACAATTAACCATTGAGAATTGACAATTAAAAACATATATTTGCACTCCCCGAACCGAATAAGGGTTCGTGGCGTGCCGCCCGGATGGCGAAATTGGTAAACGTTGCGGTCTCAGAAGCCGTTGGGAGCAGTCCCTTGAGAGTTCGAGTCTCTCTCCGGGCACAGAGGAAAAAGCGATTCTAAAACAGAGTCGCTTTTTTTGTTAGCTTGCAACAGGCTAAGCCCGTCGGCCAAAAAGTTTCACGATAAGGTCTCCCAGGGGTTCGGTCGCTCCTGTATAAACAGAGGCTCCGCCGGCGTACCCTAGGTCTTCCATCAGGTGCCGGAAACCCGCCATGATAGCGGGGTGCCGCAGCTGCTGATGTGCTTGTATACCCATAGGTTGGTTGGCGAGTCGGCCGATAAGATCGTTTAGTTTTTGTATGTGCCTCCCTGTTCATACTCAAACTTATAGTCACCGATATGCTTTGTACTTTCCGTAATTCTTCTTTTTTGGATAAAGTAGTTGACGACGCCTACTACCAGCACGGCTGCGGAAATAACAAGAAAAATATATTCAAAGATATGCCCTCCGGGCAGTTTCAGCAATTGATCCAGGGATACACCGGCTACGGCGAAATACATGGATGTCCGCAGGAAGGACAAAAAAGTAGACTGATTAGCCATTATGGTACGTTGAATAGCCAAACGCTCGCGTAAAATCAGATCCTTGTTCATCTATTGAAGCATATTGGTGAAACGAACTTGATATTCCACAAAGATAACCCGTGTTTGTTAAGGATGCGAGAAAATAGCATATTTGTTGATAAACGCGCATCTTTGCCGCGCGCAAAACAATCAACAAAAAAAGGCGTTGATTAAGAAGACAGTAGACAAATGAGTACATTCAATGAACTGATTAATGGCGAAAGACCCGTGTTAGTCGATTTTTTCGCTACCTGGTGCGGTCCGTGCAAGACACAGGCACCTATCTTGGAAGACGTGAAGCAGCGCATCGGCGATGCGGCATCGATCATTAAAATCGACGTAGATAAAAACCCGCAGGTTGCCACCAAGTATCAAATACGGGGCGTACCTACGCTGATTATTTTCAAAAATGGACAAATCAAGTGGCGTCAGTCAGGTGTTTTTCCTGCCAATGAGCTGGAACGATTGCTAAAGGAAAACGTGTAGTTAAAAATCACCGCTTGAATAGCCGTGCGACAAACATGCTATCTGCGCGATGGCGGTAGCCGTGCAAAAGCTCCATCCGCTCCAATTCGACCGAACCGGTATCTTGAAGGTACGCGATTACCTGTTCATTTTCTTCGGAAAAAACCGAACACGTAATGTAAACTAACGGTTTCCCAGGCTTCAAGTGTTTAATCACTTGCTCAGCGATTTGTCGCTGAATGGCTGAATACTGCTGAATGGAATCCGAACGAAAAGAAGTTATCATCTCCGGTGTTCGTCCCCAGGTGCCCGACCCGCTGCAAGGGGCGTCGAGAATGATACCATCGAACTGTTCGCCGCCAAGGATGGTTGCTGTATCTTTGGTTAAATCGATAATTTTCTGCCGGTATTTTTTAATACCCGCTTCTTCAAAACGTTCGTCCAGGTTGCGCAAGATACTCGGCCGGATATCGGATACCAGTAGGTTTATCCCCGGCTGCTTATCCAGCAACAAAAGCGACTTCCCTCCTGCTCCCGCGGTGGCATCCCACCAGTTTTCCCCGTTCGATGCTTCAAAAAAATCTCCGGTGCGCTGCGACGAATAGTCTTGTACGGTATATTTGCCTGCGATACCCCCAATACGATCCAGCGGCGCACCGTTGGAAAGGCCTAACGTAAACTTGTCTAATACATGATAAGGAATCTCTTCTTCTGTAAGCCGTACCTGTACTTCTCTCGCCCAGGTGGGGCGTAAGCGGATAAAGAGATCAGGTTGAATAAATAAGCTTCTAACGAAATCCAGCCCGTCAATTCCCGCCGACAAGTGGGCTTGAAAGGGAAATACATCTTCCAAGCGGAAATCAGTATGCTTTTCAAGCAAAGCGAGCTTTTCTTCCATTGGCAAGCCGATCGCCGGATACAGCTCAGGAAGCGCTTGCTGAACTACCGCACTGTCTTCGCCACATAGAAACTCAGCGATGGCCAGTCGCACAGATAAATCTGCGTGGGGGGCTGCAGAGCCGATGCGGAAATAATGATAAACAAGACGAGAAACGGTCCGGCGGTCATTCCCTCCCATCTGGCGGTTACGTTTGTAAAACCCTGTGAGGAAACGTGCCAACGGCATATGCCGTTGTTGGTCATATTCCTGTAACAGTCGCCCAACCGTCCGTATCTGGTGGTTTATCCGCCGCTCGGTAGTCATGGCTATCTGGTCCGGTTATAAAGGCATGAAATTGCCATTTCGATATTGCAAGATGGATACGGCGTTGTTTACATACCCCCAATTGGAATTGTACTCGAACTTGAAAACAGTATGCAGCCCTTTGTATTCCGCTTGCGTAATATGTTCCTTATAGTCGGCGCCATATTTAGCCAACAGTCCGCCGAAGTAATAAGCTGCATCGTACCCCTTGTATGCAAATTCTGTAGCAGCTACACCAAATTCGCGGCGATATTGTTCATCAAATTTGCGCACGTCCGTACGCCCCTTATCTACATAATATGAGCTGGTTACACACGTGCGGAATAACGCCAATCCATCCGATTCATCAAAATCCAGTTTCGTCCAGTTGGGGTGGGCAAACAGTTGAATCTGATAGGAAAGCTCACTTTGCAATTTCCGTAAATGGGCCAAAATCGGAGAAATCTGGTACTTATTGGTGGTAGCCAGTACGATAAGGTTTTTCCCCGAAAGATGCACATTGCTTTCCAACGATTGTTCATCCGTCACCTCCATCACCGTAATGTCTTTTTTCAGCCGACTGATCTCGGTCTTCAGCGGGGCTAGGAACTGCTTACTTGCCGCATCCTGGGTCTGATAGAAGATCACTGCATCCCCAGGCTGATACTGCTGGGCGATGCGGGTAGCCAGCGCCCGCACATGTGTCGTAATGGGAGCAGCAACCGTAACCAAATTAGGCAGGTTAAATTCAGAGGGCATACTCGCCGCCAAGGGGGAGATCTGGAGCGCATCTTCCAGCGACGCATTGAATCCAAAAACTTGGATTTCCTTCGGATATACCGGGCCAACCACCAACGCGGCATCCTGCACATCCTCCAGTTTCGCTATGCGTGTATTTTCAGCCGGATCATCGCGTGTATCGAGCACATTCAACTTGAAATTGGTTCCTTTTTCGGCAAGCGCATCCAACCCGAGCTTAAAACCCTGGTAAAAATCCAGCGCCAATGCCGACCGCCTGATATCTTCAGAGCTTGGGGCATGGGGGTTGGCCTTATCTAACTCAAAAGGTAATAACAAGGCAATGTTGTTTACCTCAACTTTTTCGGTTTCAGCAGCCTTTTCTTCTGTTTTACCCTGCTCTGTGGGTTTCTGGGTTTTGGGGGGTGTCTTGGTTCCCGTACCACGTAAGACCCGTACTTTGGGGGTACAGGCGGCAACCAGAAACACAAGTGCAAGCCCAACTAACCAGTTATTCCCATTCAATCGTAGCCGGTGGTTTCGAACTGATATCATATACAACCCTATTTATACCCTTTACGTGATTGATTATTTCGTTTGATATTTTTGCCAGCAACTCATAAGGCAGGTGTGTCCAGTCGGCTGTCATCCCATCGAGCGAGCCGACTGCGCGAAGCGCCACCACATGTTCGTAGGTGCGTTCATCCCCCATTACGCCTACCGATTGTACCGGCAAGAAGATGGTACCTGCCTGCCATACTTTGTCGTACCAACCCGATTCGCGCAGATTGCGGATGTAAATATCATCAGCTTCCTGCAAAATCCGCACCTTTTCTGCGGTAATCTCACCCAATATCCGGATCGCCAGTCCCGGCCCAGGAAACGGATGCCGCCCCAAAATATTGGGTGCTACTCCCAATGCTTTCCCTACCCTGCGTACTTCGTCTTTAAAAAGCGTATTGAGCGGCTCGACGACTTTCAACTTCATAAAATCGGGCAGCCCCCCGACGTTATGGTGGGATTTGATGGTGGCCGAAGGACCCTTTACGGATACGGATTCGATAACATCCGGATAAATGGTTCCCTGACCGAGCCACTTAACCGATGTTCCTTCGGGAAGCTCAGCCTGCACGGCATGTGCCGCTTCGTCAAATTCATCAATAAATGCTGCCCCGATGATTTTTCGCTTCTGCTCGGGCTCGCTTACGCCGCCTAACTTTTGGTAAAACCGGTCTTTCGCATTTACACCCTTAATGTTGAGCCCCATATGCTGGTATGACTCCAGTACCTGTTCGTATTCGTTTTTGCGCAATAAGCCATGATCTACAAAGATGCAATGCAGGTTTTTGCCAATGGCCTGATGGAGTAAAACGGCTGCAACCGTTGAATCGACGCCTCCCGATAGTGCCATGATCACATGATCGTCGCCCAATTTCTCTTTGAGTGAGGCTACCGTCGTTTCCACGAAGGCGTCGGCTGTCCACGAAGGTGTGCAACCACAGATATCGACGACGAAGTTTTTCAGCAAAGTCGTACCGTCTGTGCTATGGGTTACTTCTGGATGAAACTGGATGCCATACGTTTGGGTATCCTTCACCTGATATGCAGCCACTTTCACCTTATCTGTACTTGCAATGATTTCAAAACCAGCCGGAATATCCGAAATGGTATCGCCGTGCGACATCCACACTTGGGAATCTGCGGGAACATCTACCAGAAGCGAGTTGGCATGATCTACGAAATGAAGATTTGCCCGGCCATACTCACGGATTTCCGATGCGACGACCTCCCCACCCGAATGCTGTGCAATGTACTGTGCACCATAGCATACTCCAAGTACGGGAAATTTGGCCTGAAGCGCTTTGAAATCAACCTTGGGCGCATCGGGCTGACGCACGGAATAAGGGCTTCCGGATAAAATGACTCCTTTTACCGTTTCGTCAAATTCCGGAAGGTGATTATAGGGATGAATTTCGCAATAAACGTTCAGTTCCCTCACCCGGCGTGCTATCAATTGGGTATATTGGGAGCCGAAATCAAGGATCATGATTTTTTCTGGCATGGGCCAAAGGTACGGAAAACCATTTAGGATTTTAAGATTTAGCACTTACATTTTCTTCGGATACAGGATGCCGCAATTCTATGCGGCATCCTCCGCCATAAGCGCGGGGGCGGTTGATATATAGTTAAAATGCCTGGATCCCCAACTTCAACTGAAACAGTCCCATCGGCATTTTCCCATCCATCTCCCGGGGTTCCGTGTCGTATACCTCTTCCGCCCCATCATTCTGGTAATAGGTCATCGGCACGTTGAATGTGCCGCTCTCGTAACTGGCCGTAAGCGTCACCCTCCGGTACCGCAGGTTAATACCGAAATCGGTCTTAAATGCAAAATTGACTTTCTCATCCGTGTTGAAATAAAGCACTTCAGCATCCGGTTCGTAAATTCCACCTTTAAAATGGTACGGCGGCTCGAACGACAATAACGCGGTGGGCGCCAACTTAAAGAAAACATCTGCATAAAAGTCGCCCGACACATTGAAAGATACCACGGGCCCCAGCTTCACAGCGCCGGTGACAAAGTCGAACGCCTCGGCTTCTTCATCCGGATGAGGCTTGGACTTGCCCATGTTATACCCGAAGGAAAAGAAGGCGGCGTCTAACCCAACTTTGAACAGATCGTTAATCGGATCTTCGTGGAAAAAGAAATACTTTCCTATTTCCGCATTGACGCCAAGGTCTGCGCCCACACCGCCGTTTTTGGAGATATTTTCATATAAAGGTACGCTCAGATCGAACGCTTTGCCAAAGGCTCCCTGCGGAATACTGACACCCAACCGTACATAGAATTTACCGAAGTCGGATTCTTTGTAACCCTTACCCGCAACCGTTGCCTGCTGTGCAAACGTGTTGACTGCAAACAACATCAAAGCAATTCCCGCTACGGTGTTTTTCAAAGAATACATCATGATGATTTTAAATGTTGGTTTATGTTTTAATTTACCGACAGCCGGCTTTGCAGATCGGGAATGACATTTTCGTAGGTACGCAACACCCTGTCCCATTTACGGAAGGATTCATCGGCATTCACGCTGGTACCCGGAGGCGCAATTTCCGACACCAGTTTCGCTTTGTATTCCAGCGGCTCCGTATTGTTGGTTTTGACGATCAAACGGGTTCTCACCACGCCCGAATTAAACGACTTGGCAGACCAGGCGGTTGCCATGTATCCGGTGGTTTTGTCCATGATAGCGATCACATCGAACGTGCCGGTCACAATGCGGTTGAGTAAAATCCAGGATTCCTCCGCATTTCGAGACGGCCGGATATCAATATCTTGGTTAGCAAGATTTGTTACAAATGAATTTTCGTATGCCTCGTCTTTGTTGAGCTGGATAAAATCCGTTTTTGGAATGACATTGATACCATTGTTTTCATAGTCACGGATTTCCGTGACGAAACCCACCTTCTCAACCTTTACATTGACGGTCGCATATTTCGGGATTTTGATCTTGGCGGGGGCGGTTACCTGACTTCCATCGACATAGAGACTGGCACCGCTTTCGGTGTTAATGGTAATGGTGCGATTTTTTGCCTTCTGCGCATAAGTAGGTAAGGCAAAAAGTGCAAAAGCTAACAATAGAAAGAAAATGCAAGATACGGGTCTACGTGTTTTCATGGTTATATAATTTAAAGATTAACTCGACAGGACAAAGGTATCGGCACCCATAAGCAAAAAAAATACCCTCTAGCGGGTATTTTTGGTATTCCAAAAGAAAGGCGAAACAGCTGGTTGACTTACGGAACTTAATCGATAAGCGCTCGTACCTTTAAATGAAACGTACCTTTTACATAGTTTCCTACTTCTGTCCCGGAGGGTGTCTCCAAAGTTGAATTAAAACCATACCGACCCTTAATTTGGAACAAGGCATATTCTCCCTCCGTTCCCACCCGCTTTATCTCGGTAATTTCAGTAAATTCCGTCTCGGAATCTCCAGCGTTACTAACCAGGCGGCCATAAGTTATGTCAAATTTGTCGTCATCCAGCGGCAATTTCATTCCATACTGAAACGGTCCCGTGGGATTCGCATATTCCGCTACCGGATACCTGCCTTTGCTCGCCGGCTTTTCCAGCTCACTGGCACGACTGGGATACGAAAATACAAATGTGTTTAAGGTAGATTGCGAACTGGCAAATACATAAAACACCTCATCGTTTACCGAACTTGGGTAGAGGTCAAGGTGCGAACAATCGATTTGACGCTTCCAATCCGGGGTTTCAAATGCGATGTGCAAGGAGTTGGGAATGGTCGTGCTTTCCGTTTGATCTTCATCGGGATTCGGGGTTTTCTTTTCGCAAGATGCGATCAACAGGGCACACAAAATAAATACCAGTTTAATCGGGTAACAACTACTGTTTTTCATGATTTAGAAACGATAAAATACATTGCAAACGTACCGAAGAATAGCGGTTCATGAAATACCCGGTGTTAGGTATTTTTACAGGTAGGCGAACAAAAAACCCTTGCCCGTTACCTGGACAAGGGTTTTTCTATCGACTGTGCCCCTGCTGCTTACAGCTTACTGTTTACATCCAGTGCATTCAATTCGCCGAATGCCTGGGTAAGCCGTTTAACGAAGGTATCCTCACCTTTGCGCAACCAAACGCGGGGATCGTAGTATTTTTTGTTCGGTGAGTCTGGTCCCTCTGGATTGCCGATCTGACTTTGCAGGTACCCCTCTTTGGCTTGGTAGTATTCACGAACACCATCCCAGAAAGCCCATTGCATATCGGTATCGATATTCATCTTGATGGCACCGTAAGAGATGGCTTCGGTAATTTCTTCCGGAGCGGATCCCGAACCACCATGGAAGACAAAGTTGACCGGCTTTTCAGCAGATAATCCAAATTTCTGCCGGATATATTCCTGCGAGTTATGCAGGATGACGGGCTGTAATTTCACATTACCTGGCTTGTATACGCCATGTACGTTGCCAAAGGCAGCCGCAACCGTAAATTTATCACTTATGCTTTTGAGTTCTTCATACGCATAAGCAACTTCCTCGGGTTGGGTATACAGTTTGGAGCTATCCACGTCGGAGTTGTCCACTCCATCTTCTTCACCGCCGGTTACGCCGAGCTCAATTTCCACGGTCATCCCAAGTGGCTTCATCCGCGCCAGGTACTTCTTCGAAATTTCGATATTTTCTTCGATGGGCTCTTCCGACAAATCGAGCATGTGGGAGGAAAACAGCGGTTTCCCATTTGCCTTAAAAAATTGCTCGCCATGGTCAAGCAGGCCGTCGATCCAGGGCAGCAACTTCTTGGCAGCATGATCGGTATGAAGGATAACGGCTACACCATAATGTTCTGCCAGCAAATGAACGTGCTGAGCGGCGGATACCGCTCCGAGGACAAAGGCTTTCAGGCCGTCGTTATTCAATGATTTGCCTGCATAAAACTGTGCCCCGCCATTAGACAATTGGATAATAACTGGCGAGTTGACCGCCTTGGCGGTTTCCATTACGGCATTAATGGAATTGGTACCGATGACATTAACTGCCGGAAGGGCGAATTTATGTGCTTTTGCTGCCTCAAATAATTCTTGAACGGCATCACCGGTGACCACTCCTTTAAAATCTTTCAAACTCATGATACTTTTATTTTGAGGTCTCGAAAGTAGGCATAATTTTTTAAATACGTAACGCTATTCCGCCATAAAAATTGCGTGGCGACGCCGCGTTGAAGAAACGGCCGCCAAAGGCATTGATGTCATTTCCCAGACTGTAGCGTTGATTCAACAGGTTATCCCCTCCAACAAAAACCTGAAATATCACATTGCTTCCCAAGGGCTTATCCCATGTCACCTTAGCCTGTAATACATGATAGGCGTTGGCAAACACGGTATTCGCGTCGTTCAGTGGAATGGCCGACGTATAATTGTGCATGACGTAAGCCCCGATGCCTTTTGGAAATTGCATCGATGCGCTGCTGACCAGCGTTGTTCCGGGCACGCCAGTAAGCTTATTTCCTGTAAAATCATCGTTGCCTACTCGGTAGTCGCCAAAACGGAATTTACTCAGCGTCAGGTTTGCCCCCAGTTGAAGCCCCCGCAACCAACTCGTTTGCCCCGGTTCGATCACCCAGGTCGAAGTCGATAGCTCTATCCCGCGCTGGGTAACCCCACCTGCATTATCGAAAAATTCGGCATCCGTTTCAAGTATCTGACGGACAATGGCATCTTCCATGCGATAGTAAAATACCGATCCATCTAGGGTTACCCGCCGGTTAGGGGTCTGCCATCGGAAACCGATTTCATAATTCCATCCGGTCTCGGCGCCAAGTGCCGTATTAATTACCTGGTCGGATGCACGGACTTCTTCGAGTGTAGGAGGCGAATATCCCCTTGAAACAGAAACCCGTCCTGCCGATTGCGGATTAAACATATACGATAAGGCAGCGCGGGGCATCCATTCAGCATCAAATGTCCGCCGGGTGTAACGAGGTTCACTGTCGGGAAAAAGAGGTCTGAATCGATATCCGTAATAATTGAGGCTCAACGACGTTTCCAGCAACAGGCGATGATACACATCGGCGCTGAAGCGCGCAAAGTAAAAGTGCTGATTGCTCCTTAGGGCATCGATTGCCATGGCATCGCCGCGTACACCGCCGTGGTTTTCGTAGTTAGCAAAATCATTTTTCCCATACTGCCACTCCATGCCCACGTTGGCATGCCAGGAGAATGCCGTGGAACGGCCACCCGTATAATCCAGATAGGTACGAAAGCCGACATTGGCTTCGTCACGGATTTCATAATTAGTGATAAACGGATTGCTGAAATCCGTATGTGAGCCAAATACCGTAGCAACATGCTTAAGACGTGTGCCGATGCGGGTATCGTGGACAAGGCCACCGATGAGCGTTTGGTTGACAATGCCCGCCTGCTGTTCCAACGCTCCCGGCGTGGCCGGTGTGGCCGGACGGGCAAGTTTGGGGTTGTTTGTGTATTGCGCTTCCGTAAGTCCGCCGGGGGTAAGATAGCGCAGGTCTGAATACAGGGCGATCAATCGTAGCTCGCTTTCCGGTTTGTAATTCCATCGTTGTACGGTTTGAAAAGCTGCCCGTTTCATCGCCGAATGCTGCCGATAACCGTCTGCGCGCTGGTATGCCTGGCTGAAACCGAACCGATAACCGGGCGACGGATTCAGCGTGGTGGATAGTTGTTCGTGGAACAGCCCAAAAGATCCGCCGTTCACCCGTAACGATGCGGTACGGTCCTGTTCATCACGCATGCCCTGCGGCCGGATCAGCACCACACCGCCCGAGTTGGCACCGAAGAGACTTCCGTCGGGTCCTTTCAGCACCTCAATTTCTGCTATGCCCCCTGCATCCAATAAGTTGATATACGTATTTCCACCCGCATCGGTAAGCGGGATTTCATCTAGGTATACTTTTACGTTGCGGACACCGAAGGGTGAGCGCAACAGGCTACCCCGAAGCGAAAGCCGGTAGCTGCCGGGGGAGCGCTCTTCCATCCGTACGCCCGGTACGGTATTTATCGCCGGCAACAAGGTTGTCCCCTGCTGATGGCTCAGTGTGGTGCGGCCAACCACGCCAGCAGAAGCCGTTAGCCGCAATAGCGGCTGCTCGGTAAAATAAGCCCTTACCGTCACCTCCTCCAGGTGTGTGGTTGTATCCTGAAGCGTCGTAGCTACGGATGGAAATGCGGAAACAAGTACTGTACAGAATAAAATAACACGTATCATGGATAATGAACTTGGGACGAAGTTAAGGATTAGGACGCGATCGTCCATGCGTTACGGATAATTGTAACACGAATTAAACTTTAACGGGTGAAAAATGTCTTAATTAAGAAGGAGGATGCAGGTGATGAAAAACTTTATTGTGTGTATGTTAACCCTGTGCTCGATTGGTGCGTTTGCACAAGAGACCGACACATTGCACATCGAAAAATTAGCTATCGGCAAGAAAAAAAAGGAAGTATTTAGCGGCGGGAAAGACTCTTCGTTGGTATTGCGCATCGACACGTTGCTTATGGCCGATCGGAGCCAGTTGGTATTCTATGGTAAGAAGGACGTGAAACTGGATATCAGTCACGTAGAGATCGATAAACGGGCCTATATCTTCGGCACCGACGGAAAAAATAACGGCACCGATTTTGAGATCCGTGCACGCTTTGAAAAACTGGGGGCATTATACGTACTTGCCGGTGGGCAGGATGCCAGCAATAATGGATCGCGCACTTTTCCCAATGGAGATGGAGGCGACGTAAATTTCAGCTATGATAGCGACGGGATTGTGCCGCAGACCGAAGATAAAAAATCTGACCATTACCTCCAGATTGACACACGGGCAGGCGGCTACCGCGTAAATCCACAAAATGACCTTTCCCGGATCTACAGTTTAATTAATATGGGTGCACCCGGTAGACCGTTGGGCAACCTTTCCCAGGGACAGGTATATTCAGGAACACCCGGTCGGGATGGGAAGAGCACGGTTAAAGCTGTGGAATGAGGGAGGCTACGGCCGTTTTTATTTCGGGGTACCGAAACTTGAAACCTGCATTTTGGATTTTTTCAGCCGACATGCGTGTGCTGCCGAGCAGCATTTCACTCATTTGCCCCATCACTGCCTTCAACAAGAATTGTGGGATATTTGGTAGCCATAACGGCTTTTTCAACGTTTCCGCAATCGACCGGACAAATGTAGAAAATGTGACCTGTGCGGGCGCAGCCATGTTATATACACCATGTATGCCGTTATGTTCTAGCGCAAAAATATACATAGCCACCGCGTCGGCTATGTGAATCCAGGGTAGCCATTGCCTGCCGGTACCTGGCACCGCACCCAATCCCTTTTTGACAAAACCGGCAAATTTAGAAAAGATGCCACCCTGGGCGGAAAGGATAACCCCACTCCGCAGCGAAACGGTACGCAATCCAAGCGCCCTCCCCTCGCCCACCGTGTGCTCCCAGTCCTTACATGTGTTGCCCAGAAAGTCTAAAGCCGGGGGTTTATCTTCCGTGATCCGCTCGTCCCCCCTATCTCCGTAATAGCCCGAAGCCGAGGCCGATACCACGGTCGTTACTTCGTGGTCCTTGCGTTTGTGGAGCAAATCATACAGCATTAAAATAGATTGAATACGGCTATCGCGCAGCAGACGTTTCCGCGCATTGCTCCATGGAAGTGCCGCGATGTTTTCACCCGCGAGGTGAATAATTGCGCATACGCCATCTAAGCACGACTCATCTACTTTATTGGCGGCAATATCCCACTGAAAGAATCGGACATTCGGCAATTCTGAGGCTCGTTTATACCTGCTCAGTGCGTTAACAGCATAACCACTACCTACTAACGCAGGCACCAATGCCCCGCCGACTAAACCGGTCGCACCGGTTACCAATATTCGTCCTTTATTCGCAATATTATTCATTACCCCGCTGATTTAAGACAACCCCAGCGCGTATCGTAAGGAGACATGAAAGGGTGCCAGTTTAATTGCCGGATAATACCTAGTGAGTCCATCATTTACCGCTACCAGATCTTTGCCCATGTAGGCCATAAATGCAGCTGCTACATCCTGTTCAAATTTATAGACATACCGTCCCATAAAAATCGAAATCGGCTTACCAAAGCCGGGTATCGCCAGGATATTTTTCTTCAATTTAGCGATGTCCAGATAACGTTCGAACGCTTCTTTATACGTCATCACTTCCGGCCCCCCTATATCAAACACCTTCCCATACGTGTCGGTATTTAGGATAATATTACTGAGATAGGCACACACATCTAATAAATGGATCGGCTGGCAACGACTTGTTACAAATTCCTTGGGAAGGACAATCCATCGCTGTTTGGCTAGATTTGAAAAGATATTCATCAGCGCGGAACCTTTACCAACGATGTTACTAATCCGTATAACCGTGTAAGCCATTCCGCTTTGATTCAGGAAAGATTTAACCCGGTCGATGTTATCGTCAGATAATTTTGTCACGTAGATCAAATGCTCACATGCTGTTGACTTGAGCACCCGGATGTATTTCTGCAAAGCAATGAGATCCATCTCCAGGCGGATATCAATTTCATCGATAGGCGACTGATTAAAATAGAATGCTGCGCGCGTTTCTTTGCTCAGGCCCGGCGGTAGCGTTCCCCGGAACAGATCACCTTCAATGATATTAATTCCATATTTTTTAGGCACATGTTTGTAAAAAAACTTACTGTTCCTCAGTAGACAGGTTACTTGATAATCCGCCTCGGCAAGACACACAGCAATGTTTCTTGCTAAATAATTATTAAGACCGGTTATCAGGACTTCCATATACAATCATACCCTTTAAGAAGGCGGCTTGGTTATTAATTATAGCTACTACAATCGAAAACCAATTATGTTTCCGGGCGGTGTTTTTTTTTTGCAAACTTAAAAAAAATGAACAGCTTACAAACAGCCGTCTGCGAAATTGTTGGCAATTGTGATTTTAGTGTCAATTCTTACCTGTCGACGACAAACAGTAGTTACTTCCCGCAAATAAAGCTTATATTTGTAGAATTTAATCCCTTAGTAAGTATGGAAGAGAGGACGATCTTGGTTTGGTTCAGGAACGATTTGCGCATTCATGACAATGAAATTCTGCTTCGCGCTATCGAGCGCAGCCACCAAATCGTACCCGTTTACTGCTTTGACCCACGGCACTTCGCTAAGACCAAATACGGCACGCGAAAGACGGGCGTACTGCGTGCCGCCTTCCTTCGGGAAAATGTCCTGGCGCTACGGCAAACCTTGCAACAATTGGGTGGTGACTTGATCGTCAACTATGGCCACCCGGAGGAGTTGCTACCTCAAATTGCGGAAAAATACCAGGTGGATGAGGTTTATCACCATCGCGAAGTAGCCTATGAAGAGACCTATATATCGGGGCTTGTGGAAGAGGCGCTTTGGAAAATGCAGATCAATCTCAGACATTTCATTGGCCATACCTTATATCATAAAGAAGATCTTCCCTTTCCCATCCGCGACATTCCGAATGCTTTTTCGGTTTTCAAGAAAAAAACAGAACGAGAGAGTTCCATACGCCCGCAGCTGGACACACCGAAAGCCCTTCGCATACCGGAAGGAATGGATGCCGGAAAAGTCCCAGGATTGGCGGAACTTGGTTTTGGCAGCGAAGAAATTGTGCAGGCTTCCAACCTGGAATTTCGTGGAGGAGAAGCAGTTGCCTTAAAGCAGATGCAGGCATTTCTGCGCGATCAATCGTCGACGTTGGAGGATTATAGCCAGCTTTCTCCCTACATCGCTGTGGGTGCGTTGTCTCCCAATACGCTGTACCACGCCACCAAGGAAGCAGAAAACACTACATTAGATAAGAAGCGCGGTGAACAGATTATACTGAAGTTGCTGTGGCGGGATTATTATCGGTTTATGTTCAAAAAACATGGCAATCGTTTTTTCCGGCTGACCGGCTTAACAGGCACCCCGCCAGAGATTGCCGCAAATGACGATAAACGCTTCGACCTTTGGAAATGCGCAAATACGGGCAACCCGATTGTAGACCGAAGTATTCAACAACTCAATGATACGGGATACCTTCCGTATTACCAGCGGGTTATTGTTGCTTGGTACCTCATTTATGAATTAAAAGTCAATTGGCTGAAAGGTGCTGCCTGGTTTGAAGAAAAGCTCATCGATTACGGTCCCGCCAATAATTATGGCAATTGGGCACATTTGGCGGGCGTGGGCAGTAGTCTCAAAGACAACAAACCAGTGGATATCAAAAAGCTGACCGCGCAGTTCTACCCCAAAGAGGTCATGGAATTCGAATAGCGTAAAGTTTGGCCATAAAATTGTGGGGTATTGCTATGGTAAACGATTTAATAATTATAACTTTGGCGCATTATTGCATAAACAACTAAATGGACAAGCTTTCTTATCTGAGTAACGCAGATTCGGCCTACATCGACTCGTTATACGAAGCATATAAAGAAGACCCCAATTCTATTGATTTCGGCTGGCAAAAATTTTTCGAAGGTTTTGATTTCGGCCAGAACGGTACAGCAACGGCATCGGGTGCCCAGGCCACTCCCGACCATGTGCTGAAGGAAATCAACGTCTTAAATATGATCAATGGCTACCGCGACCGTGGGCACCTGTTCACCGAGACCAATCCGGTACGCCAGCGCAGAAAATATTATCCGGGCAAGGAATTGGAAACATTCGGCCTCACGGAAGCCGATATGGACACCGTATTTAATGCAGGTGTTGAGATCGGGTTGGGGCCCGCCACATTGCGCGATATCCGCCAGCTTATCGAAGACACCTACTGCCGCTCCATCGGGGCCGAATTTAAATACATCCGGAGCCCCGAAAAAATCAAGTGGTTGCAAGACCGCATGGAAGGCGAACGCAACACGCCAAACTTCCCGTTGGAGACGAAAAAGCGAATACTCAGAAAGCTGAATGAGGCGGTAGTGTTTGAAAACTTCCTCGGAACCAAATTCCTCGGCCAGAAACGTTTTTCGCTTGAAGGTGCGGAGAGTCTCATTCCCGCTTTGGACTCGGTCATTGAAAAAGGCACCGAGTTGGGCATCCAGGAATTTGTACTCGGCATGGCCCACCGTGGCCGCCTGAATGTGCTGACCAACATACTGGGCAAATCGTACGAAAGCGTTTTTTCGGAATTTGAAGGGAAAACCTATGCAGAAGAAGCGGAGCAGGATTTTGGGGGCGATGTGAAATACCACCTCGGCTATTCTACGGACATCACGACCAATCACGGAGCAAGCGTACATTTGAGCCTAGTGCCCAACCCATCCCACCTGGAAACGGTTGATCCGGTGGTCGAGGGGATTGTCCGCTCGAAAATCGACATGAAATATGGCGGCGATGCGACTAAGATTGCACCGATACTCATCCATGGTGACGCCGCGGTTGCCGCTCAGGGCATTGTTTACGAAGTCATTCAGATGTCCAAACTGGAAGGTTTCCGCACCGGTGGCACCATCCATATTGTGGTAAACAACCAAGTAGGTTTTACCACCAATTTTAAAGATGGGCGGTCATCCACTTACTGTACCGATATTGCGAAGGTGACCTTGTCGCCCGTATTCCATGTGAATGGTGATGACGTGGAGGCATTGGTATATGCGATCAATTTAGCGGTTGAATACCGTCAGAAATACCACACCGATGTATTTATCGACCTGTTGTGTTACCGGAGGTACGGGCACAACGAGGCTGATGAGCCCAAATTCACGCAGCCGTTATTGTATAAGGCGATCGAAAAACATCTCAATCCACGCGAAATTTATAATCAGAAATTGCTAGAGCAGGGCAGCGTAGATGCAAACCTAGCAAAGGAGATGGAAAAGGATTTCCGCAAACTTCTGCAGGAACGGCTTGACGATTCCAAAGAAGACGAAAACCTGACCCAAGACAACCCCATGTATTCCGGTGCATGGAAGGGCCTTCGCAAAGCGAAATACGAAGATATCTTCGTTTCCGCAAAAACGGGAGTTTCTGAAAAGACGTTTTTGACACTCGCCAAGGAAATTACCACACTACCGAACGATAAAAAATTCTTCCGCAAAATTTCGCGCCTGTTTGATGAACGTGCCAAAATGGTTGAATCAAAAACGTTCGACTGGGCCATGGGTGAGCTCATGGCTTATGCCACGCTGCTGGATGAAGGATCAAGGGTTCGGGTAAGCGGGCAGGACGTAGAGCGCGGTACGTTCTCCCATCGCCATGCGGTACTTACTTTGGAAGACTCCGAAGAAGAATACATTCCCCTTCAACAGATCAGCGGAGGTGAACGGTTCAATATTTACAACTCCCATCTTTCCGAATACGGTGTATTGGGATTTGAATATGGTTATGCGTTGGCAAACCCGCAATCACTGACCATCTGGGAGGCGCAGTTCGGCGATTTTTATAACGGTGCACAAATTATTGTGGACCAATATATTTCCAGTGCGGAGACCAAATGGCGGCGTTCGAATGCGCTGGTTATGCTATTACCGCATGGATTGGAAGGGCAAGGTCCGGAACACTCTTCGGCACGTATTGAGCGCTTTTTGGAATTGTGCGCAGAAAACAACATGCAGATTGTCAACTGCACCACTCCGGCAAACTTTTTCCATGTGTTACGCCGACAGCTTAAGCGCGATTTCCGCAAGCCGCTGATCGTGTTTACGCCGAAGAGCCTGCTGCGGCATCCGAAGGTTGTGAGCCCGATTTCCGAATTCACCACCCGGTCACAGTTTCAGGAAGTCATCGACGATAGTTATGTGAAGTCGGCCGATGTAAAGCGTGTGCTTTTCTGCTCCGGTAAAATTTACTACGACCTGCTTGAGAAACAACAGACCGACAAACGCAAAGACGTGGCTATTGTACGGGTGGAACAACTATACCCCACCCCTATGGATAAACTGCGTGCCGTGCGGAATAAATACAAAAACGCAAGGGAGTTCCTGTGGGTACAGGAAGAGCCTGAAAACATGGGCGCGTGGCCCTATATCTGCCGTAAATTCAGAAACCGCAACATCGTGCTCGATGTGGTATCGCGAAAAGAAAGCAGTAGTACGGCTACCGGATATGCGAAACAGCACATTTCGCAACAGCTTGCCGTAGTGGGCAGGGCTTTTGAAGATAAAGCCGGTGCCGAGGTTAAGGAAAACGTAAAATCCAGCGTAAAAGTTGCCGCAAAAGCGGACTAACAGCTTAGCTAAATACCGTCATATATGAGCGTAGAAATAAAAGTACCGACCGTAGGCGAGTCCATTTCAGAAGTAACCTTATCCCAATGGCTGAAACAGGATGGTGACTACGTGGAAATGGATGAAAACATTGCCGAGCTCGAATCGGACAAAGCCACCTTCGAACTGCCTGCCGAGAAGGCCGGCGTTCTTCGGATTGTTGCCCAAGAGGGCGATACACTTGAAATCGGTGCATTGGTAGCCACCATTGAGGAAGGCAAGGCCCCGTCGGGAAGTGGTGACCAAGGCGACAAGAAAGAGGCGCCTGTACAGGAAACCGCAGCGGCTCCGAAGTCTGACACCGCGCCCCAAGCAACCAGCGAAGGTGCCCCTAAAGGCGAAAATTACGCAACGGGAACCGCTTCTCCGGCCGCGGCTAAGATTCTTCGAGAAAAAGATATTGACCCCTCCGGTATAAAAGGCACGGGCAAAGATGGGCGCATTACCAAAGAGGACGCGGAAAAAGCGGAAGCTCAAGCATCAAGTGCAGCGCCTGCCGAAACTACCAAACCGGCTGTGACAGACGGATCAGCACCGGCAAGCAGCGGCGAACGCAACGAACGGAGGCAAAAGCTCTCGGCATTGCGGAAAACCATCGCCAAACGATTGGTGTCCGTCAAAAATGAGACAGCCATGCTTACCACTTTCAACGAGGTAAACATGAAACCCATCATGGACCTGCGGGCCAAGTATAAAGAAATATTTAAGGAAAAGCACGGTGTGGGGCTAGGCTTCATGTCTTTCTTCACCAAGGCCGTGTGTACTGCGCTGAAAGAATGGCCCGCTGTCAATGCCCGCATCGATGGCGACGAAATTGTATACAGTGATTTTGTGGATGTTTCAATTGCGGTATCGGCCCCCAAAGGTTTGGTGGTACCCGTCATTCGGAATACCGATTCGCTTTCACTTCATGCGATTGAAAAGGCGGTTGTTGAGCTGGCTACCAAAGCCCGGGATAACAAACTGACCATCGAAGAAATGACAGGCGGAACATTTACCATTACCAACGGTGGGGTTTTTGGTTCGATGCTATCTACCCCCATCATCAACGCACCGCAATCGGCCATTCTGGGGATGCACAACATCATCGAGCGACCTGTTGCGGAAAATGGGCAAGTCGTGATCCGCCCCATGATGTATATTGCGCTGTCATACGACCACCGGGTCATCGATGGGCGCGAGTCAGTAAGCTTTCTGGTCCGTGTGAAGCAACTACTGGAAGATCCTGCACGGTTGTTATTGGAAGTTTAATTCAATCCGGTTTTAGGTTATATACTATAAACGATGCTGAGGTGTATACTTCAGCATCTTTTTTTTGTCTCCCAGGCATGCCATTTCGACTCCGCAGATGTTTTAAGGACGCTGCAGAGCAAGCCTTGTGGAGACGCAAGCAAAGCTTAGCGGATTCCAGCTTGCGAGCAGCGTCCTTAAAACATCGGATCGGGGTCATAGGCGTTGTCCGGGATTGCTTTGGCTATGCATAAGCAACCTTGGGGTGTGAGCACAGCGAGCGTTCCAGTTGCGGTGCACAGCCATGGAAGTCCACAAGCACCTGGAAAAGGCGATAAACTTGCTTTTATATCGAAGTTTATCTAAGTTTGGCCCAACTAAAATTTGCCCTGATGGTAATTGATTCGGAATTCTTCACCAAGTTTCTGCGATTTGGCCTCGTTGGCCTATCCGGTGTAGTGGTTGATTTCGGAATCACTTGGTTATGCAAGGAGAAATTCAAGTTTCATAAATACGTAGCTAATTCTTTGGGGTTTTGTACAGCAACGGTAACCAATTACCTATTAAACAAATACTGGACGTTCCACGCCACCGGACAGGACATGCTTTTTGAATTTTCCAAGTTTGTCGGATTCGCGCTGGTGGGGTTACTGATCAACAACTTGGTCCTATTCCTGCTGCATGGAAAAATGAAGCTCAATTTCTACCTGTCCAAGCTCATTGCAATCGCCATTGTCTCTATATGGAATTTTTTAGGGAATTATTTATATACATTTTCCGCTTGATGTAGCATCCGCCTTTTATGCCAGATAAAACCACACGTACCCTTTTTTATTTCCTACTGACCTGGTTAATCATCAATTTCATCCAGTCCGCCTTTTCCGAGCTGCATTATGACGAAACCTATTACTGGGTATTCAGCCGGTTTCTCGACTGGGGATATTACGACCATCCACCGATGGTTGCGGTATTCATCAAGCTGGGATCGCTGCTGATGCCCGGCGCCCTGGGGGTGAGGTTGTTCAGTGTTGTATCCAACGTTGCGGCAATATTCATTTTATGGAAAATTGCGAAAGCGTATGCCAATCAACTTAACCTATTTATCCTGTTGTACAGCAGCATGCTGATTTTACATGTATACAGCTTCATCACCACACCGGATACGCCACTTTTCTTCTTTACGGTACTTTTCTTTTTTTTCCTGCGCAAGTACCTCGAAAAGGATCGCTTTGATTATGCCCTCATTCTGGGCCTGATTGCGGCGGCCATGCTGTATAGTAAATATCACGCCATCCTCGTATTCGCATTTACCATTCTCGCGCAATGGAAATTACTTAAGCGTCCGAGCTTCTGGCTGATTGCCGGCATGGCAGTTGTACTATTTTTACCGCATATTCTTTGGCAGGTAAACAACGGCTATCCGTCGATCGAATACCACTTGTTTGATCGCACCGCACGGGAATACCGGTTTTCGTTCACTACCGATTTCCTGCTCAGCCAATTGCTCATTGTGGGCCCGTTGACGGGCATTTTTTTATACTACTACGTATACCGCCAAAAGACACCTGATGTCTTTTTACGGATATTGAAATTCAACTGCTTTGGTTTCTTGCTGTTCTTCTTCCTGAGTTCATTCAAAAGCCGCATTGAAGCGCATTGGACGTTGCTGGCTTTTATCCCGTTTTTTATACTCGCCTATCTATATCTCGCCCAGCTGCCCCAGCTTCCGCGTTGGTTCAAGCGGTTACTGTACGCCAATATCGGACTCATTGTCCTGATTCGGGTAATCCTGATTTTCCCGCTGCCGGGATTGTCCAACATAAAGGGGCTAAAGCAATTCTGGGGCAAGGTAGCCTTTGCGAAACAGTTGCACGAAGCGATCGGCGATGAAAAGTTGATCATGGACAATGGATTTCAGGACATCTCGAATTACAACTTTGTCAACCAAACGGTCAGCGGCTTTTCGTACAATACACGGACGTACCGGAAAACCCAATACGATTATTGGCCCATCGAAGACAGCCTGCGCAACCAACCCGCTTATTTTGCATCGTTCAAGCGGCATGACGAAGCATTCAATCCCGATTCCATCGAAACCAACCGAGGGCGGCTGTATCTTACCCGCATCGATTCGGTACGGACGTACCAAAAAGTGGCAATCACGGTAAAGGGCATGGCCAAACGTGTCGGGGCAGGCACCTTGCAACGGGTAAATCTGGAACTTTACAATCCCTATTCCGATACCATTTCCTTCTCCAACGCCGGAAAATGGAAATGTTTTATCGAATATGGCTTTACCCAGCGGATTTACGATCCCGGAAATTTCAAGGAAATCCCCGGTGATTACCGGCACCTACAGATCGCTCCCGGCGGAACGGCATCTGTTTCGACCACGCTGCGCATGCCGGAAGTACCCGATGATTACCAGCTGGTATTTTCCATCCGGACGACACCGTTTACCGGTTCGAGAAACAGCAAGAAAATACCGATAACGATTTTAAACAATTAACATTCGCTATGCGCACCATCCGACATCTTACCCTTGCCTTCTTTACCTTGCTCACTGCCGTGCATGGCTACGCGCAGGATTTCGGTTGGAATGTTTACTTCCATGGGTTTGCTGATAATCGCGAATATGCGAAATCGGGTTTATATTCACAATCGATACTCGGTGTTCGCATCGCGCCCGAAATCAATCTATCACTGGATAGTATCCATTTCTTGCATGCGGGGGCTAATTTCCTGCATGAGTTTGGTTCAAAGGGTACGACGGCCGAGCAGATCACGCCGACCATCTACTATAACTATAAACAAGCCGGGCACGATTTCTATATTGGCATGTTTCCGCGTAAAGATCTGCTGAACGAATACCCGCGGGCATTACTGAACGATACGTTGAGCTATTATCGGCCGAATATTGAGGGAATGCTCTGGCGGTATGCAGGCGACCATTTCCATCAACAGATCTGGATCGACTGGACGAGCCGGCAGACCGAAATCGAGCGGGAACAATTTATGGTTGGCATTTCTGGCCGTGTCAACCTGGGCATTGGTTATTTCGCACACCACATCACGCTGTGGCACGATGCAGGCCGGAAAAACAATACCGATGCGAATGAGATGCCGGTACGTGATAACGGTGCGACGGCACTGAAGTTTGGCCTGGACCTCTCCCCTTTTGTCTTCCTGGATTCGCTAGACATAAGCGGCGGCGGTGTTATCGCCTACGACCGGCTGCGTGGTGTATACAATTGGCGGTTACCGAAGGGATTCATGGGCGACATCTATGCGGAATATCGAAAGATATTCATCGCTAACACCCTGTATGCCGGCGAAGGGCTGGATGTAGCCTATGGCGACCGGTTTTATACGGCCAATTTTTACAATCGGCTGGAACTGGGATGGAAACCCCTGCAATACAAAGGACTCGAAAGTAAGTTTACGTTGAGTTTCCACTTCACGCCCGGAGCCATCGATAACCAGCAACAGTTTACGCTGCAATATAACCTCGGGCGGTTGTATACTAAACGACGGTGACCTTCACACCCAGTTTTTCCAAAGCGGTTACCGTGTGTGGAGATACACCCTTGTCGGTGATGATGTAATCCACTTCATCAATGCCACATATGCGGCCGAACCCCCGCTTACCGAATTTCGTGGAATCTGCCAGCACAATCACTTTCTGTGAAACCTCCATCATTTTCCGGTTCAGGTGTGCTTCCTGTGCGTTGGTAGTAGTCAACCCAAATTCCAAATCGATACCGTCTACACCCAGAAAAAGCTTGCTGCAAAAAAAGTCGCTCAGAATCTGCTCAGCGTACAATCCCGCCACTGAGGTAGAGCTTTTACGCAATATTCCTCCCAACTGCAGAATCTCCACGTTGGGGTGTTTAATCAACTGAACGGCCACGTTCAGTGCCGATGTCACGACCGTGAGGTTTCCCGTGGGTTGGATTTCGCGAGCCATTGCCTGAACGGTGGTGCCCGAAGCAATGATAATGGAATCATTTCCCGCTATCATCGACGCCGCTTCTTTCGCAATCGCAACCTTCTCCGACGCCTGCATTTTCTCCTTTTCAAAAACCGTCCGGTCTATGGTATACGGATTCGTCAATGTAGCGCCACCATGGGTCCGAAAAAGCAACTGACGGTCTTCCAGTAATTTCAAATCTTTACGTATCGTAACCGACGATACCTCCAACAGCTTACAAAGCTCCAATACGTTAACGGAACCCTGTTGGTGTAAGTGATCGATAATAAACTGATGACGCTCTACATTATTCATGGATTCCGATTTTGCCCACTAAGGTACATATTTACTCTTAAAATGCGATTAATCATTTTGATTTGTTTCGTTTTATTTCACTTACACATTTTATATATTTCGTTTTGTTTTTCATATCGAAATACCTAGGTTTGTATCGAAATAAACATTTCAACTACTTACTTATTATTTTTACCAATTACACTATGCATACCTCATTGTTGGATCGAAATGTAGCATTTCATGAAGTCCGTACTCAAACGGAATGGGATTTAGCCATCATCGGCGGTGGTGCAACGGGTCTTGGCATAGCGGTGGACGCAGCGACGAGGGGATATAAAACCATTTTGCTGGAGCAGCACGACTTTGCAAAGGGCACATCCAGCAGAAGCACCAAACTAGTTCACGGAGGTGTGCGGTACCTGGCAATGGGCGACATTAAATTGGTATACGATGCCCTTCGTGAGCGAGGGATCATTTTCAGGAATGCACCGCATCTTGCCCATGTACAATCTTTTATCATTCCCTGTTATTCGACTTTCAGCAAATGGAAATACCTGATCGGCCTGAAAATCTATGATTGGCTGGCAGGTGGGTATCGTATCGGAAAATCCACATTTTTATCCCGGAAAGAAACAAGCGCCCACCTACGGGGCATTAAAACGGATCGCCTCAAAGGTGGTGTCCGCTATTTCGACGGGCAATTTGATGATGCGCGGCTGGCCGTCAACCTGGCGCAGACGGCAACCGAATATGGCGCCACGGTACTCAATTATTGTGAGGTGACCGGATTACATAAAAACAGCAATGGAAGCGTAACGGGATTACAATTTACCGATCAGGAAACCTCCCAGCAATTTCAGCTGGATGCCAAAGTTGTCATCAACGCCACAGGCGTTTTTGTCGATGACATTCTCCAACTGGACGTAGACACGCACCGACCGTTGGTTAAGCCCAGCCAAGGCACACATGTAGTGGTAAACCGTGCTTTTCTGGGCGACCAGGATGCGCTGATGATTCCAGAAACAAGCGATGGCCGGGTCCTTTTTGGTGTTCCTTGGCATAACCACCTGCTTCTTGGGACAACCGATACGCCCATCGAATCGCACAGCCTTGAACCACGTCCCCAGGACGCAGAAATTGATTTCATCCTGAACACGGCGGCGGCATACCTTACCCATCCGCCCAAAAAAAAGGACATTCTCAGCCTATTTGCTGGATTGCGCCCCTTGGCCGCGCCCCATAAGGAAAACGGTTCCACCAAGGAAATCTCACGTGATCATAAACTGATCGTGAGTCCCTCCGGCTTAATCACGATCACCGGCGGAAAATGGACCACATACCGAAAAATGGCTGAGGAAACGGTAGAAAGAGCCATTGAAACGGCTGCATTGAATCCGCAACCCTGCCGCACCAGGGATATCAAAATACACGGTTACAGCACACAGAAGCCGGTTGGCCATTGGGCCGTTTATGGGGCCGACTCATCGCATATCCAAGCATTGGCAGCCGAAAAAACGGAGCTGAAAGAAAAACTGCATAGCCGGTTTGAGCATACTGCTGCCGAAGTTGTCTGGGCGGTCCGGCAGGAAATGGCTCGCACCGTGGAGGATGTGCTGGCAAGAAGATTCCGGATTTTGTTCCTTGACGCAGCTGCCTCGATGGAAATGGCGCCCAGAGTGGCCGCACTTATGGCCGATGAGCTGCAAAAAGACGAAACCTGGGTAGCCCAACAGATTCAACGCTATCGTTCACTCGCCAGCGGGTATCTCCCAAACGGAGAAACGACCCTAGCGGAAGAAAAACCAAACTAACGAATTCGTAAATTTGCAAAAACCAATATGATGAACCCTTATATCTTAGCATTAGACCAAGGAACCACCAGTTCCCGTGCCATCATCTTTGATAACGAAGGTCAGGTTGTGGCCATGGCGCAAAAGGAATTTAAACAATATTACCCACAATCCGGCTGGGTGGAACACGATGCCCGGGAAATTTGGTCCAGCCAGCTTTCCGTGGCGACGGAAGTGGTGGCAAAAGCCGGATTGAAGGCTTCCTCCATCGCCGCCATTGGGATTACCAATCAACGGGAAACCGCCGTGGTTTGGGAAAAGAGTACCGGTCGCCCGATCCATCCCGCTATCGTATGGCAAGATCGGCGTACGGCTAATTATTGTGACCAGTTGAAAGAGAAGGGTTACGGTGATCTCATCCGTCAAAAAACCGGTCTCCTAATCGACGCCTATTTTTCAGCCAGCAAAATCAACTGGATACTCGATAACGTAGCAGGAGCCCGTGAAAAAGCCGAAAATGGAGCGCTCGCTTTCGGGACGGTAGACAGCTGGTTGATCTGGAACCTTACGGGCGGTGAAAAACACATCACCGATGTGTCCAATGCCTCACGCACCATGCTCTATAACATCCATACTCTTGATTGGGATGATGAGCTACTGGAACTGTTTGAGGTACCGAAAAGCATGCTACCGGAAGTAAAAAGTTCATCCGAAGTATACGGAGAGACCGCAGCAAATATTCTAGCCGCCAAAATTCCCATAGCCGGCATCGCCGGCGACCAGCAGGCTGCGCTGTTTGGGCAATTATGTACGAAAACCGGTATGGTAAAAAACACCTATGGCACGGGATGTTTCATGCTGATGAACATCGGGGATGCCCCTGTACGTTCAAACAATAACCTTGTTACGACGATTGCGTGGAAAATTGGCGATAAGGTCAGCTATGCGCTTGAAGGCAGTATCTTCATTGGCGGTGCCATTGTACAATGGCTGCGCGACGGGCTGGGCATCATACGGAATTCCGCAGATGTAGAAGAACTTGCCTCGTCCGTACCTGACACCGATGGCGTTTACCTTGTGCCCGCTTTTGCGGGATTAGGTGCACCTCACTGGGATCCCTATGCCCGTGGGACCCTTGTGGGATTGACCCGGGGTAGCAAGGCGGCCCACATCGCACGGGCGGCCCTCGAGGGCATTGCTTTCCAAACCGTAGACATCCTGCGTGCAATGGAAGCTGATGCCAATACAGAAATCAAGGAACTTCGCGTAGATGGTGGAGCAACCGCGAATAACCTACTGCTTCAATTTCAGGCCGACATTTTGCAGGCAGGCGTGATCCGGCCGCAAATTACGGAAACCACGGCCATTGGAGCTGCTTATTTAGCAGGGCTTGCCGTCGGGGTCTGGAAAAGCACCGACGACATTCAAAGTCAATGGCAAATCGACAAAACATTTACCCCCGATACGAGCTTCAATGCAGGCGTAGCGCTGGAGCGCTGGCATCGCGCGGTGGAAACAGCAAAACACTTTAAATAATGGTCAATGAATAATGGTCAATGGTTAATTCCTAGCTGCTGAATAACCATTGACAATTAACCTTTAACAATTAACAATTAACAATTAACAATTAACCATTAATTATGACTCCATTTATTGCAGAAATTATCGGAACCGGATTTCTCATCCTACTGGGCGGTGGCGTGGTGGCCAACGTTGTCTTAACCGGTACCAAGGGAAACAACGGTGGCTGGATCGTCATTACTACGGCATGGGCGCTGGCCGTATTCGTAGGAGTGGTTATTGCAGGTCCTTACAGCGGCGCCCACCTGAATCCAGCGGTTACGTTGGCCATGTGGATTGCGGGTAACATCGGAGCGGGCGAAGCAGCTTCCTATATGTTGGCGCAATTCATTGGCGCCATGGGCGGAGCGTTCTTTGTGTGGTTAATCTACCAAGATCATTTCAAGGCAACAACGGATGCCGGCGCGAAACAGGCGGTATTCTGCACGGCTCCGGCAATACGCAATCTTCCCGTAAATCTGATCAGTGAAGTGGTGGGCACATTCGTGCTCCTTTTCGCCGTATTCTATTTCACCGATGCAACGCTCGACAACACGCCGGACGCAGCCATTCCCATTGGTTTAGGTTCTTTGGGTGCCATTCCGGTGGCTTTTGTCGTCTGGATAATCGGTTTGGCACTCGGAGGTACTACGGGTTATGCAATCAATCCTGCCCGCGATCTGGGGCCCCGCATCGTACATGCGCTGCTGCCGATCAAAGACAAAGCTCCGTTTGACGCGGCCTATGCATGGGTTCCCGTAGTGGGACCGCTTTTGGGTGCTGCTCTTGCGGCAGCTGCGTTTTTATGGTTAGGGACATAACATGAACTCCGACCTCGTTTTTTAACGATAAATCCATTTCTAATTAATCCTCAACTGCTATCTTGCAGCTACCTTAAATAAGACCCATGACTGAAAACCGAAGGGAGTTCCTAAAAAAACTGACCCTGCTGGCAGGAGCAACCGGTATGGCAACCAGCATTCCGCCGGCCATCCAACGGGCACTCGCCATCCGGCCAACGCCGGGCAGCACATTCCTGGATGCCGAACACATCGTTATCCTGATGCAGGAAAATCGATCGTTCGATCACAGCCTGGGTACGCTGAAAGGCGTACGGGGTTTTAATGACCCGCGTTATGTATCCTTGCCCAATGGCAACCCTGTATGGTTCCAATCCGATCGTCAGGGGCACACCTATGCTCCTTTCCGTTTGAATCTTAAGGAAACGAAAGCTACCTGGATGGGCGCCGTGCCTCATTCCAGACCCAGCCAGGTGGATGCCTACAATGAGGGATGGCACGACAACTGGATTGAAGCCAAGAAACGAGGGCGCGCCGACGACGATATCCCGCTTACGATGGGATATTATAACCGGCAGGATATTCCATTTAATTATGCACTGGCGGATGCATTCACCGTATGCGACCAAAACTTCTGTTCGGGCATGACCAGTACCTGGCCCAACCGCCTGTTCTTTTGGACCGGTACGGTAAGAGAAGAACCCACCCATACCAGCAAGCCATGGATGCGAAACGACCTACCCCTTGGGGAAGGCCGCTGGAAGACGTTCCCCGAACGCCTCGAAGACGCTGGCGTCAGCTGGAAGGTTTATCAGAACGACGTAACCTGCGGCGGTGGGTTCGAGGGTGAAGAACGGTCGTGGCTGGCAAATTTCGGCTGCAATCCACTGGAGCTATTCGAACGCTACCATGTACGGTTTACCTCGCGGTATGTACCTGCGTTGCAGCGTCAATTGCGTGAACTTCCCAGTGAAATAAGCGAGCTCCGGCGCAAGCTGGAAAAGGAGGAACACGGAAGCGCCGCCTATACCCACGCAAAGAAAGCACTGGAAAAAAAAGAAGCCGTATTGGCCACCGCGCAACAAGAAGCAGCACGGTGGGCAGCTGAAAACTTCGATAAACTGGACGAAACGGAAAAAAACTTATTCCACCGAGCCTTTTCAACCAACCGAGAAGATCCCGACTTCCATACGCTCGACGTACTAAAATATACGGATGAAGCCGGCCAAGCCCAGGAACTAACTGTACCCAAAGGCGATATACTGCATGCCTTCCGGAAAGACGTGGAAGCAGGCACGCTGCCTACGGTATCCTGGATGGTTCCTGCAGAAAAGTATTCGGACCACCCTACAGCGCCCTGGTATGGATCGTGGTATATTTCCGAAATCATGGATATCCTCACGAAGAACCCGGAAGTGTGGCGGAAGACCATCTTTATTATGACATATGATGAGAACGATGGTTATTTCGATCACATTCCGCCCTTCGTACCACCAGATCCCAGCAAAAAAAACAGTGGAAAATGCTCAGCGGGCATTGATCCACGCATTGAATACACCTCGCTTGAACAAGAGCTGGCTGAAGGAAAAACCAAAAAGGATGCCCGGGGAGCAGCCATGGGTTTAGGGTACAGGGTGCCCCTGATTATTGCATCGCCCTGGACAACGGGCGGAAATGTCTGCTCGCAGGTGTTCGACCACACATCGACTTTGCAGTTCCTGGAAACGTTTGTAAACCGGAAGTTCAAGACCACCCTCCGGGAGGACAACATCAGCGCGTGGAGGCGCGCCGTTTGTGGCGACCTCACAGCGGCTTTCCTGCCAGCCGATAAATTAGTTCGCAATAGAAACCTACCATTCATCCAACGAGATCCCTACTTGGAGGCCATCCACCAGGCACAATTCCGCGAGGCTCCCAATGGATTCCGTGATCTCGGACCGGAAGACATCGCCAAGGCTCGGGTGCGTCCCTGGGAATTGCCCGACATGCCCAGGCAGGAACCCGGTATAAAGACCACTCCACCCCTACCCTACGAACTGCATGCCGACCTGCTACCCGGAGCTGACGGGTTGACACTGAAATTGGCCGCCGGAAATGCACTTTTCGGCAAAAAGAGTGCTGGAGCTCCTTTTACGGTGTATGAATTGGATCACATCCGGTCGTACGCGTTGGTGGCCGGCGACGAGCTTTCGGACAATTTTGCAATTGGCAACGAAGGCTATGACATCCGGGTAAACGGACCGAATGGATTTTACCGACATTTTAGGGGCTCCCATGCTCCTGACTTCTCCGTCCAATTGGGCTACGAAACCGACCAGGGACAGCCCACGGGAAATCTGTCGGTAACGTTAAAAAATGGAAGCAATACCCCGTTGAAGGCACGTATCAAGGACAATGCTTATGGAGTACCGCTCCGTACCCACCCCCTGAAAGCCGGGGCTACTGAGACGATTGTCCTAAAGCTGACAAGTAGTCACAACTGGTACGATCTGACGGTCACCACGGATACCGAACCAAGTATTTCATGGAGCTATGCAGGTAAGGTGGAGACAGGAAAAACCGGCTTTACGGATCCACAAATCGGGAACTTATTTTAGCGGATTCATTCGCCGCTAAGTGCCCTGACGGATATATAACCGGCAAAATGCTTGACCAGATGCTCGCCGTTACCATGTACCGTCCAGATTTCCCGTGGATTTACCTGGACAACGTAGTTCAAAATATCCTTCCAATCTACGTGATCCGAAATATAGAGGTCCATGTCGTTTGAACGTTGCAGGTGCTTCCAACCCGAAGCAAATACGCGGATCACGTTGGTCGCCCGGTAATAACTGTTGAACGTCATGGGCGGAACGAGGTATATGTGATGCGCGTCACTGGTTTTCATTTCCCGGCGATTATAGGGCTCGTAGTTTAGCTGGGTGATTCCCAATGATGCATACAACCGATGCAACGGCAGGATTCCGTGGTGCACCAATACCCTTCTACCGGGGCAATATCGATTGATCAACGACGTGATCCGTTGTGCCTTACCCAACGCATAGGCCCCCAGCAGCATGTGGTGGGATTGGTCGTTTATTTTACGAATCTCCGTTACCGGGTCTGGATGCGCAATTTGCGGATCTGCAAACGTACTTTCAGTAATCAGCACATCCGCTTGCACCACTTCCAGTGGCTCACACGTATCGTCATCCTGCAACTTATAGTCGCCCGTAAACAGGTACCGTATCCCTTTATACTCCATCACAATCTGCGCTGAACCCAGCATGTGTCCTGCAGCGACAAAATATAAAGTAACTCCGCCGATGTCAAACGCCTGTCGGTACGAAAACTGAAGAAAGCTATCCATTGGCTGGCGAGGATACCGGTACCGCATAAAGGCAGCTGTGGGAGGTGTGCAGTATATCAGATCGTGTCCCGGACTCGCATGATCGGCATGGGCATGGGATACCACGGCCCGATGCACCGGAAGCGATGGGTCGATGAAAAAATCACCATATCTGCAATAGTAACCCTCCTGGCGCTTGACCAGGAAATCCGGTAATATACTTTCCATTAGGGTTGACCTGAGCGGAATCGTTTATCAAGTTCCAGCACTTGAGGAATGAGGGCTTGCACGCCATCGTTAACGATGACAAAATCTGCGAGTCGTCTTTTTTCTTCTTCCGGCCACTGCCGTTCCATTCGAGCTTTTACCTGCTCGGCCGTGATGCCATCCCGTTTCATTACCCGCTCGATCCGCAGGCTGAGGGGGGCCGTCACCAAAATCGTATAATCATTCAACTTGAACGAACCGCTTTCAAACAACAGTGCAGCTTCTTTGATGGTGTAGGGCGCTTCCTGCCTCATTACCCATTCCTCCCCGGCTCGGATGGCTACGGGATGCACCAACGCATTCAATTTTTTCAACCGTTCTTCGTTGTTGAATACCTGACCAGCCAGGTATGCCCGATTCAATGTTCCGTCGGGATGGTAGGCCCTATCGCCGAACTCGGCCCGGATAGCGTCTACCAACGCCGTATTATGCGTCATCAACCGCTTGGCCTCTGTATCTGCATCAAAAACCGGTATTCCCAGTACGTTAAAAATCCGGCATATTACAGACTTGCCGCTGCCGATGCCTCCTGTTACACCTATCTTTACCTGCGCGCTCACTTTCTCACAAAAAAGTCCACATTCTGCGGTTCTATTTTCACCAGTTTACAAAAATCAGGCATCTGTGTAATGATTACAGGCAGACTCTGAACATCGTTCTCTACCCAATCATCCATGTTTACGACGGCTTCAAATGTACCCGCCGTAACCTTCATAAAATCACGCAACGAGACGATGACGGTAAGCTTCACTTTGCCGGGTAGCAGCTTCACCGAATTGAACTGCTTGGCATTCTCGGCCTTCAGCGGCACTTCCAGAATTTTCTCGGTGACCTCCCCCACAGGAATATCTACCTCCACGGAAGTGGGATATACGTTGATATTGGCACGCTGATTTTGTTTCAGGTTAACGATGGTATGCACATCGCTGTTGACATCGGTATACCGTATGGTATCGGTTTCCCAACGTTCTATCTGCACAACGTCTTCAAGCGGCCCCGTGATCGTCACGTATTCGGGCGAAACATGCAATTTGTCAATAACGTCATATTGTTTACTAAATTGCAGATTATACAGCGCTTTTACCGGCACTTTGCGTTCGGTTTGTTTTGAAAAATCAAAATACAACGTATCGGGAGCTACCGACATCACCCGTTGATTTTCCGGAAACTGTCGATTGAGAAACCCCAGCTGGTTGCTAAGCACTACCCAATTCCGGCTTTGCAGTCCACTCAGATCAACCTGCACGGTGGGACGCGCCGATCGCAGCTTTGAAAACAGCAACTGCCATCCGGTAGCTTCCACCTGGACGTTTACTGTATCCGATTGCAGCGGATGGAATGCGCGGTTATCTGGTATATTGACATATTGCACACCGGATTTTACCGTATAAATGTATTTATTGGACACCGCAAAAAGTGCCCAGGCCAAAAATGAAAAGACAATGCATTTTGCGAAAATGCTAAGTTTGCGCCGCTGGGTCTTATTTAAATTCAGTATCGGCATACTACGCAAACTTAGCAAAAGTGAGGTTTACAAACAAACCGCCGTGACAGCGTAACCCAAGTGTTAGGCTTTCGGTGGGGTATTCAGCGCTTTGGAAGCTTCCAATGCAACGGCCGATTTATCGAAACGGATTTTCACTCCGCCTCCTACATCTACCAGGAAGGTCGTCTCGGAAATTTCCACGATGCGACCATGTATGCCCGCCGTTGTTACAACCCGATCGTTTACCTTGAGTTCTTCTATATATTTCTTATGATCTTTGGCCTTTTTCATTTGTGGCCTGATCATAAAGAAATAAAAGACCACGATAATCAGGATCATCGGCAAAAAGCCCATGATTCCGCTCGCACCAGATCCGCCCGCTTGCAATAAAATTGTTGATGTTATCATTATCTGTTAATTTATTATTTTGCTGAATTGCTAAGTTACTTAATTGCGAAGTTGCTGAGTTATAATTTACACGTTTACTTTTTTACCTCGCCCCTGAGGTGCAAAAGCGTATTCGGGCTAATGGCATTGGACGTGACCGTAATGACCTTATGCTGTTTTCCCATTTGACCGTCGCTGTTGAATACAACTTTCACTTTACCTACTTCTCCCGGTGCAATTGGATTTTTAGAGTACTCCGGTGTGGTACAACCGCAAGATGCATGTACTTTGGAAATGATTAGCGGTTCGTTGCCGGTATTGGTAAATGTAAATTCGTGTTCAACTTTTTCTCCTTCTTTGACTTCACCGAAGTCATACGAATCATTTTTTACTTCCAATACTGCGCCTGTAGAATCCGCCCCGGGTATAATTGTTTGTCCGACGGGCTGTTTACCTTGTTGTTCCAAGGGAATTTCGGCTGCTTTTTGTTCTTGGTTGGTTCCGTTATTGCAGGACACCATGACCATCAGTCCTGCAAAAATTAAAAATATCCACTTCATAACGTTTCTTATTGATGTTAACAACTGTATGTTTATTGTACAAGTCCTCTCCCGTGTTTACGTATCCGGCCCACTGCCTGAAGTTCCCCCAGAATCTTATCCAGGATTCCATTGATAAAGGTATTACTCTTGGCGGTACTGAAGACCTTTGAAATCTCGATGTATTCATTGATAGTTACCTTTACCGGAATGGTTGGAAAGTTCAGTAGTTCGCAGATTGCCATCCGCATCAACAAATTGTCCAATAATGCAATCCTATCGGATTCCCAATTTTTGGTTTTTGTGCTAATCAACTGCTGATAGTCATCGGCATACCGAATGGAATTCACCAAGAGGTCGATAATGAACTGCTGGTCTTCTGTCCAATTGGGTGTGAGCTCGGCCAGTTGATTCTCTTTGGGGTTTTCGCTTGCGAAATTTTTAAAGGTTTTAGCTATCATTGCTTGCAAAACCTCCTTATCCACAGGCCAATTGATAAACTTCTCCTCAAATACCTGTTCGATAGCCGGATTTTTAAGGACGATCTTCTTAAAAATAAATTTTATGATCTCCTTTTCGCCGGTAATTGAACGATCTTCCTGGCTCAGGTATGCCAAGTACTCTTCCGCGTCTTTCAACTGAAAGAAAACCGTACGCACAATTTCCGGATCGAAACTCCACGAAACCTTATATTTCTTGACATCCGCCAGGTACCGGTCGTTGTGCCGCAACAACTCAACAAACGTATTGGTGAGCAATCGGGTATTGGGAGCCAGATCGGCTGCCGACGGCAGGTATTTGTTTGCGCGTTCGTCCGCATCGATGCGTACATAATCAGAAACTTCATCGAAGAGATTCAGCGTCCAGATATACATTTCATATACCTGATCGACGCTTTTAAGCAGTGCTTTTTCAAATTTCCCGACCTGCTTGTCTTCGGATAGCTGATACGCGTAAAGCGTCTGTAATACTTTGACCCGTAAGTGTCTTCTGTTTAACATAGTTATTTAAAAGAACGATTGGATGTAATGCCAATTATATTCCGTGTTCTTATTGCTTAATTTTCCGCATATCGGCAATCCGCGTTTCCGCGATCTCATTAGCCGCTTGGAAAGATGCTACATTTTCAGCAATTGATTTACGCAACACCGAGCGTGTAGCTTCATATATATTCTCGGTCAGCGCCGCGGTGCGTAACGCACTGTAACCGGCAATCTCTGAATAGCAACTGATCAATCCACCGGCATTGATCAGGTAATCGGGTGCATATAAAATCTTTTTATCTACCAGCAACTGTCCGTCTTCCCGCTCGTCTCGCAACTGATTATTGGCCGACCCAGCAATAATACGGCATCGCATCTTGGATATCGTATCTTTATTGACCGTTCCACCCAACGCACATGGTGCATATACATCAACATCCAACTCATAGATATTGTTGTTGGAAACTGCAACAGCCTTATATTTATTGGCAACTTCAATCATGCGTTCCTCCACAATATCACTCACGTACACCTTGGCATTCTCTTCGCGCAACAAAGCGATCAATTGTTCACCCACATTGCCGGCACCCTGCACCGCCACGGTACGACCCGCCAAACTGTCGTTGCCATAGAGCTCTTTTAGGGAAGCTTTTATGCCATAATACACGCCTTTGGCCGTAAAGGGAGCTGAGTCTCCACTGCCGCCCAACGACTTCGGGAGACCGGCAACGTGTCGAGTCTCCATATGGAGGTATTCCATATCCTTCGGCGTTGTGCCGATATCAAGCGAGGCGATAAAGGTGCCACTCAGCTCGTCAACGAACTGTCCGAATCTACGCAGCAGGACTTCCGTTTTCTGCGCGCGGTGGTCGCCGATTATGGCCGCATTTCCCCCCCCTAGATTCACCCCTGCCACGGCGGCCTTGTAGGTCATGCCCCTCGAGAGCCTCAACACATCGTCTATGGCTTCATCGGTGCTTTGATAGGGCAACATACGCACCCCCCCAATTGCCGGGCCAAGCGTTGTGTCGTGGATGGCAATGATTGCCTGCAAACCCACGGCGCCATCATTACAGAAAATAAGCTTCTGGTGGCCGGATTGCGCCATCAGCTTAAAGGAGGAATTGTCTATGATAGGTACGGACATACGAAACAATATGGGGCAAACTTAGCAAAAATATTGATGCATGTAACCAATGGGCACAAACATTTCGTATTTTTGCGGCATCGCATGTCACATCTCGCACATCTCAACAAATACTTTTACAAATACCGCTGGCGGATGATACCTGGTGTGGTATTCGTTGTTTTGTCCAATTACTTCGGTGTACTGCCAGCCCAGGTAATCCGGATTGCTTTTGACCTGGTAAAGGAAAACATCAGCATGTATCGCCTGTTCCATGGATTTGAGCGACAGCAATTGGTCTATGAAGTTTTCGGCTACAGCCTGCTGTTGTTCGGCGCGCTGGTCCTATTGCTGGCACTTATTCGCGGCTTGTTCCTTTTTTTAATGCGTCAAACCATCATCCTTACTTCCCGACATATCGAGTACGACCTTAAAAACGAGATTTACAGCCATTATCAGCAACTGGATATGGCGTTTTACCGCCGGAACAATACCGGTGACCTGATGAACCGGGTGACGGAAGATGTAAACCGCGTACGATCTTACCTGGGCCCGGCCGTCATGTATTCCATCAATACGGTGGTGCTCTCGGTTATGGTAATTGCTGCTATGATCAGTGTAAATTCCACATTGGCCATGTATGCGCTGATGCCTATTCCTATATTATCTGCAATCCTGCTGTTTGTCAATAAAATCATCAATCGCCGGAGCGAGCGGATACAGCAGCAACTTTCTACTTTGTCGACGTCTGTTCAGGAAACATTTTCCGGCATACGGGTAATTAAGACTTATAATCGCGAAGCAGACAAGATGGGTCGTTTTGCGATCGAGAGCAACGACTACCGGCATGCATCGTTGGCATTGGTCAAGACCGAGGCGATTTTTTTCCCGCTTATTCTGCTGTTGATCGGGCTGAGCACCGTGATTACCGTTTACGTGGGTGGCTTGGAAGTAGCTAAGGGCACAATTACGTCGGGAAATATTGCTGAATTTATCATTTATGTCAATCAATTAACGTTCCCGGCAATGGCGTTGGCATGGGTAACGTCGCTCATTCAGCGAGCTGCAGCTTCTCAAAAGCGCATCAATGAATTTCTACGTACGCAGCCTGAAATTCAGTCGGCCGCGCGGGGAAGTTTCCTGGCAGAAGGGCACGTCCGGTTTGAAAATGTGAGCTTCACCTACCCGGATACCGGGATCCAGGCCGTCAGAAATGTCTCGTTTGAAGTAAAACCCGGCGAAGTGCTTGCCATTGTGGGCAAAACCGGATCGGGAAAATCCACCTTGGCCAATTTGCTGATGCGCATGTACGATGTACATTCCGGCGCAATCCACATCGATGGACAAGACATCCGGCAGCTTCCCCTCCAGTCTTTTCGAAGCCAGATCGGCTTCGTACCGCAGGATGTGTTTCTCTTTTCCGATACGATTGCCAACAACATCGCATTCGGACTGGACGAAACCCATCAAACTGATGTCGAAGAAGCCGCCAAACGAGCGGCGGTTTACGATAACATCATGGGATTTGAAGAAGGATTTGGCACGACCGTCGGTGAGCGGGGTATTACGCTTTCGGGTGGACAAAAACAACGCATATCCATCGCGCGGGCATTGATCAAAAATCCCCAGGTTCTCATTTTTGATGACTGCCTATCGGCTGTGGATACCAAGACTGAAGAGGAAATCTTGCGTAACCTAAGCATTGCCATGCAAGGGAAAAGCACCATATTCATTGCACACCGCATTTCGACCATCAAAAATGCTGATCATATCATCGTGTTGGACAATGGGTCGGTTATCGAACAGGGCAATCATGAAACACTGCTCGCGCTACGTGGAAGTTATTTTGAGCTCCACGAGAAACAATTACTGGAAGAAGCGGTATAAGCGGGTATAGGCAGCAAAAAAGCCATTGACCGCTAATGCGTCCAATGGCTTTCCTTCTTATCTTGAGTTAGCTATTTACTCAGCGGCTTTACCACCGTCGAGTTCATCTTGCCATTTCTTCAGTTCGTCGAATTTGCCTTCAGCAGCCAATTTAGCTTGTTCGGGCCATGTGTCGGTTACCGCTGTATTAAACTGATCACCAGCTTCTGCCAACAGTGATTTGATGTCGTCGGCAGACTTAGCTGCCAAATCCGCATAGCTGCTGACACCTGCACTTGCCAATACTTCGGCAATCTTCGGACCGATGCCTTCAACAATGGTCAAATCATCCGCTTTCGCCTTTTTTGGAGCTTCTGTTTTGGCGGCTTCCGCCTTTTCTTTCTTTTCAGCTTTCGGCGCTTCCGCTACTGCAGCAGCTTTGGTTTCCACTACCTTCTTTTCAGCGGCCTTTTTTACAGTCGGTTGTTCAGCGGCGACGGCGATGTTTTCCACGGGAAGCACTGACACGAACGATTTATTGTTTGCTTTTTTGCGAAACACTACTTTTCCATCGATCAACGCAAACAAGGTATGATCTTTACCGATACCCACATTTGCGTCAGGGTGGTGTTTGGTACCCCGCTGACGAACAATGATGTTTCCAGCAACCGCATGCTGGCCACCGAATATTTTCACTCCCAAGCGTTTGCTATGCGACTCACGGCCGTTCTTTGAACTACCCGCACCTTTTTTATGTGCCATGTTCTATTTATCTATTTATGTAAGGCAAAAGCCTAATTAAACAATCAATTTATAACGTGATTCCGGTGATCTCAATTTTGGTAAACTGTTGACGGTGTCCGTTTTTCTTTTTGTAGCCTTTGCGGCGTTTCTTCTTGAACACGATCACTTTATCGCCCTTCAAATGTGACAAAATCTTAGCCGAAACCGTTGCACCTTTCACCAAAGGTGCTCCGATGGTGAATTTGCCACCATTTTCTGCTAACAGTACATTGTCAAATTCAATACTAGCGCCTTCATCCCCTTGCAAACGGTGTACAAAGAGCTGCTGGTCTTTTGCAACTTTGAATTGCTGTCCGGCTATATTTACTATTGCGTACATCAGTTAATAAGTTAATTAAATAATCTTTTAAATTTCGAAGCGCAAAGGTAACGCTTTATTTTGATTATCCAAAGTTAATGTATAAATTTGCAGCCCGTTTTAAACGGAATATTTATCAAAAATTTAATTTTTTAAACGAAAGTATGCAACAGTACGAAACCGTTATTATTCTTACCCCGTTGCTTTCCGAGGAAGTTTCGAAAGAGGCGATTGCCAAATTCCGGAGCATCCTTACCGAAGGCGGAGCCGAAATTGTCCATGAGGACAATTGGGGTTTGAAGAAACTTGCGTATCCGATTGACAAAAAGACAACCGGATTCTATCACCTCATCGAATTCAAGGCTCCCGGTGAACTAATCAGCAAATTGGAAGTCGAATACAAGCGTGATGAGCGAGTAATGCGTTTCCTGACGATCAGATTGGACAAACACGCCCTTGCTTACAATGAAAAGAAACGCAGCGGTGCATTCAACAAGAAAGCTGAAACATCCAAATCAGAGGAGGTAGCAAACTAATGGCAAACGATCAGATCCAGTACGTGACCGCTCCCAAGGTGGAGGATAACCGTAAGAAATACTGCCGTTTCAAGAAAAATGGTATCAAATACATTGACTACAAAGACGCCAACTTCCTGTTGAAGTTCGTCAATGACCAAGGCAAGGTATTGCCGCGCCGCCTTACCGGTACTTCGTTGAAATTCCAGCGTAAAGTGGCCCAAGCGGTGAAGCGTGCCCGTCATATCGGCTTATTGCCTTATGTAGCTGATTCACTTAAATAAGGAGGGGAAACGACATGGAAGTAATTTTAAAGCAAGATATCAAAAAGTTGGGTGAAAAGGACGACGTCGTCACCGTAAAACCCGGCTACGGTCGCAACTACCTCATTCCGCAAGGTTTTGCGGTACTTGCTACCGAATCAGCGAAAAAGGTATTGGCTGAAAACATCCGCCAGGCCCAATTCAAGCAGGACAAAATTAAGAAGGATGCGACTGAACTCGCCGCCAAGCTGGAAGGTCTTAAACTGACCATCGGTGCCAAAGCCGGCGAAACCGGTAAGATTTTCGGATCTGTTAATAGCATACAGATCGCGGAAGCGCTGCGGAAACAAGGGTTTGAAGTAGACCGTCGCCGCATTACGTTTGAAACCGAACCCAAAGTGGTAGGCGAATACGTTGCCAACCTGAACTTACACAAAGAAGTGAAGGTACAGGTTCCTTTCGAGGTAGTGGCTGAGTAAACGATTTACTTGTTATAGAAACGGCTGTCTTTTGAAAGGCAGCCGTTTTTTGTTTACCTGCAGCGGTCAAGCAGTGGTTTTGTTGGTTTTCTACCCTTTCTATACCCCGGGTTTTCACCACCGTATTGGCCACGTATGTGCCGCCTTTTATTACGTGATATTTCAGTGGATGAGACATGGATGGAACCTGGGGAAATCTTGTCTGTTACCCGGCTATTATCGGGCAAAGCCATATCGGCGCCACCATCTACGCGCAGACGCCCGTGGCCTGTTCATTTGCTTGGGACAAGCGGGAGACAAGCGAACCCCAACACGCTCCCAACGGATTTGTGCTTTTCGGGGCAGCGCCCCACTAACTCCCGCCTTTTTCCTGCCCTTATTCTGCCGTTTACTAAGCCGTGAATAAGTCCCCGCTAACCCGTGGCTATCGATTTTATAAGTACAGGTTAGATATATCACGGTCAATTCATAGAAGATGTCAGGAGAAAGGGAGAAGAAAGTACGGAGAAAAGCAAGGCATGTTTGCAAGTTCCTTCGCGTATCCTGCGTTTTTAATGCATATTGTTGGTTAACTGGTGAATTGGTTGTATTTGCTTTGGATAATAGGTTAACTGGCTGCATACTTTTTCACTCAGTTGGTTAAACTCTTTGGTTGCAGCGAGACTAACCCCATCCCTTATGAATCAAATAAGACTGATCGTGTCCGGTAACGATGGTTTGTGTGCTGATGCTGTCAGGTTGCGAAAGGGATTTCCAAAGTGAGGTTCAGCTGCCCATTTCGCTAAGCCGATCAGATTCAAAATTATTTTAAAGGAAAAGGGTTGCCCATTTTTAGACAACCCTTTCTTTTAAAAGCAAATTCGTTCCGAAAATTAGATTGGAAAGAAGAATGAATTTTATTCGTCTCCCGCAAAACCTGTATAGCGGTAACCGGAAACCAGGTACGATGAAAAACCTAGTTCCTTAGGATAGTCGTCATCACTGAAATTCAAATTAAACACAATACTGTCCGCAGGCATACCACTTGGCGTAGTAGCTGCTTTCAACAGTATTTTACCATTTGTTACCGTAAATTGTGAATCATAATATTCATTCTGAACATCCTCACCTGAGAACGTAAGTGCATTCGGATCAACGCTTATTTTACCTTTGGTTTCCCAAAAATTAGTGTTATCGTCAATCCACATCTCATTGGGATCATTTGCTACGGTATTGTAGGTATCCAGATGAAAATGTCCTATACCGAACAATTCGTCATCTTCGTAGACCACATTCCCGGCTTCATCAACAGCAACCACAGTGACATACCACTCACCTGCTGTTTTTTCACCATTTGTCCCGCCTATGTCATCCTTCTCACAGGAAGAAATCAAAAGAGTTCCAAACAAATATAATAAGGGTAAAAGAAATATCTTTTTCATGGATCTTTTAGTTTAAGATTACATTAAAATTGTAAGTACCTGCATAAGAAGCAGTAAACCGTATCGCCCCTGTACCAGGATCAACGGAAGCACTGGATAGGTCATCCAAGGAATCCCCCCAACCATCCACTCCACTTTCGATGAGACTTAATGTATTGTCCGCATTGAGCTTAAAACTACCTTTCATCGCATAAGCCGGACCATATCCTGCACGTACTTCATAGTATCCTCCGAAATAGTCTGTGATGTAAAATATGCCCGGCTCTGTTTGCAAAATAACTACCGGATATCCACTATAAGCAGTAACCGCACCACCACCTGAACGATTAGTTCCTACACTGACCGTTTTCAATCCCGGGGTTATAACGGAAGGAGTGGGATCCGTTACATAAACCGTCCTTGCTCCGGTTACCGTAAATCCATCGGCGTTGGTTATCGAATAGTTAACAGAATAAATCCCTACCTCATCGGTATTTACGTCTGATCGGACAACAACATCTCCAGTAACGTCTTCTCCATCCAATTCTGCATGTGTACCTGCATCCTCGTACGACTCTCCTTTATTTACTACTACTATCGGATCTCCTAAAACTTCCAAAACGGGATAGATCGTAATATCCGTAAACCCCGCCGTAGTTTCCTTTTCGCAGCTTTGGAATCCAATTCCGGCTAAAACCAAAGCCGCAAATATGATTACTTTACTTTTCATTTTCTTCAAAATTGAATTTTCATACTTACCCAACTATTTCGCCCAAAATACCGGTTCTGAATCGGGTTTAGTTTCCGGTGCATTTGAGTTCCGGCTGGTAGAACTTTCCGCATACCGCAACCGCTGCAACACCTTCCCGGCTCCCAATTGTGTATTAAAGAGAATTGGGGTATACAAAGTAGTAGGCACGTACAACGTTGGCTGGAAATCGTCATTCCCCTCGTCATATATTTCCTCTCCCGTTACCGAGCCAAACGCCGGATACTTTAGTCTCCTCAACTCACACCAAGCTTCAAAATTATTTACGCCACTCAATGCGATCCACTTTTGGATACCGATCACTTTTTCATAATTGTCCTGATCCCAAGGGTAATAAATAGTGTAAACCTCTTCAGCACCCTCTACACCGGCTGTGGCAAACGAGGCATCAATCGCAGCTTTATAGTGGGCTTCGGCTTCGGCACTGCTGCCGTAGCGGGCATAGTACTCGGCTAAGAAAAACTCCGTTTCAGCAACGGTTATCAAATATACAGGCATATCGTAACTAGCGACTGGCCGGGAAAAATAGCCTGAACGATAAGTGGTTGATGTACTAAAATTAGTTCCTGAGACACCACCACTATAATTGCCGTTGGCATTCTTTTCGAAAAAGGCGCCCAGACGGCCATCTTCCGTATCCGAAAGCGTCCCTATCAAAGCTATATTTCCAATGACATTAATCTGAGTGCTACCAAAGTACGAAGCAAACTCTTCCTGATAAAATGGATTTGCTTTTCCGGTTACGTCTTCCCAAATTCCATCCCATGCGACGTCCTCTGTTGGAAAATTGTTTGCTGCCACCAATTGGTCCAGATCGGCCTTTACGTCCTGCACCTTACTCATACGCATCAAAATCCTTAATTTCAATGCGTTTGCGAATGGTATCCATTCCGACGCATCGTTTGAAGAAAACAGAAAGTTTTCTACTACGGGACTCGATTCGGTAACCTTAGACAACGCGTCATTCAACTCAGCCAGGATACCGGCGTAAATTGCGCTTCCATCGTCAAACTTCGGAGACGTATTTCCAATATCCAAGGCTTCAGAGTACGGAACTTCACCATAGGCATCCACCAATGCTTGATAAACGAATGCACGCAGGGTGGTTGCTGCGAGGTAGGTTCCCCAGTCTTCCGACTCCGTTGTTTTTTCACGGATCGTTTCCAGATTTTTCAACACACGTGAGTTCAACTGTGAATACGTTCCACTGGAACGGGTGGCGGACATCATAAATTTAGAATAATCCAAATAGTTACTCGTTCCGAAGTCGTGTGAATAATGCTGGCTGTAGTAACCTCCGATGATGCGCAAGAAATTGCCATAGCTGGAAGCCAGGTTCATTTCAGCCGCAGGAAAAATTAATTCCGGTGTCACATTTTCCTCTGAAGGAGCATTGGGATCCTGATTGATATCCAAATACTTCTCACAGGAAGTTGTTCCCAGAAGTATAGCCAAAAATGGTATAATAAACTTTTTCATGATTTGTATCCTCAATTAAAATTTCAGGTTAACATTGAATCCGTATATCCTGCTTGCCGGATTGACATACAGTTCACCAAACTGTCCGGTAAGGTCGGGACCAACCGTTGAGCCCTCGGGGTCGATATACTGGTTATCCGATGCAGTCCATATAAATGCGTTGTTCACAAATGCAGACAGTGATATACCACTTAAACGGGTAGCGGTTACCCACCGCTTTGGTAAATCATAAGTAAGCGTCACATTCCGCAATTTGGCGTAAGTGCGGTCAACAAGATAAGACATACCCCCATTGCCCCACCCATACAAATTGAAATAATTCTGGTAACTGGTATTTGATAACTTCAGCGGAGTGGTATTTTCAGTGTAGCCTACAAAATTATCATCTTCATCCAGCACCCGTTGTATTGAATTCGGAATGATAAACGGTCTGCGGTCGTTATATAAGGTCATCATACCATTTCCGGTAAACTGCATCAAGTTCTTGGTACGAGAGAACATTCCACCTCCATAACGTACATCCAACGCGGCGCTTAATGTAAGCCCGTAAGCAGAGAAGGAAGTATTTACACCTCCAGTCCATTGGTGATTCATATTCAAACCTGTATCTTCTACGTCGAGCGTAAGAACCGGTTGCCCAGCCTCATCAACAATCATACGACCGTAGTATTCACTTTCCGGATCCGTCACGTATTGCGGCAAATAGGTATAATATTGTCCTAATGGTCTGCCTGCTTCCGCATACATATAGACCGCGTCATCGCCCGCCGAAAAGTCCTCAATACTTACCCGGCCACCTTCCAAACTTTCGGGCATGGACAGTACTTTATTACGATTGATCGCAAAATTCACATCCAAATCCCATTGGAATTTGGCCGTTTTCACCGGTGTAGTGGTCAACAACAATTCGACACCTCGATTACGAACTTCTCCGAAGTTGGTAACTATATTCGTAAACCCGGTCGACGGATCCACCGGCAAAGTAAAAATCTGATCGATATTTTTACGGTTATAAAATGCAGCGTCAATGCCGATACGATTCCGTAAAAACCGCATATTCACACCTGCCTCAAACTCCTCGTTCATTTCAGGCCGCAGCGTAAGACTGCCTGCGGTTCCACTCAGTTGAAACGCATTTACACCGTTCATCGGGAACTGTGCAATATCTAACCCATAATATCCATTCGCAAAACCTTGTACATAGTTATAGCTTGTCCGATATGGATCGGTATCTGCTCCCGTGCGCCCAAAGGCTAAACGTGCTTTACCAAAAGAAAGTATATCATTCTGAGGTATCAACTCCGTGAAGATCCAGCTCAGCGTAGCGCCCGGATAAAAATAACTATTGCCATTGATTGGCAATGTAGAAGACCAATCGTTACGCGCCGTCAGATTTAAAAATAGCATATCGTCAAAACCTACCGTTACATCTCCAAACAGGCCAATCAATCTTCTTTTTGATTGACTTTCCGACAGATCGGAACGTGTTGCGCCATTACTGAGATCCCAGAAGCCGGTATCAAACGATAGTCCGTCTGTTTGCCCGAACATATAAGTCGAATACCGCTCGTTGATGTTCACTCCGGCAAGTGCGGTAAGCGAAAACCGATCAAACGTATTGTCATACGTAGCCAAAAAGTCGTGGTTGAATTCATAAGAACGGCCATAGCGCGCATATACATTACCCGTTTGGTTCATGTTGCTCGGTGCATATCCGTAATCCTCGTTAATCAGCGCATCATCCAAGTCGATTTCAGGCGTGCCAATTTTTACATCATAATCGTTGTAGTCGTATCCAAACCGATAGGTAAGCGTCAATTCCGTGATGGGATTAATATCTGCCTGCAATTTACCATACAACTGCTTAGAATTAATCTGATTGTAGTTGTTTGCTAGCGCCCAATAAGGGTTTGTAATGCCATATGGTGTGAAATAGGCTTCTGGCGTATTAAAGGGATTCGTAAGATCCTGTTTATCTAAAAGTGATACATCCCGTGGTAGTTCATAAAGGCCATCTACCACGGATGTTCCTTGGAAACTACCTACTGAATTTGTCTTCGCGGTTGCAAAATTCACGGTAGATGAGATTTTAAACCAATCAGCTCCTTGGTAAGCTCCCCGGTAGGCTATGGTATTTCGTTCGTATGAATCAGCGTCAGTCGGCATGCTACCATCATCCGAAACGTTCGAATAGGAAACGTAATAGGTATTTTTACCATCATCCGAGACACCACTCAAGGAAACGTTATGGTTGTTGGAAACACCAATATCGAAGAAATCTCTGACGTTATTCTTTCTGGCTGAATATTCGTGGATCAATTGTTGGTGATTCCAAATAGGTCCGAATACCTGAGTCGATCCATCAAGCCGTGGTCCCCAAGAACCATTTTCGATGTAGGTTTGTGTTCCGTTCCATCCCTGCCCGAACTCATTCTGCATCTCAGGAAAATAAGAAACCTGACGAAGTTGTACTCCACCATTGTATTGGATGGTATAGTTGCGGTCTGCACCCCGGCTTCCTTGTTTGGTGGTGATAACAATAACGCCCCGGGCTGCACGGCTACCGTACAAGGCTGTCGCTGCGGCACCTTTCAGTACAGTCATCGACTCAATATCATCTTGTGCAATATTACCGATACCACTCAAGCCATTTACCCGCCCATCTGCCGTGAAGGTATTGCTTTGCAGTGGAACACCATCCACTACATATAACGGCTGGTTATTACCATTGATAGAGCCGAATCCCCGAATGACTACCGACGAAGACGATCCCGGATCAGACGACGAAGCCTGGATTTGTACCCCTGCCACTTTACCTGCAAGTGATTGTGTAATGTTCGAGTTGCGCGCCCGGGCGATTTCCTCGCCGCCTACCTTGGTGGCCGAATAACCCAGGGTCTTCTCCTGCCGGGTAATGCCCATGGCCGTCACGACCACTTCTTCCAGTGCTGAGGCGTCTTCTGTTAACTGGACAGTAACCATTGTTTGACTTCCGACATCCACACGTTCTGTAGTATACCCTAAAAAGCGGAATTCCAGTTGGGTCACCGATGACGGAATGTTGATCGAAAATGTTCCCAAATCGTCGGTCTGAGTAGCTGCAGTGCCACCCACAGCCAGTACGGAAACCCCAGCTATCGGAGCGCCGTCCGTCGCTGATGTCACTCTACCACTGATTCTCCTGTCTTGGGCATAGGCTGATCCAATCAGCAGTATCCCCAACATAAAGAAACATAGTAATTTTTGTTTCATGTGTTTTGAATTTGGTTAAAAAATAGTCGTAAAAAAATAGTTATATAGCTGTAAAAGTCGTTGGAATTACCCAAGGTTTCCACCAATGGGATTGGATACGAGTAAAAATCAAAAAGTCAGTGAATTATTCTCCTGGTTTAATGACAAGCTGGTACTGCCTACTCTCTATGGTCATTTTCCAAAACATCCCCTTATTCTCTTGAATAGGTAGCCACAATGTCAAATCATTGAAATCTTGCGGGTAATTAATATTGACTAAACATCGATATATTTGTTTCGATGTGGTAGATGTCAATTATAAATTCTGTGTGTAAAACTACCCAATAGTTTGTGTCTACGTGTGCTGTTTTCTGTGTGTGTGTTGTTTTATCGCTGCGCCAAAAATACACATAATCTTTCAATGGCAAAAATTTCAAATAAAAAAGTTAAAAAATGTTAATTGATACACAGGCTGCTATCTAAAAGATTTTAGTATTTTCGTTACAAATTCAAAAAACTATGCGTGCAAAAACCATTTTCATCATTGTCGTAACCGTTTTGGTCACGGTCATACTCATGAAAAACATGGATGAAGTAAATTTTTGGATATTCGGCACCCGGACCGTCCCAAAATTAGCCGTATTGGGCACGATGTTTTTCATTGGTGTAATTGTAGGTTTTCTTTTGGGCCGCCCCAGAAGGAGGCAGAACAACGCTGATCAGCCGGAGGCGGACCCAACCTTCGAAATCAACAAGCCACTGGACTCAGCCGATGAAGATTACATTAGGTGAGGCAGTCGAAAATAGAGGCGGTGCAGCCCGTCTGCGTAGCGGTAACCTACTTCCGCCTGATAGTGCTGTGCAATTGCTTTCACGACAGCCAATCCCAGCCCGGTGGATGACGACTGATCAGCCGATCGGTAAAAACGGGTAAACATTTTATCAGCATCCAAAGGCTGTGGTCTGCCGGTATTCGCGATTTCAAACTCATCTTTTCCGACAGTTACGGTAATCCGACCGCCGTCGTAGTTATGCACAATTGCGTTCTTTAACAGATTCGTAATCAAAACATCGGCTAGATCTGCATTGAAGCGTCCCTGTAACTTCGCGTTTTCAATCCAGTCTAATTGGATATTTCGGTAATGGAGAAGTTCTTCAAAATCATCCGCCTGCCGCCGTAACCGCTCGTTGAAATCGACCGTTTCCTCTTTGGAAAATTGCCTGTTTTCAATTTTTGAAAGCAACAACAGGGATTTGTTAAGCCGGGTCATCCGTTCCAGGTATTGGATCGCGTTGGCGAGAAGCTGTACCTGCGCCTCTTTTCCCTGGGTTTGCTCCAGTAATAGCTCCAGTTTGTTGATGGCGATGGCCAGGGGTGTTTGCAATTCATGTGAAGCATTTTCAATAAACTGCTTTTGCTGCTGAAATACGGCAATATTGGCCTTCAGCAACTCCGCCACCGTATTGTTCATATCCTCAAATTCAGTTACCTTGGTTTGTGGCGGATTAAACGTTTTATCCTCGCCCAACTTAAAACCTCTTAACTCATGCTGCAATTGGTAGAATGGCCGCCATATTTTTCGTAGCACCCAGTTATTAATGATAAACGCGCTCGCAATTACCGCAACATACAGCCACAATAACGCATGCAATAAATCGGCAACCAAATCATCACCTTCTACCATAGACGTGATGATCTTCAATTCGTAATACTGCGCCTGCGGGGTAGAGAAGTACGTGGTGAGCATACGCATAATTTCATAGTCTTCCTCGTACTCCATATACATAGACGTATCTTTAAACTGCTCCGTCGCCTGCAGTGCAAACTCCCTATCGATGGGACGTATCGCATAATTACTCTCATCAAAACGGCTTTTAGTTAGGAGTAATGAATCACGGCTGGCTTTTTTGATGATCAGCATCTTGTAATTTTCCAAACCATCGTCAATGCTATCGTACACTTCCTCCATCATGCTGAAATAGAAGACCACAGCCCATATGCTCAGGATGAAGACCAGCGAGGCCGACAGATACAGCAGCGTATGGTTGAGCAGCTTCATCTATACGGTCAATTTATAACCTACTCCGTAGATGGCTTGGATCTCGAGATTGGCGCCATGATCCTTTAATTTTTTTCGCAAGTTCTTGATTTGGGAATAAATAAAGTCAAAATTATCCGCATTGTCCATGTGGTCTCCCCATACATGTTCCGCCAGCGCAGATTTATAGATCAGCCTGTTTTTATTGACCACAAAAAACGCCAGGATATCAAATTCCTTTCGGTTAAGGTGAATCGTCACACCGTCTATACAAAGCGCGCGTCCGTTGAAATCCAGCTCCATGTTATTCAATTTGACAACGTTACCACCGTCTAATGCTTTCCGCCGCAGCACGGCTTTAATCCGCGCATTGAGTTCGGCTAAGTGGAACGGTTTGGTCAGGTAGTCATCGGCACCGAGATTCAATCCTTCGAGTTTATCATCCAATGAATCTTTAGCTGAAATAATAATCACATTGTCGCGTTTCTGTTTAGATTTTAGCGCGCGTAGTAGATTTAAGCCGTTGCCATCTGGCAGGCCTACATCCAGCAAAATGCAATCGTAATCATACAAGGCAATTTTCTCCATGGCTGAATGAAAATCGGCTGCTGCTTCAACGGTGTATTGCTCTTTCTGTAAAAACTGGGTGACATTGTCCCGCAGACCCTGTTCGTCTTCGATGATAAGTAGCTTCATGTCTCAAAGATACCATGAAAATCTGTAAAAAGGCTGGAGGATGGGTGGTTAGGATACGCAACGCAACTGTAACGCTCCCTACGGTCCGCGTCACTGGGTTGCTTTTACCTATCCTAACCAATTGGGAGTAATAATGGTAATGGGTACGAGTCGTTACGGTCATTTCAGTCTGCTGCAGAGTAAGCCCTGTGGAGACGCAAGCAACGCGCCGCGGATCTCAGCTTGCGAGCAGTAGGCTGAAATACTGGCAACTCCCCTACTTCAAGTCTTCCTTTACTTCTTTGGCGGTTTCGTCGATTTTTTCACCTACTTTCTTTGCGGCGTTCTTTACGTCAGTCGCTGCCGCCTTGGAAGCTTCTGTTACTTCTTCTTTGGCATTTTTCACACCTGCTTTGATCCCTTCTTTTGCTTCTTGAAATTTGGATTTGGACTCCTCGCCCAACTCCTCAGCTTTCGCACCGATCGTATCGCCTACCTCTTCTAGGGTGTCCAATGCAGCATCTACCTGCTCGCCGACGGTATGGTCGTGATCATGGCCATCGTGATTATGGTCGTGTTCCGCATGATCGTGGTCGTGTGATTCTGTTCCGGATGTTCCGTTGTTGCAGGCTGCGAAAAACAATGCTCCGGCAAATAAGGCTGTCATTGCTATTTTTTTCATTTCTATCTGTTTTTTTGCCGCTTTAGACGCAATAGTTGTACCAAACTATTTGGAAGCGCATTAATAAATACTCCCCTTGGCTGCTTCCAACGTGTTTTTTAATAGGCCGACGATGGTCATCAGGCCCACGCCTCCAGGTACCGGCGTTATCCATGATGATTTCGGGGCAACCTGCTCAAAGTCGACATCGCCGTATAGCTTATACCCTGATTTGGTCCTATCACTCATTTCGCGGTTAATTCCCACATCGATTACAATGGCTCCTTCCTTTACCATATCGGCCGTGATGAAGTGCTTCTTTCCAATGGCAGCCACAATGATATCGGCCCGAAGCACCTCTTCTTTGATATTACGTGTCCGGCTGTGGGTGAGCGTCACGGTACAATTTCCGGGGTTACTGTTCCGCGCCAATAGTATACTCATTGGACTACCGACGATGTTGCTCCTGCCTACCACCACTGCATGCATCCCGGACGTATCAATGCCATAATGTGCAAGCATCAGCAGGATTCCATAGGGAGTAGCCGGAATAAAACAAGGTAAATTGCGTTGCATACGACCGAGGTTCACGGGGTGGAACCCATCCACATCCTTTCGATAGTCGATCGCTTCGGTAACCCGTTCCGGATCGATATGTTTCGGCAACGGAAGCTGTACAATCAATCCATCCACTCCGCCGTCTGCATTGAGCTCGTTAATTTTAGCTAGGAGCTCACCTTCCGAAATGCCGGTATCGAAATGGATGTTGGTCGACTCAAATCCAACCAGTTCACAGTTACGCATCTTGCTAGCGACATAGGTTTCGCTGGCTCCGTCGTTACCTACCAAAATGGCCACCAAGTGAGGCTTTCGACCCGTTTCTGCCAAAAAAGCAGCCGCTTCCTGCTTAATGTCTTCCTTGATTTTCGCTGATACGAGTTTACCGTCTAATAAGTTCATTTTTAATTAATTAATCTAACTTCAACACGGCCATAAATGCCGACTGCGGAATCTCCACGTTGCCTACTTGGCGCATCCGCTTTTTACCTTTCTTTTGTTTTTCAAGTAGTTTACGCTTACGGGAAATATCTCCCCCGTAACATTTGGCGGTCACATCTTTGCGTAACGCGCGGATGTTTTCACGAGCAATGATTTTCGCACCAATGGACGCCTGTATTGCGATTTCAAATTGTTGCCGCGGTAACAGCTCCTTTAATTTTTCACATATTTTTTTTCCAAAGTCGTAGGAATTGCTTCGGTGGATAAGTGAGGAAAGCGCATCAACAGGTTCTCCATTTAAACGGATATCCAGCTTTACCAGATCCGACTGCCGGTAGCCAATCTGGTGGTAATCAAACGACGCGTATCCTTTGGATATCGTTTTTAGCTTGTCATAAAAATCGAATACAATTTCACCCATCGGCATTTCAAATACCAACTCCACACGATCTGCCGTGAGGTACGACTGGTTGATGATGATTCCACGCTTCTGGATACACAGCGACATCACCGCTCCGACAAATTCGGCCTTCGTGATGATATTTGCTTTAATATAAGGTTCCTCTACATAGTCCAACTTACTGGGGTCGGGCAAATCAGATGGGTTATGAACGACGATTTCCTCTTGATCTTTGGTGAGGTAAGCTTTGTACGATACGTTGGGTACCGTGGTAATTACCGTCATGTCAAACTCCCGTTCCAGGCGCTCCTGGATGATCTCCATGTGCAACATTCCCAGAAAACCACACCGGAACCCGAATCCAAGTGCAGCGGAAGATTCCGGTTCAAATACCAGCGACGCATCGTTGAGCTGCAAGCGATGCATGCTCTCGCGCAATTCTTCAAAATCTTCGGTATCTACTGGATAAATTCCCGCAAAGACCATCGGCTTCACTTCTTCAAATCCTTTGATTGCGTCTTTGCTCGGGTGGGTTACATGGGTAATGGTATCTCCTACTTTTACTTCCCTTGCCTCTTTGATGCCCGAAATGATGTACCCTACGTCGCCCGTTCGGATGACCTCCTTGGGCACCTGATTGAGGCGCAATGTCCCGATCTCATCGGCTATGTATTCCCTCCCGGTGGCCATAAACTTCACCTTATCACCTTTCCGTATTTCGCCATTCTCGACTTTGAAATAGGCCATGATACCCCGAAAGGAGTTGAATACGGAGTCGAAAATCAGTGCTTGTAGGGGCGCTTCGGGATCACCTACGGGGGCTGGTACTCGGTCAACAATTGCATTCAGGATATCCATCACCCCGAGGCCTGTTTTTCCTGACGCAGGGATAATGTCTTCTCGCTTACCGCCGATTAAGTCGACAATCTGATCTTTTACCTCCTCAGGCATTGCCCCCGGCAGATCCATCTTGTTGAGTATCGGAATAATTTCGAGATCGTGTTCGAGCGCCAGGTACAAATTGGAAATGGTCTGCGCCTGTATCCCCTGCGAAGCGTCTACAATAAGCAGCGCTCCTTCACAGGCAGCAATGGACCGCGATACTTCATACGAAAAATCCACGTGCCCCGGGGTATCGATGAGATTCAGCACATACTCCTGTCCATCTTTTACATAATTCATCTGAATTGCGTGGCTTTTGATGGTGATGCCCCGCTCCCGCTCCAGATCCATATTATCCAAAAGCTGGGCTTGGGCCTGCCGTTGGGTAATGGTATTCGTAAACTCCAACAGCCTGTCTGCCAACGTACTCTTCCCGTGGTCTATGTGCGCAATGATACAAAAATTGCGGATATGGTTCATTCGAAAATAATTTTAGTAGAATCGCCTCATGGAACCTGGATTTCATCGCCTTCGTTGGTCGCTGACCTAGCTAGTTTCATGCAAATCGACTTCAAACGGCAAAGATAGTTTTTTGAGAGGATATTTAAAGATGGGTTTGTATCTTTGAAGTGAAATTAATCAGGCAATGATATGCGACTGTCTATCCTTTTGACCCGTAAATACCGATTACTAAGTCTTGCAGCCATCGTAGATGTATTTGAAACGGCCAACCGTTTTCTAGCTGAAGAAGGAAAATTGGAACGGTTCGAGATCAGTTTCACGGGCGCGTCGGATCATCAAGTAGTTCCTGATAACTTCCGTCATATTGCTTACGTACCGGTTAGCAACAGCCCGTCTTACGATTTGATTTTCATACCAGCCTTCGGACCGGTAGATATGGCACAAACGCTTGAAGACAACCGCTGCTTTATTCCGTGGCTTCACAAGCAATATGCTCAAGGAGCCATATTGGCCAGCAATTGTACGGGCGCCTTTCTATTGGCGGCATCGGGGTTATTGGACGATCGCCGCGCAACCACACATGTAGATGCAGCGGAGAAGCTGGCCACCTATTTTCCCAAAATTAAGCTGGAGCAGGATGCCGTGGTTACCCATGATGCCAATATCTATACCAGCGGCGGCGCCACCAGCGGATTTCACGTAATGCTGGCGCTCATTCAAAAATGCTGTGGTCGGGAAATGGCCATTCGCATTGCCAAGACCTTTGCAATCGACATGGATCGTGAAAACCAGGCTTATTTCGGCCACTTCTCACCCGTGGAGGCCCATGATGATGAATTGGTGATGCGCGTGCAACATAAAATCAAGAGTCAGTTTCCGGAAATCAAGAGCATCGAAGAAGCGATTGCCGATATTCCGGCTAGCAGGCGTAATTTCGTCCGGAGGTTTAAACAGGCAACTGGACTCACCCCGATACGGTACCTCCAAAAAACCAAAATAGAGGCCGCAAAACGATTGCTTGAAAACACAGAGAAAGGCTTGTTTGAGATTATGCTTTGTGCAGGATACAGCGACATGAAAAATTTCCGGCATTTGTTTAAAGAAAATACAGGCATGACACCAAAAGCGTACCGGGATAAATTTGCGATGCGGTTCGAGCCGATTATTTAACTGAATTAAATGTGGATGGTGCAGATGCTACGGACATATATTTCATTACCTATTTTTGTCGCTTGCCTATGCTGTGCATTTTGCGGCAGGGCGCAACCTACGCCCGGCAAGGAAAAAATTGTGATCGACTTTCCGGGGGAGTACCGATGGAAAAGCACCGGGATTCCCAAAGACACAAAAGGTATCCGGGGTACGGCCTATTCAATAAGGGGCAGTGCGGCGGAAAAAGCCCCTGTGAAAACCGTTACCGTAACGACTATCGACCGGCGCTACTACCCCATGAAGGCCCTTGGTACACCTGAAGAGAAGTGGGAATTCGAGAAAGCCGGGTGCCCGGAAGCGTCGCTTGATATTGTCGACAAAAAAACGGTAAACGGCCGCACGTCGATCCTATTTGTGATCAAAGCTACCAGATCTTCCGATGAAACCTGCGGATCAACCGTATTGCTAACGTATGTAGCCGAAGGACCTACCGCCCTGCATACCGTTGAACTGGTGATTCCACAGGAGCATTTCACACCGGAGTTACAGCAGCAATGGCGCGATGCTTTGCTGCAAAGTCAACTAGAATAAGCGTTACCGGTTATTCAGCAAAACCCGTTCACCTCGTGCAGCAGACTCCCTCGCCGCCTGCAGGATTTCAACAACAATCAGGTTGTTTGATAACGACGACAGATCGTTTGTTCCATCGGTATCGCCATTCAATACCGCTTTCAGGTACGAGAGGTGGTCGTTAAAGTACGTCGTCACCAAGGGAACCGGTCCCTGTTTACGCGGGCTTGAATAGCGCAGCAACGTACCCGGATCTACGGCGTGAAGCGACGTGTTTTCACCATATACCTGCAAGTCTTTGATACTGTATGGCCAATCCCACGACGCTTGAATCACGCCCGTAGTTCCACCTTTGTATTCCAAGATGAGGGTTGCGTCATCGTCCACCAACGGATACCTATCCGGTTTCAGCTGCCGTGTGACGGCAGTGACTGCTACCGGGCGCTCGCCCTCCATAAGCCAGGTCATCAAATTAGCCCCATAGCAGCCAAAATCTATCAGTGCACCTCCACCGTTTTTTTCCGGATCGGTAAGCCAATTCAGGAAATCTTCACTGCAGCCGATTTCTCTTGGCCCTTGATGGCCGTCTTTTACTATTACTTTTTTTAATCTACCGATGTCTCCTCTTTCAACCCATTGCTTCAGGGTTTGATTACTGTCGTACCACGTAGTTTCATAGTTGGTAAGAACGGGAGTATGGTGGGTCGCAGCCAGTTGAGCAATCCGCCTCGCCTGTTCGTTGTTGACGGCCAACGGCTTTTCCACCATTAACGGCACCCTTAACGGCAGACAAATCTCTGCCACCTCAACATGTTCAGAAATGGCATTATAGGCTAAAACCACATCGGGATGAACGGCTTGCAGCATGTCGTCAACGGTCTTAAAAAACAACGAATCGGGCAAATCGTAATTTCTTCGGTAGCGATCTACGAGCGAGGTGTTTGTTTCGGCAATCCCTAGAATCTCCACCTCTTGTTGCCGGTAAGCGCGAAGTAATGTGTGCACATGGTCATGGCTCAATCCCGCCACAGCTACTTTTAGCCGCTCTTGTGCCTGTATGCTAGTTAAAAACAGCAGCGTGGTTATAAAAAACAACGTTGAAAAACGGAAGGTTGGCACACTCATTGTATTCATAGAAACATATTAAATGCCAAGTATAGGTAAAAATTAACAGATATTTCCTATGTTTACCGCAGTAAAGTTATCAAACATGAAAACTATAAGTAATTGTATATTAATGTCATGCTTAGGCATGTTGGCGATGTCTTATCAAGGCTGCAAGCCAAAACAAGTAGTCCTTCAGCCCTCAGCGGAGGTTGTTGAACGGGAGGTTCCCGAAGAACGGGTTGTCGCAGAGCCTCAAAAAAAGGAACCAACCGCGGCGCCTACACAATCCACACCTGCTCCGGTGTCACCGCCAAATTACAACTTTACTAATATACAGTTTGAATTTGATTCATCGGTATTGAAAACAAATTCGTATGCCGTTCTTGACCAGATAGCCCGCGAAATGCAAAAAGACTCCGATGCCAAATTCATCATCGACGGCCATGCTTCCATCGAAGGTACAGCGGCTTACAACATGGAATTGTCTATTGACCGGGCCAACGCCGTAAAACTTTATCTGGTTAACGCTGGCATCTACGGAAACAACTTGACCGTAAAAGGATTCGGCGCCACAAAACCCGTTGCGTCTAACGATACGGAGTCTGGAAGGGCACAAAACCGACGGGTAGAAATCAGGCATGTAGACTAAACAGCGGAAATGGCTGATTTTAAATACAACCTGCGGGGAGTATCCGCTGCCAAGGAAGACGTACACAATGCTATCAAGAACCTCGACAAAGGGTTGTTTCCCCAGGCGTTCTGCAAAATCATACCCGACATATTAACAGGCGACGAGGCGTGGTGTAACATCATGCACGCCGACGGTGCGGGCACGAAATCTTCCCTCGCTTATGTGTATTGGCGAGAAACCGGCGACCTTTCGGTATGGAGGGGTATTGCACAGGATGCTATTGTGATGAACCTCGATGACTTGTTATGTGTTGGGGCGACCGATAACATCCTGCTGTCATCCACCATCGGACGTAATAAAAACCGCATCCCCGGGGAGGTTATTGCGGAGATCATCAATGGTACCGAAGAAATATTAGCGGAACTTCGCGACTTAGGTATCGGCATTTATTCCACCGGAGGAGAAACAGCCGATGTTGGCGATCTCGTGCGTACCGTTATCGTGGATAGCACGGTTACCTGCCGCATGAAACGGGACGAGGTGATTTCCAATCACCGCATACAATCGGGCGACGTCATCGTCGGGCTGGCTTCTTTTGGACAGGCGATTTACGAACGTGAATACAACGGGGGCATGGGGTCGAACGGGCTTACTTCCGCCCGGCACGACGTGTTCCACAAGTCGGTTGCCGAAAAGTTTCCAGAGAGCTACGATCCGTCGGTACCCGACGAATTAGTGTTTGTGGGTACAAAAGGATTAACGGAAAACGTCGAAATTCCCGGACACGGGACGGTCACTGCGGGTAAACTTGTTTTGTCACCTACCCGCACCTATGGGCCGGTTATCAAGCAGGTGCTCGACAAGTACCGTCGGGATATACACGGGATGGTACATTGCAGCGGCGGTGCACAGACCAAAGTCCTCCATTTCATCGATGCACTCCACATTGTTAAGGACAATTTGTTTGACATTCCTCCCCTGTTCAGACTGATTCAGGAAGAATCCGGCACCGACTGGCAGGAAATGTATAAGGTATTCAACATGGGGCATCGCATGGAGCTATACGTGCCGGCTGCCATTGCCGACGACATTATCCGTATTTCCGAACAATATGGCGTCGCTGCCCAGGTTATCGGCCGCGTGGAGTCTTCTGCCGTAAAACAGGTAACCGTCAAGTCTCCTTTTGGCGAGTATATTTATTATTGAGCCCAAAGTTTGTAAAGCAATGGCCGCTGTCGCGCTGAAAACCATCGGTTGGAAGGAAACGGTAGATTTGCCGGATTTGGGTCTATACGGTATTTCCGCAAAAGTAGATACGGGTGCACGCACCTCGGTAGTACACTGCAGCGCTATCCAGCTGGTAAAGAAAGGTCGAAAACAATATGTCGAATTCCGGCCTTTGGATGATCGGTTCGGATCGCAGCATACCCACTTTACCTTGCCCTTCCATAGCGAACGTAGGATCCGAAATTCTTTTGGCCAGGAGGAAAACCGCTACGTGATAAACACCAAAATCCGGCTGTTCAACGAAATGCATGCCATTGAGCTTTCCCTCCGCGATCGCTCTGGTATGGAATTTCCTGTTTTGCTGGGGCGCTCGTTTATCCGCAAAAAATTCCTCGTGGATGTTTCGCGCGCAAACCTTTCAAAAAAATAAGTGTTTCTATCCATCAGGAATTTATTTTCGTACACGTGAAGATTGCAGTTTTATCAACCCTAAAGAACCTCTATTCGACACGTAGGTTGGTAGAGGCTGCGCGGATGCGCGGGCATGAATGTGTCGTCATCGACCACAGTCAGTGTTATGTGGGCATCAAGCAGGGGAAACCCAGCATGCACTACAAAGGACAGGACTTGTCCGATATTGATGCGATTATTCCGCGAATTGGTGCGTCGGTTACCTTTTATGGATCGGCCATCGTCCGCCAGTTTGAAGTGATGGGCGTTATATCGGCTAATCCCAGCCAGTCTATTACGCGATCACGTGACAAACTGCGATGTATGCAAATCCTCTCGGGTGCTGGAATTGGTATGCCCATTACCGGGTTTGCCCGTCGGACCCGGGATGTCGACGATCTGATCAAGATGGTAGGAGGTCCGCCACTGGTCATCAAACTGCTTGAAGGCACGCAGGGCATTGGCGTTGTGCTTGCCGAAACCAAAAAAGCGGCATCATCGGTTATTGAGGCTTTTTATGGTTTGGGTAACAACATCCTCATTCAGGAATACATCAAAGAGTCACGCGGCACAGATATCCGTGCATTTGTGGTGGACGGACGAGTAGTCGGTGCGATGAAACGTACTGCCAAGGAGGGTGAATTCCGTTCCAACCTGCACCGGGGGGGTAGCGCAGAGATCATTAAACTCAATAAAGCCGAACGTGAAACCGCTGTGCGTGCAGCCAAAGAGCTAGGGTTGACGGTATGTGGGGTGGATATGCTGCCTTCTGACCGCGGGCCACTTGTACTCGAAGTCAATTCTTCTCCGGGCTTGGAAGGCATCGAAAAAGCCACCCAAAAAGACATTGCCAGTGAGGTCATTGCCTTTCTCGAAAAACAATACATCCTTAAGCAGCAAAACCGGAAAGACCGCAAAGCGAAGGCGGGGCAAAAATTGTGATTCAGCAAATAAACACTATATTTACCCTCCTAAACAGATCATAACCATGATAGACACCCTGCTTGCCGCAATCCATTGGAATGTTCGCCCGGAGATATTCAGTATCGGGAGCTTCGAAGTTCGGTATTACACATTGTGTTTCCTGCTGGCTTTTATCAGTAGCTATGTATTGATGCTGTACATTTTTAAGCGTGAGCATAAGCCCCAGGAATTGTTAGATCAACTGAGCATCTATATTTTTCTGGGCACATTGCTGGGTGCACGCCTCGGCCATTGCCTATTTTACGAATTTGACTATTACAAAGACCATCCGCTGGAGATGCTGTTGCCTTATACCTATGTTAATGGCGAATTCAAGCTTACCGGTTTTCATGGATTGGCCAGTCACGGTGGGGCGATCGGCATATTGGTGGGAATCTTTCTCTTTTGCCGGAAAACGAAAACAGATTTTCTCTGGATTACGGACCGATTGGTTATTGTCATTCCACTGGCAGGCGCTTTCGTGCGTACCGGGAACTTCTTCAACTCCGAAATCATTGGTTTGCCCTCGAATTTACCCTGGGCGGTAGTTTTTGAACAGGTAGACCAGATTCCACGACATCCCGCGCAGCTGTATGAGGCGTTAAGCTATGTGCTGATTTTCATCTTGCTTTGGAACATTTATCATCGCAAAACAGCATTGAAACCCGGCTTTATTTTTGGCATTTTCTTAATCCTGCTGTTCGGTGCCCGCTTTGGACTGGAATTCATCAAAGAAAATCAGGAAGCATTTGAAGAGGGGATGAAGTTCAACATGGGACAATTGTTGAGCATACCGTTTGTTGCGCTGGGAGCCTATTTCTTATTTAGGCCGTCTAAAGCAGATTCAAAGTAATCCTCCTATATCTCGGAAGCGGTAGCTCAATCTTCTTGGTAGGCTATTCGGATTACTGATTACTAATATTTATGATGAGCGGTTCCGAAGACAGCATGTTTTAAGTACACGCCCAAGTAATACAGAATTTTATCGTTACCTTAGCTGCAAAACTACAGCAATCCGGCCGACTGCCCGAAGCGGTAACTCAATCCGATTTCGTGGGTATTGTTGCTGATCCTCCGGTTCAGCGCCTCATTGCGCGTACCGAACTCGTAGCTGTAACCCAGCCCTACGCCGCCGAAGTTGAACTGCGCCATCCCCGCAACTTCCCCGTAGCTCCGCACATTCAGCCCCACACCCACCGCACGCTTCACAAACACCATCGCCGTGGCCTCCGTCTGCGGACGCAGGCTCTCCGAATACGTAACCAAAAGTGAAGGCCGGAGCTGGAAGTCAGCCCCTAAGCTGAACAGCGCCCCCGCCGTCAGGTGGTACACGTTGCGGAAATTGTACCGACTATCGCCCGTGACACCCAGATTACCCAGCATCAGCCGCGGAAGCGACAGCCCTACGTAGTACCGGTCGGGACGGCACAGCAGCACCCCGAAGCCCACCAGCGCATCCGTTTCTTTTATATCCTCCCGGAAAGCCGGATCCTGCGGGTCCAGCTGCGAGAAACGGCCGTCCAGGTAACTCATCCCCGCATTCAGCGACACCCCCACATACTCCGTCTCCGAGATCCGGACGCGCTTGGCAAAGAAGGCTGAAGCCTCCGTCAGCTTCTCCACCGCCAGGCTCTCGTGGCGGATATTGATGCCCGCCGTGACACCCAGCTGCTCAAATCCCACGTGACTGCTCCCCCAGAAAACCGTGGGCGCACCGTCCATGCCCACCCACTGCTTCCGCCCGATCACCGATATCTCCCCACCCGAATGCAGTAGGCTCGCCGCCGGGTTGATCCCCGTACGAAGCTGTCCGTGTTGAGTATGTGTCAGCGGCTGCTGTCCGTGAATAGATAACGAAGCGAACAGGGCCAGTCCGGTCAATATGCTATAAATACGTCTCATTGTCATTTGTTTATTTGTCCCGATGCACTCCATTCTCGGGATTTCGCTTCGCTCCATCCGCTGTCTGTTGTCTAATGTCTGTTGTCCAGTGTCTAATACCTCAGCACAAACCACCCCTTCTCATACTTCCACTCCCCGTTTACCCGGATCT
>Ga0180219_1000149_pt1 | contig 79691 bp, 68 predicted proteins | sample eDN3rd30CBELigMG_FD_151338 | JGI IMG/M metagenome (GOLD analysis project Ga0180219, IMG submission 151338) | Enriched Miracle-Growth compost microbial communities from Emeryville, California, USA - eDNA 3rd pass 30_C BE-Lig MG (version 2)... ...
TTCGCCGAGGCGGACGATCGCGACGACGATCGCGCGGGCGTCGGCGCTGCCGCGCATCGCGGCGATGAAGCTGCGGTCGATCTTGATCCGGTCGAAGGGCAGCGCGCGCAGATGCGACAGCGAACTGTAACCGGTGCCGAAATCGTCGAGGCTGAGCGAGACGCCCTGATTCTTGAGGCTGGTGACGATCGAGCGGACCAGCGGCAGATTCTCGAACAGCGAGCTTTCGGTGATCTCGACCTCGAACTGGCTCGGCGGAAAGCCGGTCTCGACCAGCAGCTTGATCAGTTTCTGGCTGAACCAGGGGTCCTTGAGCTGCTGGGGCGAGATGTTGACCGCGAGCGTGATCGACGGGTCCCAGCCCTTGGCGATCTCGAGCGCGGTGCGGACGACGTGCAGCGACAGTTCGCCGATCAGCCCGCTTTCCTCGGCGATCGGGATGAAGCGCTCGGGCGGGATCATGCCATGCTCGGGCGAATCCCAGCGCATCAGCATCTCGAACCCCATCAGCCGGCCGGTGGCGATGTCGACCTGCGGCTCGAAATAGGGGATGAACTCGCCGCGCGGCATGCCGGTGCGGATTCCCGTCTCGATCTGGTTGCGGGCCTGCACGGCCATTTCCATGCCGGTTTCGAACCAGATGTGACGGTTCCGGCCCTTTTCCTTGCAATGATACATCGCGATGTCGGCCTGGCGGACCAGCGTGTCCATCGTCACGCCCACATCGGCGGCAAGCGCGATGCCGAGCGAGCCGCCGATGCGGATCTGCTGCCCATCGCTCGTCACCGGCGCCTCCAGCGTCGCGACGAGTTGCGACGCCAGCGCGTCGATGTCGGCGCGCGCCGCGGGGTCGAAGGCCAGCATCGCGACGAATTCGTCACCGCCCAGCCGCGCCTTGGTCGCGCCCGGCGGCAGGATGGCCGAAATGCGCTCGGCGGCGATCTGCAGCACGCGGTCGCCCGCGATATGGCCATGGATGTCATTGACCGTCTTGAAATGATCGAGGTCGAGCAGGAACAGCGCGACCTGACGCCCTTTCCCTGCCGCCTCGGTGATCAGCGCCTGTCCGGCGTTCAGCAATGCGCGGCGGTTGAGAAAGCCGGTCAGCGGATCGGTGTCGGCCAGATAGCGAGCGCGCTTCTCGGCCTCGGTGCGTTCGCGCACTTCGCGGTTGAGATCGTCGTAGCGCCGCCAGCCGAAGAGGAGGAGCGCGACGTTCAGGATCAGCGCCACGGCCAGCATCCGGTCGGTGCCGCCGCCGAGTCCCGACAGGGTGCGGACGACTGACTGCATCACCGCGCCGCCGTTGCCGATGAAAAGCAGGATGGCGGCGACGACGATGCCGCCCGCGACGATATCGCGCCGGGCGCCTTCGCTGCGATCCCATTGTTTCGGTACGGCCGGTTCGGCGGTCATATAGGCAGTCCCCCACTGTGGAGTGCCTTTTGCACCGGCAGCGGTGAAATTTGCGTTAAGCACGGCAGTTTGAAGGGTGGGGCGTGATTTTACTCCTCGTCACCCCGGATCAGGTCCGGGGTGACGAGGAGGGATGTCGAACCTTCCAGAGCCGAACTGCGGCACCACCTCGCTACCGCGGCTTGCCTTTGCCCGCGCTTTCGCGTATTGGCGCGCGGGTTCGCCGGCATGATGCCGGGGGACGCACACGACATCCGCGACGGAAAATCTGTCCACGGATAGCCGCTGGTTGGCGAGGTTTCGCTCACCGGCGTCTTTTGCGTTGCGGTGTGCCGGAAGGGATTTGAAGGCCAATGTTCGACAGTCTGAGCAATCGGCTTGGCGATGTGTTCGGGAAGCTCCGCGGCCGCGGCGCGCTGACCGAGGCCGACGTGCGCGCCGCGATGCGCGAGGTGCGAATCGCGCTGCTCGAGGCCGACGTCGCGCTGCCCGTCGTGCGCAGCTTCGTCGATCAGGTCACCGAACTCGCGGTCGGCCAGAACGTCCTGCGCTCGGTCACGCCGGGGCAGCAGGTGGTCAAGATCGTCAGCGACGCGCTGACCCAGATGCTCGGCTCCGAAGCCGCCGAACTCGACCTTGCCGTCACCCCGCCCGCCGTGATCATGATGGTCGGGCTTCAAGGCTCCGGCAAGACCACGACCACCGCGAAGATCGCGAAGCGGCTGAAGGACAAGGAGCGCAAGAAGGTGCTGATGGCGTCGCTCGACGTCAATCGCCCCGCCGCACAGGAACAGCTTGCCGTCCTCGGCCAGCAGATCGACGTCGCGACCCTGCCGATCGTCGCCGGGCAGCAGCCGGTCGAGATCGCGCAGCGCGCCATGCAGGCGGCGAAGCTTCAGGGCTTTGACGTGCTGATGCTCGACACCGCGGGCCGCCTCCACGTCGACCAGCAGCTGATGGACGAGATGCAGGCGGTGTCGCGCACCGCCAATCCGGCCGAGACCCTGCTCGTCGTCGACAGCCTGACCGGACAGGACGCGGTGCAGGTCGCGCAGCGCTTCACCGAGCAGGTGCCGCTGACCGGCGTCGTTCTCACCCGCCTCGACGGCGACGCGCGCGGCGGCGCCGCGCTGTCGATGCGCGCGGTCACCGGCAAGCCGATCAAGTTCGCGGGCACGGGCGAAAAGCTCGACGGGCTCGAACTCTTCCAGCCATCACGCATCGCGGGCCGCATTCTCGGCATGGGCGACGTCGTCAGCCTCGTCGAGCGCGCCGCCGAGACGATCCAGGCCGAAGAGGCCGAGGCGATGGCGAAGAAGATGGCGAAGGGTCAGTTCGACCTCGACGATCTTCGCACCCAGCTCAATCAGATGCGCCGCATGGGCGGCATCGGCGCGCTTGCGGGCATGATCCCCGGCCTCAAGAAGGCGCAGGCAGCGATGGCGCAGAGCGGCGCCGACGACAGGATGCTGGTCCACTTCGATGCGATCATGGGGTCGATGACCCCCAAGGAACGCGCGAAGCCCGAGATCATCAATGCCAAGCGCAAGATTCGTATCGCCAACGGCTCCGGCACGACGGTGCAGCAGGTGAACAAGGTGCTGAAGATGCACCAGGAAATGTCCACCGCGATGAAGCGCATCCGCAAGATGGGCGGGCTCAAGGGCCTTGGCGCGCTGTTCGGCAGGGGTGGCGGCATTCCCGGCATGGGCGGGGGCGGCGGTCTCGGCGGCCTGCCCGGCCTCGGCGGCGGCGCGATCCCGCCCGATCTCGCCAACCTCATGAATAAAAAGAAATGACGGCCCCGACAGGCCGTCATCCCCGCGAAGGCGGGGATCCAGAGTTTACGAAAACCCGGTTTGAATTGAATTAGAAAGAAGGACTAGATCATGGCTACCTCCATTCGCCTCTCGCGCGGCGGTTCGAAAAAGCGCCCCTATTACAAGATCGTCGTCGCCGACTCGCGGTCCCCGCGCGATGGCCGCTTCATCGAGCGCATCGGCAGCTATAATCCGCTGCTCGCCAAGGATAATCCGGAGCGCGTGAAGCTCGACGCCGAGCGCGCGCAGCACTGGCTGAGCGTCGGCGCGCAGCCGACCGACCGCGTCGCCCGCTTCCTCGACGCCGCGGGCCTCAAGGAACGCGCCGCGCGCAGCAACCCGAAGAAGGGCGAACCGGGCGAGAAGGCCAAGGAGCGCGCCGAAGAGAAGGCCGCGAAGATCGCCGAGGCCGAGGAGGCGGCGAAGGAAGCCGCGGCCACTCCGGACGAGGAGGCGCCCGCCGAGGAAGCGACCGCTCCCGAAGCCGCCGAATCGGACGCGACCGGCTCGGTGAAGAGCGAGGCGACCGCCGAAGCCGTTGCTGACGCGGTGGCCGAAGAAGTTCCCGCCGAAACCCCGGCCGAGGACGCGGCCGCGATTGCCGAGGAGGTCGCCGAGGGCGGCCCGGTGGTCGAGGAGGCTCCGACCGCCGAAGAGGCGCCTGCCGAAGAGACGCCCGCTGAGGAAGCCGGCGAAGAAAAGGCCGAAGGCTGATGAAATCCCCCCTCCCGCTTGCGGGAGGGGTCGGGGGAGGGCCTGTTTCCGAAGGCACGCCATCCGACATGCCCTCCCCTCCCTCCCGCAAGCGGGAGGGGAACAAGAGCGCCCGTCCCGTCACCCTTGCCGCCATCGCCGGCGCGCATGGGGTGCGAGGCGAGGTGCGCCTCAAGCTGTTCGGGGAAGGCGCGGACGCTCTCCGCGCCTTTTCGACATTCGATGCCGGGCCGCACAAACTGACCCTGACGTCGGTGCGCCCCGTGAACCAGGGCGCGGTCGCGCGCTTCGCCGAGGTCACCGACCGCGCCGCCGCAGAGGCGCTGCGCGGTACCTTGCTGACCGTCCCGCGCTCGGCGCTACCGCCGCTCGGCCCCGGAGAATATTATCATCACGACCTGATCGGCCTTCCCTGCACCTCGACCGAGGGCGGGATGCTGGGCACCGTCGTCGCGGTCGAGAATTTCGGCGCCGGCGACATCCTCGAGATCGAGCGGCCGCCCGAACCCGGCAAGAAGCCGGGGCGCTTCATGGTGCCGATGACACCGCAGGCGGTGCCCGAATGGAGCGACGCGGGGGTCATCGTGACGGCGGCTTTCGCCGAATAGCGGCCTTCGGCCCGATCCGGACCGGGGTGGACGGAAATCCCGCCGCAAGGGGGAGCGGCCGGCGCGCCAGTGGCGCGCAGCGGCGCGGTCGACAGGATTCCCGCCCGTCTCAGTGCGCCTGGGCGCGAGGCTTCGAGCCGGGCGCGGGGCGAGCGCCGCGGCCGCGCCATTCCCGCCACGCCCGCGCGATCTGCGCGAAGCCGCGGTCGAGGTCGGCGCTGAAGCGGCCGTGATTTTCGGCCCAGCCGCGCATCCACGTTTCGTCGATCATCGGTTGTCTCCTGCCGGGTATATGTGCCCCCTCAAATGCGCCTTGCAGAGCGAATCGGCCAACAAAAGCTTTGCGGCGCAGCATAAGGCTGGCTTATAGATTTCGCATGTCGAAGCTGCCGCCTCTCGCCGCGATCCGTGCCTTCGAATCGGCTGGAAGGCTGGAAAATTTCTCGCGCGCTGCTGCGGAACTCGGGATGACGCAGGCCGCGGTCAGCTATCAGGTCCGCCAATTGGAGGACCGGCTTGGCCGCGCGCTGTTCGTGCGCGAGAAGGGGCGGGTGCGGCTGTCCGAGACGGGGCAGCGGCTGCTTCCTGCGATCCGCGCCGCCTTCGCCTCGATGGGCGACGCCTTCGCGGCGCTCGGCGACGACGAGGCCGATATCCTGACGATCAGCGCAGCGGTGACCTTCGGCGGCACCTGGCTCAGCGCGCGGATCGGGCGCTTTCAGCTCCGCTACCCCGATCTCGCGGTGCGGTTGTCGATGTCGAACGATTATGTCGATTTCGACGCGTCGAACGTCGACGTCGCGATCCGCATCGGCCGCGGCGGCTGGCCGGGGCTGCGCGGCGATTTCCTGTTCCGCAGCCATGTGACGCCGATCTGCTCGCCCGCCTTTCTGGAGGCGAACCGGATCGCGGCGCCCGCCGACCTGCTGCGCGTCGAGCGGCTCGCGCCGAACGACGGCTGGTGGGCGGGCTGGCTCGCCGAGGCCGGGGTCGACGTCGCCCCGCCGCCGCGCCGGGGGGTGGTGCTCGACAGCCAGCTTCAGGAAGCGAGCGCGGTGCAGGGGGGCTATGGCATCGCCTTGATGACCCCGCTGCTGTGGCGCGCCGAGCTCGACAGCGGGCGGATGGTCCAGCCTTTCGACACGCTCTACCAGCCCGGCAGCGCCAACTGGCTCGTCTACCGCGAGGGCCGCAGCCGCGTGCGCAAGATCGAACGCTTCCGCGAATGGCTGCACGAAGAGATGGAAAAGGATCGTCCCCTGCTCCCCGAGGCGCTATGGCGGCCGCTGCCATGACCTTCACCGCCGTCCCCCTGACCCTCTATCCCGACATGTTCCCCGGCCCGCTCGGGCACAGCATGGCCGGGCGCGCGCTCGAGAGCGGGACATGGGCCTGCGCGCCGGTGCAGATCCGCGACTTCGCGACCGACCGGCACCGCACCGTCGACGACACGCCCGCGGGCGGCGGCGCGGGGATGGTGCTCAAGGCCGACGTGCTGGGCCGCGCGATCGATCACGCGGCCGCCGCGCATCCGGGGCTGCCCTTGCTCGCGATGACGCCGCGCGGCGCGCCGATCACCCAGGCCCGCGTCCGCGACCTTGCGGCCGGTCCCGGTGCGATCATCCTCTGCGGCCGCTTCGAGGGTTTCGACGAGCGCATCTTCGACGCGCGCCCCATCGAACAGCTCGCGATGGGCGACATCGTTCTCTCCGGCGGGGAGATGGCGGCGCTGCTGCTTCTGGACGCTTGCATTCGGCTGCTTCCCGGCGTAATGGGCGCGGCTTCTAGCGGAGACGACGAATCGTTCGAGAACGGTCTGATCGAATATCCGCATTATACCCGACCTGTCACATGGGAAGGGCGCACGATCCCCGAAGTGCTGCGATCGGGGGATCATGCGAAGATCGCCGCCTGGCGGAAACAAAGGGCGGAAGAGGACACACGGTTACGCAGGCCGGACCTTTGGGAGCGCCATGAGGGCGCTCGGGCCCGACCTGCCTCTGGCGCGCGGCAACAGAAGAAGGACTAGGGGCCATGAACCTCATCCAGACGATCGAAGCCGAAGAAATCGCCAAGGCCGGCAAAGAGATTCCGACGTTCCGCCCCGGCGACACGCTGCGCGTCGGCGTGCGCGTCGTCGAAGGGGAGCGCACCCGCGTCCAGAATTTCGAAGGCGTGTGCATCGCCCGCTCGAACAAGGGCATGGGCTCGAACTTCACCGTGCGCAAGCTGTCGTTCGGCGAAGGCGTCGAGCGCGTCTTCCCGCTCTATTCGCCCAACATCGACAGCATTACCGTCGTCCGCAAGGGCGCCGTCCGTCGTGCGAAGCTCTATTATCTGCGGGGCCGCACCGGTAAATCGGCGCGTATCGCGGAACGCCGCGATTACCGGTCGGAAGCCGGCGAAGGCTAAGGAGAGCTTTCTCCCCACAAAGCCGAAACAGCTTTCCAAAACGACCGGTTCCGCCAAGGCGCGAAACCGGTCGTTTTTCGTTTCAGACACCAGCATCAAAGGACAAATTCATGGGTTACCGGATCGTCGTCGCGGGTGCGACGGGCAATGTCGGACGCGAAGTCCTCGCTATCCTCGCCGAGCGCGAATTTCCGATCGCCGAACTCGCGGCGGTCGCCTCGTCGCGTAGCCAGGGCGAAGAGATCGAGATCGGCGACACCGGCCGCACCGTGAAATGCCAGAATATCGAGAATTTCGACTGGGCGGGCTGGGACATGGCGATCTTTGCCATCGGCAGCGACGCGACGGCGATCCACGCGCCCAGGGCTGCGGCGGCGGGCTGCACGGTGATCGACAACTCGTCGCTCTATCGGATGGACCCCGACGTGCCGCTGATCGTGCCCGAGGTGAACCCCGACGCGATCGACGGCTATACGGCGAAGAACATCATCGCCAACCCCAACTGCTCGACCGCGCAGATGGTCGTCGCGCTGAAGCCGCTCCACGATGCGGCGACGATCCGGCGCGTCGTCGTTTCGACCTATCAGTCGGTGTCGGGCGCCGGCAAGGCGGGGATGGACGAGTTGTGGAACCAGACACGCCAGATTTTCGTCGGCGACGAAAAGGACGTGCAGAAGTTCACCAAGCAGATCGCTTTCAATGTCATCCCGCACATCGACAAGTTCCTCGACGACGGTTCGACCAAGGAGGAATGGAAGATGGTCGTCGAGACCAAGAAGATCCTCGACCCCAAGGTCAAGGTCACCGCGACCTGCGTCCGCGTTCCCGTCTTCGTCGGTCACTCGGAATCGGTGAATGTCGAGTTCGAGAAGGAATTGTCGGCCGAACAGGCGCAGGACATCCTGCGCGAGGCGCCCGGCGTGATGCTCGTCGACAAGCGCGAGGACGGCGGCTACGTCACCCCGGTCGAATGCGTCGGCGACTATGCGACCTTCGTGTCGCGCGTCCGCGACGACAGCACGGTCGACAACGGCCTGGCCTTCTGGTGCGTGTCCGACAACCTCCGCAAGGGCGCGGCGCTCAACGCGGTGCAGATCGCCGAACTGCTCGGCCGCCGGCACCTGAAGAAGGGGTAAGCCGACTCCATCGCTTCCAGCGGGGCGGTGGCATTTGAACCACCGCCCGCTTTGCTGATAGGCTGGGCGCCATGTCCAGCTTTATCCCCTATGCGCCGCTCAATGTCCCCAAGCCGTTCGGCGAGCGGCTCTGGATCGTGGACGGGCCGGAAATCCGCATGGATTACGGCCCGGCGTCGATCCCCTTTCCGACGCGGATGACGGTGGTGCGGCTGGACGACGGGCGGCTGTGGGTGCATTCGCCAATCGCGCCCGACGCGGCGCTGTTCGACGCCGTCGATGCGCTCGGTGAGGTCGCGTGGCTCGTCGCGCCGAACAGCCTGCATTACTGGTATGTCGCCGACTGGCAGCAACGCTATCCCGGCGCCCGGACGCTTGCGGTGCCGGGTCTCGCCGCCAGGGCGAAGCGCGCGTTCCGCATCGACGCGACCGTCGGCGAAGACGATGGCGTGCTTCCGGACGGCATCGCGGCGGTGCTGGTGCCGGGGACCGCGGTGACCGAGGCGGTGTTCCACCACCGCGCGTCGCGCACCGTGATCCTGACCGACCTGATCGAGAATTTCGAGCCGGCGCGTATCCGCAGCCGGCTGCTGCGCTGGCTGGTCCGCCTGTCGGGCGCGGCGCATCCGCACGGCAAGGCGCCGATCGACCTGCGCCTGACCTTTCGCCCGACCCGGCGGCGCGTCCGCGCGGCGGTCGCGGAAATGCTGGAATGGGATTGCGAGCGCGTCGTCATGGCGCACGGCCTGCCTTATGCCGAGCGCGGCGGCGCCGAACTGCGCCGGGCGTTCCAATGGGCGCTATAGAGCGCGGACATCGGACGGAATCGGATGCTGGGCTTGCCTGGCCGGGGGTGATAGAGCCGACCCATGGAACGGGACGCCTCCTGTCATTGTGGCAAGTTGATCCTCCGCTGCCGGGGCGAGCCCGCCAAGGTTTCGCTTTGCCATTGCCTGGACTGCCAGCGGCGAACCGGGTCGCTGTTCAGCGTCGCGGCCTTCTTTCCGCGGTTCGAGGTCGTCCTGGTGGCGGGGGTGGCGGAGCGTTTTCGCCGTCCTTCGGCGAGCGGGTTCGACGTCGCCTTCCATTTCTGCCCCGCGTGTGGATCGTCGCTGTGGTGGGAGCCCGACCGCCTGCCGCATCTGGTCGGGGTCGCGGCGGGGGCTTTCGCCGATCCCGCTTTCCCGATGCCCGGGCAGGCGGTGTGGTGCGAAGACCGGCACCCATGGCTCGAGCTGCCTCCTGCAATTCCCTCTCACGCCCGAAATCCGGCGAAGGCCGCGCCACGCGCGTGAGCGCTTGCGCGTGCCGTCCTGCCGCGAGAGGCGATCAATGCCCCATGTCGGCGGCGGAGGCCTTAGGGCCGCCGTGCGCGGGCGGGCGCAGCAGGATGACGAGGGGGACGGAGATCAAAGTCACCCACATCATCGCCCAGAAATCGTCGATATAGGCGATCATCGCGGCCTGCCGGTTGACCTCGGCATTGACCATCGCCATCGCGGCGCCGCCGAGCGATCCGAGGCGGTCGGAGGTCGATGGGTCGATCAGCGGCACCGCGCTGCTGGTGATGTGCGCGACCAGCGATTCATGGCTGCGCTGGGTGTTCGCGCCGAGCAGCGTCGTCACCACCGAGATGCCCACCGACGCGCCGACGCTGCGGATCAGGTTGAGCAGGCTGGCGCCGTCGGTGCGCCACGCCGGGCCGAGCGTCGCGAAGGCCATGGTGTTGAGCGGGATGAAGACCAGCCCCATGCCCAGCCCCTGCACCAGTCCGCTGACGACCACCGGCCACGCGCCCATCATCAGCGACCATTGGCTCATCTGGTACAGCGAATAGGCGGCGATGATCAGCCCGCTGCCGACCAGCCAGCGCGCGTCGATTCGTCCGATCAACTGCCCCGCGACCCACATGCTGATGAAGATTCCGACCCCGCGCACCGCGAGCACCCAGCCGGTGTCGATCACCGGCCAGCCGAACAGGCGCTGGAGCATCGGAGGCAGCAGCGCCATCGACGAGAACATGACGATGCCGATCACGACCATGAAGCCGAGCGAGGTGAGGAGGTTGCGGTCGGCGAGCATCCTGCGGTCGAACAGCGTGTTGCGCCCGGTCAGCAGGTGGACGAAGAACATCCACAGACAGGCGACCGCGACGCCGATTTCGATCCAGATCTCGACGCTGTCGAACCAGTCCTTCTGCGCGCCGCGGTCGAGCATGAGCTGGAGCGAGGCGAGGCCGAGCGCGAGCATCGAGAATCCGAACAGGTCGAACTTGCGGTCGCGGCGCCCGGTCGCGGGCAGCAGCGCCCACATCAGCGCCAGCGTCGCGAGCCCGACCGGCAGGTTGACGTAGAAGACCCAGCGCCAGTTGACCGATTCGGTCAGCCAGCCGCCGAGGATCGGCCCCATGATCGGTCCGACCATGATTCCCATGCCCCAGATCGACATTGCGCGTGCGTGGCGCTCGGGCGGGTTGATATCGAGCATCACCGATTGCGACAGCGGCCCGATGAAGGCGGCGCTGATCCCCTGGAGAAAGCGGAAGGCGACCATTTCCTCCAGATTCTGGGCCGCGCCGCACGCCATCGAGGCGATGATGAAGCCGATCACCGCGCCCAGGAACAGCCTGCGGCGGCCGATGCGGTCGGCAAGCCAGCCGGTGATCGGCATCGCGACCGCCGAGGCGATGATATAGCTGGTCAGCACCCAGTTCACCGTCTCGCTCGTCGCGCCGAGGCTCGACTGCATGTGCGGGATGGCGACGTTGGCGATCGTCGTGTCGAGAATCTGCATCACCGACGCGCCCATGACCGCGACCGTCAGCAGGCCGCGATAGCGCACCTGCTCGTGAAGCGGCCGGTCGTCGCTGACGACCGTGGCGGCGGGTGCGGCGCGGCGGCGGGGGAAGGCGCGGCTGGCCATTATGCGGCGTTCGCGGGACTAAAGCATCGCATTGCAAATAGAGGCCGTTTCCCCGAGCGAAGACGAGGGGCCACGCGGAGCGAAGCCGAGGCTGCTGCGGTGCGGGTTCTCGCTCCGCTCGAACATGCCCCTCGTCTTCGCTCGGGGAGGCGGTTCCTGTATATGGCTGAACCTTCCAAACTCATCCGCGACATATCGACGGCCCGCCTTTACTTGCACCCGCCCGACGTGATCACCTTCACCTCGGTCGACAGCCCTGCAATCATGTCGCGCTTCGCCACCTCGTCGAAGGCGATGCGGACCGGCACGCGCTGCGTGACCTTGACCCAGTTGCCCGTCGCATTCTGCGCCGGCAGCACCGAAAATTCGCTGCCGGTGCCGGCGCCGATGGTCTCGACATGGCCGCGCACCGTCAGTCCCGGATAGGCGTCGAAGCGCATCTCGGCGGGCTGGCCGACACACATGTCGGCGAGATCGGTCTCCTTGAAATTGGCCTCGACCCACGGATGCGCCGTGTCGACCAGCGTCACCGCGGGCAGGCCCGCGACCATCATCTGGCCGCGTTGCAGCCGGTCGGATTCGGCGACGCGGCCTGAACTGGGCGCGCGCACTTCGGTACGGCCCAGGTCGACCTCGGCCTGCGCGCGCTGGACGCGTGCCGCCGCGATTTGCGGATTGGTGTCGCCGCCGCCGGTCGCGAGCTTCGCGCGCGCCTCCGCGGCATCGGCCTGCGCCTGGGCCAGGCTGGCCCGCGCCTGCTCGACGGCATGGCGCGACGCGTCATAGGCGGCTCGTGTCGTGAAGCCCTTTTCCATCAGCGCTGCCTGGCGCTGGAAATTGACCTCGGCGAAGGCGATGTCCTCCTTGGCCTTGGCGATGTCGACGTGAGTCGTCGCGAGGCTCGCCGACAGATTGCCGACGTCGACCCGCGCCGAATCGATCGCCGCGTTCGCCTGCGCGACGGTCAGCGCATAGGGTTTGGGGTCGATACGGAACAGCAATTGTCCTTTCGTCACCTCCTGCCCCTCGCGCACCGCAACTTCGGTGATCAGCCCGCCGACTTCCGCCGCGACCGATACCTTGTCCATCTGGACATAGGCGTTGTCGGTCGACACCGATCCGCCGCTCAGCAGCCAATAGCCGGCACCGCCGGCGAGCAGCAACAGCGGCACGCCGAACATCAGCACACGGGCGCGCCAGCTCGGCTTCGCATCGGCGTCGGTTTCCGGCGCCGGCGCGGCCGGGACCGGATCGGGCTGCGGCGCCGCCTTGGCGGGGCGGGCCTCTTCGGCGCGCGGTGCGCGCTTGCCGGTCTCGGGCCGGGTGGGGGAAAGCTGATCCGTCATACGCCCTCTGTTTCGCTTTCTTTCGTCGTGTCGCGGCGCGACAGGTTGCAGCGGACGCGCCCGACCAGTGCGATCAGCTGGTCGCGCTCGGTCGCGCTCAATCCCTCGGTGGCCTCCTCGGTCAGCCTGTCGATCGTCCGCCGCATGTCGCCCAGCAGCGCGCGGGCGCGCGGTGTCAGGAAAAGCTGCCAGGCGCGGCGGTCGGTCGGGTCGGCGCGACGCTCGACCAGCCCGGCCTCGGCCAGCCGGTCGACCATGCGCGACAGGGTGATCGGTTCGACCTCGATCAGGTCGGCGAGCGGGCCCTGCCTTATGCCTTGGTGACGCTTGAGATAGGTGATCAGCCGCCATTGCAGTGCCGTGATCCCGCTGTCGCGCGTGCGCGCGTTGAACGCGCGGCGGAACAGGCGCGCGGTATCGTTCAGCAGAAAGCCGATCGTCTCGTTCATGGCAGGGCATATAATAGCAACTGCTATATAATCAACTGGGCGCTGCGCGGCCCTTTCGATAACTTCCATTCTGGTGTAAACTATTCCGACAATGCTTGCGCCGCGCGGCATTTTGGGCAGGATGCGGAGCATGAGTCTCTCCGCCGACCTCTTCTGGTCCTTTCGCTCGCCTTATTCCTATCTCGCGATCGGCCGCTATCGCGCGCTCGCGGCGAGCCACGATCTCGTCATCAACCTGCGCCCGGTCTATCCGCTCGCGATCCGCCAGCCCGATTTCTTCGAGCGCAACCACCCGAACTGGCTCAGCTATACGATGCGCGACATGATCCGCGTCGCCCAGTTCCACGGCATCCCCTTCGGCCCGCCGCGCCCCGACCCGATAGTCCAGAATGTCGCGACGCGCGAGATCGCGGTCGAGCAGCCGCATATCCATCGCCTGACGCGCCTCGGCCAGGCGGCGTCGCGGCGCGGCAAGGGGCTCGCCTTCTGCGACGAGGTGGCGCAGCTTATCTGGGGTGGCGCGCGCGACTGGCACCTCGGTGACCATCTCGCCGGCGCCGCGCGCCGCGCCGGGCTCGACCTCGCGGAACTCGATGCCGAGGCGGAGCGCGACGCCGAGGAGCTCGACACCGAAATCGCGGCCAATCAGGTCGCGCTCGAGATCGCCGGCCATTGGGGCGTGCCGACGCTCGTCTTCGACGGCGAACCCTTCTTCGGGCAGGACCGGATCGAGATGGCGAAATGGCGGATGGAACAGAAGGGGCTGCAGCCGCGATGAGCACGCCGAGCATGCCCCTGACCGGCGGCTGCCAGTGCGGCGCGGTCCGTTTCGCGAGCACCCACGACGGGCGCGACGCCTATTGGTGCCATTGCCGCATGTGCCAGCGCGCGCTCGGCAATGTCGGCGCCGCCTTCTGGAACGTGCCGAAGGACAGCGTGACCTGGACTGGCGCCGATCGCGCGATCCACATGTCCTCGCCGTTCGGCGCGCGCGGATTTTGCCGCGATTGCGGGACGCCGCTCAGCTTCAACTATGTCGACGGCCCGAATATTGACCTGGCCGTCGGCGCGCTCGACGATCCGGGCGCGGTGCGGCTGACCAGCCATTTCGGGGTCGAGAGCCGCCTCCACGACTGGACCGGCGGCCAGGGGCTGCCCGAAATGCGTAGCGAGGATCACAAGCCCTTGCAGGAGCGCTGGGCGAAGGCCCACAAGCCCGACGCATGAGCATCGAACCCCAATTTTTCGAGGCGCGCGACGGCGTGCGGCTGGCGTGGCGCGAGATGGGCGAGGGCGCGCCGGTCGTGCTGCTCCACGGCCTGTTTTCGAGCGCCGAGGTCAACTGGATCAAGTTCGGCACCGCGGCGCGCGTCGCCGCGGACGGCTATCGCGTCGTCATGCCCGATCTGCGCGTTCACGGATCGAGCGCGGCGTCGCACGAGGCGGAGCATTATCCGCCCGACGTGCTGGTCGATGATCTCAAAGATCTGGTCGCGCACCTCGGCCTCGCCGATTTTGACCTCGGGGGCTTTTCGCTCGGCGCGCGCACCAGCGTCCGCGCGGTGGTCGCGGGGATGAAGCCGAAGCGGCTGATCCTCGGCGGCATGGGGCTCGCGGGGCTCGCCGGCTGGCAGCGGCGCGGGCAATTCTTCAAGCGGGTGATCGCCGACTATGAAACCGCGAAGCGCGGCGACGACACCTGGCTGTCGATCCAGTTCATGAAGACGATGAAGGTCGACCGCATCGCCGCCAGCCATCTGCTCGACAGCTTCACCGACACCTCGCCGGATGCGCTCGCGGCGCTGACGATGCCGGTTCTGGTGGTGTGCGGCGACAAGGATCAGGACAATGGCTCGGCCGAAGAGCTGGTCGCGGCGCTGCCCGACGCGCGGCTCGCGACGATCCCCGGTACCCATATGTCGAGCGTGACCGAGCCCGAACTCGGCGAGGCGATCGCGGCCTTCCTCGCCGCTTGACCCTGCGCTGCCTGCGCGCCAAGCTGACGCCATCGCGCCTTCAGAGCGTAAACTCATCCAGAGGATACACCCCATGAAAGTCATGATTTCGACGCTGTCGCTTGCGGTGTCGCTCGCCCTTGCCGGGCCGGCCGCCGCCCATGCCCAGGAAGCCGCCGCCGTACAGGGCGATCCGGCTCCCACCGCCGCCGACGCCGATGCCTTCCTCGTCGCGGCCGAGAAGGATCTGTTCGACTATTCGGTCGAGGCGAGTCAGGTGAATTGGGTCAACTACAACTTCATCACCGAGGACACCGATGCGATGGCGGCGCGGATCAACGCGGTCGGCACGGAGAAATCGGTCCGATATGCGCTCGAAGCCGCCAGATATATGAATGTGCCGGGGCTGAGCGCCGACACGAAGCGCAAGCTCAATATCCTGCGCACCGGTCTCGTCCTCCCCGCGCCGACGACCGAAGGCGCCGCGACCGAGCTCAACCGGATCGCGACCGACCTGTCGTCGCAGTACGGCAAGGGCAAGGGGACGCTGGACGGCAAGCCGATCTCGGGCTCCGACATCGAGGCCGAGATGGGCAATCTCGACCATACGCCCGCCCAGTTCGCCGAGATGTGGACGAGTTGGCACGACAATGTCGGCGCACCGATGAAGGACGATTATGCAAAAATGGTCGGCATCGCCAACGAAGGCGCGAAGGAGCTGGGCTTCAGCGACGTTGGCGCGATGTGGCGGTCGGGCTACGACATGTCGCCCGAGGAATTCGCGAAGACGACCGAGCGGCTGTGGCAGGAGGTGAAGCCGCTCTACATGGCGCTCCACACTTATGTTCGCTGGAAACTCAACGAGAAATATGGCGACGCGGTGCAGCCCAAGACCGGCCCGATCCGCGCCGACCTGCTCGGCAATATGTGGGCACAGGAATGGGGCAATATCTATCCGCTCGTCGCCCCTCCGGGCTCGGGCGATCTCGGCTACGACATCGGGGAATTGCTGCAGGCCAAGGGCAAGACGCCGCTCGACATGGTCAAGGCGGGCGAGAATTTCTATTCCTCGCTCGGTTTCGCGCCGCTGCCCGCAACCTTCTGGAAGCGCAGCCTGTTCGTGAAGCCCGCCGACCGCGAGGTCGTCTGTCACGCCTCGGCATGGGACATCGACAACAAGGACGATGTCCGCATCAAGATGTGCACCAAGGTGAATGCCGACGATTTCATCACCATTCACCACGAACTCGGCCACAATTATTATCAGCGCGCCTACAACAAGCAGCCCTATCTGTACCTCAACGGCGCCAATGACGGCTTCCACGAGGCGATCGGCGATTTCGTCGCGCTGTCGATCACCCCGCAATACCTGGTCGATATCGGCTTGCTCGACAAGGCGCAGGTGCCGGGCGCCGACAAGGATATCGGCCTGCTGCTGCGGCAGGCGATGGACAAGGTCGCTTTCCTGCCCTTCGGCCTGCTCGTCGACCGCTGGCGCTGGGGCGTGTTCGACGGGACGATCCAGCCCGCCGATTACAACAAGGCGTGGACTGATCTGCGCCGGCAGTATCAGGGCATCGCCCCGCCGGGCGAGCGGCCGGCTACCGCCTTCGACCCCGGCGCCAAATATCATATCCCCGGCAACACCCCCTATTCGCGCTATTTCCTCGCGCGCATCCTGCAGTTCCAATTCTATCAGGCGGCGTGCAAACAGGCGGGATGGAAGGGGCCGCTCCATCGCTGTTCCTTCTATGGCAACAAGGAGGTCGGCAAGAAGCTGAACGCGATGCTCGAAATGGGCGCATCGAAGCCGTGGCCCGACGCGCTGGAGGCCTTCACCGGCACTCGCGAGATGTCGGGCAAGGCGATGGCGGACTATTTCGCGCCGCTGAAGACATGGCTCGACGAGCAGAACAAGGGCAAGCCGTCGGGATGGTGAGCCGGTTCGCTCTGGCGTGAAGGGGCTGGGGAGGCGACTCCCCGGCCCTTTTTTCATGCGTGGGCGCAGATGTCGGCTTCGGGGTGGGAAGCGGACCTTCACTTCCTCTTGTCATTCCCGCGAAAGCGGGAATCCAGAGCGTGCGTCGGCTGACCCCGCGTTGGATTCCCGCTTTCGCGGGAATGACAAGGTTATGAAATACCGATCGTTGCCTTCCGGTCGATTCCCGACATTCGTCATCCCGGACTTGATCCGGGATCCCGCTTTTTTGAGGCATCGACTGGCTTCGGCATCCAGCGGGACCCCGGATCAAGTCCGGGGTGACGATGAAAGAGAAGGCAGGCTTCGGTGGATGGCAGTCGCTTGACGATCCCCGGCGAAAGCCGGGGCCCAGAGTGCGACTGCGCAGCGTCGGCTCTCCAACGCTCTGGACCCCGGCTTCCGCCGGGGATCACGTAGCTTATGTCCGCAACCGGTCGCTAGCCGCCATTGGCACCAGACTGCCGTTGACGCTCCTCCCTGTCGCGCAGCGATGGGGAGGTGGCACCCGCAGGGCTGACGGAAGGGCCGGGCGCGTAGCGCTCGCTTACGCTCGCCGCCCCTCCACCGCCTGCTTGAACCGTGCCAGCCGCGCGGTCGCGGCGGCGGCGTGGGGACCGATCCAGCGGTCGTGGATGTCGTGGATAGGCATCGCGTTCAGGTGATTCCAGCGCTCGCGACCGCGGCGTTCTGCGATGACCAGCCCCGCCTCTTCCAGCACCTTCAGATGCTGCATGACCGTGCAGCGGTCGATGTCGGCGAAGTTGCCGCACAGTGTGCCCGTGGTCAGCGGCTGATCCTTGAGATCATCGAGAATCTGGCGCCGCACGTGGTGGGACAGGGCCTTGAAAATCTTGTCATAGTCTTTGTGGATTGACATGTTGTAAATTTATAACATAATAAAGAAGAATCAAGCGGAGAGTGTCGATGGAGCTGAAATTCCGAGTCGCGGCGCGGATCGCGAAGCCGGTGCACGAGGTTTTCGAGGCGGTCGCCGACCCCGCGAAGCTGTCGCACTATTTCACCACCGGCGGCGCGAAGGGCCGGCTGGAGACCGGCGCGGCGGTGGAGTGGGATTTCCACGACTTTCCCGGCGCCTTTCCGGTCCATGTGATCGAGGTCGTGCCCGACGAGAAGATCGTCCTCGAATGGCAGGCGGCCGAAGGCGAGGCGCCCAATGTCGAAGGCGGCGACCTCCGCAACGCGGATTATCGCACCCGCGTAACGATGACTTTCAAGGGCCTGGACGACGGCCGCACCCTGGTCGAGATCGCCGAACAGGGCTGGCGCGAGACCCAGGGCGCGCTTGACGCCTCCTACGGCAATTGCCAAGGCTGGTCGCAGATGCTTTGCGCGCTCAAGGCGTGGGTCGAGCATGGCATCAATTTGCGCGACGGGATGTATGTGTAGCGCAGCATCCCGATAGCCGTGCGCCCCCGCGCAGGCGGGGAATCATCTCCTAATCCGGTCAGGCCGTCGCCCCCGGTGAAGGCTGGAGTCGCCGCCGGTTTATGCCTTTTCTGTCTGGGCGAGGGCGACAGTGGTCCCGGCTTTCACCGGGGCGACGAAGCGGGTTCACCGGAACGGCGGTTCGTTGAACGCGCGGAGTTTCCGGCTGTGCAGCTTTGCGCCCTCGTCGTGGAGCAGTTCGCAGGCGCGGATGCCGATCTGGAGGTGCGCGGCGATCGCTTCCTCGTAGAAGCGGTTGGCCTGTCCCGGCAGCTTGAGTTCGCCGTGAAGCGGCTTGTCGCTGACGCAGAGCAGCGTGCCGTAGGGGACGCGGAAGCGGTAGCCCTGCGCGGCGATCGTCGCCGATTCCATGTCGATGCCGATCGCGCGCGACTGCGAGAAGCGTAGCGCCGAGTCGGTGAAGCGCAGTTCCCAGTTGCGGTCGTCGGTGGTGACGACGGTGCCGGTGCGCATCCGCTTCTTGAGGTCGGCTCCGCTGGTCCCCGATACCGCCTCGGCCGCGCTGGCGAGCGCCTGCTGCATCTCGGCGATCGGGGGAATCGGGATTTCGGGGGGCAGCACCGAATCGAGGATATGGTCGTCGCGCAGATAGGCGTGGGCGAGGACATAGTCGCCGATCCGCTGGCTGGGGCGCAGCCCGCCGCAATGGCCGATCATAAGCCATGCCTCGGGCCGCAGGACCGCGAGATGGTCGCAGATCGTCTTGGCATTCGACGGGCCGACCCCGATGTTGACCAGGCTGATGCCGCTGCCGCCCGGCGCGATCAGGTGATAGGCGGGCATCTGGTGCCGCCGCCATGCGCTGTCGGCGACCAGTGCGGTCGCGTTCACTCCCGCCTTGTCGACATAGAGTCCGCCGGCGCCGGCGAGCGCGGTGTAGCGGCCCTGCCCGACCTGCGCGCCCGCCCATGCGACGAATTCGTCGACATAGCGGTGATAGTTGGTGAACAGGATGTAGCGCTGGAAATGCTCGGGCGCGGTGCCGGTGTAATGACGCAGCCGCGCGAGGCTGAAATCGGTGCGCAGCGCGTCGAACAGCGCGAGCGGCTGCGGCGCGGTCGGGTCGAGCCCGAACAGGCCGTCGGCGAGCTCGTCGCCGATGTCGGCAAGCTCGGTGGTCGGGAAATGGCGCGCCAGTTCCAGCGGGGTGACGCTACCCATGTCCGACCCGTCGCTCGCGTCGAGCACATAGGGAAAGGGAATCTGCTGCCCGGTGCGCGTCACCGACAAGTCGACGTCGTAATGACGCGTCAGCAGCATCAACTGCGCGCGCAGATAATCCTCGAACAGATCGGGGCGGGTGACGGTGGTGACGAACTCGCCCGCATGTTCGAACCGCCCGAAGGAGAGATTATGCCCCTGACCCTCGCGCAGCACGCCGTCGGTGACGAGGCGCAGCGCCGGATAGTCGAACAGGCCGGTCGAGGCCGCGTCGGCGGGAGGCAGGGTGCCGTCGTGGACATAGCCGGCGATGGCCGATTTGAGGGCAGAGACCGATGCCTTGAAGCGGCTCTTGAGCTCGGCGAGAATGTCTTCGACGCGGGCGGTGGGATCGGCGGTGTCGGATGGTTGCGATGAGGATGATGTCATCGCGACGCTGTTGCACGAAAATGTGACGAAAGGGAAGGGGGCGGGGACCTAGGCCCCTCCCCTCAGGGGAGGGGTTTGGGGTGGGGGCATCGGCCTTGCGCAAGGCCGCTGTATCCACCCCGCTGCGACTAAGCCCGGCTACGCCGAACCAAGTCTCGCTGCCCCTCCCCTGAAGGGGAGGGGTGGCGTGTTTAGAGCTGTTCGAGCATGTGGTCCGCGCTCGACACCTTGAATTCGCCGGGCGCTTCGACGTTGAGCTGTTCGACGACGCCGTCGTTGACGATCATCGAATAGCGCTGGCCGCGGGTGCCCATGCCGAACGCCTTGCCGTCCATCGTCAGGCCGACCGCCTGGGCAAAATCGCCGTTGCCGTCGGCGAGCATGGTGACCTGGTCGGCGCCGCCGGCCTTGCCCCACGCGCCCATCACGAAGGCGTCGTTGACCGCGGTGCAGGCAATCTCGTCGATGCCCTTGGCCTTCAGCTCCGCAGCCTTTTCGACATAGCCCGGCAGATGCTTGGCCGAGCAGGTCGGGGTGAACGCGCCGGGAACCGAGAAGAGCGCGACCTTGCGGCCCTTGAAATAATCGGCGGCGTTCACCTGTTCGGGGCCGTTGTCGGTCACCTTTACCAGCGTGGCCTCGGGCAATTTGTCTCCGGTCGCAATGGTCATCTCGGCATCCTTTCGTTGAGGGGATATCTGGAGGCCGAGAGATTGGGGCGCGGCGGGGCGGAGTCAAGCGGGGCGGCGGATTTTCGAGGAATGGGAGCCGGCGAGCGGTTAACGGCATTCTGCGTCTCAATAAGTTCGTCATTCCCGCGAAAGCGGGAATCTGGAGCGTGCGTAGACCGCCCCCTGAATTCCCGCTTTCGCGAGAATGACGAAGGTGGGAATGTCCTCCTCCACCCCAAAAGCGCTTGTGGGCCTATCCGATCAAAGAGGCTGGACCCGCCGCTTGCGCGCGTTCATGATGGGGCGATGGATACGGCGCCCCCCTGGTTCACCGGCCAGTTGCTGCTCGCGCTGCCGGGCATCGGCGACCCCCGCTTCGAGCATTCGGTGATCGCGATGATCAGCCATGACGAGGATGGCGCGATGGGGATCGGGGTCGCCGATCCGATCGGCGGCATGACGGTCGGCGCGGTGCTCGACCAACTCGAAATCGCGCACGACGACCCGCTCGATGCGCCCGTGTTCCTGGGCGGGCCGGTCGAGCCGTCGCGCGGCTTCGTGCTCCACAGCCGCGACTGGAGCGGTGCCGGCGCGGTGCAGGTGTCCGACCGCTGGATGATATCGAGCTCGCACGATATATTGCGCGCGATCGGCGAGGGGCGCGGCCCGGCGCACTGGCTCGTCGCGCTCGGCTATGCCGGCTGGTCGCCTGGGCAGCTCGAGGAGGAAATGGTGCGCCACGGCTGGCATGTGACCCCCGGCAGCGACGCCCTGCTGTTCGACACCCCGCCGGCCCGGCGCTGGCAGGGCGCCTTCGCCGAAGCCGGAATCGACGCACGGCTGCTCACCACCGAGGGCGGCGAGGCCTGATTATCGTCGTCACCCCTGCGAAAGCAGGGGCCGCAGTCGGGTTTGCACGGCGACGCGGGATTAGCCGAATTTATCCCTCCAGCGGCCCCTGCTTTCGCAGGGACGACGCCTGGTTTCAGCGCGCCAGCGCGATCTGCGACCGATCCCGGTCGAGACGGGCGAGCGCGGTGCGGGCAGCCCAGCGCGAATCCATCGTCGTGCCGTCCGCCAGTTCGAGGTCGTAGCGGATCGGACTCGCCGCTGCGGCCTCATAGGCGGTACGCGCGTCGGCGGTGCGGCCGAGCCGGGCATAGGCGGTGCCGAGATTGATGAGCCGCGACGGATCGCGCGCGTCGACGTCGCTCGTGGTGAGCTTGGCGACCGCCGCGTCGTTGGCGCCGGCCCGAAGCTCGGCATAGGCGACCGGCAGCACCCGATCGTCGGACGATTGCGCGGTGACGACCACGATCGACTGGGCGGCGGCGGGACTTGCGAGCGCGAGTGCGGCAAGGGTCGGCAGAATTTTGTTCATCGTCTCATCTCCCCGAAACTTCGGGTGATTTTTCCGCAGGATCACAAAAAAGTCAATGTTTACAGCATCTTGTAACAATAATGTCACAATAGGCGACTATGCTAATCGCATGGCGCATTATAAGTCAGGATTTTCAGAATCTTGGCAATTGTGACGCTCGGCCCCGCGCTGTTGCTCGCGGCTGTCACAATCGCGCTCGCCGAAAATTTTTTCGCCGCGTCTCCAGATTTCGGTGCCGGTGATTCGCGTTGGCAGGGGATGAGGGGCTTCGGTCTGCCGCGTCGTCCAGCCGCCCTGGTCTTGCGATATAAAGAATCGTTTATATTTGATCGGCGGCGCGCTTTCGGCTAGGGCGCGCAACATAATTACCCGACCCTTTGGGGCCGCGCCCGTGCGTCCGCGCCCGACCGACAGGAGAAAACGACCGTGGCCACTCTCGCCGCCGACACCCGTGACTATGTGATCGCCGATATCGGCCTTGCCGATTTCGGACGCAAGGAAATCGCGATCGCCGAAACCGAAATGCCGGGCCTGATGGCGCTGCGCGAGGAATATGGCGCGGCGCAGCCGCTGAAAGGCGCGCGCATCACCGGATCGCTGCACATGACGATTCAGACCGCGGTGCTGATCGAGACGCTGATCGCGCTGGGGGCCGAGGTGCGCTGGGCGACGTGCAACATCTTCTCGACCCAGGATCACGCCGCCGCCGCGATCGCCGCGGGCGGCACGCCGGTCTTCGCGGTGAAGGGCGAAAGCCTCGCCGATTACTGGGATTATGTCGGCCGTATCTTCGACTGGGGCGATGAGCAGACCGCCAACATGATCCTCGACGACGGCGGCGACGCCACCATGTTCGCGCTGTGGGGCGCGCGCGTCGAGGCTGGTGAGGACCTGTTCGAGCCGACCAACGCCGAGGAAGTCGAATTCGTCCGCGCGCTGAAGGCCTTCCTTGCCGCGAAGCCCGGCTATCTGACCAAGAGCGTCCGCGCCATCAAGGGCGTGTCCGAAGAGACGACCACCGGCGTCCACCGCCTCTATCAGATCGCCAGGGAGGGCAAGCTGCCCTTCCCCGCGATCAACGTCAACGACAGCGTCACCAAGTCGAAATTCGACAATCTCTATGGCTGCAAGGAGTCGCTGGTCGACGCGATCCGCCGCGCCACCGACGTGATGCTGGCGGGCAAGGTCGCCTGCGTCGCGGGCTTCGGCGACGTCGGCAAGGGCTCGGCCGCGAGCCTGCGCAACGGCGGCGCGCGCGTGCTGGTCACCGAGGTCGACCCGATCTGCGCGCTGCAGGCGGCAATGGAGGGCTATGAGGTCGTGACGATGGACGAGGCGGTCGGCCGCGCCGACATCTTCTGCACCGCGACGGGCAACGCCGACGTCATCACCGCCGAGCATATGGCGGCGATGAAGCCGATGGCGATCGTCTGCAACATCGGCCATTTCGACAGCGAGATCCAGATCGCGGCGCTCGCCAACTACGACTGGACCGAGGTTAAGCCAGGCACCGACCTCGTCAAATTCCCCGACGGCAAGGAGATCATCATCCTCGCCAAGGGCCGCCTCGTGAACCTGGGCTGCGCGACGGGCCACCCGTCGTTCGTCATGTCGTCGAGCTTCACCAACCAGACACTCGCGCAGATCGAGCTGTTCACCAAGGCGGGCGACTACAAGAACGACGTCTATGTCCTGCCCAAGCATCTCGACGAAAAGGTCGCGGCACTGCACCTCGAAAAGCTGGGCGTGAAGTTGTCGAAGCTGTCGCAGAAGCAGGCGGATTATATCGGCGTGCCGGTCGAGGGGCCGTTCAAGCCCGATCATTACCGGTATTGACCCATATCCTTTAAGGATGTGGCTTTGGGGCAACATATAGCGGCCGCTTGTGACATCTTGGTGAGATTTTTATGGAATTCTGAAAGGCTTTCCCTAAGGTCAGGCCTCATGGGGAGCTATGCTTCCCTCTGAAAACCGGGGAGTTCCATGATGAATCTGTTTGCAAGGGCCGCGCTGGGCGCGTGCGTTTCTTCCATTGCCTTGTCCGTTTCCGGCATCTCGCTCGCGCAGGAGCAAGGCCAGGATAATGAAAATATCACGTCACAGAGTGAGGATAGAGACGGCACGGAGGATACGATCATCGTTACTGGTTCGCGCATTGCGCGACCGAACTATGATACGGTCGAACCGGTCATCGTCGTCGGGTCGCAGAGCATCGAAGATCGCGGCTTCACGACACTCGGTCAGGCGCTCAATGAGCAGCCCGCATTCGGTGTTCCGGGCGCATCACCCGTCGGCGCTCAATCGTCCTTCGGCCCCGGTCAGAATTTCGTCGATTTCTTTAGCCTCGGCTCGCAGCGCACACTGACTCTGGTCAATTCGCGGCGCTTCGTCGGCTCGAACACTTCGTCGATCTTCGGTCCGACGGGCTCGGGCGGCAGTCAGGTCGACCTCAACATCATACCGACCAAGCTGATCGATCGCGTTGAGACGATCGCAGTCGGCGGTGCGCCGATCTATGGTTCGGACGCGATCGCGGGTACGGTCAACGTGATCATGAAGCGCGACTATGAGGGCTTCGAACTCGACGGGCAATACGGCATCTCGTCGCGCGGCGATGCCGCCGAGTATCGCGTCCGGGGGCTCGCCGGCTTCAACTTCGGCGACGGTCGCGGCAATTTCGTGATCTCAGGTGAATATAATAAGGCCGACGGTCTGCTCTATACGGACCGCGCTCTGACCGCGAGCGGCGACTTTTTCGCAGGCCGCAACAGCACCGACGAGCCCTTCCTACGGCGCATTTTCCCTGATCGCCGGATTCCCGGCATCGCTGAAACGGGTGTTCCGCTTGTCGGCACAGCGGCGCTTGGACTGGGTTTCCCGCTGGCGCCTTATTATGAAGATGCTTTCGGGGTTCCCGCCGGTGTCGACGGGGCGATCCGGATCGGCGGCGAGGATATGAAGTTCGACGCTAACGGCAATCTGGTGCCGATCGACTATGGTAATCCAGTCGGGCTCCCCACGGCACTCGGGCTCGACGCCTCGGGCGGCAACGGCTTCAGCCTCATTCCGTTGTCCAATCTTCTGGCGAAGGTTGAGCGCATCAATGCCCTGTCGCTGGCAGAGTATCAGCTGACCGACAACGTCCGCATCTTTGCTGAAGGCTGGTACAGCCGCAGCAAGGGCACCAACCTGCGCGACCAGCCCGAATATAATTCAGGCGTGTTCGATGTCGATGGCGGGCCTGCCGGCAACTTCATCATGAGTGTCGATAATCCATACCTCACAGACGAGGCAAGGGCGGCGATTGTCGATGCGATCAACACCAACCCATACAGCGACCAGAATCTCTTTGGTGAGCCTCAGGACTATTTTTATCTCGGTCGCGCCAACACCGACCTCGTTACCGGTCGCAGCGTAGGCAAATCTGAGGTGATCCGTGGCGTGCTCGGTCTCGACGGCGATTTCGATTTCAACGGTCGTTCGATCAACTGGGAACTCGTCGGCGTATATGGCAGGGCCAAGACCAAGGCGCGTAACACCGCGCTTGCCACGCAGAATCTGCTCAATGCGCTTGATGCAGTCGACGAGGGACTGTTCAACGGCGGACCTGCCAATGGCAACATCATATGCCGTCCGGGTCATCCGGAAAGCACCGCCCCGACGATCAGTTCGACCTGCGCGCCGCTCAATCCCTTTGGGCTGAACCAGGCATCGCAGGCCGCTCGCGACTATGTGACCGGCATCGCGACGCCGGTCGCGCTCAATCAGCAATGGACGGTTACCGCGTCGGTCGCAGGGCCGGTTGCCTCCTTGCCGGGCGGGGAACTCGCCTTTGCGCTCGGCTATGAGCACCGCTACGAAAGTCAGAAGTTCGATCCGGGCGCTTTCTTCCTCGGCGGGCCAGATAACACGCCCGACGTCGATGAAAATGGCGACGGCGATCCGACGAACGATCCGAGCCCTTACGGTCAGACGGTTCCGATTGTCGGAAGCTATGGGAATTTCAACACCGACGAAATCTTTGGTGAGGTCCGTGCCGACCTGATCGGTCCCGATCAGAATATTCCGCTGATCAACACGCTCGAATTCAAGGGTGCGGCGCGCTACGTCGATCACAGCTTCTCGGGCAGTGACTTGACCTGGACGCTCGGCGGTCGCTGGAAACCGATCGAGGATATCACGATCCGCGGAAACTTTACCCGCGCGATTCGTTCGCCGTCCATTACCGAGTCTTTGAATCCGGGCCAGAGTTATTTCGGCTTTGCGACCGACCCTTGTGACATGGACGAGGTCGGCAATGGTCCGGATCCGACGACGCGGCGCGCGAATTGCATCGCTGCCGGCATCGATCCGGACACGTTCAGCGCGCTGTCGGATGATCGTTCTTTCCCGGGCGCTGTGGCGGGTGACCCGACGCTCACGGCAGAGAAATCGAACAGCTGGACGGTCGGTGCGCTGTTCCAGCCAACCTTCCTGCGTCGCTTCAACGCGTCGGTCGACTATATCGACATCAAGGTGAAGGACGTCATCACCGACTTCACCGCCGAGCAGGTTCTGAGTGCATGCTACGATGCGACGGATTATCCCGACAATCGTTTCTGCGAGCAGGTCCAGCGTGACGCCGATGGGCAATTGTCGTTCATTCAAACAGGTTATGCGAATCAGGCTGAACTGCGCTACAAGGGGATTCTGGCGAACGTTGATTATACGTTCGATACACCCTTCCTCGGCGCGGAAAGCCGCATGAACCTGTCGGTGAATTATCAATATCTCGACACACTGTCCAACCGAGCGGGTGAAGGCGCCGCTACCAACACGGCGGGCAGCATCGGATTGTCGCGTCACAAGGCATTGGCGACACTGAATTATGTCAATAATGATTTCGGTGCGCTGATCTCCGCATCCTATTTCGGGAAAGCGAAATATGATGTGAACGAAGCCGATAATTTCCGCACGCCGAACGGCGTCGGCGATGTCGTCTTCATCAATGCTGCGATGACCTTTAAAGTTCAGGATCGTTTCCAGCTGCGTTTTGTGGTCGACAACCTGTTCGATACGCGCCCGCCCTATCCGTCTCCGATCGGCGGGGGTACGATCACCTATTTCCGCGGCGTGCTCGGACGCTATTTCCGTGTTGGAGCTACGGCCAGCTTCTGACGAACAGGAACGGATGAAAGGAAAGGCCCGCCGAGCACGGCGGGCCTTTTCATTTCAGTGATAGCCGGCAGACGCATACTCCATACTCGCCGAGCTCGTCCGGCGTCGAACCCGGCCTGTCGCGCCATCGATTCCGTTCCGGCGCCGGACGATTGAAACGCCCCCCGACTGTCGATAGGGCGGATCGATGGTTCATTCGCACCCGTCCTGCTTCCCGCCGTCCGGGGCTCGCCGCCGATGACCGCCTCGCCGGGGGCGCTCTTCGCGCTGGGCCTGTTCGCCGCGCTCTGGCTGATCGCGGGCTTGTGGGCGGTCGGTCGCGGGATCGCGATGCAGCGCCGCTCGGCCTTTGTTGCGGCGCAGACCGAGCGGCTCGCGGGGCTGGTCGAGGCGTCGCCCTATCTGCCGGTTATCGTGCGCGCCGACTGGCGGGTCGAGGCGAGCGAGCGGCTCGGGCGCTGGCTCGGGCTTCCGCGCGGGGTGCGCGATTTCGATGAGCTCGGCGGGATCGGCCAGGGGGCCGATGCGGGCGGGCTCGATCGGGAGGGGCTCGATGCGCTGCGGCAGGCGATCATCGGCGCGCAGCGCGGCGCCAAGCCCTTCACGCTCAGCCTGACTCCGCGCGGCGGCAGCCGCACCCTCGTCATCCAGGGCGCCGCCGCACCGGTCGCGGCCGGCGGGCCGGGCAGCGTCCTCCTCTGGCTCAGCGACGCGACCGCCGGCGAGCAGGCGCTTGCCGAAACGCGGCGCGAGCGCGACGAGGCGATGGCAGCGTTCGAGGCGCTGTCGGGGCTGATCGAGGCAGCGCCCTTTCCGATGTGGTTCCGCGACACCGACCTGCGGCTCGCGCTGGTCAACCGGGCCTATGCCCGCGCGGTTGAGGCGCCGGGCGCGGCGGCTGTGATCGATGGCGGCATCGAGCTCTGCGAGCCGGTCGCCGGTGTCAGCGCCGCCGAGGCGGCCGACCGCGCGCGCGCCGAGGGCGCGGCGCAGCTGCGTACCGTCCCGGTGACGATCGAGGGCGAGCGGCGGATGATGCGCGTCGTCGACGTGCCGCTGGCGCCGGAGGGCGGCCGGCCGATCGGCATCGCCGGCTATGCGATCGACGTGCAGGAACTGGAAAGCGAGCGCGGCGCGCATCGCCGCTTCGCCGAGGCGCAGCGCGAACTGCTCGACCGGCTGTCGGCGGCGGTCGCGCAATTCGGCCCCGACCAAGGGCTGGTGTTCGCCAACCTGCCCTTCCGCCGCCTGTTCGAGGTCGAGACCGACGACGTCGCCGAGGGGCGGTCGCTGGCGCGGTTGCTCGATGCGTGGCGCGAGCGCGGGCGAACGCCCGAGGTGCGCGACTATCCCGAATGGCGGCAGGCGCATGTCGGCTGGTTCGCGCTGCCGCAGGCGAGCGAGGAGGAATGGCTGCTGCGCGACGGCACCCATTTGCGCGTCGTGGCCCAGCCGACCCCCGACGGCGGCCTGCTGCTGATCGCCGAGGACCGCACCGAGCAGGTGCAGCTCGCGGGCGCGCGCGACACGCTGCTCCGCGTGCGCACGGCGACCTTCGACAATCTGTTCGAGGCGGTCGCGGTCTTCGCCCCCGACGGCCGGCTCCACCTGTGGAACCAGCGGTTCCGCCGCCTGTGGGGGGTCGACGAGGCGGCGCTCGCCGCGCACCCGCGGGTCGACGCGCTGATGGGCGGGCTCGCCGACCGGCTGGCCAAGCCGAACCAGATCAGCATCGTGCAGGAGGTGATCCGCGCCGCGACGCTGGAGCGCACGCAGCGCGTCGGGCAGATCCGCTTCGCCGACGGTCGCCATTTCGACTTCGCCTCGATCCCGCTTCCCGACGGCAACGCACTGCTCATCATGCTCGACGTGACCGACAGCCGCCGCATGGAAAGCGCGCTGCGCGAGCGCAACGAAGCGTTGGAGGCCGCGGACAAGGTCAAGACCGCCTTCCTGTCGCGGATGAGCTATGAGCTGCGCACGCCGCTGACCTCGATCGGCGGTTTCGGCGAGATGCTGCGCGCGGGCTATGCCGGCCAGCTCGGCGAGCAGCAGCAGAGCTATGTCGATGCGATCATGGAATCGGTCGCGGTACTGGGGCGGCAGATCGACAATGTGCTCGACCTCGCGCAGGGCGAGGCGGGGACGCTGGCGATCGAGCGCGCGCCGGTCGATGTGGGCGCGCTGCTGGACGCCGCGCTGGCCGATGCGCGCGGGCTCGCGGACGGCGAGGGGATCGAGCTCGTCGGTCAGCTCGGCGACGGGCTCGGCACGGTGGAGGGCGATGCGCCCCGCCTCGCGCGGCTGGTCGGCGGGCTTCTCGACAACGCGATCCGCTACACCGCACCGGCGCGGCGCTCGGGTGGGCGCGTGCTGCTTCATGCCGAGGGCGCGCCGCAGGGCATCGAGATCGTCGTGTCGGACAATGGTCCCGGCATGCCCGACGCGGTCGCCGCGGTGACGCGCGGGCAGCAGGCGGGAACCGCGGCGGGCGGCATCGGCCTCGCGCTCGCCCGCCAGCTCGTCGCCGCGCACGGCGGGACGATGGAGGTGATGAGCGAAAAGGGGCAGGGGACGCTGGTGCGCGTCAGCCTGCCGCGCCGCGCATGAGCGGCTATCGTTGCGATTACGATCTCGCCGACGCCGACCGCATCGGCGGCGCTATCGGCGCGGCGCTTAAGCCCGGCGACGTGCTGCTGCTGGCGGGCGATCTCGGCGCGGGCAAGACGACGCTGGCGCGGGCGATGCTCAAGGCGCGGGGGCTGGCGGGCGAGGCGCCGAGTCCGACCTTCGCGATCGTCCAGCCCTATGCGCCGCCCGAGGTCGATCTGTCCGTCGCCCACGTCGATCTCTACCGGATCGAGGCGGTGGACGAACTGATCGAACTGGGGCTCGACGATTATCTCCATGACGGCGCGTTGCTGATCGAATGGCCCGAGCGGCTGGGGGGCGAGGTGTGGCCCGATGCGCTGCGGCTGACGATTTCGGGCAGCGGCAGCGCACGCGTCTTGACAGCCGATGTGCCGCCCGCTTGGGAAGCGCGATGGCCGCTCCGATGATTCCGCCCGACCATGCGCCCGCCTTTCTCGCCGCGCATGGCTGGGGCGAAGCGCAGATTTCGCCGCTGGCCGGCGATGCCTCCTTTCGCCGCTATTTCCGCGTCCGCGACGGCGCGCGGCAGGCGGTGCTGATGGACGCGCCGCCGCCGCACGAGGACCCGCGCCCCTTCATCGCGGTCGCCGAATGGCTCGGCGGCTGCGGGTTGAGCGCGCCGCAAATCCTGGCGCGGGACCTTGACAAGGGGCTGCTGCTGATCGAGGATTTCGGCGACATCCGGCTGCGCGAGACGATGGACGCGCGGCCCGAGGCCGAGGCCGACCATTATGCCGGGGTCACCGATCTGCTCGTCCACCTTCACGCGCGGCCGCCGATGGCGGGATTGCCGGTGCACGGGCTCGATCAATGGCTCGACGAGGTCATGCTGTTCACCGACTGGTATTGTCCGGCGCTGGGGATCGAGCCCGACCGCGAGGCATTTCGTGCCGCGTGGGAAGCGGTGCTGGCGCCGGTCGCGGCCGACGGCCTGCCGCGGGTCACGGTGCTGCGCGACTATCATGCCGAGAATATCATGCTCGTGCCGGGGCGCGAGGGGGTCGCGCAATACGGCCTGCTCGATTTCCAGGACGCGCTCGTCGGCCATCCCGCCTACGACCTCGCCTCGGTGCTCGAGGATGCGCGGCGCGACGTGTCGCCAGCGATCGAGGCGGCGATGCTCGATCGCTATGTCGCCGCGACCGGGCAGGGCGAGGCGTTCCGCACCGCCTATTGGGCGCTCGCGGCGCAGCGCAACACGCGCATCCTGGGGGTGTTCGTGCGGCTGTGGAAGCGCGACGGCAAGCCCGGATACCGCCAGTTCCAGCCGCGCATGTGGGGCCTGCTCCAACGCGATTTGCAGCATCCGGCGCTTGTCCCCGTGCGGCAATGGTTCGACGCCAATGTCCCCGCCGGAAAGCGGGTGGAGGCTTGGACGTGAGCGCAACGATCGAAAGCGCGATGGTGATGGCGGCGGGGCTGGGCAAGCGGATGCGGCCGCTGACCGCGACGCGGCCCAAGCCGCTGGTGCGCGTCGCGGGCAAGCCGCTGATCGACCACAGCCTCGACCGGATCGAGGCTGCGGGCATTCCGCATGTCGTCGTCAATGTCCATTATCTCGCCGACGCGCTCGAGGCGCATCTCGCGGCACAGAAGCGGCCGTTCAGCATCGCGATCTCCGACGAGCGCGGGCAGCTTCTCGAAACCGGCGGTGGGATGGTCAAAGCGCTGCCGCTGCTGACGGGCGATCCCGTCCTGATCGTCAACAGCGACAATATCTGGACGGACGGGCCCGAGGACAGCATCCACCACCTCGCGCGCCACTGGGACGGGGAGCGCATGGACGCGCTGCTGCTGTTGATCCGGCAGGCGAGCGCATCGGGGCACGGCGGCGGCGGCGATTTCCACATGGACGGCGCGGGGCGGCTGTCGCGGCGCCGGCCGGGCCGTGTCGCGCCCTTCGTCTATACCGGCGTCCAGCTCGTCTCGCGGCGCTTTCTGGAGGGCGCGCCCGAGGGGCCGTTTTCGACCAATATATTATGGGACCGCGCAATCGCGGCGGGGCGGCTCTATGGCGTATCGCACATGGGGCAATGGTTCGACGTCGGCACCCCGGGACGCATCGCGCCGACCGAGGCGGCGTTGAGCGGGGTTTGATTGTCATTGCGAGGCCCCGCAGGGGCCGTGGCAATCTCCAGCAATCGCCCCGCCTTGCCGATGGCTGGAGATTGCTTCGTCGCCTTCGGCTTCTCGCAATGACGATTCACAGAGGAGCGGTCAGTTTGTAAGCTGGTTTCAATGTCATCTGCCAAGCATCCCACCCTCTATTCCATCCCGGTCCACCGGGCGTTCGCCGATGCGCTCGCCGCGGGGATCATCGCCCGCTTTGCCGACGGCGCGCTCGGCCTTGCCGACGGGTTGATCCTGCTGCCGAGCAACCGCGCGCGTAGCGCGGTGCAGGCGGCGTTCGTGCGCGCCGGGGGCAGGGGGTTACTGATGCCGCGCCTCGCGGTAATCGGCGACGCCGATCTCGACGAATCGGTCGGGCTGGCGCTCGATACGATCGACGGCGATCCGATCCCGCCCGCGATCGACCCGCTGCGCCGCCGCCTGCTGCTCGCCGAGCTGATCGAGCGCCACACGCCCGCCGGCGAAGCGCCGATTCGCGGCGCGGCGGCGTTCCAGCTTGCCGAGGGCCTCGCACGGGTGATCGACCAGCTTCACTATGAGGAGGTGCGCGCGAGCGCGCTTGTCGACCTCGACCTCGGCGCCTTCGCCGGCCATTGGCAGGCATCGCTCGGGCGATTGCGGCTGCTCGTCGATCATTGGCCCGCGGTGCTTGCGCGGACCGGCAGCATCGACCGCGCCGAGCGGCGCGGCCGCCTGCTCGACCGCGTGGCGGCGGGGTGGCGCAGCGCCCCGCCGGCGCGCTTCACTGTCGCGGCGGGAATCACCGCCGCAGCGCCCGCGATCGCGCGGCTGCTGCGAACCGTCGCCGATCTGGGGCGCGGCATGGTCGTGCTGCCGGGGCTCGATCAGGGGATGGCGGCGGAAGAGTGGGACGCGCTCGGCCCGACGCGGCCCGATCCCGACAATGGCGCGCGGCCGCTGGAAACCCACCCGCAATATCATCTGAAGCTGCTGCTCGACCGCATGGGGGCGAGCCGCGACGAGGTGATTGAGTGGGACGCGGCGTCCGACTTCGACGGTCCCGCGGCGCGCACGCCCTTCGTCTCGCTGCTCTTCGCGCCCGCCGACTATACGGCCAAATGGCAGGCGGCGGGCGACCTGTCGGCGGCGACCGCGGGGATTTCGGGCGCGGTCTTCGCCGATGACGGGCAGGAGGCGCAGGGGATCGCGCTGCTGATGCGCGAGGCGGTCGAGACGCCGGGACGCACCGCGGCGCTGGTTACCCCCGACCGCGCGCTCGCCGAGCGCGTCGTGGCGGCGCTCGCGCGCTGGGGCATTTCGGTCGACGACAGCGCGGGGCAGCCGCTGTCGCGCACTCCACCGGGGGCGCTGCTGTTGCTGCTCGCCGAACTGGCGGCGGATTTCGACCCGGTCGCGCTGGTATCGCTGCTCGGCCACCCGTTGGTCCGCAAGGGCGAGGGGCGCACCGCGTGGCTCGACCAGGTGCGGCGGCTCGACCTGACCCTGCGCGAGCCGGGCTTGCGGCCGGGGTGGGGCGGGGTGGCGGCGCGCATCGCGGAGCGCGCCGCCGACCCGAAGGTGCGCGGGCACGGGCTGGCCGTGCAGCTCCGTCCATGGTGGGACGAGGTGGCGGTGGCGCTGGACGCGGCACTCGCGCCCTTCGCGTCGAGGCCGACGCCGCCTGCGACGCTGCTCGCGTCGCTGCAAGTGGCGCTGGAAGGGCTGACCGGCGATGCTGTCTGGGCGGGGCCGGCGGGGCGGATGCTCGCCGAGCTGTTCGACCAGTGGGCGCTCGCGCGCGGCGACGGGCCGGCGCTCGTCGATCCAGCCGACTTCCCCGCGATGCTCGGGCAACTCCTCGCGCAGGCCAGTGTGCGGCCGCCCTATGGCGGGCATCCGCGGCTGTTCATCTGGGGTCTGCTGGAGGCGCGGTTGCAGCGCGCCGGACTGATGATCCTCGGCGGGCTCGACGAGGGGCGCTGGCCCGCCGCGACCCAGCCCGACCCGTGGCTCGCCCCCGGCATCCGCCGCCTGCTCGGCCTGCCTGCGCCCGAGCGGCAACAGGGACTTGCGGCGCATGATTTCGCGGGCGCGCTCGGCGCGGGCGACATCGTCGTGACGCGCGCGCAGCGCAACGGCGGCGATCCGGCGGTCGCCTCGCGCTTCTGGCTGCGGCTCGTGGCGCTCGCGGGCGACCTGCCCGAACCCAAGCGCGGCGGGGTGCCGCTGACCCGGCTCGCGGCCGAGTTCGACGTGCCGTCCGGCGATCCGCAGCCGGCGGCGCGGCCCGCGCCGCGGCCGCCCGCCGAAGAGCGCCCGCGCAAGATCAGCGTCACCGCGGTCGACCGGCTCGCGCGCGATCCCTTTGCCTATTACGCCAACCAGATGCTCGGCCTGTCGGCGCTCGACCCGCTGAGCGCCGCGCCCGACCCGCGCTGGCGCGGCACCCGCGTCCATAAGCTGTTCGAGGATTGGGTGCGCGGCGGGGCGACGGTGGGGGGATTCGAGACCGAACTCGCGGTGCTCGCCGCCGACCCCGCGCTCGACGCCCTCGACCGGGCCTTCTGGCTGCCGCGCGTCGAGCCCGCACTGCGCTGGGCGGCGGCACAGGTCACCGGCGCCGAGGGGCGCGTACCGATCGGGGTCGAGATGCGCGGTGAGATCGCCGCGGACGGTATCGCGCTGCACGGCAAGGCCGACCGTATCGACCGCGACGCCGAAGGCCGGCTCGCCATCGTCGATTATAAATCGGGCGGTGCGCCGAGCGCGAAAGCGGCGTTCGACCGGCTCGACAACCAGCTCGGCCTGCTCGGCCTGATCGCGCAGGCAGGCGGGATCGAGGGCGTCGCGGCGGCGCCGGTCGCCGCGCTCGAATATTGGAGCCTGCGCCCCGACCGCCGCGCCGACGGTGCCGGGAAAATCTCGCGCACTTATGGTCCGCGCAGTGGGCTGAAGAGCGTCGAGGAGGCGATCGGCCACGCTGCCGATGCGCTGACCGACCTTGCCGGGCGCTTCCTGCTCGGCGATGCGCCCTTCGTGCCGGGCGAGGCGGCCGGCCATGGCGAGTATGACCAACTGATGCGCCGCGACGAATGGTTCGGGCGCGGGGAGGGTGAGCGATGAACAAGCCCGCCGGCCTCGCGACGCTCGACCCGCGGCAGGGGGCCGCCGCCGATCCTGCCGAACATGTCTGGCTCGGGGCGTCGGCGGGGACCGGCAAAACGCAGGTGCTGTCGGCGCGGGTGCTGCGGCTGATGCTCGACGGCGTGCCGCCCGAGGCGATCCTGTGCATCACCTTCACCAAGGCGGGCGCGGCCGAGATGGCGCACCGCATCCACGAGCGGCTTGCCGCCTGGGTGCGGATGGACGACGGCGACCTGCGGCTCGATCTGCGCGCGCTGGGGCTGGATTGGAGCCGGCCGGGGCTGATGGCGCGCGCGCGATCGCTATTCGCCACGGTGATCGACAGCCCCGGCGGCGCGATCCGGGTGCAGACGATCCACAGCTTCTGCCAGACGCTGCTCGCGAGCTTTCCGCTCGAGGCGAAGCTGCTGCCCGGCTTTCGCGCCATCGAGGATGACGAGGCCGAGGCGCTCAAGCGCGCGGTGCTGGGCGAGCTTTTAAGCCCCTCCTCTTCAGAGGAGGGGTTTGGGGTGGTGGCGCGCGGGAGCGCGCATGAAGCCATGGACCACCCCGCTGCGACTAGGCCCGGCTTCGCCGAGCCAGGTCTCTCTGCCCCTCCTCTTCAGGGGAGGGGAGAAGAAGATGGACTCCGTAACGCCGCGGCGATGCTGTCGCGGCGGCTGGGGCCGGATGCGGCGCTGGCCTTTCTGTCGCGCTGCGCGGCGGCGTTCGGCGGGCCGCGCGCGTTGCTGCCGCCCACGGCGCACGACTTGCGCGATGCCTTCGGCCTGCCGACCGGCGACCCCGATGCGTGGGTCCGCGAACGGGTGGAGGCGGGTGCCGTCGCCGACGCCGATATCAAGGCGGTCGCGGCGAGCGGCGCAGCATGGGGGACCAAGATAGGGCTCGCCTGCTCCGACGTGATGGTCGGCTGGCTGATGGGCGATGCCGAGACGCGCGCCGCGATGCTGGGCGAACTGCTCGGCTGTTTTCTGACCGGCAAGGGCGATCTGCGCGCCGATTTCGCGGGCGACAAGGGACGGATGACCGATTGCGTCGACAGCGCCGCGCGCATCGCCGGGGTGGTGCAGGAGCTGCTCGGCACCGCCGCCGCGATGCGCGTCGCCGACGAGCTGGCGGCGGCGTGGACGCTCGGGAGCCGCTTTGCCGAGGCCTATGCGCTTGCGAAGCGCGAGGCGGGGCTCGCCGATTTCGACGACCTCATCACGCTTGCGGGCACGCTGTTGCGCGTTAGCCGCTTCGGCGAATGGGTGCGCTTCAAGCTCGACCAGCGCACCGACCATATCCTGGTCGACGAGGCTCAGGACACCAATATGCGCCAGTGGGGCATCGTCCTGTCGCTCGCCGAGGAGTTTTTCGCGGTGGCACCGGGCGATGCCGAGCGTATCCGCACCCTGTTCACCGTCGGCGACCGCAAGCAGGCGATCTTCGGCTTTCAGGGCACCGATCCGCGGGCCTTCGCGACCGCGCGCGACCTGTTCCACGCGCTCGGCGAGCGGGCGGGGCAGGCATTCCGGCAGGTCGATCTCGTCTCCAACTATCGCTCGACCCCCGCGGTGCTCGCGGTCGCCGACGCGTGGCTCGCGGCGGGCGGCGCGGCGATGATGGGTCTCGACGGCGACGAGCCGCCGCACCGGCCGTTCCGCGACGTCCATGCGGGGCAGGTCGAGCTGTGGGCGCCGCTGCCGGTCGGCAAGGCGCTCGATGCCGAGGCCGACGATGCGGAGGCCGAAGAAGGCGGGGCGGAGGGCGGCGACGGATCGGCACCGGCCTCCGACCCCGCCTCGATGCGGCTCGCGCGCGCGATCGCCGACGAGGTGCGGGAGTGGATCGCCAATGGCAAGGACGGGCGGCCGGTCGCGCCGGGCGATATCCTGATCCTCGTGCGGCGGCGGCGCGACCTCGCGGCGCGGATCGTCGCGCGGTTGCAGGCGCTGCACGTTCCTGTCGCGGGGGTCGACCGCTTCGCGCTGACGCAGCCGCTGGCGGTGCAGGATCTGATGGCGGCGATGCGCTTCGCGGTGCAGCCGCTCGACGACCTCAACCTCGCGTCGCTGCTCGTCTCGCCGCTGATCGGCTGGACGCAGGACGAGCTTTATGCCCGCACCCGCGCGCGGGGCCGCGCCGCGATCTGGGAGCATCTGCGCAGGGCCGAGGGTGAACTGCCCGCGGCGACGATGGCGGCGCTGCGCCACCTGCTCGCCATGGCCGATTTCACCACGCCTTTCCGCTTCCTCGAGACGTTGCTGTCGGGGCCGATCGACGGGCGGCGCAAGCTCTATGCGCGATTGGGGCGCGAGGCGCGCGACCCGATCGACGAACTGCTCGGCCAGGCGCTGGCGTTCGAAGCGCGCGAGACGGTGTCGCTGCTCGGCTTCCTGACCGCGGTGTCGGGCAGCGGTGCCGACATCAAGCGCCAGACCGAGGCGCGCAGCGACGTCGTGCGGGTGATGACCGTCCACGGGTCGAAGGGGTTGCAGGCGCCGATTGTCATCCTCGCCGACGCGACCGACGACGCCGCGATCGGCCACCGTCCCTTCACCGTCGACGTCGCGGGGTGGGAGAAATTGCCCGTTTTCGCGCTGCCCGCCGACGAGCGGCACGGGGCGCTCGCCGAGGCGTATGAGGCGGCGGCGCGCGCCGCGGCCGAGGAGCATTGGCGGCTGTTCTACGTCGCGATGACGCGCGCCGAGGAGATACTGGTCGTCGCGGGCGTGACGAAGAAGCCCGACCGCAGCGTCCCGGAAACGAGCTGGCACGCCGCCGCCGAGGCGGTGCTCGCCGATATGGGATGCGACTGGGAAGAGGCAGGGTCGCACTGGGGCCGGCGCCGCGTCCACCGTGCCAACGCCGGCAAATGGGCGCGCCCGGAAAAGGTCGCGAAAGTGGCGGCGCCCGCGCTGCCACTGCCCGGATGGGCGCACGCCGCCGCCCCCGAGGAGGCACGCCCGCCACGCCCGCTCGCCCCCTCGGCGCTGGGCGAGGACGATGTCGCGGTGCCGCCGCAGGGGACGGCGCGCGTGGCGGCGGTCGAGCGGGGGCTGCTGCTCCACGCGCTGTTCGAGCGGCTGCCGCCGGTCGCGGCCGAACGGCGGCGCGCGGCGGCGCTGCGCTGGCTGGCGGCGCAGGCGCCGGGGCTGGACGAGGCGGCGCGCGCGGGACTCGCGGACGAGGTGCTGGCGGTGCTCGATGATCCGGCGCACGCGGCGCTGTTCGGCCCCGGCAGCCTGGCCGAGGTGCCGCTGTCGGCGGTCGTCGACGGCGGGCTGGTTGTCGCGGGGATCGTCGACCGGCTGCTGGTCACCAAGGATGCGGTGACGGTGATCGATTACAAGACCGGGCGGCAGGTGCCGGATGGCGCCTCCGACGTCGCGCCCGCCTATTTGCGACAGATGGCCGCCTATCGCGATGCGCTCGGCACCATTTTTCCGGGGCGGCGGGTCGGGGCGGCGCTGTTCTATACGGCGGGGCCGAAGCTGATCCGGCTGGACGATGCGATCCTCGATCCGCACAAGCCCGCCTTGCTGGCCGCCAAGGCGAATTTGCCCCCCGCGGGACTTGAGCCGGGGCCGCCGACTGCCTAGCTTGGCAGTCAAGAGGGAATTCAGGAGTCAGATTATGGGTACCAAAGCGATCACCGACGACAGCTTCCAGGCCGATGTGCTCGACAGCGACACGCCGGTCCTCGTCGATTTCTGGGCCGAATGGTGCGGGCCGTGCAAGATGATCGGCCCGGCGCTCGAGGAAATCTCCGATGAATTGAATGGCAAGGTGGTGATCGCCAAGCTCAACATCGACGACCATCCGAACGCCCCCGCCAAATATGGCGTGCGCGGCATCCCGACGATGATCCTGTTCAAGAATGGCGAGATCGCCGAGACCAAGGTCGGCGCGGCGCCGAAGAGCGCGCTCAAGGGCTGGCTCGAAGGGGCGCTGTAAAGGCTCCTCCGTCATCCCGGACTTGATCCGGGATTCATGCGGATGTCACCGGCGCGGCTGTGGACCCCGGATCAAGTCGGCGATTATCCCCTTCGCATACGGAGATTGACTCCTGATGTTGAAATTATACCCTCTCGATAAAGAGGGGGTGAATATGGATAGAGACGTTACGATTCGCTTTTACGAACTTCGGCATCAAGATGGCGCAGGTGCAGACTTGGGCGAGGTAATGGCGCAAATAAACGATCTAGGTAAGCGCGATCGGGAAAAGGAAGTTACCGGCGGCGTCACACTTCGCCTAGAGCACCTAGAAGAGCGCAACGGCCTTCTCTTGGGTGATATAACTCGGGTTCAGACAGAAAACCTGCCGGGCCACGTCACCGACGATGCCAATGACCCATTACCCGTTGATCGGATCGGGCACCCCGCCGCCTTCTGCTTCGATCCCGACACTTACTGCATCGCACTCCAATTCGATATGAAGATTGGCGTCGGGCGGGTCTGCAATTATTTCAGCCAATTCGCGAATGGGACAGGGTATGCGCACATGCCGATCTTGCGACAAGACGCGTTGGCCCGCTTCGAACATGAAACGCCGACCAGTCTTTCCATTCGGGTTGCGAGGGTTCGGAATTTTCAACATGCGAACATGCAGATTAGCGACGTAGAGGAGCATATCGAAGCATTGGGCGCTCTATTTGGTGCGCCCTCGGTAGAGATTACGGTATCTTGCAAAGGAGTCGATGGCGGGATCAATCGTAATAGGACAATAAATACTGTTCGAAGATGGCTGGGATTAAAGGAGGAAATTGACGGGATTAGAAAGATAACTGGCACTACAATTGAGTCCGATGAGGCTTTTAATTTCGTCAAATCTTTGCTAAAGGAAAGTGAAACACTTGATTTGCCTGCAAATGATCCTGCCGATGGCATGGCTCGGCGCTTGCGGCATGTGAGGGCTAAGTATGAACTCCACCAGCACTACATCCGTGCCGTTACCGGGGTGGCGTGACCTATGGCGCGCAGCGCGCGCCAACTTGGAATGGCTAGCATCGTTGTTGGCCGCTGTGATGGCGATCAACTGGCACGATCTGATTGTAGAAAAATTCCAAAATAAATCTTGGGATATTGGGGCCTATTATTCTGCGATTTTTGATTGGTCGTCGATTCAGGCTGCATTTCTTTTTGGCGTTTATGCCTTTTTTCTCTCACGTTCGGAGCCTTTTTTACAGGCCATCGGAGGAACTCCCGTTTTCAAGCAGCTTCGCCAATATGTGGTCAGAAGCCTCTACCTATCCCTTACGCTATCGGTGCTAACGCTACCCGTGCTAGTCTCGCCGCCGGAAATGAAGAGCGGAAATCTGATCGGATTCATCGTGTTTTGGTTTCTCTCGACGCTTCTCACCTACACCTTTTTTTGCTTCCTGAAGGTTGTCAGGGTGTTCGGAAAAATCGAAAGGATGGGTTAGAGTGACGCTTAGAGAGGCGATAGACACCGGGAAACTCGACCAGTTCATCGCCGAGCATCCCGAATTACAAGGCGATGAAGCCGCGTTCAACCGCGCGGCTGAGGCAATGGCCCAAACGTCGAAAGAAGCTCGTCCAGCATCGCCGAAGGTTGGCTCCGACGATTGAAGCGGTATTCTGCTTCCTTCGCATATTTCCACAGGTGCTTGCGGCTCACATGAATGTGGGTGCCGATGATCGACCGCTTAAGCTGCGCGAAGAAGCTCTCCAGCCCGTTGACCGACGCGCCGGTAACGGCGTCTGCATACTGGCCGCGATTGTGGTTCACTCGGATATGGCGATACCCCGAATGGGCAATGTCCTTATAGCCGCCCATTTCGTCGGTGCTGATCGTCGAACCGGGCTGGACCTGCTCTAGGATAACCGAGCGCATGTCCGCCTTCGTGCGCGACGTGACAACGCGAGTGACGATCTTGCCGTCACGCTCCAGCATCCCGACGACGACCGACTTGTTGCCCATGTAGCCGTTGCCCTTACCGGACACCGAACCGCCGACAATCGTTTCGTCGATCTCCACGACCTCGCCAGCGCCGCCAAGCAACTCGTCGCCGTCCACGTCGCCCATATGCTTGCGGATAAGATCGGCCATGCGCCACGCGGTCTTGTAGGTGACGCCAAGCTGGCGCTGCAATTCCTTCGCCGCCACGCCGTTGCGCGTCGTTGTGAACAGGAAGATCGCATAGAACCACAGTTGCAGCGACGTGCGGGTCTTTTCAAACGGGGTGCCGACGGTCGGGTGCAGGTGATGACCGCACCACTGGCACGAATAGGCACGCTCCGCTTTGATGCGGAACCACTTGGAAGCGCGCTCGCACTTGGGGCATTCGAAGCCTTGTCCGAAACGAACATCAAACAAGTGATTGAGGCAGGCTTCCTCGGTCGGGAAACGCTTGAAAAACTGCGCGATGGTTTGCGGTTTGTTGCTCATGCCACCGTTTTACGCGGTTTCGTTACGTATGGCAAGGGGATAATCGCCGATCAAGTCCGGGGTGACGATATCGTTCGCCTCAGCTCCGATAATCGGCGTTGATGCTGATATAGCCGTGGGTCAGGTCGCAGGTCCACACGGTCGCGCGGCCCTCGCCGAGGCCGAGGTCGGCGCCGATGCGGACGTCCTTGTTTTTCAGATGCGCGGTGACCGGCGCCTCGTCATAGCCGTCGACCGGCAGGCCGTCCTTCGCAACCCAATGGTCGCCGAAGCGGATCGCGAGGCGGTCGCGGTCGGCGGGTTCGCCCGCCTTGCCCACCGCCATGACGACGCGGCCCCAGTTCGCATCCTCGCCGGCGATCGCGGTCTTGACCAGCGGCGAATTGGCGATGGCGAACGCGACGCGCTTCGCGCTGTCGTCGCTGACTGCGCCGGTCACCTGCACCTCGATGAACTTCGACGCGCCCTCGCCGTCGCGCACGACTTGATGCGCGAGGTCGAGCGCGACCTGCCGGATCGCCGCGTAGAGCGCGTCGGCGCCGGCATCGTCCCATGAGGCGAGAACGGGGTTTCCGGCCTGCTTGGTCGCGAAGAGCAGCACCGTGTCGCTGGTCGAGGTGTCGCTGTCGACGGTGATGCTGTTGAACGTCCCGCCGGTCGCCCGGCTCAGCATCTCCTGCAGCAGGGCCGGCGCGACCGCCGCGTCGGTGAAGATATAGCCGAGCATCGTCGCCATGTCGGGGGCGATCATCCCCGATCCCTTGACGATCCCCGCGACCCGGACGGTGCGGTCGCCGACGACCGCGCTCGCGGCCGCGCCCTTGGCGAAGGTGTCGGTGGTGCCGATCGTCTCGGCCGCCGCCTCCCACGAGCAAGGCGCGGCGGTCAGCGCCGCGGCGACGCCTTCGCGCGCCTTGTCCTTGGGCAGCGGCACGCCGATGACGCCGGTCGAGCTGACGAAGACCTCTTGCGGATCGCAGCCGAGATGCCCGGCGACCTGCGTCCTGATCTGTTCTACCGCCTCGCGCCCGCGATAGCCGGTGAAGGCGTTCGCGTTGCCGGCGTTGACGATCAGCGCCCGGCCTGCGCCGCCCTTCACCTGCTCGCGGCCGAGCTCGACCTCGGACGAGCAGCAGACATTGCGTGTGAACACGCCCGCGACCGCCGTGCCCGCTGCCAGCTCGACATAGGTGAGGTCGCAGCGATCCCATTGCTTGTAGCGCGCGCGCGCGACGCGGAGCGTGACCCCGGCGATGTCGGGGAGGGCAGGGAAGGATTCGGGGGCGAGAGGCGAGCGGGTGATCATGGTGGGGTGCGTTTAGCGGCAGATTGTCCAACGCAAAACCCCTCCTCTTCAGAGGAGGGGCAGCGAGACTTGCGCGCTTTGCGCGTTAATCGCAGCGGGATGGTGCCGGACATCTTGCGCGCCGTCGCGCGCCACCACCCCAAACCCCTTCTCTGAAGAGGAGGAGCCTAAAGGATCAGGCCGGTATCCCGCTGATCGACTTGACCTCCATGAAGTCCTTGAGCCCGAACAGCCCGCCCTCGCGGCCGTTGCCCGATGCCTTGTAGCCGCCGAACGCGGCGCCGGGTCCCGGGCCCCAGGCGTTGACGGCGACCATGCCGGCGCGCAGCTTCGGCGCGACCTCGGCCGCCTTGGCGGGATCGCCGGAAACGACGGCGGACAGGCCATATTCGGTATCGTTGGCGATCTCGACCGCTTGGTCGAGGTCGTCATAGGCCATCACGGTGGCGACGGGGCCGAACACCTCTTCCTTGGCGATGCGCATGTTCGGGGTCACGCCCGAAAAGACGGTCGGCTTGATATAATAGCCGCGATTGACGTTCGCGGGCAGACCGGTACCGCCGGTTTCCAGCGTTGCGCCTTCGTCGATCGCCGACTGGATGAGGCCCTGGATCTTGTCGAACTGCGCCTTGTTGACGACGGGGCCGATATGGCCGCCCTCGGCCATCGGGTCGCCGACCTGCGTGCCGTCGAACATCGCCTTGATCACGCCGACCGCCTCGCTTTCACGATCCTTGTGGACGAGGATGCGTGTCGGAGCGATGCAGCTCTGGCCGGTATTGACGAGCACGCCCTGCACCGTCGGCGGCAGCACTGCTTCGAAATCGGCGTCGGGGAGCACGATGTTCGGCGACTTGCCGCCGAGTTCCTGATGGACGCGCTTGACGGTGTCGGCCGCGGCCTTGGCGACGAGGATGCCGGCGCGGGTCGAGCCGGTGAAGCTCACCATCTCGATCCCCGGATGCGCGGCGATCGCGTTGCCGACGGTCGGGCCGTCGCCCTGCACCAGGTTGAAGACACCTGCAGGAACGCCCGCTGCCTCGAGAATCTCGGCAAAGATCGTCGCGTTGCCGGGGCATTCCTCCGACGGTTTCAGCACCATGGTGTTGCCTGCGGCGAGCGCCGGGGCGACCTTGAGCGCGATCTGGTTGAGCGGCCAGTTCCAGGGAGTGATCATGCCGACGACGCCGATCGGTTCATAAGCGATGACGCCTGCGGCATATTTTTCGGTGAAGCTGAAATCCTTGAGCGCCGCGATCGTGCCCATGAAGCCGCCGATGCCGGCGCCGACCTGCGCAGTGCCGGCAAAGCTGACCGGCGCGCCCATTTCGGCGGCCATCGATCTGGCGAGGTCGGGTCCGCGCTTCTTATATTCCTCGACGATGCGGTTCAGCACTTCGAGCCGCTGCTCGCGCGTCGTCTGCGACCAGCTCTTGAACGCCTCCTTCGCCGCGGCGACCGCGTCGTCGACGTCCGCCGCAGTGCCGAGCACGATGGTCGAGGCGGGTTCCTCGGTCGCCGGATTGACGACCTGATGTTCCTTGCCGCCCTTGCTGTCGACCCACCGGCCGCCGATGAAATTCTGCCTGAAATGCTGTTCGGTGCTCATTGTCGGGTCTCCCATCGGCGTAAAATACGTCTCGCTTTGCTACCTAAGCGCTGGCGCGAATGAATCAAGCGCCGCTTCCTGTTTTCGTCATGCCGCACCTGATCCGGGGTGACGCGGCGGGAAAGTGCCTCAGCGCCGTTCGGCCGCCAGCCGCGACATCAGAATCGCGGCGCGTGTCGCCTGGCGCGCGATCGACGGCAGTTCGACCGTCTCGCCTGGCGCATGGTCGCCGGTGCTGTAGGTGCCGAGCCCGGCGAGGCTGTCGACGTCGGCGGCGACGAAACTGATGTCGCCCGCGCCGCGCTTCAGCGGGTCGAGCGCCGCCATCTCGTCAAGGCCGAGGTCGCGGTTGACCCCGTTGAGTCGGGCGAGCAGCGCCTTGTTGCCCTCCGTCGGCGCCATCGCGGGATAGCCGACCGGGTCGAAGGCGAGGGTGGCGCCGGTTTCCGGCGCATGAGCGGCGACGATCGCCGCCATCTTCGCCTTCACGCGTTCCGCCTGTTCGACCGACAAGGTGCGCAGGTCGCCGCGCGCGACCGCGGTCGCGGCGATGATGTTGGTCTTGCCGTTCGCCGTCGCCCGGATGCCGCCCGCGTCGAGCGCGACCTCCTGCCCACCGGCGATCAGTCCGACGTTGAAGGTCAGGTTGGGCTCGGGCAGTTCGGTGCGGAAGCGATGGATGATGCGCGCCAGCTCATAGATGGCGCCGTCGCCCGATTCGGCACTGAAGATGCCCGAACTATGGTTGGCCTTGCCCGTCGTCGTCACCGTCCAGCTTTCGGAACTGCGCCGCGCGACCGATCCCATGTCGGCGCCGTCGTCGCGCACCAGCCCCTCGAAATCGAGCGCGACGTCGCTGCGCTTGCCCGCGGCGATCAGGTCGGCGCGCGATACCGCGATCGGGTCGCCTGCATCCTCCTCGTCGCCGGTCAGGTGAACCTCGATATTCGCGTCCTTCAGCGTCCCGGCCGCCTGCATCGCGCGCAGCGCCGCGACGATCACGACCATGCCGCCCTTGTCGTCGCCCACGCCCGGCCCCTCGGCGAGGTCGCCCTTGCGGGTGAAGGTCTGAAAGGGCGAATCGGGTTCGAACACCGTGTCGAGATGGCCGATCAGCAACAGGCGCTTGCCGTCCGCGCGCCCCTTGTGCACCGCGATCAGATGGCCGGCGCGCTTCGTCTCGGGCATCGGCTTCCATGTCACGGCAAAGCCTAGCGGTTCGAGCTCGGCGCGCATCATCGCCCCGACCTTCTCGACGCCGTCGAGGTTCAGCGAGCCGCTGTTCTGATTGACGAGACGTTCGAGCAGCGCGATCGAGCGGTCTTCCTCGGCCTTCACCGTTTCCGCCATCCTGGCCTCGGCCGTCGACAGTTTCGCGTCCGCCATGGGAGCGGAAGCGAGCGAGGCGGCGAGAATGGCGGCAAACGGCAGAAATCTCATGGGGCTTCGACCTCCATTGTCCGGATCGTCGCCCCGGCGAAGGCAGGGGCGACGGCGTATCTGTGCCGCGTGCAGCACCCGGGTGCAAGCCGTCAGCCGGGATAGGGGCTGTCCTTCAGCAGGTGCGCGAGATGCGCGGCGTTGGCGGCGACCATCTTCGCGGTTTCGGTGACCTTCGCCGGCCGCTCCTTCAGATCCTTGAAATCGACCGACCCCATCGCCTCGCCGACCCAATAGCAGGCGGCGACCGCGGGGATCGTCCAGCCGACATCGTTCAGGGCCTGGAGGATCTGCGAAGTGACATTGTGCGCGCCGTCCTCGTTGCCGACGATCGCGGCGACCGCGACCTTCGACCAGCTCGGCATGCGGCCGGCATCGTCGGTTTCGGACAGGAAGGCGTCCATGCGCTCCATGACCAGCTTGGCGATGCTCGACGCCTGGCCGAGCCAGATCGGGGTGCCGAAGATGAGGATGTCCGAGGCGAGAATTCGCTCGCGGAGCGCGGGCCATTCGTCGCCGTCGCCTTCGTCGGAGGTCACGCCCCATCGGACGTCGTGCCGCACGATGCGGATCGGCTCGCCGACCGTCACGCCCTGATCGGCGAAATGTTCGGCGAGCACCGCGATCATCGCATCGGTCGAGCTGTCGCGCCCGCCTGCCGACAGCGAGCAGTTGATGGCGGTGGCGGTGAGGGGGGCGGCCATGGTCTATCCTTCGCGGGCTTCCCCCTCGCGAAGAAGAAATGAACGGCGGCGGCGGGAGGTTCCCTGAATTCCACGCGCCGGGCTGCTATGGCTTGATCCCGTATTTCGCGTAGGTCTTGTCGATCTCGCCGCTCTGCATCCGCGCGAGCGCGAGGTCGGCGAGCGCGCCGACCTTGTCGTCGCCGCGGCCGCGGATGACCCCGCGCATGTAGAGCGAGGCGGGCAGGCCGGGGCTGAGCTTCAGCGCCGCGTCGAGGTCGGCGCGCGCCTCCTCGAGCCGGCCGAGCCGGAAATAGACGAGCGCCCGGCTGTCGAGCACGGCGGCGGCATTGTCGCTGAGCTCGATCGCGCGGGTGCAGTCCTTGAGCGCGACATCGAGCTGAATCTCGCGCGTTCCGCGCAGCCAGCACAGCTCATTGAGCAGGCCGGGGTCGCCCGGTCGCTCGGTCAGCGCCTCGGCGAGCAGTGCCGCGCCCTCCGCGGCGCGGCCCGCCTTGCCGAGCGCGTCGGCCTTGAGGCCGACCCAGCCGCGCTTGTCCTTGGCGCCCGCCATCTGTTCGTCGGCCATCGCGAGAGCCTCGTCATAGCGGCCGAGCTCGGCGAGCAGACCGACCTTCTGCGCCAGCGCGTCCTCCGACCCGGGGTCGAGTTTCAGCGCTTCCTCGACATCGGTCAGCGCCGCCGCATTGTCGCCCAGCGCGGCCTTCAATCCGGCGCGCTGCTGATAGCTGTCGGCGGTCGGGGCCCGCGCGATCGCCGCGTCATAGTCGGCGATCGCCGCCTTGTAGTCGAAGATGCCGCGGTTGAAGGCGGCGCGGTTCAGATAATTGTTCGCCTCGTCGGGATCGTCGTCGATCGCCTTCTGATAGGCGGCGAGCAGCGGGGCGAGGCGCTTTTCCTTGTGGGCGCGGGCGATTTCCTCGACGCGCGAGGGATAGCCCGCAGGGGCGCGGACGCGGAATTCGCTCTTCTTGAGCGCCGCCGCCGCGGCACGCGCGGCGGGCAGCGCGCTGGCGGGCAGTTCGACCCCCTTCGTCCACACGCTCTCGACATCCGTCAGCCGGTCACCGTCGAGTTGCGCGTCGCGTCGCAGGACGAAGCCGGCGATCTCGCGGTCCGTCCGCGCGTCGCCCTCGGTCGTGAAGGCGGCGCCCTGCGGCAGGGTCAGGCTGAAGCGATATTCCATCAGCATCGGGTTGCCGGTGGCGACCGGGATATCGCGCCAGGCGGGGCGCGACCGGTCGATGTCGACGTTGAAATCGCCGACCATCCCCTCGATCGCGAGATAGGGCCGCTCCTCGTCGCGGTTCCACCACAGATTGCCGATGCCCTTGGCGCGGATCGTGGCCAGCCCCTTGTCCTCGTCGACTTCGATCGAGCGGCTGATGATCGCGCCATTGTTGATGAAGCTGCCGAGCGCGCCCTGCGCGAAATCGCGAAGCTGGTCGGGCTTGGCCTGCGCCTTCAGCGTCACCAGCGGCGCCATCATCGCGCCGCGGACGGTGAAGCTGAGGTCGAAGAGCGGCGGAAAGGCGGTGCCCGCCGACTGGTCGTAATCGATCGCGACCGCGATCTGCGGCCGTTCGGGGCGCCGCACCGGCAGCGCGGCGATGTCGTGGCCCTCGGCGGTCAGCGGCAGGGTGAAGGCAAAGGGCGGCACGTCGGCCAAATCCTCGATATGGGTGCCCGCCGTCGTGCCGTCGAGCCAATAGTCGGTGCCGTCGATCGTCGCCTCGACGACGACATGATCGAAGGCGCCGAGCGTCGGCAGCCGATCCTGCAACAGATCGCCGAGCGCCGAACTGACCAGCGCCGGCCGCGCCGCGATGCCCAGCCGGTCGAGCATGGCGAGCAGCAGCAGCGTCTTGGCCTTGCAGTCGCCATAGCGCAGCGACCAGGTGGTTTCGGGCGCCTGCGGCACATAATTGCCGTTCTCCATCCCGCGATAGAGATAGCGGATCTCGTTCTGCACGACGCGCAGCGCGGCGTTGGCGCGCGCCTTGGGGTCGCGGGTCGCGGCGGCGATCCGGTCGACCTCGGCGGCGAGCGCGCCGCCGTCCTTGATCGTGCCGGCGGTCGCATAGAGCGGCGCGATCGTCCGCGACAGGTCGGCCCAGGAGGCGAAAGTCGAAAATTCCAGCGACGGCGGGCGGCGGAAGCGCAGCGGCGCGTCCTCGGGCGTCTCCTCCTGCTTCACCAACGGATGCGACTGGGTGAGGATGTGATAGCCGTCCTTGTCGGTCTCGACCGGCGCGATGCCTTTGCCGAACGCCTTCCATTTGACGGGCAGATCCTTCGGCCACAGCACCCGCACCGATCCCGCCGCGATCGGCGCCGGCTCGGCGGGCAGGTCGATCAGCGCCTCGCCATTGCCCTTCATCACCGCGGTGCGCTCGACGAGCGTCGTCGAGAAGCGCACCGTGTCGCCGACGCGCAGATCCTCGATCGGCGCGGTGGCGGTCAGTCGCCCGTCAATTGCGCGCTGCTCGAAATCCTTCTCGCGCTGCAGCACGTTCAGCTTCAGCCCCTGCGCCAGCAGGTCGATCGGCTTGCCGTCGCGGATGATCTGGATGCCGTGGACGATCAGGTCGTCGCGGTCGGGCTGCCATTCGAAGCTCATGTCGCTCCAGTTGCGGAGCATATCGGCCGAGCGGATGCGAAAGGCGGTGTCGGTGAAGGTCGACCTCTTGTCGCCCTCGATCAGCACCTGCCGGTCGGCGAGCAGCCAGGGCCGCGCGTCGGCTCCGTCGTCGGCCAGCGGCGCCTTGTTCACCGCCACCCACGCGGCCGGCGGCGCATAGATGGGCGCGTCGGCCGCGACCGCCGGCATCGCGAAAGCCAGCGCCGATGCGGCGAGAAAATAAGCCCCGTAACGCAAGATGTTCACTCCCCCAGTCGGGAGCGGTCTAGCCGGATATCGCGGCGGCAACAATGCGCGAAAAGACGCAATATGGTACAATGGCAAAGGGCGCCGGCTCTTTCGAACCAGACGCCCCTTGCCTCGTCGATCTCGCGCGGGTCAGGCGCTGTAATACATGTCGAATTCGACCGGGCTCGGGGTCTGTTCGAAGCGATAGACCTCGTCCCACTTGAGTTCGATATAGGCCTCGATCTGGTCCTTGCTGAACACGTCGCCCTTCAGCAGGAAGTCGTGGTCGGCCATCAGCGAGTCGAGCGCTTCGCGCAGGGACGCGCAGACGGTCGGCACTTCCTTCAGTTCCTCGGGCGGCAGATCGTAGAGATTCTTGTCCATCGCCTCGCCTGGATGGATCTTGTTCTGGATGCCGTCGAGCCCCGCCATCAGCAGCGCCGCATAGCAGAGATAGGGGTTGGCCATCGCGTCGGGGAAACGGAATTCGACGCGCTTCGCCTTGGCGCCCGCCCCATAGGGGATGCGGCAAGAGGCTGAACGGTTGCGGCTCGAATAGGCGAGCAGCACCGGCGCCTCGAAGCCCGGGACGAGGCGCTTGTAGCTGTTCGTCGTGGGGTTGGTGAAGGCGTTCAGCGCCTTGGCGTGCTTGACGACGCCGCCGATGAAATAGAGGCACATGTCCGAAAGGCCGGCATAGCCGTTGCCTGCGAAGAGCGGCTTGCCCTTTTCCCAGATCGAGATGTGGGTGTGCATGCCGCTGCCATTGTCGTCCTTGATCGGCTTGGGCATGAAGGTCGCGGTCTTGCCATAGGCGTGCGCGACCTGGTGCACGACATATTTGTATATCTGCATGCGGTCGGCGGTCTGGGTCAGCGTGCCGAAGGTCAGGCCTAGTTCGTGCTGCGCCGCGGCGACCTCGTGGTGATGCTTGTCGCAGGGCAGACCCATTTCCAGCATGGTCGAGACCATCTCGGCGCGGATGTCGACCGCGCTGTCGACCGGCGCGACGGGGAAATAGCCGCCCTTGGCGCGCGGCCGATGCGCGAGGTTGCCGCCTTCATAGGCGCGGCCGGTGTTCGTGGGCAGTTCGATGTCGTCGATCTCGAAGCCCGACTTGTTGTAGCCGGTCTCGAAACGCACGTCGTCGAACATGAAGAATTCGGCCTCGGGCCCGACATAGACGGTGTCGCCGATCCCGGTGGAGGCGACATAGGCCTCGGCGCGCTTCGCCGTGGTGCGCGGGTCGCGGGCATAGCCCTCGCCGGTCGCGGGCTCGACGATGTCGCAGAAGATGACGAGCATCGGCGTGGCCGAGAAGGGGTCGTCATAGACGGCGTCGAGGTCGGGCTTCAGGATCATGTCCGACTCGTTGATCGCCTTCCAGCCTTCGATCGACGATCCGTCGAACATCAGTCCGTCCTCCAGCGAATCCTCGTCGATCACGCCGGCGCACATGGTCAGATGCTGCCACTTGCCCTTGGGGTCGGTGAAGCGCAGGTCGACCCACTCGATGTCATTCTCCTGAATCCGCGCGATGATATCCTTGGGCTTCGTAGCCATCGTCGATACTTCCTTCTTGCGATGAAATCCCGGTGGTTCGGGGGTGGTGAACGGATTGGTTTAAAGAGCGTCTTCGTTGCGCTCGCCGGTGCGGATGCGCAGTGCGGTCTCGATGGGTATGACGAAGATCTTGCCGTCGCCGATGCGACCGGTCTGCGCGGCGGCGGCGATCGCCTCGACGACGCGCTCGGCCATATTGTCGTCGACGACGACCTCAAGCTTCACCTTGGGCAGGAAATCGACGACATATTCGGCGCCGCGATACAGCTCGGTATGCCCCTTCTGGCGCCCGAAGCCCTTGGCCTCGGTGACGGTGATGCCGCTGACCCCGACTTCGTGCAGCGCCTCCTTCACCTCGTCGAGCTTGAACGGTTTGATAATCGCCTCGATCTTCTTCACGCGTCTGATCCCCTTCGGACTGTCCGCCACGGCTCGCAGTCAAAGCCGGATCAGGCGCGCCTGGTCCGGTTCGGCCGGTCGAGTCGGTGCGGTGTCCCGCCATCTTGCACCAATCAAGAGCCGTGCCAATTGGCGAATCGCGGGCTTTCGCGGAGATCTGCGGCGGAGAAAGGCGGCATTGCCCAATGGATAGGCAGCGGCGTGATTTTACTGCCTAAAATATGAGCACGAACGATAGGGCTGCTTTAATTTTGTTTCACGCAAAGGCGCAAAGGCGCGAAGAAGGTCGCGCCTTTGCGCCTTTGCGTGAGAATTGCCAGTCCTCTCTGCAACTCCCGTCGCTCGCGGAGAGGGTCGGGATTCCGTCCTACCGCCCCACCGGCGCCGACGCTTCGGGCAGGTTCGCCTTGGTCCAGTTCGAGCGGTCGATGACATAGGCGCGGATGGCCTCGGCTTCCTCGGGGGTCAGCACGCGCGCGAAGCTGACCATGCCGCGGTCCTTGAGCGCGCCGTCCAGCACCACGCCCTTCCACGCGTCGGCGTTGGCCAGCGTGCCCGAGACACGCAGGTCGGGGGTGAAGCCGTTGCCGATCGCGCTGTCGCCATGACAGACTTGGCAATAGCGCCCGAAATGCGCCTTGCCCGATGCGATCTGTTCGGACGTGCCGAACTGCGGCGGCGGGTTCCAGGCGAGGGTGGTCGTCGCCGGCGGGGCAGGAAGCTGCACCGTGCCGCCGAGCTTGAGCACGACGAGGCGCGGCAGGTTCGGCAGCTTGCGCGTCACCCCGCCCGCGACACCCGCGACCAGTGGAAAGGCGCCGCCCTTGCCGGTCTGGAAGGCGACATATTGGACGCCGTTCACGCGGAAGGTCGACGGTGCGCTGACGATCCCCGACTGCATGTCGAGGTCGAGAAGCTGCTTGCCGGTGTCGGCGGCATAGGCCCGGAAGCGCCCGGTGCTCGTCCCCTGAAAGACGAGGTTGCCCGCGGTGGTCATCGTGCCGCCGTTCCACGCCGCGGGATAGTCGACGCCCCAGGCGACCTTGCCGGTGCGCGGGTCGAAGGCGACGAGGCGCCCGGTCGTCGCGGCGACCGCGGCGCGGAACGCCTGAACATCGTCGGGCAGCATCGTCTTGTTGAGCGAGGTGCCGACGTTGAAGCCCAGCACTTTCCGTTTGTCGAGTTCGTCCATGTCCTGCAGATAACCCTGCGGAATCTGCTGCGCGGGGATATAGACCAGCCCGGTCCTGGGATTGTAGCTCATCGGGTGCCAATTGTGCGCGCCGAGCGCGCCGGGCACGGCGATGAAGGGCTTGCCGGTCTTGTAGAAGCGCGCCTCGGGATTCTCGATCGGACGGCCGGTGGCGAGATCGTAGCCGGTCGCCCAGTTGATCCCGTCGACATAGGGCTTGGCGTCGATCAATTTGCCCGTCGCGCGGTCGATGGTGAAGAAGAAGCCGTTCTTCGGCGCATGGTACAGCACCTTGACCGGCTTGCCGCCCACCGGCTGCTCGGCGAGGATGATCGGCTGGGTCGCGGTATAGTCCCAGCTTTCGGCCGGCGTTTCCTGATAATGCCATTTATAGGTGCCGGTGTCGGCGTCGAGCGCGACGACCGAGGAGAGGAACCAGTTGTCGCCCTCGCCGTTCGAGCGCGTCCCGTGGTTCCACGGATTGCCGTTGCCGACGCCCAGGTAGATCTGGTCGAGATCCTTGTCATAGACGATCGCGTCCCACACCGTGCCGCCGCCGCCCGAGGTCTTCCATTCGCCCGTATCGGACCAGGTGGCATTGCCCTTCGACGCGAAGATGGCGTCGCTCGCGGCATTGTCGGCGCGCTTGTCGGGATTGGGGACGGTGTAGAAGCGCCAGCGCTGCTTGCCGGTGTCGGCGTCATAAGCGGTAACATAGCCGCGCACGCCGAATTCGGCGCCGCCGTTGCCGATCAGCACCATATCCTTGACGACGCGCGGGGCGCCGGTGATCGTGTAAGGCTTGCGCTTGTCGAAGGTTTGCGTCGACCAGAGCTCCTGGCCGGTCTTGCGGTCGAGCGCGATCAGCCGGCCGTCGAGCGTGCCGACAAAGACCTTGTCACCCCACACCGCGACGCCGCGGTTGACGACGTCGCAGCAGGCCGAAACCGCGCGCTCGCCGGGAACCTGCGGGTCGAAGCTCCACAGCTTCTTGCCGGTCGCGGCCTCCCAGGCGTCGACTTTCGACCAGGCGTGGCTGACGTACATGATGCCGTCGACGACGACCGGGGTTGCTTCCTGCCCCCGCGCATCGTCGAGATCGGCATACCAGGCGATGCCCAACTCCCCCACATTCCTGTCGTTGATGTCGGTAAGCGGGCTGAACCGCTGCTCGTCATAGCTGTAGCCGATACCGGCCCAGTCGTCGCCGGTGCCGCCGGTCTTGAGCAGCGTCTCGCTGGCCCTCTCAGCGTCGTCGAGCGACCCGCTGCCCGAGGCGCTGCCGTTGTTCGATGCGTTGCACGCCGCCAGCGCCAGCGCCGCGCAGCCCAGCAGCGCCGCCGAAAAGACCTTCTTCGCCATATCCCTCTCCCACGCCTATGCTTGACGTTAACGTCAAGTCTGCGCCGGAAGAGGGCGGGGTGCAAGCGGGAAAATGGGGCCGGGAGATGGGCGCTTCACTCCTCTCCCCTTGATGGGGGAGGCAGCGAGGCTTGGCGGCTTGCCGTCTAGTCGCAGCGGTGGGGGTGTGGTCTCGGCCTCACGCAAGGCCGAGACCACACCCCCATCCAACTCCGCCTAAGCCGCTGCGCGGCCAAGGCTTCGTATCCTTCCCCCATCAAGGGGTAAGGGGAGCTTACCGCCACGGCGGCGCGTTCAGGCCCTTGGGGCTCGCGGTGAAGATTTCGCAGCCGTCCTCGGTGATCCCGATGCTGTGCTCGAACTGCGCCGAGAGCGAGCGGTCGCGGGTCACCGCGGTCCAGCCGTCGGCGAGCATCTTGACCGCATATTTGCCGGTATTGATCATCGGCTCGATCGTGAAGAACATGCCGGGCTTCAGCTCGGGACCGGTGCCGGGGCGCCCGGCGTGGATGACTTCGGGCGCGTCGTGGAACATCTGCCCGACGCCATGGCCGCAGAAATCGCGCACTACCGAATAGCGATGCCGCTCGGCATGGGTCTGGATCGCGTGCGCGACGTCGCCCATCGTGTTGCCGGGCTTCGCCTGCTTGATGCCCAGCATCAGGCATTCATAGGTGATTTCGACCAGCCGCCGCGCCTTGATCGGCACGTCGCCGAGCAGATACATGCGGCTCGTGTCGCCGTGCCAGCCGTCGACCATCGGGGTGACGTCGACATTGACGATGTCGCCCTCGCGCAGCGGCTTGTCGTCGGGGATGCCGTGGCAGACGACATGGTTGATGCTGGTGCAGCAGCTATGCGTATAGCCGCGATAGCCGAGCGTCGCGGGAATGCCGCCGCCCGCCAGCGTCATCTCGCGGACCAGCGCGTCGATCTCGGCGGTGGTTACGCCGGGCTGGACGAAGGGCACCAGCGCGTCGAGGATCCCGGCCGCCAGCCGCCCCGCCTTGCGCATCCCGGCAAAGCCCGCCGCATCGTGCAGCTTGATCGTGCCGTCGCGGACGGCGGACGGCGCGCCGGCATCGGCGGCGGAGACGGAAATATAGTTGTACATGGGGGGAGATATAGGCGATGTGGCGCTGAAATGCGAGGGGTCGCCATAGCCCGGATTTCGTCATCCCGGCTTTCGCCGGGATGACGATTATCCTACGGCTGTTCTATTCCGCCGCTTTCTCGGCCTTGCCTTTTGCCTTGCCCCTGGCGCCCTTGGGCGGGGCGGGGGTGATTTCGAAGCTGAGCGGGTTGCCGACCTTGGCGTCCTCGCCCTCTTTCATCCGCACCTTGACCTCGCCGCCGTGGACGAGCTTGCCGAACAGCAGTTCCTCGGCGAGCGGCTGCTTGATCTTCTCCTGGATCAGGCGGCCCATCGGGCGCGCGCCATAGAGCTTGTCATAGCCCTTCGCCGTCAGCCACCCGCGCGCCGCCTCGTCGAGCTGGATGTGGACGTTGCGGTCGGCGAGCTGCAGTTCGAGCTCGAGGATGAACTTATCGACGACGCGCGCGACCACCTCGGGCGGCAGATAGCCGAAGGGCACGATCGCATCGAGGCGGTTGCGGAATTCGGGGGTGAAGAGGTTCTTCACCGCCTCCTCCTGCACATCCTCGCGCGTCGCCTGGCCGAAGCCGATCGATTCGCGCGCCATGTCGCTGGCGCCCGCATTGGTGGTCATGATCAGGATGACGTTGCGGAAATCGACCGTCTTGCCGTGATGGTCGGTCAGCCGACCATGATCCATGACCTGCAGCAGGATGTTGAACAGGTCGGGATGCGCCTTCTCGATCTCGTCGAGCAGCAGCACGCAATGCGGGTTCTGGTCGATCGCGTCGGTCAGCAGGCCGCCCTGGTCGTAGCCGACATAGCCCGGAGGCGCGCCGATCAGGCGGCTCACCGAATGGCGCTCCATATATTCCGACATGTCGAAGCGCTGGAGCGGGATGCCGAGTAGACTCGCGAGCTGCTTCGCCACCTCGGTCTTGCCGACGCCGGTGGGTCCCGAAAAGAGATAGTTGCCGATCGGTTTCTCGGGATCGCGCAGCCCCGCGCGCGACAGCTTGATCGCGCTCGCCAGCACCTCGATCGCGACATTCTGGCCGAACACCACGCGCTTGAGGTCGGTTTCCAGCGTTTCGAGCACCTTCTTGTCGTCGCTCGACACCGACTTGGGCGGGATGCGCGCCATCGTCGCGATCACCGCCTCGATCTCCTTGGCGGTGATCGTCTTGCGGCGCTTCGATGGCGGCACCAGCATCTGCATCGCGCCGACTTCGTCGATCACATCGATCGCCTTGTCGGGCAGCTTGCGGTCGTTGATGTAGCGCGCCGACAGGTCGACCGCCGCGTTGATCGCGTCGCTCGTATATTTAACGTTGTGATGGCTCTCGAACGCCTCGCGCAGCCCGGCGAGGATCTTCTTGGTATCCTCCAGGCTCGGCTCGATCACGTCGATCTTCTGGAACCGGCGCAGCAGCGCGCGGTCCTTTTCGAAGTGATTGCGAAACTCCTTGTAGGTCGTCGATCCGATGCAGCGGATCACCCCGCCCGACAGCGCGGGCTTAAGCAGGTTCGACGCGTCCATCGCGCCGCCGCTGGTGGCGCCCGCGCCGATCACCGTATGGATCTCGTCAATGAACAGGATCGCGTGCGGCAGGCCTTCGAGCTCGGAGACGACCTGCTTCAGCCGCTCCTCGAAATCGCCGCGATAGCGCGTGCCGGCGAGCAGCGCGCCCATGTCGAGCGAATAGATCACCGCTTCCTTCAGCACCTCGGGCACGTCGCCCTCGACGATCTTGCGTGCGAGCCCTTCGGCGATCGCGGTCTTGCCGACGCCGGGATCGCCGACATAGAGCGGGTTGTTCTTGCTGCGGCGGCACAGGATCTGGATCGTGCGGTCGACCTCGGCGCCGCGGCCGATCAGCGGGTCGACCTTGCCGCCCTTCGCCTTCTCGTTCAGGTTGACGGTGAACTGGTCGAGCGCGGTCTCCTTCTTGTTCTTGGCCTCGCCCTTGTCCTTCGCCTCTTCCTTTTCCTCGGGCTCGGCCTGCGCGGCGGGCTTGCCGCCCTTGCCAATGCCGTGGCTGAGGTAGGAGACGGCGTCGAGCCGCGTCAGGTCCTGCTGCTGCAGGAAATAGACGGCATAGGATTCGCGTTCGGAAAACAGCGCGACGAGGACGTTGGCGCCGGTCACCTCGTCCTTGCCCGACGACTGGACGTGCAGGATCGCGCGCTGGACGACGCGCTGGAAACCGCTGGTGGGACTGGGGTCGCTGTGCCCCTCGACCTTCAGGCTGTCGAGCTCGGTGTCGAGATAATGGACCACCGCCGATTGTAGGTCGTCGAGCGCGACGCCGCAGGCGCGCATCACCTCGGCGGCATGTTCGTCGTCGATCAGCGCATTGAGCAGATGTTCGAGCGTCGCATATTCATGGTGACGCTCCGACGCGGCCTTGAGCGCATTGTGCAGGGTCTTTTCGAGGCTTTCCGAAAAGGACGGCATGGTCTTTTCTCCTTGCAGGACCAGCCGGGGAGAGACCAGCCCGCAATCACAAGGTGGCGATGCCGCCGCCCCGCCGCAAGGGAAAAGCGGAGGCGTGTATGAAATTATGATGACAGGCTTGCGCTATGGTTAACGGCGCGTTGGGAATTTGGAGGCTCCATTCATCAACCGGCAAGGCTTGCCGTGATTAAGGGCCGGCGCCCCGCTCCACTCTCCCTACGTCTCACCGGAGCGGGGCAATCCCATTTTCTTCGCATCCGCATATTGCGGTCGCAGTTACCCGAAATGGCGGGTTCAGTCTGGGAGGGTGAGGCGATGGATCAACAGGAATAAGCCAAAGGCAATCCAGCAGGCGATCCACGCGAAGAGAATGAAGGGCTCACTGTCCCATTGGTAGAGTCCCCAGATAAGAACGATCGACTGGAATGTCAGAAAAAAGCTGTTCCGGCCAAGCCAGGAATCAGGTCCGCGGGAATTGGCGTTCGGCATATCCTATCCCTTGCGGAACAGCGCCTCGGCGACCGCCTTGTGGCTCGTCGCGGCGGCCTTGTGCGCCTTCACCCGCGCGATCTCGGCTTCGAGCGCCGCGATGCGGTCGTCGAGTTCGTCGACCGACAGCGGGTCGAGCGGCTCGCGGGTCAGGGCCGCGAGCACGCCGCCCTGGCGGCGGGGAAGGTCGTCATCGTCCATGGCGTGTCCTTTCTCGCTGGTCCCTGCATTTCGAAGGCGCGGACTGTTGACCCGCGCGCCCGGCCTGTCAATAAGGCGCCCCGAGTGGGATATCGTGAAAGCGGGGGATTCAGCGTGACCAGCGTGCCCGAAAGCATGACCGCCATCGCGATTCGCGAACCGGGCGGTCCCGAAATGTTGGTGCCCGAAACGCGCGCCGTGCCGCGCCCCGGCCCCGGCGAGTTGCTGATCCGCGTCGCCGCGGCGGGCGTGAACCGCCCCGACGTGCTGCAGCGCATGGGCTTCTATCCGCCGCCGCCGGGCGCGTCCGACCTGCCGGGGCTGGAGGTCGCGGGCATTGTCGTCGCGGCCGGACCGGGCGGCGATCCGGAGATGCTGGGGCAGGCGGTCTGCGCGCTCGTCGCGGGCGGCGGCTATGCCGAATATTGCGTCGCGCCGGCGGGAAGCTGCCTGCCGGTGCCGCAGGGCTTTGCGATGGCCGAGGCGGCGGCGCTGCCCGAAACCCTGTTCACCGTCTGGCACAATCTGTTCGAACGCGCCTGGGTGTGCGAGGGCGAGACGGTGCTCGTCCACGGCGGCACCAGCGGCATCGGTACCACCGCCATCGGCCTGTGCCGGATGTTCGATATCAAAATCATCGTCACCTGCGGCAGCGCGGACAAATGCGACGCGGCGCGCGCCCTCGGCGCCGACCTCGCCATCGACTATTCCAGCGAGGATTATGTCGAGGCGGTGAAGGCGTTCACCGACGGCCGGGGCGTCGACGCGGTGCTCGACATGGTCGGCGGCGACTATGTGCCGCGTAATCTCGCCGCGCTCGCCGACGACGGCCGCCACGTCAGCATCGCCTTCCAGCGCGGCGCAGAGGCGCAGGTCGACGTGTCGCAGGTGATGCGCCGCCGTCTGACCCTGACCGGCTCGACGCTCCGCGCGCGCAGTGCCGATTTCAAGGCCGCGCTCGCCGACGAGATTCACCGCACCGTCTGGCCCCGCCTGGCCGAGGGCGACTGGAAGCCGGCGATGGACCAGAACTTCCCCCTCGCCGAAGCCGCTGCCGCCCACGCACGGATGCAGGCGGGCGAACATGTCGGGAAGATCGTGCTGACGGTGGGATGATGGGGAGCGACAAGGCGCCCGGCGCGCGATTTGCATGCCAGCGCCGCGGCGCCTATCGCGTTCCGCATGATCCAGATCAGAAGCTCCCGCCCCGCCGATGGCGCGCGCGTCCTTGCCATATGGGCTGCGGCGGTCGACGCGACGCATGATTTTCTGACGCCGCAAGATCGGGCTGCGATCGGTGCGGAGGTTGCTGCCTTCCTGCCGTCGGCCCCCCTGCTTCTAGCGGTGGACGAGGATGATCGCGCGGTCGGATTCCTGCTGATGGACGGCAGCCATATGGAGGCGCTCTTTGTCGATCCCGCTTGGCGGGGCACGGGCGTTGGTCGGGCGCTGGTCGCCCATATGCTGAGATTCCATCCGATCATGACGACCGATGTGAACGAACAGAATGGTCAAGCGGTCGGTTTTTACGCGCGGCTCGGCTTCGTTTCGACGGGACGGTCGGAATATGATGGGCAGGGGCGCGCCTATCCGCTGGTTCATCTGCGATCGACGTAGAGGGCTCTGAAACCTCGTACTTGCCGACTCCGCAAAACCCGCATATAGCCGCCGCCAATGTCCGGCCGCCCCGCGAGGGGCGGCCCTTATTGTTTCCGCCTGGAGAAAAGCGTCATGGCCAATGCCAATCCGACTCCCCTGATGCCGCACGCAACCGCCGCCTGGCTCGTCGACAACACCGGCCTCACCTTCGTCCAGATCGCCGAATATTGCGGGATCCACATCCTCGAGGTGCAGGCGATCGCCGACGAGACCGCGGCGACCAAATATACCGGCCGCGACCCGGTGCGCGCGCACGAACTGTCGATGGAAGAGATCGAGAAGGGCCAGAAGGACCCCGAATACAAACTCAAGATGAGCGTGCAGGGGCAGGACACGATCCGCCGTACCCGCGGCCCGCGCTATACGCCGGTCAGCAAGCGTCAGGACAAGCCCGACGGCATCGCCTGGATTCTGAAGAACCATCCCGAGGTGTCGGACGGCGCGATCGGCAAGCTGATCGGGACGACGCGCAACACGATCAACGCGATCCGCGAACGCAGCCACTGGAACAGCGCCAACATCGTGCCCAAGGACCCGGTGACGCTCGGCCTATGCTCGCAGCGCGAGCTCGACGCGCTCGTCGCCAAGGCGGCGAAGAAGGCCGGCATCAAGGCGCCCGAGGACAGCCGCCTAGAAGGCGACCGCGAGGCGCTGCTCGAGGAACTGCGCGCCGAGCGCACCGCCGCCGCCGAAGCGCGCGCCGCCGAGGATGCCGAAGCCGGCGACGAAGCCTGACGGCGTGGCGAACGGCGAAGAGGACGATATCCCCGCGATCAGCGGTTCCCCGGACGCCTCGCTGACGCAGGACGACAGCTTCACCGCGACCAGCCACGCGGGCCTGACCTATCCGTGGGGCGAGGCCGCGCCGCAGGCGGGCGAGACGATCCGCGTCGCCGACGGGGTACGCTGGGCGCGTATCCCGATGCCGGGCTCGCTCGGCCATATCAACAGCTGGCTGCTCGATGATGCGGACGGAATTGCGGTCGTCGATACCGGCATCTGCCTGACCCTCTGCTCGGACGCGTGGAAGGCGCTCTATGCCGGCGCGCTGCGCGATGCGCGCATCACCCGCGTCATCGGCACCCACCTCCATCCCGACCATATCGGCCTCGCCGGCTGGATCGCGAAGAAGCGCGGGGTGAAGCTGTGGATGACGCGCGGCGAGATGCTGACCGCGCGCGCCATCATCGCCGACATCAGCGAAACCGTGCCCGAAGAGGCGCTGGCGCAGTCGCGCGCCGCGGGCTGGGACGCCCAGGCGATCGAGCGGCAGAAGGCGGGCGGGTGGGGCCGCTTCGGCCTGATGGTCTTCCCGCTGCCGCGATCCTATGTGCGGATCAAGGACGGCGACGTCCTCGACATGGGCGCGAACCAATGGCGCGTCGTCACCGGGTCGGGGCACAGCCCCGAACATGCGTGCCTGTGGAACGAGCGCGCGGGGGTGCTGATCTCGGGCGATCAGGTGCTGCCACGGATCAGCTCGAACGTGTCGGTCAACATCACCGAACCCGATGCCGATCCGCTGGGCGAATGGCTCGCGTCGATCGACAAGCTGCTCGGCGCGATCCCGCCCGACGTGATCGTCTGCCCCGCGCACGGCGAGCCGTTCAAGGGCCTGCACGTCCGCCTGACCGCGCTGCGCGACGAGCATCGCATGCGCCTCTACAAGCTGGCCGAGGCGATGACGGAGGCGCCGATGCGCGCGGTCGACACCTTTCCCCTGCTGTTCAACCGCCCCATCGGCGAGCATAACCATGGCCTCGCGACCGGCGAGGCGCTTGCCCACCTCAAGCGGCTGGAGATCGAGGGCCGGGTGACGAAGGAGGATCGCGACGGCGTGTGGTGGTATCACGGGGTCGCGTGACCCGCGGTGGGGCTGCAAGAGAATGAACGTCGCCCCTGCGAAAGCAGGGGCGACGGGGTTTTCGGCCGATCCCCTTCAATCGCCGCGGTGCATCACCCAGCTGAACGCCATCGCGTTGAAGATGGTATAAAGGCCATAGAGCAGAAGCCCCGTGAACCAGTTGCGCGTCGCGATCGCCATGGCCCCGACGAGCAGCAGGAACTCGAAGACATAGGTCACGTGCGGCCCGACCTTGTCGGCGAGCGGCTTCACCATCTGGCGGATCAGCGGGTCGTCGCTTTCCATGAAGGCGCGGTGCATCGCGAAATTGCCGATTCCAGCACAGAAAATGGCAAAAAGGGCGATCAGCATAGGTTTGCACATGGGGCGTTAAGGGTGGAAATGCCAGTGGCTTTGCGCCTATGAATCGGTATGGGGCGAGGCGAAGCCCCTCGATCCGATCGAAAATCCTCACCTCCTCCCCGGCGAAGGACCCGTTCGATGATGAAATTTGCGCGCTTGTCGGCTCTCACGATCCTGATCGCTTCGGGCGCCTCGCCCCTATGCGCCCAGGTGTCCGGCCCCACGGTGTCGCCGCTGCTCATTCCGGCCGGACTGCCGGCCCTGGTTCCCGACATCATGCCCAAGCCGCTGCCCAATCCGGTGCGCGCGATGATCGAGGCCGCGCTCGAAGGCGGCAAGAAGAGCGAGGTGGAGACGGTGGTATCGCTCGCCAAGGCGACCAATCCGCGCTCGATCGGGGACATCGACGCGATCCTCGCGGCCTATGAGGCGAAGCGTAGCGGCGGCTTGCAGGCCGACCCAGACCCGGTGCGCGAGATGCTGGCCGCGGCCATGGCGAGCAAGAAGGACGGCGATGTCGAGGCGGTCGGCAAGCTCGCGAAGGAAACCAGTCCCGAACAGGTGGCCGAGATCGACGCGCTGCTGGCCGACTATCGCGCGCGGCGCGCGGCGGAGAAGAAGGCGGCGGCCGATGCGGCGCGCGCCAGGCTCGCGGCGGCGAAATTCTGGGAAAATTGGAAGGGCGAGGGCCAGATCGGCGCATCGCAGAGCAGCGGCAACACCGATTCGGTCGGCCTCAGCCTCGGGATCGCGCTCAATCGCAGGGGAATCGACTGGAATCACCGGATACTGGCGCAGGCCGATTATCAGCGCACCAACGGCGCGACGACGGTCGAGAAGTTCATCGCCGAATATGAACCGCAGGCGCGGCTCGGCAACCGTGCCTTCGCCTTCGGCCTCGGGCGCTGGGAACGCGACCGGATGCAGGGCTTCGACGTGCGCTGGAGCGCGTCGGGCGGGCTCGGCTACAAGGTGGTCGACAACAAGGCGATGACGCTGAACCTCAAGGCGGGGCCGGCGTGGCGCCACACCAATTTCGTCTATCAGCCCGACGACGACGAACTGACGGGGCTCGCCGGGCTCGATTTCGGCTGGCAATTGTCGCCGGCGATCAAGCTGACCCAGACCGCCTCGACGATCATCGGCGAAACGACGACCTCGACGAGCTCGCTCACCGCGCTCAATGCCAAGCTCTCGGGCGCGCTGTCGGCGCGGATCGCCTATTCGGCGGCGCTCGACACAAACCCGCCGGCGGGGGTCGAACGGCTCGACACGATGACGCGCTTCACGCTGGTCTATGGGTTCTGAAGCCTGATCGACGGTCTTTGAACGTCATTCCGGCGAAAGCCGGAATCTCGCCGCTTCGGATGTTTCCGGCCGCGAGGGCGAGACCCCGGCTTTCGCCGGGGTGACTGAGAAGGAAAAGTCAGCCCTCTTCCCTGAAGGCGACGAAGTAGACGGTCCAATCGATGTGACACTGATGCTCTCCAAATCAAATGAGAGCATGCTAGTCACTGGATGAACCGTCGCTACCAACGATCGGAAAGTCGCACGGCGATTTCTCCGATTCTCAAACCCCCTCCAGCAGCCCTTCGTCCCGGATCCGCTTCTGCCAGACAAGCGGTGCGTTGACGTGGACGTTCTGGCCCTCGCTGTCGACCGCGACGGTGACGGGGAAGTCCTTCACCTCGAACTCGTAGATCGCCTCCATGCCGAGGTCGGCGAAGCCGACGACCTTGCTGCCCTTGATCGCGCGCGCGACCAGATAGGCGGCGCCGCCGACCGCCATCAGATAGGCGCTCTTGTGCTTCGCGATCGCCTGCGTCGCGGCGGGGCCACGCTCGGCCTTGCCGACGCAGGCGAGCAGGCCCTGCTCGAGCATCATGTCCATGAACTTGTCCATGCGCGTCGCCGTGGTCGGGCCCGCGGGGCCGACGATCTCCTCGCCGACCGGGTCGACCGGGCCGACATAATAGATGACGCGGCCCTTGAATTCGACGGGCAGTTCCTCGCCCTTGGCGAGCATGTCGGCGATGCGCTTGTGCGCGGCGTCGCGGCCGGTGAGCATCTTGCCACTGAGGAGGATGCGGTCGCCCTGCTTCCAGCTTGCAACGACCTCGGGCGTCAGATTGTCGAGATCGACGCGGATCGCCGCCTTGTCGGGCGCCCAGTCGATCTGCGGATAGTCGGCGAGCACCGGCGGCTCGAGGAAGGCCGGGCCGCTGCCGTCGAGCGTGACGTGGGCGTGACGCGTCGCGGCGCAATTGGGGATCATCGCGACGGGCTTCGACGCGGCGTGGGTCGGCCAGTCCCTGATCTTGATGTCGAGCACGGTCGACAGGCCGCCCAATCCCTGCGCCCCGATGCCGAGCGCGTTGACTTTCTCATAGAGCTCGATGCGCAGTTCCTCGATCGGCGATGCCGGCCCGCGGGCGAGCAGTTCGGTCATGTCGATCGGGTCCATCAGCGACTGTTTGGCGAGCAGCATCGCCTTTTCGGCGGTGCCGCCGATGCCGATGCCCAGCATCCCCGGCGGGCACCAGCCGGCGCCCATCTGCGGCACCATGTCGAGCACCCAGTCGACGATCGAATCGCTGGGGTTCAGCATCTTGAACTTCGACTTGTTCTCGCTGCCGCCTCCCTTTGCGGCGACGTCGATGTGGACCTTGTCGCCCGGCACCATCTCGACGTTCAGCACCGACGGCGTGTTATCCCTGGTGTTGACGCGGCTGAACGCGGGATCGGCGAGGATCGAGGCGCGCAGCTTGTTGTCGGGATGGAGATAGGCGCGGCGCACTCCTTCGTCGACGACCTGCTGAAGACTGCGCGCCGAATCGAGGCGGCAATCCATGCCCCATTTGATGAAGACGGTGACGATGCCGGTATCCTGGCAGATCGGCCGATGCCCCTCGGCGCACATCCGGCTGTTTGAAAGAATCTGCGCCATCGCGTCCTTCGCGGCAGGCGACACCTCGCGCTGATAGGCCGCGCCGAGCGCGCGGATATAGTCCATCGGGTGGAAATAGCTGATATACTGGAGCGCGTCGGCGATCGTCTCGATCAGATCGTCCTCGCGGATGATGACGGTGTTCATGGCAGTCCCCGTGGTTCGGATTCGCCGGTCTCCCTAGACCGCGGATTCCGGGACGGGAAGGGGTTAGCGCTTGCGCCCGAAGCTACGGCGAGCCGATGCCGCGTCGGGCGCCCTCGTCCGGCGGCGCGGAACGGGCGCCTCGAAATCGACCAGCGGGCGCTTGCGGATCAGCGCCCGCCAGCTGCCGATCGCGGCGAGGAGCAGTAGTCCGATCCATCCGGCGCCGATCGCCGCCCCCAGCGTCCAGCCGAAAGCGGGCGGGGCGGCGAGCGCCATCGCGACCGCGATCACCGGCGCCATCACCAGCGCGGCGGGAAGCTGCCAGCGGCGGCCGAACTGCATCATGCCATGGCCGACAGCAAGATTGGCGAGCGCGAGCAGGATGAATTTCGCCGCGACGGGCCCCGGCAGGCTCGCCATCGCCGGCGAATAGTCGCCGAGCGTGAAGGCGGCCTGGATGTCGAAGAGCAGCGCATTTTCCCAAGCGTCGCACAGCGCCGCGGCGACCGGCAGCGCGGCCGCGGCGAACAGGACGCGCGATCGCAGCTCGCGCCACAGCGCGAACAGGCCGCAGCCGACGAAACCGGCGTAGAAGAGCATGAAGAGATAATCACCCTCGTTCCCCGCGCGCATCGCGGCGAGGCGTGAGACCTGCAGGGGGTCGCTTTCGGGGCCGAAGATCGCGAGCAGATCCGCCTGCCCGCGTGCGAATTCGAAGGCGATCACCGGTGTGCCATAGCCGTCGGCAAATCCCGCGCCGCTCGTCGGGAAGATAGCGGCGAGCCTGGCGCCGAAGATCAATGTCGCGATCCCGAAGGCGAGGGCGCCGTACCAGGCGCGCGTCGGCGCGGCGGGGCGCCGGCGCTGGGCGTCGAACCAGTGCTGTAGCCGCGATCCCCCTGACGCGGCGTTCGTCATGCGCCTACTGGCATTCGGGGCATTTGCCGCGCACCTCGATCACCGGGCGCTCGGCAGCGAAGCCGGCCGCCTCGGCGGCGGCGCGCACGCCGTCCGACAACAGGTCGTTGTCGACATGGACCGCGTTGCCGCAACTGTCGCAGATCAGGAAGATGCAGTCGTGGAGGCAGCCCGGATGGCTGTTCGCGACGAAGGCGTTGGCGCTTTCGACGCGGCGGACCAGATTGTTGGCGACGAACAGGTCGAGGATCCGGTAGACGCTGTTCGGCGCGACGCGCTTGCCGCGCTTCTGCGACACGATGTCGGCGATTTCGTAAGCGCTCGCCGGCTTGCCGATCTCCGCGACAGCATCGAAAATCTGGGCGCGCATGTCGGTCCAGGCCTCGCCGGCCTGTTCGAGGGCGCCCTGCGCCGCCCGCGCGAGCGAGGCGCCGCTCGCCTCGATATGCTTGTGCTCATGCTTGCCCATAGCTGTTCCTCAGCGCGCGGCGCCATCGGCCTCGCGCACCGGCAATGTAGGGATTCAGACGGCCGCCCGCAAGCTGCGGACACTGCGTATCAGTGCGCGGCGCGGCGGTTGAGGTCGTGGCCGAGCGCGACGATCGCGACGCCGATCATCGTCGCGAGGATCTCGCTGCCGTCGTGCGGACGCGACAGCGCCCCCGCCATCATGCCGAGCCCGAAGCTGCCGACCGCGAAGGGCATCATATAACCGTGGCTGAGCACGCCCGCGACGAGCGTCACCAGCGCGAAACCGATCGCGACGACCAGGCCGATCTCGTGGAACAGGTGGTTTTCCAGCACCCCGCTGACCGAGGCGATCGATGCGAAGAAGATGGTGCTCGCCAGGCAGTGGACGAGGCACAGGCCCGAAAGTCCCATCGCGAGCTGGTCGCCCGAAAGCGCGGTCAGCGGCCGCGACCCGCGCGCAGCCCGAAGCACCGCGCCGAGGCGCGTCGGGACAGGGGCGGGGCTGGCGACGTCGGTCACCCGATTCTCCGTTGGTCCGATGGGCGATAGGGATATGGCATAACATGACGAAGGTTACAACATAACATTACAGGAAATTATCGGACCAAGAGCCGTCGAATCCCGGTCGTTCCGCTTGCTTCTTCCTCACGCCTTCGCGGAAAGGACGAAAGGGACGGAATGGTTGGAATTTGACAGGGTCCGGGCGACCGGGGCGACCGGGGTGAGCGCGGCCCGCCCGTCACCCCACCGCTTCGGCGCGCAGCGCCTTGCGGTCGAGCTTGCCGATCATCGTTTTGGGCAGCTCGGCGCGCACCTCGACCGCGCTCACCCGCTCATGCTTGCCGAGCTGCGGGTTGAGCCAGGCGGCGAGCGCCTCGCCCGACACCTCATAGCCGTCCTCCAGCGTGACGAACGCCTTCGGGCTCTCGCCGCGATAGGCATCGGGAACGCCGAGCACGATCGCTTCCTTGATCGCGGGATGCTGGTGCAGATGCGCCTCTATCACGCTGGGATAGACCTTGAAGCCGCCGACCGCGATCATGTCCTTCAGCCGGTCGACGATGCGGATATAGCCGTCGGCGTCGATCGTCGCGACGTCGCCGGTGCGCAGCCAGCCGTCGGCGGTGAAGCTGTCGCTATCCGCTTCCGGCCGGTTCCAATAGCCTTGCATGATCTGCGGCCCCTTGACCGCGAGTTCGCCCGGCTCGCCGGCGGGCGCGTCCTTTGCCGGATCTTCCTTGTCGAGCAGGCGGATATGGGTCGCGGGGATCGGCTGGCCGATTGTCCCCGCCTTGACCGGTCCGTCATAGGGATTGGTCGCGACGACGCCCGAGCTTTCGGTCAGGCCATAGCCCTCGACCAGCGAGGCGCCGGTTGCGGCGATGAATTTCTCGCGCAGCTCGGCAGGCATCGGCGCGCCGCCCGAGATGCAGACGCGCAGACTGGAAAAGTCGGTCTTCGCGAGGTCGGGATGGTCGAGCAGCGCCTGATACATGGTCGGCACGCCGGGCAGCGCGGTCGCCTTCGTCCGGGTGATCGCATCGAGCGCCTGCTTGGCATCGAAGCGCGGCAGCATCGCGATCATCCCGCCGTTGAGGACGGTGCGGTTGAGGACGCAGGTGTTGGCGAAGACGTGGAAGAAGGGCAGCACGCCCAGGATGCGGTCGTCGGCGTCATGATCGGGGTCGATGACGTTCACCTGCCGCGCGTTGGCGGTCAGATTCTGGTGGCTGAGCTTCGCGCCCTTGGGGGTGCCGGTGGTGCCGCCGGTATATTGGATCAGCGCGATATCCTGTTTCGCGTCGATCGCGACCGGATCGGGCCGGCCGTCATTGTCAGTGAGCGCGGAGAAGCGGATGACGCGCGGGTCGTCGGGCAGCGCCGCGACCTCGCGCCGCTTGAACAGGCGGTAGAGCACCGACTTGGCGGCGGGAAGCCCGCCCGCGACCGACCCGACGACGAGCTGCTTGAGGCTCGACCCGTCGAGCACCGCAAGCGCGGTCGGCAGCAGCGCCGCGGCGCTGATCGTGAAGAGCAGGTCGGTTCCCGAATCCTCGACCTGCGCCTCCAGCTCGGCGATGGTATAGAGCGGCGAGAAATTGACCACCGTCGCCCCCGCGGCGAGCGCGCCATAATAGGCGGCAACATAATGCGGGACGTTGGGCAGGAACAGGCCGACGCGGCTTCCCTTGCCGATACCGCGCTGCTGCAGTCCGCGCGCGACGCGCGCCACGCCGTCAGCGACCTCGCGATAGCTGAAATGCCGCCCCATGAAATCGAGCATCGGCGCATCCCCCTTTCGCGCGACGCTCGCCGCCAGCATGTCGGGAAGCGAAAGCGGCGGAAAGTCCTGGTCCCAAGGCGTCGGGTGGCGGTAATCGGTCGACCAGGAAAAGGGGCTGTTCATCGGTGCGGACGGGTCCTTTGCGGGCAGAATGCTTTTTTACACTATGGTAAGTAAGCCGATATCGCAATCGGTGCCGGTTGCCGAGCCCCCACGGCAAGGCTAGGGCGGCGGGGCAGGACATGAACAGCGCCATCCCCATCCCGGAGCCAGACAGCCCGCCCTTCGTCCTGCTCGATGATGCGCGCGCGGAGGGGGCGGTGCCGGCGCGGCTGTTCCGCGATCCGGTCGAGATGCTGACCGCCGCCAGCGCGCGCGAGGTGCCGGCGCTGCTCGACGCGCTTGAGGCGGCGCAGGCGCGGGGCCTCTTCGCCGCGGGCTATCTCGCCTATGAGGCCGGCATGGGGCTGACCCCCGCGTGGCGCGGTGCGGTCGAGGCGGAAGGCAACACAGCGCCGCTCGGCTGGTTCAGCCTGTTCGAGCGGGTGGAGCGGATCGACGCCGACGCGGTGCCCGCCCTGCTGCCCGACCCCGCGGGCGCGTGGATCGGTCCGCCCGCGCCGCGGCTTGCGCGTGCCGACTATCTGGCGGCGTGCGCGGCGGTGCTGGCCTATATCCGCGCCGGCGACATCTATCAGGCGAACCTGACCTTTCGCGCCGACGTGCCGGTGCTCGGCGATCCGCTCGCGGCTTATGCGCGGCTGCGGCGCACGGCGCGCGCGGGCTATGGCGGCTTCCTGTGGACCGGGCGGCAGGCGATCGCCTCGCTGTCGCCCGAACTGTTCTTCGCGCTGCGCGGCGGGCAGGTGGTGGCGCGCCCGATGAAGGGCACCGCGGCGCGCCTTCGCGATGCCGGGGCCGATGCCGCGGCGGCGCGCGAACTGGCGACCGATCCCAAACAGCGCGCCGAGAATCTGATGATCGTCGACCTGATCCGCAATGACCTGTCGCGCGTCGCGGCGCCGGGGTCGGTCGTGGTGCCCGAGCTGTTCCGGGTCGAAAGCTTTCCGACCATCCACCAGCTCGTCTCTGACGTCATCGCGCGACTGCCCGAAGGACGCGGCGCGGTCGACGTGCTGCGCGCCGCCTTTCCCTGCGGGTCGATCACCGGCGCGCCCAAGGTGCGCGCGATGGAGATCATCGCCGAGCTGGAGGCGGAGCCGCGCGGGCTCTATACCGGGTCGATCGGCTTCATCGAGCCGGGCGGCGACGCGGCGTTCAACGTCGCGATCCGCACCCTCGTCTTTCCGCACAATGCGTTGCAGGACAGGGACTTGCAGGATAGGCCCGCTTGCGCCACGCTGGGGCTCGGTTCCGGGATCGTCGCCGACAGCCATCCGGCCGAGGAATGGCGCGAATGTCTGGCCAAGGGGGAATTTGTGGGCGCAGCGGGGGAAAGCTTCGACCTCATCGAAACAATGCCCTTCGATCCGGTCGAGGGCGTCCAGCGCCTCGAGGGGCATCTCGCGCGGATGAAGGCGAGCGCCGAGGCGCTCGGCTTCGCCTTCGACCGGCACGGCGCGCGCAACAGTCTCCAGTCGGCGACCTTTCGCCTGCGCCACGCGGCGCGGGTGCGGATGCGGCTCGCGCGGTCGGGGGCGCTGGCGATCGAGGTGTCGCCGCTGCCGCGCCTCACCGAACTGCCCGTTCCGGTCGCCGTGCGCCCGGCACCGCTCGCCGCCGGCGATTTCCGCCTCGTCCACAAGACCAGCCTGCGCGCGCCCTATGACGCAGCGCGCGGCGAAAGCGGCGCTGCCGAAGTCGTGTTCGTCGACGAGCCCGGCTTCGTCACCGAAGGGAGCTGGAGCACCGTCTTCGTCGAGCGCGACGGCGTGCTGCTGACCCCGCCGCTGTCGCTCGGCCTGCTTCCCGGCGTGCTGCGCGCCGAGCTGATCGACCGGGGCCGCGCGGTCGAATCGCACCTGCGTGTCACCGATCTGGCAGACGGCTTCTTCATCGGTAATTCGCTGCGCGGCCTGGTGCCCGCGCGGCTCGCGGATGCGCTCGCGGACCAGGGCGCGACGCCGAAAGGCTGAACTCGGCCGTGCATAGCTAATTTATCCGCCGCGCGCCTTGCGAACGGCGCGCGGACGCGATAGGCGCGGCCCGCGCAATTTCCTGTCCATCCGCAGCCCCGGAAAGCCTCTTCCATGTCGCTGAAGCCGCATCTCTCCGCCGCCCTCAACCGCATCCAGCCGTCGGCGACGCTCGCGATGACCGCGCGCGTCACGGCGCTGAAGGCCGAAGGCGTCGACGTCATCGGCCTCAGCGCGGGCGAACCCGATTTCGACACCCCCGATTTCGTCAAGGAAGCGGCGATCGAGGCGATCCGCGCCGGCCAGACCAAATATACACTGGTCGACGGCACCATCGCCCTCAAGGAAGCGATCCGCGGCAAGTTCCGCCGCGACAACGGCCTCGACTACGGGCTCGACCAGATCAGCGTCAACGTCGGCGGCAAGCACACCCTGTTCAACGCGCTCGTCGCGACGGTCGACGCGGGCGACGAGGTGATCATCCCCGCGCCCTATTGGGTCAGCTACCCCGACATCGTCGCCTTCGCGGGCGGCACGCCGGTGATCGTCGAGGCGTCGGCGGCGCAGAACTACAAGATCACGCCGACGCAGCTCGACCGGGCGATCACGAAGAAGACGCGCTGGGTGCTGTTCAATTCACCGTCGAACCCGTCGGGCGCCGCCTATTCGCCCGAGGAACTCGACGCGCTGGGCGAGGTGATCCGCCGCCACCCGCACGTCATGGTGATGACCGACGACATGTACGAGCATGTCTGGTACGCCGATTTCGCCTTCTCGACGCTGGCGCAGCGCTGCCCCGACCTCGTCGACCGCATCCTGACCGTGAACGGCTGTTCCAAGGCCTATGCGATGACCGGCTGGCGCATCGGCTATGCCGGCGGCCCGGCGTGGATCATCAAGGCGATGGGCAAGCTTCAGTCGCAGTCGACGTCGAACCCCTGCTCGGTCGCCCAGGCCGCCGCCGTCGCGGCGCTGGGCGGGCCGCAGCAGTTCCTGGAGGAGCGCAACGCGGCCTTCCGCAAGCGCCGCGACATGGTCGTCGCGATGCTCAACGACGCACCCGGCCTGTCGTGCCCCGTCCCCGACGGCGCCTTCTATGTCTATCCCGACGCGAGCGGGTGCATCGGCAAGAAGACGCCCTCGGGCCATATCATCGAGAATGACGGGATGCTGATCGACTATTTCCTCGACGCGGCGCGCGTCGCGGCGGTCCACGGCGGAGCGTTCGGCCTGTCGCCCGCCTTCCGCGTTTCCTATGCGACGTCGGAAGCAGTGCTCAAGGACGCGTGCGTACGCATCCAGCAGGCGTGCGCCGCGCTGGTCTGAGCATATTCAGCCCCTCCTCTTCAGAGGAGGGGTCGAGGGTGGTGACGCGCGACAGCGCGCAGGAAGGCAAATATCACCCGTTGCGGCTAGGCCGACTTCGCCGAATCAAGTCTCGCTGCCCTCTTCTGAAGAGAAGGGTCCCGGATTACCTGAACCTCGGTTCACAGCGCGGTTCACCGGATGGTAAGCTCTGCGGGTGCAAGGGTGAGCGCGGTCACTGCGCGATGGTCCGGGGGGCGCCATGGCGACGGCACGACGGAATGACATAGAGAAAAAGAGAAAGAGGCTCCCATGCTCGCCATGCTCCGCTCCGACTGGCTTTATTCGATGCTCGCCGGCTTTGCGATCGGCACGCTGATCGTCGTCCTGGGCGCGCCGGCGGTGCCGCCGCTGCCGTGACGCTGCGGCGCCCGCTGGCCGCGGCGTTCGCGGCCGCGCTGCTGGCGCAATGCGCGCCGGTCCAGGCCGAGAGCGTCGTCAAGCTGCCCGCCGCCGCCGTCGATCCCGCGGTCGGGGCGAGCCGCGCCACCGCGATCCTCGCCGGCGGCTGCTTCTGGGGCGTCGAGGGCGTCTTTTCCCACGTCAAGGGCGTGATCGCGGTCGAGGCCGGCTATCATGGTGGCAGCAAGGCGACCGCGCGCTACGACAAGACGGGCAGCGGCACCACCGGCCACGCCGAATCGGTGCGCATCACCTATGACCCGCGCGTCGTCAGCTATGGCACCTTGCTGCGCATCCTCTTTTCGGTCGTCGCCGATCCGACGCTGAAGAACCGGCAGGGCCCCGACATCGGGTCGCAATATCGCGCCGCGATCGTCCCGCTCGACGCGGCGCAGCGCCGCGTCGCGACCGCCTATCTCGCCCAGATCGGCAACGGGCGTTATTTCGCAAAGCCGATCGCCGCGAGGGTCGAACCCTACAAGGTCTTTTATCGCGCCGAGGCCTATCATCAGGATTTCATGCGGCGGCATCCGGCGAACGCCTATATCGTCCGCTGGGACGCGCCGAAGCTGGCGGCGCTGCGAAAGCTGTTTCCGAAGCAGGTCCGCGCCGAGCCGGCCCCTTGATGTGGCGGAGGTTCCGCTGCTTGTCGTGCGGGAAGAATCGTTCGTCGCAAATCGCTGGTCCGCCTGCGGGCGCTGCGGGACGACGGGGCTCGGGCGGTAGGACCGGAGAGAGTGCGGGTCGCAGTGTCGGGGTTCGAATGAGAATAAGGATGACGGGCAGGCGTCTGCTCGCGGTGGCGATGAGCGCGGCCGTTCTGACAGGATGCGTCGGCAGCGCGATGATCCCGACGCCGCAGGATCGCGGCCCGGTGCGCGGGCCGAGCGGATCGGTGACGGTGCCGATCGGCGAACCGGTGCCTGCGGTGCAACCGGCGCCTCCGCCGCCCGGCGTGATCGACCCCGGCTTCCGCCGCCCGCCCGCCGGGCTCGAGGCGCGGATCGCGCAGCTCTGGCGCAGCTTCCCCGGCAAGACCGGCATCGCGGTGCGCCGCATCGACGGCGAATGGGAATTGTCGCAGCGCGGCGAGGATCTGTTCCCGCAGCAGAGCGTGTCGAAGCTGTGGGTGGCGCTGACCGTGCTCGACGCGATCGACCGCGGCGAACTGTCGTTCGATCGGAAGGTGCGGATCGGCCCCGAGAATCTGACCCTGTTCCACCAGCCGCTCGCGGCGCGCGTGCGCTCCGAAGGGTCGGTGACGATGACCGTCCGCGACCTGATCGAAACCGCGATCACCCACAGCGACAACACCGCGAACGACAGCCTGCTGCGCACCGTCGGCGGGCCGGAGGCGGTGCGCGGCTTCATCGCGAAGCACGACCTCGGCAAGATCCGCTTCGGCCCCGGCGAGCGGCTGTTGCAGAGCGGCACCGCGGGGCTCAAGTGGCAGCAGGCCTATTCGGTCGGCACGGCGTTCCAGGTCGCGCGCGCCAGGCTGCCCGACGCGACGCGCAAGGCGGCGATGGACGCCTATCTGGCCGATCCGCCCGATGGTGCGAGCCCGGCGGCGATCGGCCGCGCACTGACCCGCCTCGCCCGCGGACAGCTTTTGTCGGCCGACTCGACCCGATATATCCTCGACGTGATGAGCCGCACGCACAGCGGGCCCAGGCGGCTCAAGGCCGGCCTGCCCGCAGGCTGGACATTCCTGCACAAGACCGGCACCGGACAGGATTACAGGGGTATGACCGCCGGCTACAACGACATCGGCATCGCGACCGCGCCCGACGGCACGCGCTATGCGATCGTCGTGATGCTGGGGACCACGACCTCGCCGATCCCGCAGCGCATGGCATTGATGCAGGCGGTGTCGGGCGCTGTGGCCGAATTCCATGGCCGCTGAGGCGCGCCCGGTGCGGCGCTGGCTCCCGCTGACGCTGCTGGCGCTCGCGCTCGCCGGCTGCGCGACGCCTGAGACGCGGCTGCGCACCGGGCTCGCCAATGCCGGGCTGTCGAATGCGATGGCGACCTGCATGGCGGACCGCATGGTCGACCGGCTGTCGCTGGTGCAACTACGGCGCCTTTCCTCGCTCGAAAGCCTGAGGGGCCGGCGGGTCGCGGACCTGACGCCCGACCAGTTCCTGCACAAGGTGCGCGCGCTGGGCGATCCGGAGATATTGGGGGTCACGACGAGTTCGGCCGCGGTCTGCGCGCTGCGCTGAGCCGAAGTTTTTCTATGCCCGATCCATGCGAATCCCCGCGTATCCGGGGGTGGCAATCCGCGCGCCTTTGTGCTTAGGCGGCGCCGCATATCTCCCGTTTCCAGAGTCGAAAGGCCCGGCAGAGCTCATGAACATCCACGAATATCAGGCGAAAGAACTGCTCGCGAAATTTGGCGTCGCGGTGCCGGCGGGCATCCCGGCGATGAGCGTCGAAGAGGCCGTCGCGGCCGCGAAGCAGCTCCCCGGGCCGCTCTATGTCGTCAAGGCGCAGATCCACGCGGGCGGGCGCGGCAAGGGCAAGTTCAAGGAACTCGGCCCCGACGCCAAGGGCGGCGTCCGTCTCGCCAGGACGATCGAGGAGGTCGAGGCGCATGCGAGGGAGATGCTCGGCAATACATTGGTGACCGTCCAGACCGGCGAGGCCGGCAAGCAGGTCAACCGCCTCTACATCACCGACGGCGTCGACATCGGCAAGGAATTCTACCTCGCGCTGCTCGTCGACCGCGCCACCAGCCGCGTCGCGGTCGTCGCCTCGACCGAGGGCGGCATGGACATCGAAACCGTCGCGCACGACACGCCGGAAAAGATCCACACCATCACCATCGACCCGGCGACCGGCCTCCAGCCGCACCACGGCCGTTCGGTCGCCAAGGCGCTTGATCTTTCCGGCGACCTCGCCAAGCAGGCGGCGAAGATCCTCGAAGGACTCTACAAGACCTTCCTCGCCACCGACGCCTCGCAGATCGAGATCAACCCGCTCGCCATTTGCCCGACCGCCGAGGGCGACAGGCTCTATGTCCTCGACGCCAAGGTCGGCTTCGATTCGAACGCGATGTTCCGCCACAAGGATCTCGCCGAACTGCGCGACCTGACCGAGGAGGACCCGGCCGAGGTCGAGGCGAGCGAATATGACCTCGCCTACATCAAGCTCGACGGCAATATCGGCTGCATGGTCAACGGCGCCGGCCTCGCGATGGCGACGATGGACATCATCAAGCTGAACGGCGCCTTCCCGGCCAACTTCCTCGACGTCGGCGGCGGCGCCAGCAAGGAAAAGGTCACCGCGGCGTTCAAGATCATCCTGAAGGACCCGGCGGTGCAGGGCATCCTCGTCAACATCTTCGGCGGCATCATGAAGTGCGACATCATCGCAGAAGGCATCGTCGCCGCGGCGAAGGAAGTGAATCTCTCGGTCCCGCTCGTCGTCCGTCTGGAGGGCACGAACGTCCAGCAGGGCAAGGACATTCTCGCCAATTCGGGCCTGCCGATCGTGCCGGCGAACGACCTGGGCGACGCGGCGAAAAAGATCGTCGCCGAGGTCGCCAGGGCGGCGTGACGATTGCCCCTCTCCCCTTCAGGGGAGAGGATATGGAGGCTTGGCGGCTTGCCGCCTAGCCGGAGTTGGAGAGGGGGGTTGTCCTGCCTTCCCCTTTCCAGGCTTCGCTAGCTCCTTCGGAGCAAGCTACGCTACCCTCTCCCCTGAAGGGGAAAGGAGCGGGACTGCAAGGTTGACGTTTACGTAAACGCCAATTATGGCGCAGTGCACAATTTATGAGAGGAGCTTTGAGCCTATGAAAATCCTCGTCCCCGTCAAGCGGGTGCTCGATTACAACGTCAAGCCGCGGGTCAAGGCCGACGGCACGGGCGTCGATCTCGCCAACGTCAAGATGTCGATGAACCCGTTCGACGAGATCGCGGTCGAAGAGGCGATCCGTCTCAAGGAAAAGGGTGTCGCGACCGAGATCGTCGCGATCAGCGTCGGCCCGGCGAAAGCGCAGGAAACGCTGCGCACCGCGCTGGCGATGGGCGCCGACCGCGCGATCCTGGTCCAGACCGACGATGCCGTCGAGCCGCTCGGCGTCGCAAAGATCCTGAAGGCCATCGCCGACGCCGAACAGCCGGGCCTGGTGATCCTCGGCAAGCAGGCGATCGACGACGACAACAACCAGACCGGCCAGATGCTCGCCGCGCTCACCGGCTGGGCACAGGGCACCTTCGCCAGCGCGGTGAACGTCGAGGGCGATCATGTCAGCGTGACGCGCGAAGTCGACGGCGGCCTCGAGACGGTGAAGCTCAAGCTCCCCGCGATCGTCACCACCGACCTGCGCCTCAACGAGCCGCGCTATGCCTCGCTGCCGAACATCATGAAGGCGAAGTCGAAGCCGCTCGATACCAAGGCGCCTGCCGACTATGGCGTCGACATCGCCCCGCGCGTCAAGGTGCTCAAGGTCAGCGAGCCGCCGGTCCGCCAGGCCGGCATCAAGGTCGCCGACGTCGACGAGCTCGTCGCCAAGCTGAAGGCCATGGGCGTTCATAGCTGAGCCCGCACGGAATAGAGGGATACAGGATCATGAAAACGCTTGTTTGGGTCGAACATGACGGTTCGTCGGTCAAGGATGCCACGCTCGCCGCGGTGACCGCGGCCTCGAAGCTCGGCGAAGTCCACCTCCTCGTCGCTGGCGAGGGCGTCGACGGCGTCGCCAAGGCCGCGTCGGAGATCGCCGGCGTCGGCAAGGTGCATGTCGCCGACAACGCCGCCTTCGCGCATAATCTGCCCGAGAATATCGCGCCGCTGGTCGCCGAACTGATGGGATCGCACGACGCCTTCGTCGCGCCCGCCACCACGACCGGTAAGAATATCGCGCCGCGCGTCGCCGCCTTGCTCGACGTGATGCAGATTTCGGACATATTGTCGGTCGAGGGCGACAAGAGCTTCACCCGCCCGATCTACGCCGGCAACGCGATCGCGACCGTCGAGAGCGGAGATGCGAAGCTCGTGCTCACCGTCCGCGGCACCGCCTTCGAAAAGGCCGCCGCGACCGGCGGATCGGGGACCGTCGAGGCGGTCTCGGCAGGCAGCGATGCCGGCATCTCGAGCTTCGTCGGCGCCGAGATCGCCAAGTCGGAACGCCCCGAACTGACCTCGGCCAAGATCATCGTCTCGGGCGGCCGCGCGCTGGGCTCGAGCGAGAAATATCAGGAGGTCATCGTCCCGCTCGCCGACAAGCTCGGCGCCGCGCTCGGCGCGAGCCGAGCCGCGGTCGACGCAGGCTATGTCCCCAACGACTATCAGGTCGGCCAGACCGGCAAGATCGTCGCGCCGGAGGTCTATTTCGCGATCGGCATCTCGGGTGCGATCCAGCATCTCGCCGGCATGAAGGATTCGAAGACCATCGTCGCGATCAACAAGGACGAGGACGCCCCGATCTTCCAGGTCGCCGACCTCGGCCTCGTCGCCGATCTCTTCAACGCCGTGCCCGAGCTGACCGGCAAGATCTGATCGGCTGTCCTGGACATCGGCGATGACGAAGCGGTCGCGGGCCCTGCCCGCGACCGCTTTCGCGTTTCGGTTCCGTCATTTTTCTGCCATCGACACACGCTTGATGTGTGAAATCCTTCTCTTTCGGAAGGCAGCGGAGTCGAGGAGGCCGTTCCATGTCCCAGCCCGACAAGCGTGCATTGCTCGCCGAAGGGCTGGCGCGCGGCGAAGACGATGAGGCGCTCCACGCGCGCCTTGCGGATGCGGGCGTGTCGGCTGCCTCGGCGAAATATGAGATCGACCGGCTCGCCAGAGATCCGATGGCGGCGATGCTGCGGCGGCAGGCGGCGCGCATGACGAAGCAGCGATGGCTGCTCGCCAATCAGGAGCGCCTTGCCCTTCAGGCGGAGGGCGGGTTCGCGCTCGACATACTCGACCGGCCCGCGTCCGGGCCTTTCTACCGCCATTATTACGAGGCGAATCGGCCCGCGAAGCTGACTGGCATCGTCGACCATTGGCCCGCGCTGTCGCGCTGGTCGCTCGACCATTTCGCGAGAATCTGCGGACACGCGACGGTGGAGGCGCAGGTCGAGCGCGAGCGCAATCCCGATTACGAACTCGCCAAGGACGACCACCGCCGTCTCGTCCGGTTCGGAGAACTGGCCGACTGGCTGCGCAAGGATGAACCGAGCAACGACATTTATCTCACCGCCTATAACAGCGGCGCAAACGCGGCGGCGCTGGCGCCGCTGTGGGACGATCTCGCGCCGATCGAACTGCTCGACGCGCGCGAAGGCCGCGATGGCTTCTTCTGGCTGGGGCCGCGCGGCACGCTCACCCCCTGGCATCATGACCTGACCAACAATCTCCTGGTGCAGGTGCTGGGTCGCAAGCGCGTGCGCCTCGCGCCACCCTGGGCCTTCGCACGGATGCGCAACAGCCGGCACTGCTTTTCCGACTGGGCCAACGACCCCTTGCCCGCGGGGCCCGGCGATGTCGAAACGCCGCCGGTGCTCGAAACGGTGATCGGCCCCGGCGAGGCGATATTCCTGCCCGTCGGCTGGTGGCATCAGGTCGAGGCGCTCGACCTGTCGGCGAGCATGAGCTTCACCAGCTTCCGCCGGCCCAACGCCCATGTCGAAGATTATCATTCCTATGGAGACATAGGCTGACGCCGCTCATTCCCGTCGCCCGCGACGACGCCGTCGCGAGCGTCACGCTCACCGCCGGGCTCGACCTCAAGAACTCGGCGCCGATACGAGCAATCTCGGCGCCGTCAATACGGAAAGCGCCGCCGAGAATCCGGTGAAGGCGATCGAACGGCGCGCGATCGGGGGCCGCTCAACCGTTTCGTCGCGCGCGACAAACTGCTTCCGGCAGCGCAAGCGCTCGGCGCGATATCGTGAGGGCCGATCCGGCTACGGCATGGCGCTGCAAGAAGCTGATCGACGACTATGTGCTGCCCTTCGACGAAGGGGTGGCGCTCGAACAGGTGCGATCGACGGCAGCGAACCGTGCGTCGACGATGTCGAGGCGCGGACGCGAACGCACCAGCTAACTGGGCGCGGTTGCCATCTCGCGCTGGATGGACTAGGCCGTGTTGACAAAAGGGATTCCCAAGCCCGCCTCCTTCTGATTCAAGACTGCTTTTTGAGGAGCAGTCATGGGTCGCGGGGATTTGTCGGATGCGGAGTGGGAACTGATCGGGCCACTGCTGC
>Ga0180219_1000150_pt1 | contig 79554 bp, 77 predicted proteins | sample eDN3rd30CBELigMG_FD_151338 | JGI IMG/M metagenome (GOLD analysis project Ga0180219, IMG submission 151338) | Enriched Miracle-Growth compost microbial communities from Emeryville, California, USA - eDNA 3rd pass 30_C BE-Lig MG (version 2)... ...
ACAGGCAGTCTGGATAGAGTCCCCACCTTTAAATGCTGGCAACTATCCACAGGGGTTGCGCTCGTTGCGGGACTTAACCCAACACCTCACGGCACGAGCTGACGACAGCCATGCAGCACCTAGTTTCGTGTCCCGAAGGACTTATCCATCTCTGGATAATTCACTAACTTTCAAGCCCGGGTAAGGTTCCTCGCGTATCATCGAATTAAACCACATGCTCCTCCGCTTGTGCGGGCCCCCGTCAATTCCTTTGAGTTTCACCCTTGCGGGCGTACTCCCCAGGTGGATGACTTAACGCTTTCGCTTGGGCGCCGGCATTCTATCGCCGACACCGAGTCATCATCGTTTAGGGCGTGGACTACCAGGGTATCTAATCCTGTTCGATCCCCACGCTTTCGTGCATCAGCGTCAATCGCGCCTTGGTAAGCTGCCTTCGCAATCGGTGTTCTGTGGCATATCTATGCATTTCACCGCTACTTGCCACATTCCGCCTACCTCATCCGCATTCAAGCACACCAGTATCAAAGGCACTGCGATGGTTGAGCCACCGTCTTTCACCCCTGACTTAGCATGCCGCCTACGCACCCTTTAAACCCAATAAATCCGGATAACGCTCGGATCCTCCGTATTACCGCGGCTGCTGGCACGGAGTTAGCCGATCCTTATTCTTACGGTACACTCAACCCTCTACTCGTAAAGGGGTTTGTTCCCGTACAAAAGCAGTTTACAACCCGTAGGGCAGTCCTCCTGCACGCGGCATGGCTGGTTCAGGCTCCCGCCCATTGACCAATATTCCTTACTGCTGCCTCCCGTAGGAGTCTGGTCCGTGTCTCAGTACCAGTGTGGGGGATTCTCCTCTCAGAGCCCCTAGGCATCATAGCCTTGGTAAGCCGTTACCCTACCAACTAGCTAATGCCACGCGAGCCCATCCGTCCCCTATAAATATTTGGTTATACAACCGATGCCGGTATATAACTTCATGCGGTGTTAATCCCTCTTTCGAGGGGCTATCCCCCTGGGACGGGCAGGTTGCTCACGCGTTACGCACCCGTGCGCCACTCTCACCACCAGCAAGCTGGTGGATCCCGTTCGACTTGCATGTATTAGGCCTGCCGCTAGCGTTCATCCTGAGCCAGGATCAAACTCTCCATTGTAAAATGAAGTGTAAGAATCACTGACTCCAAAAACTCAAATTTAATTAAGCAATCGGAATCATTATTCTAATTGTTAATGTCTCAATTGCCCGGAATGACTTCGTTTAGACTTATTTTCAGCTTTCGCTTGATAAAATCAAACTACTCGCTGCGCTACATGAATATCTTTACTTTAAAGAACTTGATCGCCTCCGCTCGCGCTTCGGCTTTTTATATCACGCCGGTTCTGAACCGGCAGATTTTCTCTCTTTCAAACACCAGCCGCATCGCGCTGCTGGGCCGGAACTTTCTTCTTTCCAACCCCTGTTCCGTTTGGGACTGCAAAGGTAAGGAGTTTTTTATTCTTTGCAAAATTTATTTTAACTTTTTTTAAAGTGCTCTTCTGGTCTAAAAATCAGCCCGATTATTGTACTTTAAAACCCCTGTTAATCTCTTAATGAACAACCGCCTCCTCCGAAGCGGGATGCAAAAGTATAACCTTTATTTAGTATTTGCAAATATCGCCGCAAAATATTTTTTAATATCTTGTTGAAGGCTATAAATCAGTTTATTATTTGTTAAACATTTGCCGCTTTCTGTTCTCTTCTCCCTCTTGACCTGCTAGTATAATACGGGGTCACATGCACAGGATGCACCACGGAATGTTGCGTTTTCACAGATTCGCTTTGCATCAGCCTCAGATTAAACGCGGGGCCATTACGAGAAAGATAGAAGAAAGTGGGCACAATTTATCCTATTTTTACCAAACTTGTTTAACGCAGTATGGAACTGATTTACTACATCGACTTGTTAGGAACCATGGTATTTGCCATATCTGGAGCAATGGCTGCCCAGCGTCATAACATTGATATTTTCGGAGCGGCCTTTACCGGCTTTGTCACTGCAATTGGGGGCGGAAGCTTGCGCGACATCTTTCTTAATTTACGACCGGTATGGGTGGATGACGGCAATTATCTACTCGCAATATTAGCCGGTGTATTGATTGCCATCTTCTTTAATAAGATACTGGGCAGGCTGGCAAGGACACTCTCGCTGTTTGATGCCTTAGGAATTGGCTTCTTTACTGTGGTGGGAGTACAAAAATCACTGGCCTTTGACAGCAGCGGTATAGCAGCTGTGGTATTGGGGCTATTTTCCGCTGTGATGGGCGGCGTCACACGCGACACACTTTTGAACGACACGCCCCTGATTTTCCGAAAGGAAATTTATGCAACAGCTTGCCTGTCCGGGGCCGTGTTGTTTGTACTACTCAGCCGCACAGGCGTCGATTACAACCTGAATGCTTTTATTAGCGCTGCCGTCGTTTCGATCGTGCGAATCGTTGCAGTGAAGTACAAGCTTACACTGCCCATTGTGGGGGGATAGGATTAGCGCCCTCTTTTCTTTAATAATGGAAACTTCATTTTATAGTCCACGTCTACCTGCCCTCTTGAAATGGCTTCCAGTTTACTTTTGATCATCGCTTTTCGCAGTGGGCTCAGCTTTTCCGTAAACAATTTCCCTTCGATATGATCGTATTCATGCTGAATGATACGTGCCGCCAACCCCGTAAAATCTTCCTCGTGCAACACCCAGTTTTCATCCACATACCTAATTCGGATATCCGGATACCGGTTGACGTCCTCCCGAACTTCGGGAATACTCAAACACCCCTCATTAAATGACCACTTTTCGCCCTCTTCTTCCAGTATCTCTGCATTGATGAATACTTTCTTAAAGTCTTTTAACACCGGATCATCGTCCTCAAAAGGACTGGCGTCTATCACAAACAAGCGGATGGACAGCCCAATTTGGGGGGCTGCCAAACCCACACCGTGTGCCGCGTACATAGTTTCAAACATGTTGGCGATCAATTCCGGCAAATCCGGATAATTCTTGTCAATTTCTATCCCTTTCCGCTTCAGAATAGGGTCGCCGTAGGCGATAATGGGTAATTTCATTCGTAATTAATTGTTTTTAGTAGGGGCTTCATTCCACTACTTACTTCGCCTTTTTGTAGCCAATCTGCTCACACAACAGATTTCAGGGTACAAAGGTAACGATTTTATGGAAAAAGCTTACCTTTGGGTATGCCTGAGAAACTACCGGATAAGATTATTTTTTCGCTCGGAGAAGTGGCCAAGAGCATTCAGCGGACGATCGCTGGGCGCTACAAACAGGTCTATTGGATCAAAGCAGAGATGAACAAACTCAACCACTACACCCATTCCGGCCACTGTTATCCAGAGCTTGTCGAAAAAAAAGAGGGTAAGGTGATCGCCGAAATGCGCTCCATACTCTGGAATGGTGACTATCAACGGATCAACCAGCGTTTTATGGAGATTACTAGGGAACCCCTGAAAAATGGTATCACCATCCTGTTTCAGGCGACCATTTCGTATGACCCTCTGTATGGCCTCAGCCTCCGCATCCTGGATATAGACCCTGCCTATTCACTCGGTGAACTCGAACGCGAAAAACAGGAAAGCCTGAGCCGGCTCAAGCAAGAAGGCCTTTTCTATGCGAATAAGCAGCTGCCTTTCGCAGCCGTTCCAAAGCGGCTGGCCATCATATCGGTAGAAACCAGCAAAGGATATTCCGATTTTCTAAAAATACTTAATGGAAATCCCTGGGGCTATCGATTCGAGCAAACCCTTTTTCCGGCGTTGCTACAAGGCGACAAATCCATTCCTTCCATTATCAATCAGTTGGCACACATTGCACAACGTGCGGAGGAATACGATGTCGTGGCCGTTATCCGTGGCGGTGGTGGAGAGGTCGGCCTGTCCAGTTACAATAATTACCTGTTAGCATCGGCAATCGCAAGGTTTCCCATTCCCGTGCTGACGGGTATCGGGCATTCGACTAATGAGACAGTCAGTGAAATGGTGGCTTATAAAAATGCCATTACTCCCAGCGAACTTGCGGACTTCCTCATCCAACGGTTCCATCAATTCGCTGTACCGATCGAACAGGCACAGGAACTGATCATACACAAGACCCGCCAGTTATTGTTGGCCCAGCAAGATTCATTGAACGAATATGCCCGATATTTCCGCCTACATAGCGTCCACCTGCTTAGCCAACAGCAAAAGGCACTCGGACATCATTTCATCCGGTTAACGATAGCAAGCACCAACCGCTTGCGGCAAGGCATGCAAACATTATTACATACACAAAAGGCGTTGCAGACTACCGTTTTAGGGGATATCAAAGATCACCGGACTCAGTTAACTGCAATGGAGAAATCTGTGCAATTACTGGATCCGCAGCAAGTCCTCAATCGCGGATACAGCATCACACGAATTAACGGACAGGCCCTGAAAACGACAAAGCACGTCAAAAAGGGAGCTATTTTGGAAACCTTTTTAGCTTCCGGGCAAGTCACCAGTACCGTCACCCAAATAAGCACAACAACCCATGAGTAAGCAATACACGTACACGGATGCATTTGAAGAACTGCAGACCATTGTATCGGAAATCGAACACGGTGACATTTCCATCGACGAACTTTCAGAAAAAGTTAAGCGGGCGACCCTGCTGATAGGAGTATGTAAAGCTAAGCTAACCGCTACCGAAGGAGAAGTAAACAACATATTAGCCAATCTCGACAAAGAAGCTGACCGACCCGAAGGAGAAACGGATTAACCCAATTCGGCCCTCAGCTGTTGCATATCCAGCTCGTTTTCCCATCGCGCAACCAGAATCGTCGCGGCCGTATTGCCGATCAGATTGGTCAACGCACGTGCTTCACTCATGAAACGGTCAATACCGAATATCAAGGCCACCGATTCAACGGGAATGTGACCTACCACCGGCAGTGTCGCCACCAGGATAATAAAACCGCTGCCTGTTACTCCCGCTGCGCCGTTAGAAGTAACGGTCAACACCAACAGCAGGAACAACTGTTCTTCCAAGCCCATGGGCATATCCACTGCCTGCGATAGAAAAATAGCCGCCATCGTCAGGTAAATGGCGGTACCATCTAGGTTAAAAGAGTAGCCCGAAGGAACAACCAAACGCACCAACGACCGCGAGCACCCCATCCGCTCCAGCTTCTGCATGATGGCAGGCAATACCGATTCCGACGAAGAGGTACCCAATACGACGAGTAGCTCTTCTCGGATGAAGCGAAGTACCTTAAAAATACTGATCCCATAATACTTCAGCATCCCCCCGGCAAATAGAAAGATATACAGCAAGCAGGTTAGGTAAAATGCTACCATGAGCATTCCCAACGAAGACAATGAACCGATGCCGTATTTGCCGATGGTGAAACCCATTGCGCCCATTGCCCCAATAGGGGCAATTTTCATTACCATCTTAATAACAACAAACAAGCCATCGAGAAACGATTGCATCACCCGTACAGCCGGCTCTGCATACGACCCTATCTTGGAAAGTGCAAATCCAAACAGTACGGCAAAAAATAATACCTGCAACAAATTGCCCGAAGACAAGGCTCCGAAAACGTTTTCAGGAATAATATTTAGCAAAAAATCAACAAAACCTTCTTGTTTTTTACCTGCTTCAAGATACGAAGCTACTTCGGTCGTGTCCAACGTATTTGGATCCGCATGCATCCCTTCCCCCGGGCGCAGCCCATTGATGACCATTACTCCCAGCAGCATAGCCACGGCCGTGGTTACCTGAAAGTATACCATCGATTTGATCCCTACCTTACCGATTTTCTTCACATCTTCCATCCCGGCAATGCCCAATACAATGCTGCAGAAAATGAGTGGGGCAATGACCATCTTGATGAGTTTGATGAATCCATCACCGAGCGGTTTCAGTTGTATCCCCACCGAGGGGAAAAAATGGCCGATTAAAATGCCGATGCCAATCGCGATGAGTACCTGGAAGTACAACAGGTTGAACAGCTTTTTTACATTTCTCATAGACGCTTTCCCGCTAAGAAAACCTGCTTCACGTTATATTGGCTATCAAAAACGACCAAGTTGGCCACTGTATCCGGGGCAATACGGCCATAGGCGTCCGCACCGATCAGCGAAGCCGGATACAATGAGGCCATCCGCAACGCTTCCTCCAATGAGATTCCTGCATGGCGTACGCAATTGGCCACGGCTTGCATCATGGTCAGCGCAGAGCCCGACAATGTGCCGTCAGGAAGCGTATACCGATCGCCGGTAAATACGTGGGTATACGTACCTACATGGGTCTCAGCCACCGCATCCGTGATCAAAAAAAGCCGCTCGCCCATCAGCTTTTTACTGATGGAAAGTGTTTGATAGTCGACATGGATACCATCGGCGATAATGCTTGCCCGGGCTGTATCCGATTGGAACGTTGCCCCCGGCAGCCCCGGATTACGGTGATGCAGTGGAGACATCGCGTTGAATAAATGGGTAACAGCACGGATACCGTTACGGAACCCTGCGGTAGCCTCATCAAAAGAAGCATCGCTGTGACCTGCCGAGAGCAACACCCCATTATCCAGCAACAGACGGATCGTTTTCGGGGTAAACCGCTCGGGAGCAATAGTCATCATCCGGAGGCAACTACCCGCCCGTTTCAGCAACGCGGCAATCTCAGCCGAATCTGGATTACGGATGCATTCCGCTGGATGTGCCCCTCGTCTTGACGTATTTAGATAGGGCCCCTCAAGGTGCAGGCCCAATAGCGCCGGATGTTGATACGCCGTTAACACTTCAAATGCCTTATCCATCACGTCCATCGTATTTGTGGCCATGGTAATCATAAAGCCTGTTGTGCCCGATTTCACCAGCGCATCTGCAATCTCTTCCATCGAATCGGCCGAAGGTTCGGCCGAAAAAAGCCGGTTGCCACCCCCGTAGATCTGCAGATCAATAAATCCGGGTACAACGTAATTGCCCCTAACATCCATGATTTTTGCTTCGCTGGGGACTTCATCGGGGGCAACAACAGCTACTACCCGGCTCCCCTTAATCAAAACAGCCCTGCCGCTGACCAGCCTATCGTTCGTAAATACAACCCCATTAATGATTGCAATAATTGATTCCGTCATTTGGTTTATCTTGACAGTTTTACCGCCGGTAATATTACAAATTTCTTTGGTTTATTTTCTCTTATGGTCGGGAATTGATACCTGGAAGTTTGGATTTTACAGTTGGGATTTCTTTTGTGATCCTGATTTATTCTATCTTTACGCCAATAAATAATCGGTTAAACTCATGTTGAAAGAAGAACGGCAAGCGTTTATCGTCCATCAAATAAATTTGCATAACAAGGTTCTATCTTCGGATCTAAGCGTACAACTCAATGTTTCGGAAGACACCATTAGGCGAGATTTGAATGAGTTGGCCGAAAACGGAAAAGTGCTCAAAGTATATGGCGGGGCCCTCTCAAAGTCCTTTCAATATCCCTTCCAGGAAAACAACATATACGCGCGCGATGCGAAAAAGCAGATTGCAACCAAAGCTGTCAAACTCATTCAAAATGGAATGACCGTCTTAGCCGGCGGGGGCACCACCCTGATGGAACTAGCACGGATCATTCCGGAAAGCCTCCAATGCACTTTTTTTACGATCAGCCCGCTGGTGGCACTCGAACTCGCTGAACATACGCATGCAGATGTCATACTCATTGGCGGCAAACTGTCAAGAAATACGAACATCAACATCGGCTCACAGGTTATTAATCAGCTTTCCGAAATACGGGTAGATCTGTGCCTGTTGGGCACGAACAGTCTTTCGGCCGAAGATGGGGTGACCGATTCCGACTGGGAGGTAGTACAGATAAAAAAAGCAATGATACGGTGTTCAACCAAAACGGCCATCCTCAGCATTGCGGAAAAACTAAACTCGGTACAAAAGATGAAGGTTTGCAGTCTTAACGCCATTTCTTATTTGGTGACGGACCTAGATTCAAAACACCCTAGCCTAAGTGGCTTCAACAAGGTGGTAGAGGTTGTTTAGCACAAATACACATGCCCAAAATTATATTTGATACATCCATTGCAACCACCAACCTCGGTGACCACATTATCATGGATGCCGTAAACCAACTAGCCGACGAACTCTTTACCGATGATTTCGTCATCAATGTACCCACCCATTTTTCCATCCATCCGTTGGATCTGGTTGCCCTTCGCAAATACGATACCGCCCTGGTAGGCGGAACGAATTTACTGAAAAACAATACGTTCGGTAAGCGTCAATGGAAAATAGGTGTGAAAGATTTAGTGGCACTGCGGCGCAAGGTTGTGTTGCTCGGTGTGGGCTGGTGGCAATACCAGGATAAACCTGTATCATTTTATTCGAAGTGGATGTATAAGGCCCTGTTTTCACGCCGTTATTTCCATGCCGTACGCGACAACTACACGCTACAGAAGTTAAACGAGATGGGCATCCATAACGTCGTTAATACGGGATGCCCCACGGTATGGAATCTCGACGAGCCGCACCTTTCACAAATCAATCCAAAAAAAAGAGACACCGTCGTTACCACGATCACGGATTACCTTCGGGATTCCGACCGGGATCGACAGCTCTTGGAAACCCTCAAAAAGCACTACCGAGACGTATATGTGTGGATACAGGGATCGAAGGACCAAGCATACATCGAAAGCCTGACCACCGATGTGCGGTACATCGCCCCTAAGTTGTCGGCCTTCGATCGGTTTCTTGAAAACGAGTCGTGCGAATACGTGGGTACCCGATTACATGCAGGTATACGGGCACTTCAGAAAAGGCGCAAAGCGCTTATCATTGGCATCGACAACCGCGCCATTGAAATGCGCAACGATATTGGCCTTAACGTGTTGGAGCGCCAGCGTATGGACCTGCTTGAAGAAAAAATACACGAGGAAATGAGTATCAAATTGTACCTCGATACCGATGCCATCCAGCGTTGGAAAGCACAATTTTTAACTACTAAAACCCAAGAAACTTGATAGCGGGGCTCAAACGACTCTATAACAAATCGCTGTTTCAACCGACGTTTTTCGGATTGTTCTTTAACCCCTTCTTTATCATTCGGAGGGGCCTGTTCCGAAATATATCGCAGCTGAGCGGATACCTGCAAGGGCGTCTATTAGATTTTGGTTGCGGGAGCAAACCCTATCGTACGCTGTTTGACGTGACAACTTACATAGGTACGGATGTCGAAGTGAGTGGCCATGATCACCTCAATGAAGACATTGATGTGTATTACGATGGAACAACGCTACCTTTTGACGATACGTCTTTCGACTGTATTTTCTCGAGCGAGGTATTCGAACATATCTTCAACCTACCCGAAATTCTCGACGAACTACACCGGGTACTAAAGCCCGGCGGACACATGCTCATAACGGTTCCGTTCGTATGGGATGAACACGAAATTCCTTATGATTTTGCCCGTTACACTTCTTTTGGTATTCGGCATATCTTAATCGAAAAAGGATTCACCATCGTTAAAGAAACCAAAACCACCAATTACGTAGCAACCCTTTGCCAAATGTGGGCAGCCTATGTTTACCAGCATATCTTACCTAAAAATAAGGTGGCGCGGATTGCACTGACCCCCCTGTTCATCACGCCCATTACCATTTGCGGGCTAATCTTTTCTGTCCTACTGCCGACCAATATGAATTTTTTCCACAACAATGTACTGGTCGTCCAGAAACCCGAAAGCTAATGAGTACGTCGACACTCACGATTATCACCGTCGTATATAATAATGTACGCGACATCGAACGTACTATTAAATCCGTCATCTGCCAAACCTATCCCTATATTGAATACCTTATCATCGATGGCAATTCTACAGATGGGACCGTCGACGTCATTAAGCGGTATGGTGAGCACATTTCGGAGTGGATCAGCGAGCCCGATAAGGGTATTTACGACGCAATGAATAAAGGTCTCGGCCGGGCAACCGGAGATTACGTGCTGTTTATGAATTCCGGCGACGAGATCTATGCGGAAGATACGGTGGCGCAGGTTTTCGCTTCTGCACCAGATGCCGATATTTATTACGGCGAAACCGAAATGTACGATGCAGATTGGCAATCGATCGGCTTACGCCGCCATGCGATACCCCCCCAATTCAACTGGCGAAGTTTCCGTTTTGGCATGAACATCAGCCATCAAGCGATCTATATCCGCCGGTCCATTGCCGGCCGCTACGATCTACGTTATCAGCTGAGCGCCGACATCGATTGGATTATCCGTGCCGCCAAAAAAGCGAACAAGGTTGTCAATACCCGGCGCCTCGTCGCCAAATACCTGGTAGGAGGAATGTCTAAGAAGCGACATTGGCAAAGTCTAAAAGAACGATTCTGCATATTCACCAAGCATTATGGTCTCCTACCTAACATCGTGAATCATTTAATCATTGCCATCAACCTGGCAATCTACTATATTCGTCACGGCAAATCGAACGACTAAATGGAGAAAAAGGCATGACACAGGAAGAAATGCTACAAGCATTGGTGACGACCCGGATGCCCTTTGGAAAATATAAGGATACCGTGATCTGCGATCTTCCCGAAGCCTATTTAGTTTGGTTTCACCAAAAGGGATTTCCCAAGGGTAAATTGGGGATGTTGTTAGGCACGATGTACGAAATCAAACTCAATGGATTGGAGTATTTACTGCGCCCATTACGAAACAAAATACCCCGCTAAATGTTCTTTTTTAGATTAATGTTCCTTAGTTATATTATAGCAATATATTCCGATGGATCAAATTCAGAAATGCGTATGCATATTCGCCATGGGTTTCGTAATTACGGCATGCGGCGGCAACATCGACAGCAATCAAACTGAGCAGGATACCACAACAACTACTTCCCAAGCGCTCCTTCCGGATAATCACTTACTGGTTCCGGGAAAATCTGCGGGTCTCTTTTTACTTGGCGATGCAGACAGCGCCGTATTTCACGAACTTGGAAAGCCTGATTTTGGCGATGCAGCTATGGGCAAAGCCGTGTCCATTTGGTTTCCTGAAGATGAACCCGGCCAACCCCTATCAATTTTTACTTCGCGCGACATGGGCAATGATGAAACGGCCCGCATCCAACAGATTCGCGTCACCTCGCCTCGTTTCCAAACCGTTCAGTCAATTGGTGTAGGCTCGTCGCTCCGCGATATTTCTGATGCCTACCCGCTCCAGATCGTAGAAACTTATGAACAAGATGGGCAAACCTATACAATATACAATGCCAACGAAGGTATTGCTTTCGAGGTAGACACTACCTATAGCTGCATCGCGGTCATTATCCACTCCGCTGGTGCAGCAATTCCCACATACCTGCCATTACAACCTCCTTTATCTTCACAACCCCGGTAGACAGGAAGTCAGCAGCGACGAACGAGCAGCTACATCGCGTATTCAGTGACCAACAAACGTACTACCGGATACTCCGATAATGTCACGCCGAATAAGTTGTGAACCGACAAGCAGGGCCAGAAGTGCCACACTTGACGCAACCGCCATGACCACCGGCATGGGTAGCAACGAATCCTCGCTGAATAGACTCACCAGCACCGAAGCCCCGGCACCAAGCGCCATCTGGAAGGCACCCATCAGGGCGGAAGCACTGCCTGCATTTTTGCTAAAAGGCGCCATGGAAAGTGCCGCTGCATTGGGATTGATAAGCCCCAGGCAACACAGGAACAAGCCGATGAATACAAGCGTCGAGCCAAAATTGATCAATCCATTCCAAGCGAAGGCCAAAAACAGCAAACTGAAAACACATTGTGCGACCAATGCATATGTAATGATCTGTCTGCTACCAATCCATCGGAGAATGAGGCTATTTACCTGGCTGGCACCAATAAACACCACTGAAAGTCCTGCAAACACCCACCCGTAGTCGGTTTTACTCAGGTGGTATACTTTCATGAAAAGTACTGGTGAGGAAGACACGTAGGCAAATAGACCCGAAAAGACAAAAGCGCTGATCAGCGCATAGGTATAAAACTGCGGTTCACGGAGCACCTGCGCAAAGCTTGTCAGGATAGGCTTAGGTTTAAGGGAATAGGATGGGTCCGGTTGGTAGCTTTCCGGCAGTTTGATAGCCGTAGCCACCAAGATAACGGTTGCCATCAATCCCAAGAAGACAAAAACATATCGCCAGCCAAATGCCGCTATCAAGTATCCCCCCGCTGTAGGGGCCAGCATAGGCGATACGGCGATAACTAGCATCAGCGAGGCAAATACTTTCGGGCTCTCCTCCAAGGTAAATAGATCGCGAACCATAGCAATGGACGCTACCGCCGTAGCACAACTGCCAACGGCCTGCACAAAACGCAATACAATGAGCTGATTGACATCCGTTACTGCCAAGCAGCCGAAAGAAGCTGCTATGTACAGCACCAGGCCAATGTACAGTGGCTTCTTACGGCCAAATTTATCCAACAACGGTCCATAAAGCAGCTGCCCCGCTGATATGCCGATAAAAAAGCTTGACAATGATAGCGCCACCGTAGCCTCCGAAGTACGAAGATTCTCAGCGATGTCCACAAATCCCGGCAGGTACATGTCAATGGAAAATGGGCCCAATGCCGACAAACAACCCAGTAGTAAAATCAATCCGATGCGCTGTTTTGCCGCCATAAAATCTCCTCTTTTTTGAGAAGATGCAAATGTGAGGAGATTTTCCGTCACTTTTAGTAAGATGTGGTAAAAAGGTTTCTGAAATTGCGGTACTAGCTTCGCTATCGTATTATTCAAAATCCATTCAGACTTTTCAGCTCAACTGTCGGCGGATAGTTTATCTCCCGAACTTGTACCGTATGGTACCGCCTATTTTCGTGGCGTGTGTGCCAAAAACAGCTGCTTCGGCCTCAATCACATCGCGGTTTCTCAACTTGATCTGGTATCCGGCACCGAAATTTTTGTATAAACCATAGGCATGTCCATTATTCAACGTACTCCCATCAGAAAGTGTAGTATACCCCTTCGTGTATCCTATCCCGAGTGCCGCGCCTAAGTAAAAATCGCCTAGATAAAACCGAGGGCCAACATTCAGCGAATAAACATTCTCAATCCATTCGTTTCCGAAAACTTCCTTGGAAGCGGCAGGATTATAGTTTATGTCAGAGACATCTACCCGAGTCTGATCAAAGGTAAGTGCCGCGGTAAAACCGAACCTTTTAAAAGGTCGGAATTCATACATCGCACTGCCGCCATAAGCGAATCCTTTATTTTTAACATTATAACCGGCCATCGGGCCGAGACTAAAACTATGCCTGGGGATCTCCGCGGAAGTTTGCGCATTTGTAATAAGCACACTCAAAACGAACAGTAGGAATAAACCAAGTTTTTGCATTTCCATAATTTGAATTTGTAATGTTGACAAAAAATTTGCGTGAGACGAAAGTATTTCAAAAAGGCTGTAGAACCTTTAAATTTAACATTTTTAACTTTTTGTTATTCAACCATATAAACTAAAATGCAACATAATAAACTGCCTCGGTGTAGTTGTTCGTGTTTAATATCTCCGCTTCGATGCCGCCGAGTAATTACGATCGTAGCCACAGGCTATCTCTCCGCAATGACAGGAAAGTATTGGATCGCAGGAAGCTATATCCATCAAAATTTGCTACCTTTGCAGCTGAAAAAAACATTAAACGCCGTTTGCAACGGTATCAATGGCTATATGAAAAAGTACCAAACCCTGCTGTATTATTGCTACAGCCATATTGACAATGCGGAACAGTTTGCCGCGGACCATCTTCATTTTTGTAAATCACTGGGCTTAGTCGGCCGAATTATCGTGGCCGACGAGGGTCTCAATGGAACCGTATCCGGCACACACGAAGCATGTGAAGCGTATATGGATGCGGTGCATCGCGACCCAAGGTTTGCCGACACTGATTTCAAAATTGACGAAGTTCATGAACTATCTTTCATTAAAATGCATTGCCGCTATAAATCCGAAATCGTACATTCCGGATTGCGGGATCCGAAGGTCATTGACCCCACGAAAGAAACCGGGAAGCACTTGGCTCCAAAGGAATTCATGGAAATGAAAGACCGGGATGATGTCGTGATACTAGATGTTCGGTCTAACTATGAACACAATGTCGGCCGGTTCAAGAATGCGGTAACACTGGACATTGAAAATTTTAGGGAGTTTCCTGAAAAAATCAATGAACTCGCCCAATATAAAGACAAAAAGGTACTCACCTACTGCACAGGCGGTATTAAATGTGAGAAAGCATCTGCACTATTGTTGAAAGAAGGGTTTAACGATGTTTATCAACTACATGGGGGCATCATCAAGTATGGAAAGGAAGTAGGCGGAAAAGATTTTGAAGGCAAATGCTACGTGTTTGATAACCGGGTCACCGTGGATGTGAACCGGGTAAACCCTACCGTGGTTTCCAGGTGTTTAAATTGTGGCACTACCACCAGCCGTATGGTCAATTGTGCTAATCCTGAATGCAATGAACATTTTACGCAATGCGAAGCCTGTGGATGGGAACTGGAAGGTTGCTGCTCCAATACGTGTATGAGCCACCCACGCAAACGCTCCTACGATGGCACAGGCTACTATGTGAAGGTCCCTCAACCTGTCAACGTCGAAAAGATCAGCAAACGGAAACACAAATCACTCACAACCAACCCCACTTTATATAATTGATGTTTTTGGCTGTCTCAAGATATTTCTTTTCATAATACGTTTTAATGGATAATACCTCATCCAATACGTCGGATCGGTATAGATCTGACGTTTGCGCATGGATATCCAACCCTAACTCAGTCAATTTTTCCTGTGTGTAGACAAATAGGCCATCGTTATCCGTTTTGAGGTGCATGATTCCTTCGGGAATTAGGATTTCCCGGTATTTGGCCAAAAAAAAAGGATTGGTGAGCCGCTTCTTTTCACGGCTTTTCTGCGGCTGGGGATCGGGAAAGGTAATCCAGATTTCAGACACTTCGTTCTCAGCAAAATAATCTAGAATGTTTTCGATTTGTATTCGGAGGAAGGCCACATTAGGAATGCCCTCTTCGAGTGCGGTTTTAGCTCCGCGCCAGATACGGTTACCTTTGTAATCGACACCAATGAAATTATACGTGGGAAACAGTTTTGCCAGATTGACGGAATATTCTCCCTTGCCACAGGCCAATTCAAGCACAATGGGCCGGTCATTACCAAAGTGCTTCGCAGCCCATTGCCCCTTCATTCCCTTACCCGCGTCCAATTGCAATACATTGGCAAACGTGTCGATTTCTGCGAATTTCCTAAGTTTATCTTTTCCCATATTCTTTTAAAAAAACAAAAAATCTGTCGTGCACTACCTTCGCGAAGCGGCCTGCAAAAATAATCTTATCTTTGTACGATATCGTATACTATTTGTGGAAAAAGACGCAAAAATTTTCATTGCCGGGCATCGAGGCATGGTAGGTTCAGCCATCCTTCGAAAGTTAAGTGCACTAGGTTTTTACAATGTACTGTTGCAGACATCGGATGAGCTAGATCTCCGCAATCAGCAAGCGGTAGCCGATTTTTTTTCTGCGCAGAAGCCCGATTACGTATTTTTAGCTGCGGCCAAGGTAGGTGGTATTTTAGCCAACAATAGGTTTCGTGCCGATTTTCTTTATGAAAATCTAGCCATACAAAATAACGTGATTCATCAATCCTATACGCATCGTGTAAAAAAGCTACTTTTTCTTGGATCCAGCTGTATTTATCCCAAATTAGCTCCCCAGCCCCTTAAAGAGGAATACTTGCTCACCGGATTGCTGGAACCCACCAATGAACCGTATGCAATCGCCAAAATTGCGGGCATCAAACTCTGTGAAGCTTACCATGATCAATATGGTTGCAATTTCATTTCAGTCATGCCCACCAATCTCTACGGCTATAATGACAATTACCACCCTGAACATTCACATGTTTTGCCGGCACTCATACGCCGCTTTCATGAAGCAAAAACAGCCGATGAACCCGAGGTTACCGTGTGGGGTAGCGGTGCTCCCAAACGCGAATTTTTATTTGCCGACGATCTGGCTGATGCTTGTGTATTTCTCATGGAATCTTACAACGATTCTCAACTAATCAATATCGGCACGGGTGAAGATTTAAGCATACGTGAGCTCGCCCACCTCATCAAAGACGTTGTCGGTTACAAAGGAGAACTCGCATTTGACGCATCAAAACCAGATGGTACACCGAGAAAGTTGATGGACGTCAGTAAGCTACATGCTTTGGGATGGCACCATGCGACCGCGCTTAAGTCCGGTATCCGGCTAGCTTATGGCGACTTCTTGGCAAGATTAGAAACTGAACTTCATTAGTTTGGTTATTAATACGTTTCGCTATCCGGCGGAATACCATAATCCACTTTTCTTCTTACCGAATGCTTACCTCGCCTGGTCGGCCTGATGAAATCAGCGATCTTATTAATCACCTCGCTTACGCGATCTTTGTTCAATGCACCTACTGCTTGCTGGGAGAGGAGGGTAACAAGTGCCCGTTTCAGAAATCCAGCTTTACGAAGGAAAAAGCGGTTGAGAACCACAGGCAGGCCGATCCGAAGAGCCTTACTTAACCAGTCTTCATCTTTTCTGCCCTTGGCAAATAAATTTTTTGCTAAATCTGCACCTGGAACCCACGAAATCAACGACTTAACAAATCGCACCGGAGCCGCTACCTTATCGTTGAAAAGATGATATTGGTCGCTGAGGTAATCTTCCTGCTCCTTGGCAAGGGCCTTAAGACGAACTATCTCTAATCGTAGATCATCCAAATTCTTAATCTTGCTTTCCTTCCTCATCGTCTTCATCTATTTCGTCGTTCCATTTTTGTAAAAACCGTTTAATCGAAAGATTCATGAAGAGGCGCTCCAGCCGGTCTTCAAAGGCCGAAATCAACACAATAAGCACAATAAAAATTCCACCTGTGGCAAGAAATCCAAGGGAAGAGCTACCCAATAACTCGCTTAAATAGAAGCCCAAAGCCAAACTAAGGAAAAAAATCACGAAGATGGCGAACACGGTCTTGACAACATCTACGATCAAACTCGCGATCAATCGTGACGACCGCTCAACCAACTTGAGCTTAAATAACTTAAAACGTGTATCGATATATTCTTTACTTTTCTGGAATACACCGTTGATCGAAAATTTTCTCTCTTCCATAGGTTTTGGCAAGGACTTAAATTAGCGCATCACCTAATCATCGCATCGCAAAACTAACCCATCATCACACCTAATTCGATGTTGTGATGACAATCTGCTACTACGCCATGTTATGGCTTAGGGTTGAACCCTTTTCTATATTCAGGCGTGTTCTTCCAACGCCTCCTCCAACGCTTCGTCACTCCTGTTCAACTTAGATTTTACAGCAGCGGTTACCTTTTCTTTGAAATCATTCAGGTGCTCCAGCTGTTCAGCCGTACGCTCTTTGATGGCGTCTCCTAAGTCCTTTAATGAATCATTTAATTTCTCGCGCGTCTCCGTACCCTTGTCCGGCGCAAATAAAATACCGAGAGCGGCACCTGCTGCCAATCCCGCCAATAATGCGGCTACTACTTTTGCGTTATCGTTCATAATTACCTAATATAAATTTGAAAAACAATGACCTTCTTTCTACACACAATCCTGTTAAATATACAAATAAATCAGCAAAACGTTTGCCAAAAACAAAAAAACCTTGAGAAAGCATCACTATTGAACGGTTTTTTTACCTTCCATTCATGGCACAGATATTGCGATGTATCGTCGAACACAGTGACAAATATTTACAACGGATAGGCATGCTAACCTAGTTATTTACTTATCTTTGTTGCATTACTTCTTGTACTATTACGCTATTCTATATGATAGACATTTACTTGGTACTTTTTTCGTTTTTGTTTTCATGTGTCGTCACGCTATACGCTGTTCCCTCGTTAATAAAATTAGCTTATCAAAAACGTCTATTTGACGATCCCGCACTCGAAGAACGGAAAATCCACAAATATCGCACGCCAAATCTTGGCGGAATTGCGGTTCTTACGGCCTTCGCATTCACGGCGTGTTTATGTATATCAGGCAATCTGTTGCCATACGCCAATTATGTCTTTGCTTCCGGACTGTTGATTTTTTTGGTGGGCTTAAAAGATGATCTCGCGGCATTAAATCCTTATAAGAAATTTCTGGCGCAAACCATTACCGCCTTAATTGTTGTCTATTTTGCAGATATCCGACTTACTAGTCTTTACGGTATGTTTGGGATTCAAGAGATCCACCCGGTAGTCAGCTATCCGCTTTCTAGCCTTCTTATTGTATTCATCATCAACGCTTTTAATCTGATTGATGGTATCAATGGCCTATTGGGCAGCGTAAGCCTGATCGTGAGCCTGACTTTTGGATACCTTTTTTTCCGGATGCAAGAATACGGATTGGCGCTATTGGCTGTGAGTATGGCAGGATCTGTGTTGGGATTTCTTCGTTATAACGCGGGTAAAGCACGCATCTTCATGGGCGATGCAGGCGCCTATACAATTGGGTTCATTATTTCGATACTCGCTATCCAATTCATCGAACTGAACAAGCCGCAGCAGCTGGTAACAATTGTAGATTCTTTCGTTCAATCCGTTCCCGCCGTTACGATTGCCATTCTAATCGTTCCGATATTTGACACCTTACGGGTAATCGTTATCCGGTTAGTCGGAGGTAAATCGCCCTTCATGGCCGATCGCAATCACCTTCACCATCGACTGTTAGATACCGGTATGAGCCATACCCAAGCCACGATCGTACTTTCCAGCTTCAACATTCTCATGATCGGTACAGCACTTACTTTCCAACATATTGGCACGATCGAACTGCTATTGTTGATCGCCTTGACAGCATTGCTTATGAATACCATGCTATGGTTATATGACGTGCGTCAGGCTATCAGTCATTCCGAGCCCCAGACTGTGGAGGAGAACGAAAAAATCTACCAACTTCGTGACCATGCCCGCGAAGTAGCCGAAGAGGCTCTGCAACAATACGAAGAGAAACAACACCAGAACTAACTATTTTCTTTGTATCTTTATGGCTGAAAATCAATTTTCTGCCTATGCTCATCAAAACCTACGGAAGCGCCGTTCAAGGCATTGAAGCTACCACTATTACTATTGAGGTCAACATTTCGGGTGGCACCAAATATTACATCGTGGGTCTCCCAGATAATGCTGTTAAGGAAAGCCTACGGCGCATCGAAAGTGCCCTTTCCGCTTCCGGATTTCGCATGCCTCGCCAAAAAATTGTCGTTAATCTCGCTCCCGCGGATATTCGCAAGGAGGGTTCTTCTTATGACCTGCCAATAGCCGTTGGTATTTTGGCGTCGTCCAAACAGATTGAGAATGTTCCGTTGTTAACTGAATTTCTGATGCTCGGCGAGTTATCGCTGGATGGGAGCATACAACCCGTTAAAGGCGTGTTGCCCATCGCCGTTCAGGCAGCACGGGATGGCTTCCGAGGCATACTACTCCCAAGCGCAAATGCAAAAGAAGCTGCCGTAGTCTCCCAATTACAGGTCTATGGAGTCCGACACTTAAAGGACGTAATTGATTGGGTCAATGGCACCGCTCATCCACCGCAAACCTATGTAAATACTCAGGAAGAATTTCAGAAAAACATCAACAATTATGACGCGGATTTTGCCGACGTGCACGGACAGGAACACATCAAAAGAGCCCTGGAGATTGCGGCAGCCGGCGGGCATAATGCCATTCTGATTGGCCCTCCCGGTTCCGGAAAAACAATGCTGGCCAAACGGCTGCCTACGATTCTGCCTCCGCTAACCGTCCAAGAATCTCTGGAAACCACAAAAATACATTCCGTGGCTGGCAAACTAACTACAGCATCGTCCTTAATGACTGCACGCCCATTTCGCGCACCGCATCATACCATCAGCGATGTAGCGTTGGTAGGCGGTGGAGTAAACCCGCAACCCGGAGAAATCTCGCTGGCACATAACGGCGTATTGTTTCTAGACGAATTGCCAGAATTTAAACGTTCGGTACTGGAGGTACTCCGCCAACCCTTAGAATCCAGACACATGACCGTGTCCCGTGCACGCTTTACAGTGGACTATCCGGCAAGTTTCATTTTGGTGGCCGCGATGAACCCCTGTCCATGCGGATTCCATAACCATCCACAGAAGACGTGTATATGCAGCCCGGGCGTGGTGCAAAAATACCTGAGCAGAATATCGGGCCCATTGTTAGACCGTATCGATTTGCATGTCGAAGTCACACCGGTTGACTTTAACGAATTGGTTGCCGCTACCCCCAGCGAAAAAAGCGCCCATATACGTAACCGCGTCACCACAGCGCGTACCATTCAGGCAAAGCGATTTTCATCGCATCCTTTTATTCATTGCAATGCACAGATGACTCCTCAGCACCTGCGGAAAATATGTCGAATCCATGAATCTGGACGTGCCTTGCTCAAAACTGCAATGGAGCGGCTTGGTCTATCAGCCCGTGCCTACGATCGCATTCTTCGGGTATCCCGTACCATCGCGGATATGGAAGGTAGCGCCGATATTCAGACTGCACATATTGCCGAGGCCATCCAGCTTCGTAGCCTTGATCGGCAGAGTTGGTCCGAATAAAAGAGCCCCGCTAATCGATTGGTCAGCGGGGCTCCGGTTATATAACCTTACAATACAGTCTTACACTTCTTCAGCAACCCCACGCAGCGTCTTGGCAGCCTCTACCATGGCTTCGAGCGCCGCTTTGGTTTCAGGCCAAGCACGTGTTTTCAGACCGCAATCAGGATTTACCCACAGCTGCGCAGCAGGGATAACGGCTTTCGCTTTTTCCAGTAGCTTCACCATCTCTTCCTTGCTCGGTACACGTGGCGAGTGAATATCGTATACACCCGGACCGATGTCATTCGGATAATTGAAATCTGCAAAGGCGTCCAGTAATTCCATTTGCGAACGTGAGGTTTCAATGGTAATCACATCAGCATCCATCGCAGCGATATGCTCGATGATATCGTTGAACTCCGAGTAGCACATGTGCGTATGAATCTGTGTGTCATCTTCCACATTTGACGAAGACACACGGAAGGCCCGTACGGCCCAGTCGAGGTATGCCTTGTGATCGGCTTTACGCAGGGGAAGACCCTCACGGATGGCCGGCTCATCGATCTGGATAATTTTTATACCGGCTTTTTCCAGTGCCTGTACTTCGTCCAGTATCGCCAATGCAATCTGATACGTCGTTGCTGACCGGGGTTGATCGTTGCGTACAAAAGACCATTGCAGAATGGTCACCGGCCCGGTGAGCATGCCTTTTACCGGCCGATTGGTAAGTGTTTGTGCATACGACGACCACCGTACGGTCATATCGGCTGGCCGGCTTACGTCGCCATAAATAACCGGGGGCTTCACGCAGCGCGATCCGTAAGATTGCACCCACCCGTTTTTGGTAAAAGCGTATCCGGAAAGCTGCTCGCCGAAATATTCGACCATGTCATTGCGCTCAAACTCGCCGTGTACTAATACATCGATATCCAATTCTTCCTGCAAACGGATGGTCCGCTCCGTTTCCTCCGCAATGAACGTGTCGTATTCTTCTTGGCTGATGGCTCCCTTTTTTAAGTCGGCCCGCCATTTACGTACGTCCCTGGTCTGCGGGAAAGAACCGATGGTGGTGGTGGCAAAAGCAGGCAGATTGAATTTTTCTTGTTGTTTACCCTTACGCACCGTAAATGAACTGGTCCGTTGTGCATCCGCATCGGTAATATTCCTCACCCGCGTTTTTACGTCTTCCCGGTGAATCAGTGAGGACGTACGGCGGCTTTGTTGTGCTACCTTGTTGGCCTCAAAATGTGCGGCGGTGGTTTCATCCACGTCGCCCGATGCCAATATTGCCAAATCTTTTACCTCGGCAAGTTTCTGCTTGGCAAAAGCGAGCCAATTTTTTACTTCTGCGGGCAACGACTGTTCGTTATCTTCCAAATCCAGGTCGAAAGGTACGTGGAGGAGAGAGCTTGACGGTGCTACCCATACACGGTCCGCACTCAGTGCATCCACCGCTTGATTGATTTTTTGAAGCGATGCTTCGTAGTCGTTTTTCCAAATATTGCGTCCGTCTACTACACCGACAGAAAGGATTAAGTTGGCCGGCACACTAGCCAGCAATTCATCCAGCTGGTTTTCGCCACGTACCAAATCGACATGCAGTGCTTGCACAGGCAAGCTGAGTGCAGTTTGTGAATTCTCACGTAACGATTCAAAATAGGTCGCAACCACAAGCTTAATACCCTTTGCAGCGGCCGACAGGCGATCATATACCTTCTGATAAAGTGCCCGAGTCTTATCATCGATATCCAACGCAAGGAAGGGTTCGTCGAATTGTACCCATTCCGCTCCCGCCTCGCTCAACTTGCCTAATATTTCCTCATATACAGGCAGCAAACGGTCAACTAGATCGAGACGGTCAAAATCTGCCTCCTTTTCCTTACCTAACAGCAGATACGTGATGGGTCCCAATAAAACAGGCTTTGTTAGAATACCTAGTTCCTTTGCCTCGTTGAATTCGTTAATCACCTTTTCCGAAGTGAGGCGGAATTGTTGATCCTTTACAAATTCAGGAACAATATAATGGTAGTTGGTATCAAACCACTTGGTCATTTCCATAGCAGTTACATCGAGACCTCCCTGTTGAAAACCGCGGGCCATTGCAAAGTACAAATCCAGATTGTAAGAGGATGATCCCTCCAACGCAAACTCTTGGTAACGTGTGGGAATTGCACCGACAGTAAGCGTTAGATCCAACACCTGATCGTAAAAAGAAAAATCATTGGACGGGATCAGGTCTATTCCTGCCTCCTGTTGGGTTTTCCAATTCCCTTCACGGATGGTCCGTGCAGCTTGCAGCAGTTCCTGCTGACCGATTTTTTGTGCCCAATAGGCTTCATTGGCCTTTTTAAGCTCCCGGAGGGCTCCGATGCGCGGGTAACCCAGATTGTTAGTTTTTAACATAACGTATAAATAGTAATTTAATATACAATCAACGGCGATCTGCCTATTTTAGCAGGCAAACCTTTCTGTTAATGATTGCTTTTTGGGAGAGGTCACAAGGGCGAGTTGTGGCTGCTTATCTTTCCCGGATCCTTATCTGGGTAGAATTTAGCACCTTGTCTACCGACAGGTTGCTAAGGCTTCACAGGGTCCATTCCCTCTGCCTTTCTCCATAAGCGGGCGCTAATATCGGGATAAAAATTGATTTATGCAAAATAAATTCGCTCGTTTGCTGGCTCAACTGTTTCAGTCAATCAACTTACCAGTAGTTTATATCCCTTTCCGTGTACATTAACAATTTCCACTTTTGGATCGTCGCGAAGGTATTTGCGAAGCTTGCTTAGGAAGACATCCATACTCCGGCCGTTGAAATAATTATCATCATGCCAGATTTTAAGTAGTGCCTCTTCACGCGTGAGCACATCATTTTTCTTAATGCAAAGCAACCTTAACAACTCAGCTTCTTTCGTGGACAGCTTTTGCTTCTCTTCATTATAGCTGATCTGCTGAGCGACATAATCAAAATGGTATTTGCCAATCTGAAATTTATCAGGCAGTTCCTCTTCTGACTGTTTTTCCCGTGAGGCGCGTTTCAGAAGGGCGTGAATACGGAGGAGCAATTCTTCCACACGGAAGGGTTTGGTGATATAATCGTCACCGCCCAAGCCAAAAGCTTCGGCTTTATCCTCCATCATTCCTTTAGCCGTGGCAAAGATAATGGGAACATCCGCATCGATCTTCCGGATATCTTTGCCCAACGTGAAGCCGTCTTTTCTGGGCATCATCACATCGAGTATGCAGAGGTCGAATTTATCTTTATTGAATTGGCGTAAGGCCTCATCCCCGTCTTTGCAAAGTGCGACATCAAATTTACCCTTTAATTCCAGGTAATCCTTCAAGATGTCACCCAAGTTGGGGTCGTCTTCCGCCAGTAGTATCTTTTGCATAAATGATTTTCCTATCCTTTAAGTGGCAACATAATTTCAAATGTGGTTCCTTTATCTTTCTCGCTTTTGACCACGACCTTGCCTCCGCAACGCTTTATGATATCGCTCACATAACTCAACCCCAAACCAAATCCTTTCACATCGTGAAGATTGCCGGTTGGAATCCGGTAAAATTGGTCGAAAATTTTGGATAGCTGATCGCGACTCATACCGATACCCTTGTCAGCTACTGTCAACTGAATATGACTATGGACGTTTTTGGTTCGAATGGTAATATCAGGACTTCCCTGGCTGTACTTAATCGCATTGTCTATCAGGTTGAAAAGCACATTGGAGAGGTGCAATTCATCACCCACCACCATCGCCTCCGCAGCATCGAGATGCATATGTACCTGTGCATCGTTTTTAAGCAATTGCAGCTCCATGCTATCTACTACCGCCTGAGCGAGGTCATTCATGTCCACATCCTGATGTTCCAGCTTCAAGTTGTCTTTTTCAAGGCGGGCGATGTTGAGCACCCGCTCGATGTGATTACCCAACCGGACATTTTCGTCGTATATGATATTGGCAAGCCGTGCGGCACGGACTTGGTCAGATGCGATTTCAGGATCTCGCAGGGATTCACTGGCAATCATGATAGTAGCCACGGGCGTTTTGAACTCATGGGTCATGTTATTGATGAAATCGGTTTTCATTTCCGAAATCTTCTTTTGACGAAGCATCGTGAAAATCGTGTAGGTAAAACAGCTGAGAAGCACCAATAACAGCGCTATCGAAGAAAACAACATAACCGTCATATTACCCATGAGGATGTTGTCTTTGTTCGGAAAGTATACGGAAAGCCGACCGGATGAACGTTCGTTGTCCGAACGGAACAATTCCGTGACATAAAAGTTTTGCGGAGATAACTTGTCATCGGAAAAATTGGCAAACGCATACAGTGTGGTGTTTTTATCTTTGATTTCCAAATTAAAAGCCGAGTTAATATCGCGGCTTGATAATTCCTTCTCCAATTCGCTTTTGATATAGGCCACATCGATCCGTTGGCTTAACGGCCGTTTATAAAGTTCCATTTCAGCCGCAAAATCTTCAACGATCTGTGGGTTCTTACCACTTAATATTGCAATGGTATCCATTAATGTGGTCGCCTGAAGCAATTGTAATTGGCGTTCTTTACGAGCTATTTCACCCTTTAACTTGAGATCCAATCGCGGAGGTAGTACTTTTATGGCATATTTCAATTCCGTTGACCCAGGGGCGATAGGCCCCAGCGGAATGAAATAACGTATGCTATCGTCCTTGGCTTTAATTAAGGGTACCTGTCGGATGGCGTAAAGACCCACCACGTTATCGTTACGTTGAAACCCGCCGTCAACGGTAGCATTCGATTCAAAGTTGACCCGTAAAAGTTCCTTATAACGAGAATTGTTGAGATACGTCTCATAGAATTCATTACTTTCAATAGGCAGTACTACCGGATATTGGGTAAATAATATATCCTCACGCTGCTTGAATGTGGCGTACAACCGCGCTTCTTTTTTTCGAAGTTGCTCGATCTCCGTCTTTATACGAAGCTGCTCTTCCAATTTACGCTGTTCGCGTTCCAGCTTTTCCTTATTCTTTCGCTGTGCATCGGCCAACTGCATCACCTCTCTTTTTTCAGCCTTTGCAGCAACTGCGTTGAGAGCGGCCTTCACCGATTCATCAAATAATTGCGCTTTCAGAATATATGATTGCCTGATAAAAAAATATTGCATGGCCATCACCCCCAAAAGCGCCACCGTCATCAACCCGATGATAAATCCAATACTTTTATGCTTCATTCCACACAAAAATACATAAGGTTGAAAGGAAAGTGCAGCATTTAACATATTTTAACAAGGCGAGTTACGAAGCAATACTGTTCTTTTCGTTACTTTTGATAAACCAATTCGTACGAATATGAAAAGGTTTTTTATGATCTTGTCCGCAGCACTCAGTTCGGTTGGGTTAACGTTTGGCCAAGAAGACAGTGCAAAGCTGCATTTAAAAAATCCACCCGATAGTGTACCGGTTACCGTTGCACCGTTTTCCACTCATCCTATGCCCAACGGCTACCGAGGCGATAATTGTATACCCATGCCGAACGCCTATCAAGGGGATAACAGTGTGCCCATACCGAATGTTTACCGTAACCCCATCATGCTGCATCATCCTTCGGATAGTACCCAGCAACCCTTGAAGAAAAATGAAGGAAAAAAGAAAAAAGGAGAGCCCAGTGGAACAACCAAGCCCAAGGAAGCTAGAAAGCGGTCTTGGTGACGTGAAGTTTCCGGCCTTTGGTCGTGAAAATGTAACCGCTCTTGTCGCTGAAATATTCGTCTACCGCTATGCGACAGCCAGACCATTCGTAGTAATCGTCAAAAACAATTTTACCTCCTGGCACTAAATTCGGTTCAATTTGAATCAAACAACTTAGGACCGATGCATACCAATCGCAGTCGATATGCGCAAAAGCAACGGGGTCATTAATGTATAGGGTATCTTCAAAATATCCTTTGATCAACTTGATATTATTCGTCTCGATGGGCACGCCATGCTTTGCTAAATTAGCGGCGACAACGGCTTGTAAATTTTCCACATACCCATAATACCGATTGTTACCCAGTCCTTTCGACTTCCCACTTTTGATTTCTTCATACCGCACATGCACATCGGCTTCATCTTTTTCAGAAGGTGGCGGAATCAATCCAAACGCATCGTATAACCTAAGTTCCCGCTGCTTCCGCTTTGCCCAACCGATGGCAATGGCCGATCCTCCCAAAGCGGAACCCGCCTCAACAAACAGCCCTTCTATTCCCGACCGTTCCACCGCCTTCGCCGCGTCGTAAAGATTGAATAGATCCTTGGCCGCCAAATAGGTCAATTGATGCGTTTTTAGCCGCATCAATTGCGCTTTTTCCTTGTCTGTAAGGGTGTAAAACAATGTCTGGACAGGCACTGCAAATCGTTCGGGAATCCGGAGTAATCGCATGATAATGATTTCAATCTAGTATATCAACGCTGTCCAGGCCACGAATATTTTGTGTGTGCCCGAAAATCACCCTTTACGTTCAAAACCCCGCCGCTATTGCATCTCAGTTACCTTGATGGTGTTGGTCTTACCCTTTTTATGCAACGGTGTAGACGCCGTATTGATAACAATCTGTCCCGGCTGTACCAAATTTTTCGATTTCAGTAAGGTATTTACATCATGAATACTGCCATCAGTACTTTCGAATTTGTCGTAATAGAACGTCTTAACCCCCCATAATAACGTGAGTGTATTCAACAGTACCCGATTGCCAGTAAAGATATAAATGTCCGCATTCGGCCTGTAGCTGGATATTTCATAGGCAGTATAGCCAGAATAAGTCATGGCTACGATCGCAGATGCGTTGGTTTTTTCAGCAAGATATACGGACGATCCGCAAATTGCATCGGGAATTACCGAATCTGTACCCTCGTGTTCAGACTTCTTGGAACTGTAATAAGGATAAGAAGTGTGCTCCACGTGCACAATGATTTTACTCATGGTTTCGATCACGATTTCAGGAAATTCACCTACCGATGTTTCGCCGCTCAGCATAACCGCATCCGCACCATCCAATACCGAATTGGCTACGTCGTTTACTTCGGCACGCGTAGGACGTGGGGTGGTGATCATGCTTTCCAGCATTTGGGTGGCAATGATCACGGGTTTGGATGCATTACGGCACTTCTTGACAATCATCTTTTGAAGTACAGGAACATCTTCCATTGGCATTTCCACACCGAGGTCTCCCCTGGCTACCATTATCCCATCTGTAGCCGCAATGATGGAATCGATGTTGTCAATGGCCTCCGGCTTTTCGATTTTGGCGATAACCCGAGCAAATTTACCTTTGGCCTCAATTATTTCCTTAAGTCGTATGATATCTTCGGCTGTACGCACAAAAGACATTCCGATCCATTCGACATCGTGCTGAAGTACAAAATTAAGGTTATCTAAATCTTCTTCCGTAAGACTGGGTATGGAAACCTTAGTATTGGGAAGGTTTACCCCCTTACGCGAAGTCAACACACCTCCGTGGACAACTTCGCACCATACCGTGTCCTCCAGGTTGGAGCGCAACACCCGTAATTGGATTTTCCCGTCATCTAATAAGATGATTTCCCCTTCCTTTACATCTTTCGGAAAACTATCGTATGTAATGTAAATCCGGGATTCATCGCCGATGAGTTCATTGGTGGTAATCTCTACTTGCGCGCCGTTTAGAAGTACCGCCCCTCCTTCCTTCATTTTCCCAATACGAATCTTTGGGCCCTGTAAATCCGCTAGAATGCTAATATTGGTGTTGTGTTCCTTATTGATTTCGCGGATGGTATGAATCACTTTGAGGTGATCTTCCTGGCTACCGTGTGAAAAATTGAGCCGACACACATCCACCCCTTTCGCAATCATGCTGGTTAATACTTCCTTTTTAGCTGATGCCGGGCCTAGGGTGGCCACTATTTTAGTTCGTTTTTGAACCTTTTCCATTTAATATCGTTTTGTTTGTTGTTCTTCTATTTTATGGTGTGATTGATACACTTTGGTAAATATGGCGCTAAAATATTAGATTTTCTTTGGATTTCAATTTTTGTGGGGATATTTCACTGGCCACCACCACGTCGGGAATGTCAGCAATATGATTCTGCAATGCCATTAGGTCTTCGTCGTCAATGAAATTCCGAATCAATAGAAAGTAGTCTGAGTGACGCATTTCTGAGATCAAAAACCCGCCGTCAGCCGCCCTATTCGCCAGGAGGTAATATTCTGTCTCGGATATCTCCGGAAAATCGGCATATCGACTGAAATACGCTTTTTCCACCGGAGGTGGCATCCATATCTCATGGTCCTCAATTTTACTCAACCTTAATCCAGAAACTTTGTTGATGAAGTAACATAAGCGATAGTCTTTTAAGGAACAGGTGATGGCAATCAAGACAAAATCGAGGTCCAATTCATATTTTAATGTGACTTTATTCAAAGTATTTTTCTATATTCAGCGCAAAATTACAAAAACAAAAAGACTGGTATGACAATTATACAAAGATAAATGGGAGTGTCGGGTCCCTTTTTAAAAAAATATGCTAAATCTTTGATATAAAAACGATAATTGAGTTCGAAGGGACGAATCTGAATAATATTCTAAAAATCAAAAACGTTTTACTATTTGCCGAAATTTATTTTTCTTTGCACAGATTTATTAAACAATTAAACTATAAAATCATGTCTGATATCGCATCAAGAGTTAAAGCAATTATCGTTGAAAAGCTAGGTGTAGACGAAAACGAAGTGACCCCGGAGGCTTCATTCACCAATGATCTGGGCGCCGATTCACTTGACACCGTAGAGTTGATCATGGAGTTTGAAAAGGAATTCAACGTAGCTATCCCCGATGATCAAGCTGAAACGATCAGCACGGTAGGACAAGCCATCGCTTACTTAGAAAAAAACGTTAACTAACTAAATTCATTAGGCCAATCGTAATAAATGGAGCTTAAAAGAGTAGTAGTAACAGGGTTAGGTGCGCTTACTCCTATTGGGAATACTGTCCCGGTATTTTGGGACAATCTAATCAAAGGGGTAAGCGGCGCTGCTCCTATCACCAAGTTTGACGCGTCAAAGTTCAAGACTCGTTTTGCATGCGAGGTGAAAGGGTTCAACGCCGAGGATTTCATGGAGCGCAAGGAAGCCCGAAAGGTAGATCCATTTGTACATTACGCGTTGGCTGCTACGGACGAAGCGATCGCAGATGCGTCACTGGCGTTTGATAAACTTGACACCAATCGGATTGGTGTAATATGGGGATCGGGGATTGGTGGCCTGAAAACATTCTTGGATGAAGTGAGTAATTTTTCAAACGGCGATGGAACGCCCCGTTTCAATCCCTTTTTCATTCCAAAAATGATTCTGGATATTGCCCCCGGGCACATATCCATGCGACATGGGTTGCATGGCCCTAACTTTTCCACGGTATCGGCGTGTGCATCTTCTACCCATGCACTGATTGATTCGTTGAACTACATCCGAACCGGCTTTGCTAACATCATCATCACCGGAGGATCGGAGGCAATCATCAATGAAGCGGGTATCGGCGGATTCAATGCCATGCATGCATTGTCTACGCGCAATGACGACCCGCAAACTGCTTCCAGGCCTTTTGATAAAGATCGAGACGGCTTTGTGGCGGGAGAAGGTGCCGGTGCGATTGTATTGGAGAGCCTTGAGCATGCACAGGCCCGCGGTGCAAAAATTTATGCTGAGCTAGTGGGCGGCGGTATGAGTGCCGATGCGTATCACATCACTGCATCACACCCTGAAGGCCTTGGAGCCCGTTTAGCCATGACGAATGCCATAACGGACGCACGGCTGACCAAAGAGGCCATCGATTACATCAATGTACATGGAACGTCTACCCCTGTGGGTGACCCCAGTGAAATCATGGCGATCCTAGAGCTATTTGGCGACCATGCATACACACTAAACATCAGCTCCACAAAATCCATGACCGGCCATCTATTGGGCGCTGCTGGAGCTGTGGAGTCAATTGCCTCCATTCTGGCAGTGAAAAACGATGTAGTTCCACCTACTATCAATCATTTCACGGATGATCCAAACCTCGATCCAAAGCTAAACTTCACATTCAATAAAGCGCAAAAGCGGCCCGTTAATGCGGCCATGAGTAATACCTTCGGGTTTGGCGGGCACAACGCCACCGTCATTTTTAAGAAATTCGAAGCTTAATTTGAGGCATTTGCAGGAATGGGTAATACCCTTTCCTGTTATACCAGTTCAATCGTCAGATGCCTGTTTGGAAAATTTATAAACTGCATTTCTCGTCCAATCGCCGGTACATAAGGGCGCTAAAAAATTTACTGGGCTTTGTTCCAGGCAATTTGCACTTGTATCAGTTAGCATTCCGCCACAAGTCGGTAGCGGTCCCTGTGAAAGATGGCACCAAAAATAGTAACGAACGACTGGAGTTTTTAGGCGATGCCGTGCTGGGCTCAGTCGTCGCCGATCTGCTCTTCAAAAAATATCCTTACAAGGGCGAAGGCTTCCTTACCGAGATGCGCTCAAAAATCGTAAGCCGGGCGCACCTCAACCAGCTTTCCAAAAAACTGGGCCTCAACGAGCTGATCCAATACGATGCTCGCATGATTAACTATCCCAATAAACAGGGGTCGTTGCTGGGCGACGCATTTGAAGCCCTGATTGGTGCAATATACCTGGATAAAGGATATGTATTTACCAAAAACTTTCTGATTAGCCGCATTATCAAACCTCACGTGGATATCCAAATTCTGGAAGAAACCGAAACAAACTTCAAAAGCCGATTGATCGAATGGTGCCAGCAAGCGGGAAAAGAAGTAAGTTTTGTACAAACGGAAAATGCCGAAGGCGACAGCATCAAGATTTTTACCATTGACGCAGTGGTAGACGGTGAAGTGTGTGGCACGGGGCGCGATTATAACAAAAAGAGCGCAGAGAAGATAGCCGCTGAAAAAGCCTGCGAAGCATTGAATGTGCTTTAAAATCTAAAATCTAAAACCTAAAATCTAAAATCATTCCTACCTTTGCGCCATGGCAATAGTGAAACCTTCGTTGGCAAAAGGCACCCGCGATTTTTCCCCCGTAGAAATGGAAAAGCGCGACTATATCTTCAGCACTCTTAAGACTGTTTTTACCAAATATGGTTATCGCGAAATTCAGACGCCTTCTTTTGAAAACCTACAGACGCTTACCGGCAAATATGGAGACGAAGGGGATAAACTGATTTTCAAGATTCTAAATTCAGGCGACTACTTGGCCAAGGCTCCCAGCAATCTGTTGACCGAAAGGGCCTCGACACCACTAACGACCCACATTACCGAAAAAGCATTACGCTACGATCTCACGGTGCCCTTCGCCCGCTATGTAGTAATGCATCAACACGAAATCACCCTACCGTTCAAACGTTTCCAAATCCAACCAGTTTGGCGGGCGGATAGACCGCAACGAGGGCGTTACCGGGAGTTTTACCAATGCGATGTGGATGTTGTCGGTTCGGAAAGCTTACTTAATGAAGCCGAATTTGTGCTTATTTATCACGAAGCATTGACCCACCTGGGATTAACGGATTTCACAATAAAACTCAACAACCGTAAAATCTTATCGGGCATTGCTGAGCTATTGGGCAAGCCAGACCTACTTGTACCCATGACAGTGGCGATCGACAAACTGGACAAAATCGGTATGGAGGGAGTCGATAAGGAGCTACTGGAACGTGGCTTTTCAGAAGAGGATGTAAAAAAGCTACGGCCCATTATGCAACTGGAAGGGCCTGTTACCCTGAAAATCAACCAGCTTAAAAGCACGCTTGCTTCATCGGCCATCGGAATGCAGGGCATCGAAGAGATCGAAATCGTGTTAGGCTATGTAGAAAAAATGACGGCCCATGGTGCTTCGCTCAGCCGTTTCCTAGACCTCGATATTACCCTGGCCAGGGGTCTGAATTATTATACGGGTTGTATCTTTGAGGTGAAAACCAACGAGGTAACGATGGGTAGTATCGGCGGAGGTGGCCGTTACGACGATCTGACCGGTATGTTTGGTCTGAAGGGACTTACCGGCGTAGGTATCTCCTTTGGCGCAGACCGTATTTACGATGTCATGGAAGAACTGGGGTTGTTTCCCACCAGTACCATGCAATCGACCAACGTATTGTTTAGCAACTTTGACAAACTTGCCGAATTGTATGCATTGCCACTGTTGCAGAAATTGCGTGATGCAGGGGTCGCCGCCGAAATTTACCCCACTTCCGCCAAGCTGAAAAAACAATTGGCCTATGCCGATGCGAAAAAAATACCGTATGTAGTCCTCATCGGCGAGGAAGAAATACAAAGTGGGGCCTTTTCATTGAAAGACATGCAATCCGGTGAACAACGGAAACTGGACGAGGCAGAACTGTTTGCATTTTTAGCGTTGCAAAAATGAATTTTCTGGGCAATCTCATTTGGATCATCTTTGGTGGATTCCTTATTTTCCTGGAATACCTTATCGGCGGACTGTTACTTTGCCTTACGATTGTAGGCATTCCCTTTGGCATTCAGTTATTCAAACTGGCGATCGCTTCGCTTGTACCATTTGGCACCGTCGTTACCCATACACCCTCCAGCACGGGGTGTTTATACACACTTATGAATATCCTCTGGATTGTCTTTGGTGGAATATGGGTTGCCCTCACTCATTTTGTTTTCGGACTGTTGCTCTGCATTACCATCATTGGGATTCCCTTTGGAAGGCAACATTTCAAACTGATGGCATTGGCCTTTACACCTTTCGGCAAAGCAATCAACTGAGTTTCATCCAAAAACGGCCTGAAAAACCTCTTCTACCTTAGCCACTGGTTTAATCTGTATTCCATACTTGCTGACATCCAAGCCTTTGGTATTGTATCTGGAGATGTAAATGGTTTCAAAGCCGAGTTTTTCCGCCTCAGCGATACGCTGTTCAATGCGGTTAACTGCCCGTATTTCGCCCGAAAGCCCCACCTCCCCCGCAAATGCAACGGTCGCCCGAACAGATATATCCTGTTGCGATGAAATGAGGGCAACGATCACCGCCAGGTCAATGGCTGGGTCTTCTACCCGTATGCCTCCGGCGATGTTCAGGAAAACATCCTGTGCACTCAACCGGAACCCGAAGCGTTTTTCGAGCACGGCCAGCAGCATATTCATCCGACGGATGTCAAACCCTGTGGAAGAACGCTGGGGAGTACCATATGCAGACGTGCTTACCAACGCCTGCACTTCAATCAGCATAGGCCGTAATCCCTCCAATAGTACTGCAATCGCAATGCCGCTCATACTCTCCTCGCGTTGTGAAAGCATGATTTCCGAGGGGTTCGAAACCTCGCGGAGTCCCGTTCCTTGCATTTCATAAATACCCAACTCGGAAGCAGATCCAAAGCGATTTTTAACGGCACGCAACATACGGTATACGTGGTGCCGATCGCCTTCAAATTGCAAGACTGTATCCACCATATGTTCTAATACTTTCGGACCGGCGATCGCTCCATCTTTGGTGATATGCCCGATGATAAACACCGGTATATTTGTCTCTTTGGCGAAGCGGAGCAGTTCCGCGGTACACTCGCGCACTTGGGAAACGCTGCCTGGAGCCGAATCTATCTGGGCGGAGTGTAGCGTCTGTATCGAGTCTATGATGACCAAATGTGGCTCCAGTGAGGCAATCTGCTTGAAGATGTTTTGCGTAGCGGTTTCGGTTAAAATGTAGCAATTGGCTTTAGATGCTTGTACGAGCCGTTCAGCACGCATTTTTAGCTGTTGCTCGCTTTCTTCGCCGGATATGTATAGCGTTTTGGCATTCGGCATATTGAGAGCCAACTGAAGCATGAGCGTCGATTTACCGATACCCGGTTCACCACCGACCAGGACCAACGATCCTGGCACAATTCCCCCACCCAGCACACGGTTCAATTCGCTGTCAGGTGTAGCTCGGCGATTTTCTTCCGTTTGAACGATTTCATGAATAGCAGCCGCTTTGCTTGAACGTTTCACTGCACTCGGCACGGTACGCCAGTCGGGCGCCCGGAAAACTTGTTTCTCTATTACTTCTTCAACAAACGTATTCCATTCATTGCAGGAAGGACATTTCCCCAACCATTTCGGCGACTCATATCCACAATTTTGGCAAAAATAAGTTGTCTTCGCTTTGGCCATCAATCTTGTTATTTTGCAGAATAAATCGCTTCATACACCGCATCCTGTATTCTTCCTCGGATATTAAGCGTACTCAGTTTGGTGCTTACAGCGGGGTGTACGCGGTTGGATAAAAAAATATAGGTCAATTGTTCCTTCGGATCAATCCAAATACACGTACCCGTATATCCCGTATGCCCAAAGGTAGCGTCCGATGCCCACTTTGAAGGGTAGTGTTTTGTGGTATCCGGATCCCATCTGTCGAATCCCAAACCGCGTCTGCTGGTTGCCGACTGCCGGGAGGTAAACAAGTCCACTGTTTCTCCCTTAAAATACCGATCACCACCGTATTCTCCCCGATTGAGCAACAATTGGCCATAAATGGCCAAATCATTTGCCGTAGCAAACATCCCAGCATGGCCGGCTATGCCACCGGCCATAGCTGCTCCTTGATCATGAACATAACCCTGTAATAACGTTTTTCGAAACGTCTTATCGTCTTCAGTGGGCACAATGCGCCCTTTTGGAAAACGTAAGCGGGGGAGATAACCGGCGGTTTGCATACCCAAAGGGCGGTAAAATTCAAGCTGAATGTAATCTTGGATGGGAATACCTGTTTGGTGCTCGGCAACTTCCTTCATAACGTACATACTAATATCACTGTACACATAAGTCCCCGGAGTATTAAGCTTGGAATACAACATAGTGGGCCACATTACGTTCTGATAATACCCCGTTCGGATGTAACAACCATCCGCCACTTTGACCGAATAGACTGCCGAAGAATCGGTGCTGAGGTCGTCTGGTTTCAGTTCACGATAAAACGGGATAAAGGGAATAAAACCCGCCTCATGCAGCATAACATCCCGTAGCTTGGTGTGATTTTTATTGGTGGGCTGGGCTTGCAGCAGATAATGCCCCATTGTACTATCTAGGTTAATGATTCCCCGTTCAACCAAGCGCATAATCGTAGGAGTCGTCGCGGTAATTTTGGTGAGAGAGGCCAAGTCGAAGAGGTCGGAAACCTTGGTAGGTATGCTGTTCGTATAGGTATGATGCCCGTAAGCTTTCTCGAAAATAACCTTGCCCCCCTTGGCCACCAGTACCACAGCGCCGGGAGTGGCACGCTCACGAATCGCCTCTTGGGCAATTGTATCAATAGCCGCTTCCAAACGTAAGGCATCGATACCCAGAGCAGCCGCGTTGGTGTACTCAAGCCGGATTTGCTCAGTGGTAAAGCCTCCGCCCGTCGCATATCGTGCAGAAAATGATTGCGGTAGTCGGGCCGTACACGCTATCCCGCCAAATACAGACATGGCAGTATTCCGCGCTGCAGTTTCCGATAGTTCAGGATTCCAAAGAATCGGATATTGCACAAAATCCAATGCTTGCAACTTGGCTCCCGTTCCAAATACTGTCAAAATTAATTGTTTACTAACCGCCTGCGTTGCGATAAACTGCAATAAACGTTTGTTACCCAAATCTGAAGCCGCTAAGCCCAGAATGAGGGTATTATAATACTTCAATTGTTCATCCAAATCGTGATACATACCCACATCCTCCGGCACCATAAAATGTCTTATCGGTGCATATCGCTCCAACATATTGCCCACCGTTGCAAAAGCCGGTATAGTTAAGTGGCCTATATAGGCTATATTGCGGTCTCCCAAATCCCGCAATGGGACCAGCCGCATATAATTATTTAATAAGACAGTCAGGTTGGGCTTGGGGGTCTGGCGTTGCGCACAAAGGGTTTGGTTACCGCAAAGACAAACAAAAAAGGCACCCATTGCCACAAGAATTTTCTTCATATCGTACGAATATCGATAATTTACACAAAAAATGGAGATCTCTTGATAATTTTGTGAATTTTCATTCGAAAATAATCTATTCTTTAAATGGCTTCATGGAATCTGCATTTTCATCGCCTTTTAGTATCAAGCGATGACATGGCAGGTTTCATCTATCATAAAACCTGTTCTTCAATAGCAGGGTGAGCGAACAATAACTGCGAAGCATTGACGAGCACCGATGACGGCAGACCGCCACGAATAAATTTGCATATAAATGCAAATTTATCTTAGTTTGCAATTCATTTACCTGTGTTTCATGTTTAATGTCAATAGTTCTTTCTATCAGTTTCTCACGGCGTTGCAAAACAAGCTAAATACCGAGTTTGATTTGCGTGCATTGTCAGAAACCGCTTGCTTGCTATCCGCAAATGGGACATCGATCAGTATCGTTTATTACTTATGCAGTTCCGACAAGCGCATACATATAGACACCGATTCGCGTTATATCCATGTCGATGAGGACCTATGGATCACTCGGCCCGACCTCTTACTCAATCGCATTGCGGCGTTGGCCGGAAAAGCACAGCGCATATATGCGCGGGATACCGTAGCTGCACGCATCGATAAGCAGAGAGCCATGGCCTTTCAACAGGCACATCACCTGCAGGTAGCCCTACCGGGCAAATACCGCTACGGATTATTTCATAAAGGCGATTTAGTGGCAATCGCCGTATTCAGCGGCGGCAGAAAGATGAACAATCGCCCGGCTGACTATCGGTCCTTTGAGCTGCTCCGGTTTTGTCACAAGCAGGGGGTACAAGCCGTTGGAGGATTCAGCAAGCTAATTGATGCATTCCAGCAGGAATTTCATCCGGGAGATATCATGACCTACGCTGACAAGGACTGGTCGGACGGTGATAGTTACCGTAAAATTGGCTTTACCATCGTCGGCGAAACTGAACCGCAACGGTTCTGGATAAACACTCAAACGAAGCAAAGGTATGACGAACATACACTCCCCCAAGCAATCAAAGATGCGTCCCTTTCCGTACGGCAAAGCCTGGGATATGCACCGTTATATAACAGCGGCAGTATTAAGTTGATCAAAGTGCTGTGAGTCTGTTGGTGATTCTTGGTCCCACAGCTTCTGGCAAGACAAAACTGGCCATAGAAGTGGCCAAACGTATAAACGGCGCCATTATCAGTGCAGATTCACGGCAGGTATACCGGGGTATGGATATTGGCACGGGAAAGGACCTCGATGTATACGGCGATGTCCCCCATTTCCTCATTGACATTCTTGACGCCGGCGAAGCTTACCACGTGGCTCAATATCATGCCGACTTCCACCGAGTTATGCTTACGCTCCAGAAACAACAAAAACAACCGATTCTATGCGGTGGCACCGGCCTGTATATCCAGTCCATACTGCAGCCCTTTGAATACAGCATCGTACCGGTAGATCCTGCACTTCGGCATGCGCTTAACCTGCTAACCATGGATGCGTTGCTGCAAACACTGCACAACTTGCCTCTTCCTCCGGGGTTTCATGCTGACACACGTACCAGGAAACGACTCATTCGAGCCATCGAAATCGCCACTTGGTGCCTTCATCATTCCCTGCCGGCAAAGCCCTATCCACCTGTATCAGCCCAGCTATTCGGCATTAGTCCCCCGGTCGAACTACGCCGTCAGCGCATCACCGAGCGATTGCAGCAACGGCTCGAAAACGGGCTGTTAGCGGAAGTTCAAATGCTATTAGACCGCGGAATAGCTCCGGAAAAATTGCTTTATTATGGATTGGAGTACAAGTATGCCACACAATACCTATGTGGCGAATTCAACTACGATATCTTTTTTACCCGGCTAAACACCGAAATACACCGCTTTGCGAAACGGCAGATGACTTACTTCCGAAAAATGGAAAAAGATGGATTAACAATCCATTGGCTGCCGTTAGGGACGGTGGAGGAAATGGCAGACGAAGTAATCCGGAGTTTCAAGGAATAGGGGGCAATGCCCCCTATTTACTTATAGTTTAATCTCAACGTCCTTACCGTTGAAGAAATGGAATTCAGTGAGGTAATACGAGGCTACCGGCTTTACTTTTATCCAACGGCCAAACTTGGTAAACCACTTCATCCGGCGCGAAATAAAACCGGACTTAATATATGCATAAATATAAGGATGCACACATAACGTGATATCCTTTTCGTTTTGTTCATGCAGAATGAAACTCAGGTTGTTCTCGATATCATCCATCAATACGATACTCGAGCGTATTTCTCCCGTGCCATCGCAAGCTGGACATTTCTCGTTGGTTACAATCGTCATTTCCGGTCTAACCCGCTGCCGAGTTATCTGCACCAATCCAAATTTGCTAGGAGGCAGGATGGTATGGCGTGCCCGGTCAGCAGCCATGCATTGTTTGAGATATGCATATAATTCTTTACGATTGGCAGGTTTATGCATGTCAATGAAATCGATGACTACAATCCCTCCCATATCGCGCAGGCGCAATTGCCGGGCAATTTCTTTGGCAGCCTCCATGTTTACCTGCAACGCATTCTCCTCCTGGTTTTCCTTATTGGCTGTCCGGTTTCCACTATTGACATCAATAACATGTAAGGCCTCCGTATGTTCGATCACAAGGTAAGCACCTCCATGCAAGTTTACCGTCTTGCCAAAGGCCGCCTTGATCTGGCGTTCTACCCCAAAATGTTCGAAGATAGGTTCGCGGTGTTTGTAAAACTTTACGATTTTCTCTAGATCGGGAGAAATTTCCTGCACATAAGACCGCGTTTCCTCAAAGATCGCCTGATCATTAACATAAATGTGCGAAAACTCATCCGTTAGGATATCGCGCAAGATGGTTGACGTCCGATCCATTTCACCGAGTACTTTGTGGGTGGGCTCGGCCAGTCGCAATCGGTTGGTCAGGACCTCCCACTTGGAAATCACATCCAACAGATCTTTTTGAAGCTCGCTTACCCCTTTACCTTCGGAAACCGTACGGATAATGACGCCGAAATTAGCCGGTTTAATGCTTTCTACGATCTTTTTGAGCCGAGTACGTTCCGCATTACCTTTGATCCGCTTGGAAATAGATACTGCGCTGGAAAATGGCACTAAGACGACGTATCTTCCGGCGATGGATAAATCCGAACTCAGCCGGGGACCCTTGGTCGAAATGGGTTCCTTTGCGATCTGGACAGGCAACAGCATATTTCGGGTCAATACCTCCGAAATCTTACCTGCTTTGTTGATGTCCTTCTCTAATTTTAAACTATCGAGCAGCTTTTCCTTATAACTGCCATTCTTTACCAGCTTCGTAAGCTTGATGAGCGATTGGACTTGGGGGCCCAAGTCCAAATAATGCAGGAACGCATCTTTCGAATATCCAACATCTACAAATGCAGCATTAAGACCGGGCATGATTTTCTTGATCCTACCCAAGTAGATGTCGCCTACCGCATAATTGTTGTTTACCTGTTCCTTATTAAGCTCTACAAGCTGTTTGTCCTGAAGTAAAGCGATAGTAACTCCCTTGTCGGGAGCCGAATCGATGATTAACTCCTTTACCAACAGCTATTTTCTTTTGCAAAGCAGGCAACAGCAAACAAGAAGAGCAGCTACCTACTTTGAATAAAACAATAAAATACGTTTAAACGCCCATTGCGTCTTCTGATTTATAGGATGAGGCAGAGTTCGATTGTGTGAAAATCACGCTCATTTATATACCCCATTTCAGAAGTGGGCTTCTGTCAGACTAACAAAGAAATGAATTTATTTCTTCTTATGTCTGTTTTTTCTTAAACGTTTTTTACGTTTGTGGGTAGCCATTTTGTGTCTTTTTCTTTTCTTTCCGCTTGGCATAGCTAAATTTTTTTAATGAATAAATTAAATGATTATTTGCTCAATTCATCGATTTTCCGATTGATAAATTGAGTGAGGGTCGGATCGGCGGCAAGATCCCGGCTTTTTTCAAAGGCCGAAATTGCCTCCCGTTTCAACCCAATATTTTCGTAACTTGTTGCAAGGTAAAAATAAGATTCGGCGTCCGGCTGTACAGATATCACGGTCTTAAACCGTTCGATAGCCCGGTCGAATTGACGTGACTGCATAGAAAACAGACCCAAACTTTTATTTGCACCGATGTGGGAAGGATCTGCTTCAACCACTTCCCGGAGAAGTGCGATTCCCGCCATGGGGTTATTTGTGCCGCTTACGTATGCACTACCCAGCCCCGTTTTTGCATCTAGATCGTCAGCATTCAGTTCAAGTGCCTTTTGATACGCATTAATCGCATATCCGTTAAGCGCTTTTACCATTGTTGTATCCTGCAAATTGGTATATGCGGCACGATAGGCATCACCCGCTTTCAGCCAATAGTCAAATTTCGGATCGAGTTCGGCCAATTCTTCATAGACAAATCCTAAGGGGGCCGGTCTGTTTACATCGTCCCACTCCGTAGCAAGCTGCTGTAACAGCTCAATTTTCTCCTGCCCTGATGCGTCCGGCAACTGCGACTCAATCGTCGATATTTCCTGAAGGATGCTAGCATTGAGTCCCTGTTTAGCCTGTAGCGAAACACTTTCAAACGTCACTGTCGATGATGAACTACCGGAAGTAGTTGCTTCGGTTGTATCATCGTTGACCAGCCCTTTAATCGGTTGCGCCAATAATAACCCCATCACAATGACGATGGAGGTAACGGCAACGATTTGTTTGGTCTTTTGCTGCATGGCGATTATCCTACATTGCTTTGGCTAAGGAGAAGCTTATTTGTTGCCAGATTTTACCTTTTCTACAAATGTCTTAGCGGGTTTAAATGTGGGCACATAGTGTGCAGGAATAATAATCGCTGTATTCTTTGAAATATTGCGAGCGGTCTTTTCGGCCCTCTTTTTCACTACAAAACTACCGAACCCTCTTACGTAGACGTTATCCCCCCCAATCATTGCACCCTTTACTACTTTAAAAAAAGCTTCCACCGTTTCCTGAACATCTACTTTCTCTAACCCGGTCTTGTTAGCGATTTCTGCGATAATTTCTGCCTTAGTCATATCTATATTTTTTGTAATTAATTATTTTTCAAGACATAAGCCTCTCCAATGTTGGGGATGCAAAAGTATCGCTTTAAAACGATATCTTAAAATAAAATTGTTAATTTTTTGTAAACGAGTCTTTTTCCTCTTTTTGCTCTTTGAAGGTGCTACAACGTTTTCGTAGATATTTGTCAAAAAAGTAAGCAGGTTCAGCCCATTTTTGACTAATATTGAACGATTAAATACAATATAGACCTTATTTTAATACGATGGATGGAATACAACAGTTTTCTTTAGCAGACAAGGTAGTGGTCATTACAGGTGCCACAGGCGTTTTGGGCGAGTCTTTTGCGTTGGCTACTGCAGCTGCAGGAGCCAAGGTAGCTGTATTGGGGCGCAATAAAGAACGGGCGGACGCACGAGTAGCTGCCATCCGGGCGCAGGGAGGCGAAGCAATAGCCGTAATCACTGACGTATTGAGTGAGCAAGCAGTACATCAAGCGAAAAATGAGATATTGGACGCGTGGGGAACGATAGATGGCTTGGTAAATGCTGCGGGTGGTAATATACCGGGGGCGACCATCGGTCCAGAGCAGAACCTGTTCGACAGCAACATCGCCGATACCCAAAAAGCTGTAGAACTTAATCTTTTCGGCACCGTCATCCCCACCCATGTTTTCGGCCGGGTTATCGCCGAAAAAGGGAAGGGATCTATCGTGAATATCTCTTCGTTAGCGGCGCAGCAGGCCATTACACGCGTGATGGGTTATAACCTGGCCAAATGTGCAATTGAAGGCTATACAAAATGGATGGCCGTGGAATTGGCTCAGCGGTACGGTGACAAAGTGCGCGTGAATGCCATTGCCCCGGGCGTATTTCTTACGGAGCAAAACCGCACGTTGCTTACGAATGCCGATGGGTCTTATACAGACCGCGCCCAACGATTTGTCAACAATACGGCATATGGCCGACTGGGAAGTCCCCAAGAATTAACCGGTGCATTGATTTTTCTATTGAGCGACGCATCGGGCTTTATTTCAGGAGAAACTATTTTGGTAGATGGTGGCTTCAATGCATGGAGCGGAGTGTGAACGAGGGAATAAGGAATGCCAAATAGAGAATAGGATTAGCATCGAATAAGGAACAAGAAAAACGAGTAAGAATAAAGCTGATAGCTGATAGCCGAAAGCTGATACCAAGAAACAACATCATGACAAAAAAACTTGAACAGACTTGGCGGTGGTATGGTCCCGCAGACACCGTATCACTGCAGGACATCAAACAGGCCGGGGCTACGGGAATTGTGACCGCGCTCCATCACATTCCCCATGGAGCGGTATGGCCGCTAGCAGACATTCAAGAGCGCAAGTCGTTGATCGAAGCTGCCGGACTCACCTGGAGTGTGGTGGAAAGCGTTCCGGTGCACGAAGCCATCAAGACACGTAGGTCGGATGCACAGCCCTATATCGAAAATTACCGGCAGAGCTTGCATAACCTGGCGACCGCGGGAATCAAAACAATTTGCTACAATTTTATGCCGGTACTGGACTGGACACGTACCCAACTTGATTTAGAAATGAGGGACGGTTCAAAGGCTCTCTACTTTGACTGGAACGATCTAGCAGCTTTCGATTTGTTTGTCTTAAAACGGGAAGGAGCAGCCGCTGATTATCCGGAGACCATACGGACAGAAGCTCGAAAAAGGTTTGACGCCTATACGCCTGAACAAATCGATCTGTTGAATACCAACGTGCTTATGGGCATCCCAGGGGAGCGAAGCATTGAATTGGATGAGCTGCGCGAGAGTATACGTGAATACGCAGCTATCGGGTTTGACGGCCTACGACAAAATCTAATTTGGTTCTTATCATCCATCGCGGACATCTGTGAGGAAAACGGAATCCGGATGACAATCCACCCCGACGACCCTCCCTATCCAATTTTGGGATTGCCGCGTATCGCCAGCAATAAGGATGACCTCTTGTATATTATCCGCACACTGGATAAACCTTTCAACGGCATCTGCTTCTGTACCGGCTCATTGGGTGCCGGTGTTTCAAATGACATCCCGACTATTTTTGACGCCGTGAAGGAACGGGTTAACTTTGTACACCTCCGTAATGTCAGAAAAGACGAGCAGGGCAACTTTTTCGAGGCCGATCACTTGGATGGCGATGTAAACATGTATGCAGTCATGAAAGCGCTGATTGCAGAAAATCAGCGACGGTCCGATCCGATACCTTTCCGGCCAGATCATGGCCACCAAATGTTGGACGACTTAGCGAAAACTACTGCTCCCGGTTATTCAGCCATCGGCCGCCTGCGGGGCCTCGCTGAACTAAGGGGATTGGAATTGGGAATCACTGGACAATAACCTACATAAATCGGAATCGAAATGGCTAACTTTCTTCATGATAATTTCCTATTGCAGTCTGATACGGCTGAGGTGCTATACCACGAGTATGCCAAGGACTTACCGATTATCGACTACCATTCGCACCTTCCGCCTGATGCTGTGGCTAGTGATGAGAATTTCCGGAATATTACCCATATCTGGCTGGCTGGCGATCATTATAAGTGGCGCGCGCAACGCGTGCTAGGAATCCCTGAAAAATACATTACCGGCAACGCCGATGATCGTGAAAAGTTCAGGAAATGGGCAGAAGTTGTGCCGTATACTTTACGCAATCCATTGTACCACTGGACGCACATGGAGCTGAAAAATCCGTTCGGCATTGAAGAGTTGTTGGGACCGGAAAATGCGGATGCCGTTTTTGACCATACAGCCGTACAGTTGCAGACTCCTGTCTTTTCTCCCCGGGGTTTGTTGCGCCATTTTCGTGTGGAAATGGTCGGTACGACGGATGATCCGATTGATACCCTAGCTCATCATCGCGCCATTTCCGAATCAGGTTTTGACACCAAAGTACTCCCCTCATTCAGACCTGATAAGGCTTTTCAGCTGAGCAAAGGTGACCAATACCGTCGATATATCCAACAGCTTGAGGCAAGCAGTGGAATCGCCATTGTAGATCTGGATACACTTTTGGATGCGCTTTCCAACCGCTTTTACTATTTCCACCGTCACGGGTGCCGCATTGCAGATCACGGGCTGAGCCATTTGCCACGCGCAACCTTCTCTTCCGTTTCACTGGATGAGGTATTTAAGCAGGTGCTCAATGGCGACGACCGCCTCGCTGCGGAGTATGAGGAAGCATTTACCTATGTGGTCCTTACCGAGCTCTGCAAATTATATCATGATAAGCAATGGGTTCAGCAATTCCATTTGGGACCGCTGCGCAATACCAATACCCGTAAGCTGAGTCAACTGGGGCCGGATACCGGATACGATTCCATTGGCGACTTCCAGCAGGCCGAAGCGATGCAGCGGTTTTTCAATGCCCTGGATGGTGAAAACCGGCTGGCCAAGACGGTGGTATATAACCTCAACCCCGCAGACAATGCCGTATTCGCAGCCATGATGGGAAATTTTCAAGACGAAGGAACCAAAGGCAAAATGCAGTTCGGTTCGGGTTGGTGGTTTTTAGACCAGTTAGATGGCATGACACAGCAGATGAACACGTTGTCAAACATTGGCCTCATCAGCTGTTTTGTGGGTATGCTAACCGATTCGCGCAGTTTCCTTTCCTATTCACGCCATGAATATTTCAGGCGTCTGCTGTGCAATCTGTTTGCCGACGATATCAATAAAGGACTTCTGCCCAACGATATCGGGTGGACCGGAAAAATTATTCAGGATATCTCGTATTACAACGCGAAGGCATATTTCGGATTATAGCACCCATACGGCCGCCCCTTACTACCTCTTGGTTTGTGACGCGTCGAAATTTTTGATTTCAAAATGACTGATGGTAACGGGCTTGTTGTTTCCCCTGGCGGCTAGGCCAATGCGGAAACCCATGCCCCAAGGCACCAATGGAGCGGCATCATAATTTTGCAAGCCCGCTTGCCATTTGTCATCTCCTTCATTCCAATAGAAATCAACCATATGACCGTCGGAAACAGCCATCTTGAGAGCTACCGTGCCCGCCCCTTCCGTGAGAGGGAGTGTTTGCAACAGCTGTACATCATCTTTCGCAATGCGCCACACCCGAACTTCCTTTCCGAACACACCGATACCGATGCCCGCAATCGGGGCACCGAAACGGTTGTTGGCACCGCCGACCATGGCGATAGAGGCACCGGATTGATCGTCGGTCGTATTTGCTGCCACATGTGCCATTACTTCATAGTTGATGGATGTAATAGGTTGTACAAGCGATGAGCCTATCCCGTCATTGGCCTGCGACGTTGTCAGCGACAGGCCTTCATTGCCGGTGGTGTATTCTGCCGGCTGATTGACCCGCCACCGCCACGCTGGCGTCATCGCAGTGAAATCATCGCTGTAATCCGATGAGGCCGCATCCCGGTCGTAGCTCGCATTATTGGCAAAGACGGGCCAACCGTCTGAAGTCCAGTTAATCTTCTCTAAAACCCCCTCCCGGCCTACATATACACTGCCCGCTTGATTGTAAGCATGGTAGAGGTAATAGAAATTACCCCCTCGTTCCACCACGGTGCCGTGGCCAGCGCACTTCCAATCATCATTATCTACCAGTACGGGGTTCCGATCGTACTTTTCCCAAGGCCCCAGCAGCTGTTTAGCACGGGCCACGCCTGTTTTGTAATTGCAGGTAACCTCACAGCAGGCACCTGCAGAATAAGTAGCGTAATAATAGCCATTATGCCTGAACACGCTGATTCCTTCCACCAATCGGCCCTCCCACTCACTGTCGTTGGTAAACAACTGATGCTTGTCTCCCAGCAATGCCGTCCGCTCCGGGTTGATTTCCTGTGCCCACATCGGTGTGGGCTGGCCCTTGCTATTGCCGTCTTCCTTCCAAAGCAAGTAGATCTTGCCATCATCGTCCTTTACTTCAAACGCGTCAATGGATCCCAGCTCCTGGCTCACCAGCGGCCCATGATCAACATAGGGTCCTTCTGGAGAAGATGCGCTTGCAACCGCCACGGCAAGACGTCCGGTCGATTTGTCGCGGGCGGTGTAATACAGGTATACCTTGTTCTGTGCTTCGTCATAGGCTAATTCGGGTGCCCAGAAGTTGTTCCGTGCCCATGGGGGTAAATCCGCAAACGCGTAGGATGCTAACTCCCAATTAATCAGATCGGTCGATTTATAAATCGGAAACAGCGGTGCCCACTCATTAGAGGTTGCAGATGCCCAGTATGTATCACCTATTTTGATGACTGTTGGATCGGGATGATCGCCCGGCAATACCGGGTTTACAATCGCTATGGTTTCGTCCTGTTGACGAGTAGATTGACTATTCGTACAGCCGCCTGCAATAAACAGAATCAGAGCAAGGTATAATAGCGTTGTCTTCATAATTAACTATAAACATTGTTTATAAATGGTACCGATAATACACACAGCCCGCAAATAAAATAAATTTAAACTGTAAACTATAAACACACCGTCTCAAAAAGTACCTATATTGTCTCATCGCTGTTCTGTCCATCTCCTTGTTTCACTTGCCAACCGGGAAATAATATCGGCCCTTCCGGCTCTGAAAGAATGGTCTATGCCTTCCAACCTCACCAGTGAAGCAGTCGGTAGTGATTGGCACACGGTCTCGATCAGCGTCCACGTCGCCAGCGCATCTTTAGCGCCTTGCAAAAAAAGCATAGGAATCTCCAGTAATCGGAGGTGATCAGCGCGATCAATAGCAGGCTTCCCGGCAGGATGAAGCGGAAATCCATAGAAAATCAATCCCCTGACAGTACTCTCGGGATTGGCGGCAAGGTATTGGGAGCTCATTCTTCCCCCGAAAGATTTGCCGGAAGCAAACAACGGCAGATCGGGGCATAGCTCATGTGCACTGGCAATTGCAGCCCCGATAGTTGCATGCGCCACTACCGGCGGGTCCGGTCTGGCTTTGCCGTGTTCGGAAAAGGGAAAATTGAATCGCAGTGTAGCAATTGCCTCCATTGCCAGCGAATGGGCCAACGCTTCCATAAATCCGTGATTCATCCCTGCCCCGGCACCGTGGGCCAATGTCAGGATGCATTCGGGTTCCTTCGGAGCAGTATAAATTGCCGATACTGTCCCTATGGAAGGGGAAACCATCAGCTTACTGGATTGTACATACATGCGGATATGTGATGTTAAACAAAAACCCACTTTACGTACTTGTAAAGTGGGTTGGTAGCCCCGACGGGACTACTTAACCGAAAAATCAAAGAAAAACCAAACTATAAAAACCGCCATTATTGAATCATAAAAGCTGATTACTAAAAAATAAAGCAAATCAAAACCAAGTCAGAACTCAATAAACCGACAACAGATTTTAGTTTTGTTGTCGGTTTTGTTATATTTGTTGTCGGTTAACAATTACGGTAATGGCTAAAAAAATCAATAACGGGAACTTCCCCGTTAATGTCAATTTCAACCTGAGGGCGACCAAGCCCGCCAATAAGGACACAGCGGTAAACGCGGTGGTCCGGTTCAACAACCAGCGCATCGTTCTTTCAGGGATTACCAAAGCGCAGCCAAGGTTTTGGAACGAAGGTGCGCCGACACAGCACGTCGCAAACGTCGATGCCAAGAAGATCAAAAAGAAACTGAACGATGCGGAATCCAAGATCATTGAGATCTTCGACGAATATACAAACAAACACAATGCTTTCCCAAGCGATTTGAAAGCCTTTCAGGAACTTTTGCGAAAAAAGGTGTTCAATATTCCCGACAAACCGAGGGAGGACCATACGCACAACAAAAGCGTATGCAATTACCTTACCCGATTCATAGAGGAAGCAAAAGCCGGTACGCGTACAAAGGCAAAGGATGTGCCGTTCGTATGGAATACCATCAAGGGATACGGCACCCTCCTGACGCACCTCAGTGCGTTTAGAGGCAATGTTACCTTTGATGAGGTAACCCTTGATTTCTATTATGACTTCAAGGAATACATCTACGGCAAGAACCATGCTCCCAATTATTTCGGATCACTGATCAAACGGCTGAAAACCATCATGGCCACCGCGCAGGATGAAGGCTACCACAACAACACAGTGTATAAACACCGGAAATTCGAAAAGATAGCCATAGACAGCGAAGACGCCGTGTTCCTTGATGAGACGAAGCTGGACAAACTTTTCGCGCTTGACCTATCGGGGAAAGCATACCTATCAAATGCCCGTGATCTGTTCCTTATCGGCTGCTATACCGGGTTGAGGTTCTCGGATTTCTCCCAGCTGGATGCCTCGATGGTGGACGGAGATTTCATCCGGATCAAAACGCAGAAGACCGGCGAAAGGGTAACCATCCCGATCAATGTCAATCTAAGGACGATACTGGGCCGATACGGGAACGGGGCACCCCATGCGATCAGCAACCAAAAGCTTAACGAATACATCAAGGAAATAGGCAAGCTGGCCAAATTCACGGATCCATGCGATAGCGTAGAATACAAAGCCGGAAAGAAGGTTGTGAAACAGGCGCCTTTCCACTCATTGATGACCACCCACACAGCCCGGCGCTCGTTCGCCAGCAATGCGTTCAAAGCTGGAATACCGGTACTTCTGATCATGGCCATAACAGGGCATAAGACCGAAAAGGCTTTCCTTACCTACATCCGTCAATCAGCCGACGACAAAGCCAAGATGTTCAAAGCTTGGATGGACCGGGTGGACGCTGATAAAGCACGGAAGACACTAAAAGTTGTGGGAGGAGGTGAGTGATGCAAGCGAATCAAAGCACGGAAATTCCTTTTATAGGTGATCTACTAACTAAACATCTAAATATTAGCGACGGCATCTTGGATGCCTACTTTTCTTTAGTACCTCAACCCAATAATGACAACGAAGTGCCGTCTAAAAACTATATAGGCAAACCTAGCCGCTATTTTCAACCATACAGGGTGAGCGTGTTCGGAGCATATCCGCTGATGAAACATTGGGATGCCCTTGAGTATAAGATGAATAATTGTGACGAAGAAAATGGTTATTTCAAGCATTATCGCCGAGAATCACTGGAAGGACCTTTAAAAACCTATGCCGAAGGTTTCAAGATCGGCTATACTGATTTTATAGACCGTCGAATCTCCAATAGCGAACTAACCCAATCTTTGCCATTAGACATACGACTGTAGATTTCGGAGAAAGTGACCATGCGATTCCGTGGCAAACTGACCACCTGATTTGCTGGCGAAGCTAGCTGGGAGCTGTAGCAGTATTGTTGTCAAAAGTACTGATTATAAAGTATCGATTCTGTTTTTATTTTCATTTGCGGATTGGCGCTTTTTCCTCATTGATTCGCCATTGAGTTCCATGCGGTGTGCGTCGTGTACAATACGGTCAAGTATGGCATCGGCTATGGTCCTGTCACCGATCACGTCGTACCATGCGTTCACCGGTAGCTGGGAGGTGATGATCAGTGATGTCTTGCCGTGCCTGTCTTCGATTATTTCCATCAGGGCGGCCCTGCTGGGTGCGTCGAACGGCTGTATGGCGAAGTCGTCAAGTATCAATAGCTGCTGCTTTTCTATCTTGGCGATCTCCTTGATATAGGTCCCGTCGGCCTTGGCCATTTTAAGCCTTGCAAAAAGTTTGGGGGTACTCGCATAAAGCACCCGGTACCCCATGATGCACGCCTGGTATCCCAGCGCGGTAGCTATATAGCTTTTGCCTATACCGGTACTTCCCGTTACCAGCAGGTTCTCATTGCGCTCGATAAAGGAGCAGTCGGCAAGCCGCCGCACCAGGTTCCGGTCGATATTACGCGCTACCTCATAATTGATTTCCTCAACAGCCGCCTTGTAACGGAACTTGGCATAGAATATCTGGCGTGCGATGCGGCGGTTGTGCCTGTCATCCCATTCGGCATCCACCAGTTGGGCCAGCAGTTCATCTGCGGTAACGGTATCGTACCTACCGCTTTCAAGCGAGCTCTTGAATGCATGGTACATGCCATGGAACCTCAGCTTACGTAGTTTCTCGAGTGTGTTCGTGTTCATCCTGATTATTGTTTAAAGGGTTATTTATAATATTCTTCGCCGCGTATGTTGCCATGCTCGGGCATGGGCAGTTCCTCGGCAAAGGGGTTTTCCTGGTAACCGTCCATCCGGTTTGTCAGGATGGTCTGTATGGTCTTGTAGTTGTAGATCCCGTAGCTCAGCGCCCTCCCACAGGCCTTTGCCAGACGCTCATTGCCGACCTTTTTGGCGAAACCCAGCACCCCTACGCATGACCTGTAGGCCTGTTCGGGGTGCTGTTTGCGCTCCAGTATCCGCTGGATGTAAAGTTTCACGTCATCGTGTATGGACTCGGCCCACTGCAGGAAGCGTTCGGGGGTCCATTCGGTGATGAAACGGTGGGTCGTGGCCAGGTGGTTGCTGTCGGTGGTATAGCCGTAAGGGGCCGGATCCCTTGCATGGACGGCGATGCGCTCATAGTGGTAGAATACTTCCACACTTTTACGTGAATAGAGTATCTTGGCCTTTTTGCCGATGAAGCGGTAGGGAACGCTGTAATAATGCCGGTCGGCGCCCAGGCAGATGTGGCCGTTTTTCATGACCGTGGCATAATGCAGTTTCCTGAACTCGTAACGTGCCACCGGGAGCGGGCCGAGCGTTTCCCTTTCGACCTCCTCGAACTGTGACCTCCGGCTGTAGTTCCGCCCTTTGAGCAGCCCGTTGTTATGGTACTCAAGCCGCTCCCGTATCGCGGTATTGAGTTCGCCCAGGCTATGGTAGGTGTTTTTGCGCAAAGGTGCATATACCCTGCCGTATATGATCTTCACCGCCCCTTCTACCAACGCTTTGTCCCGGGGGCGGTGTGCCCTTGCCGGCAGTACGCTCGTTTGGTAATGGTCGGCAAAATCGGCAAAGGTCTCGTTCAGGGTCGGCTCATAACGGTTGCTGCGGGTAACGGCCGCTTTGAGGTTATCCGGCACGATGGCCGAGGGGACACCGCCGAAATAGTGCAGCGCGTTCTCACAGGCACCTATCAGGTCCTCTTTGCCCTGCCCCTCCACCGCCTCAACATAGGTGAGCTGGCTGGCACCCAGTACAGCGACGAACACTTCCACATCCCGCAACTCCCCGCTATGCGGATCCACCAGCTGCAATTTCTTGCCTGCAAAGTCAATATATACCTTGTCACCCGCCTTATGGTCAAGGTGCATCACCGGGTTGACCATCGCCTTCCATTGGTTGTAATAAAAGCAGAATTGCGTATAGCCCAGCCCCTGGGGGAACTCTTCCCGGTAGGACTCCCATAACATCTTACGAGTGACACCCGTACGTTTCAGGTCTCGGTCCATACGCGGGAAACAGCGCTGAAGGGCCTGCAGGCGGCTATCGGGCTCGCGTTCGTTGCTCTTGCCGAAGAGATCTTCGAGTTCCCGGTCGCCAAGTGAGTCCACCTCTTCGAAGGTGAAACCGCTTGATTGGAAATAGGCCAGGTACTTTTTCGCCGTGTTGCGCGATACCCCGGTATGGATGGCTATCCATTGTTTGCTGCGGCCTTGGTGGTAAAGTCTGAGTATCTGTCTGATCTTGTTCATGCTGATCGTTGTATTGGCCATATCTTCTGAAGTTGTTAACCCCAAAAATATGGTTACCGATACAGCTCCTAAACTAGTTCCGACGGGTGGTCAGTTTCCTCCGAAATACCCTGGTCAATTTCCGCCGGAATCGGTGGTCAATTTCCGCCGGAATCGGTGGTCACTTTATCCCGAAATCTCCAATCGATGGACGCTTAAGTAAAATAAGAAATTCGTTATTTTACTTTCGAGCCTAAAAGTAAAATAAGATTTTTTTTGTTTTACTTTGTGGCGATAAGAACGAGTCCATGATAAAACTTGAGGAATACAAAGCAGGACACATTGAAAAGGGTGTCGGGGGATACAGTTATTTCGTGCCATCAATTATAAATGACGAATGGAAGTGGGATAATCCCCTCATCAATGGATTGCTGGAAGAGGCTGCTATTAAATTAGGAGAGCTGAACTCATTTGCAAAGCTCGTGCCTAATATAGACCTATTCATCCATTTGCATGTAACAAAAGAAGCTGTTAAGTCAAGCAGAATAGAAGGGACTCAAACTAACATGGATGAAGCATTGCTTGACGAATCTGAAATCCTGCCCGAAAGAAGGAATGATTGGAAGGAAGTAAATAATTATGTCGGAGCACTGAATTATGCAATAGAGCAACTGGAAAATCTTCCTATTTCGTCAAGACTCATTAGGAAAACGCATGCTATATTACTCGACAGCGTGAGGGGGGAACATAAGCAACCGGGAGAATTCCGAACAAGCCAAAATTGGATTGGCGGCACAAGCCCTGCTGATGCGGTATTCGTACCGCCGCACCATCAATATGTGGAAGCACTGATGGGAGATTTGGAAAACTTCCTGCACAACGATGACGTTATCGTCCCTAAGTTGATTCGCATAGGGATAGCGCACTATCAATTTGAGACTATCCATCCATTCCTGGATGGAAACGGAAGGATAGGCAGGTTATTGATCCCGTTGTTCCTGGTCGACGGGAAAGTTTTGGATAAACCCCTGCTTTACCTTTCAAGTTATTTTGAGCGAAATAAGGGGCTGTATTACGATAACCTGACTTTTGTTCGAACCAAGAACGATATGACGCAATGGCTAAAATACTTTCTTGTGGGAATCGCTGAAACTGCTTCAAATGCCGCTAGGACGCTATCGCAAATACTGCAGCTTAAATCTGAAACCGAAAACATGATCAATGAGCGGTTTGGTCGTAAAAGCAATTCGGCAATGACATTGCTCCAATATTTGCTGAAACAACCCGTAATTTTTGTAGAAGATGCAAAGCGGGTTACCGGATTAAGTTACAAAGCTGCCAATAACTTGGTTGCTGATTTTGAGAGGGCTGATATATTGAGAGAGATGACAGGCCAAAGCAGAAATAGGTTTTTTGTGTTTGATCAGTACCTTGGTTTATTCCGTCAGGACTAAAAGAATAATAAAGCCCCATCAATTTAATGACGAGGCTCTTTTTCGGTTAAAAATTACGGCTTCACAGTCATCCTCCAAAGGTACGGAATTATCATCTAAAAAAGGGTAAACCTCATCAAACCGACAACAAAACCGACAACATAAAATGAAAAAACCGCCTCCATTTATCAGAAGCGGCTTTTGTTGTAGCCCCGACGGGAATCGAACCCATATCTAAAGTTTAGGAAACTTCTATTCTATCCGTTGAACTACAGGGCCGAGCTATTTTGGTGCAAAAATACGATTTTATATAAACAATGGTAATTCTTTATTGGGAAGCCCACACAATTTGTCTGAACCATTAAACGATAAATTGATGACAATCCTAAGAATTATTATAATATTATAGGTAGATAATAGGTGTTTTCTAGGGACTTCATAGGGAAAAATACCTATAAAGTATTTATTAATTATTATTGATTTATTAATTGTTTCTATTTAATTAGCGGATCTTGATATTCCTGAATTGAGAACAGTAGCGGTCATAGACAGCAATAGACGATGTATATACCCCATTGACAAAAACGATAATTTACCACCAAGATAAACCGTATCTTTGCACTCGAAAAATAAACAGATAGTCATGAGTTTAACAGGAAAAAAATTCCCAAACATTACGGTTGATGCAATTGATTACCTCGGTGATTACTTGTCTATCAACATTTTTGAAGAAGCTACCCAAAAAGGCAAAAAAGTATTGCTGTTCTGGTACCCGAAGGATTTTACGTTTGTATGTCCGACTGAACTACACGCATTCCAAGAAGCATTACCCGAATTTGAAAAACGTAACACCTTGGTAGTTGGTGCCTCGTGCGACACCAATGAAGTGCATTTTGCCTGGTTAAATACCTCGAAAGACAACGGCGGTATCGAAGGTGTGACTTATCCTATTTTGGCCGACACCAACCGCAATCTGTCACGCGTATTGGGTATATTAGAAGGCGAAGAAAAAGAAAGTGAAGAATTCGGATATTTATTTGACGGCTCAAATGTGACTTTCCGGGCGACGTACCTGATTGACGAAGACGGCAAGGTGTTTCACGAGAGCGTAAATGACATGCCGTTGGGCCGTAACGTAAAAGAATACCTCCGGCTGATCGACGCGTATGCTCACGTACAGAAATTCGGCGAAGTATGCCCCGCCAACTGGGAGGAAGGCAAAGACGCCATGCACGCCACCCGCGACGGTGTAGCCAGCTACCTAGCCAGCCAAGTTTCGCTGAGCTAGCAACAACACACAAGTGATAGCGGTAGCGCTCCACTGAATGGGGGCTACCCTTATAAAAGGAGAATTAGTATGTTACAGGAATTAGAAAACGACAACCTTTTCGACATCGTAAAAAACAACGATGTGGTCTTGGTACAATATTCGGCCACTTGGTGCGGCAACTGCAAAATCATGAAACCGAAGTTCAAAAAGCTCGCTTCAGAAAATGAACAAATTTCCTTTGTCATTGCAGATGCCGAGCGGTTTCCGCAATCAAGGCAATTGGCCAATGTCAGTAACCTGCCCACCTTTGCTGCATTCAAAAACGGTCAACTGGTGAACCAGGTACAAACGAATAAATTTGACCCGTTAATCGAGTTATTGAATGAAGTTACCCATAATTAAACACCTGGCTGAATTCATCGAACAAAACGACCAGGACTATGTCTTGGAAACCATCGAAACCCTTGAATCGCTTATCGAAGTACCCACGCTGAAGGACGAAGAGTTAGATGTCATCGGTGAGTTAATTTCGAATATGTATGGCGCCATTGAAGTAGATAAGTTGGTGAAAGGCGGAGTTGAGCGGAAAGAAGCGGTCAATACATTTATGAAGCGGGTACTTGGGTCGATTGACAAGGCGTAACAATGTTTAAAACCGTTTATTTGTGGAAAACTTGTCGCCTTGCAGTCAACGATATCGTACATATTTTTGTAACTTTACCGTTGTTAAAGGTTAACTTCTTAAAGTTCTTTGGCGTTTGCTTAAAGGGCGGTTTTAAGATTTAAATGATTTTTTAATTGTTAATTTGCAGGAGCCGTCCCGAAGTACTTCGGGACGGCTTTTGTTTTGTTCCCTCACAAACCTTATCTTTAAACCCTTGAAATCTGCCATGTCAGCGCCTAACGTATAAGGCGCTGAAAATGCAGGTTCGATGAGGCCATTAAAGAAAAAACCATTTCGAATGAACATAAGTCGTACTGCCCTTTTCTTTTCATTTCTTTTCGTTCCCCTATCCGCAATTACCCAAACGCAAAAACCGAAGCACGCTGGTGAAATCAAACAAGCTATCAAGAAATTAAACACCTTGGGTTCCGCCCTATATTTTGCCGCCCATCCGGACGACGAAAATACGCGGTTAATTGCCTGGTTGGCGAAAGAGAAACTATACCGGACCGGCTATCTTTCATTGACCCGTGGCGACGGCGGTCAAAACCTCATCGGCACCGAACAGGCAGAAGAACTCGGACTGATCCGTACGCAGGAGCTCCTTGCCGCACGGGGCATCGACGGGGGAGAACAGTTTTTCTCGCGGGCACTCGACTTTGGATTTTCGAAAACATGGGATGAGACATTCCGATTCTGGGGCCGTGAAAATATATTGGCAGATGCTGTATGGACAATCCGAAAATTCCGGCCAGATGTCATTATCACTCGCTTTCCGCCTGATGAGCGGGCGGGACATGGGCACCATCAGGCATCAGCACTATTAGCTATCGAAGCATTCAAGGCAGCCGCAGATCCTTCCCAATTCCCCGAGCAACTTACCCAGGTATCCGTATGGCAGGCCAAACGGCTGCTTTGGAATACCTCCAGCTTCTTCCAGGGATCTCCGCCCTCGACAGCACATTTACTTATAAACATTGGTGATTACAATCCATTTCTTGGTGAGTCTTACGGTGAAATCGCCGCAGAAAGCCGGTCTAACCATAAAAGCCAAGGATTCGGATCTGCCAGACAACGAGGAAATAGCATCGAGCGGTTTGAGATGTTGGCCGGCGATGCCCCTGAAAAGGAACTATTCGACGGAATCGGAACGTCGTGGACGCGGGTGGAAGGAGGCAAGTCTATTTCGCAATTGGTCACTACTCTTTACGATGCCTTTGACGAAGCCCACCCCGAAAATTCGATCAATGGGTTGCTCTCCCTTCTCACAGAGGTGGAAAAAGTCAAAGATACCTACTGGAGGGAACGAAAAACTAACGAGATCAAAGAATTGATTATCGCATGCGGCGGAATCTGGTTTGAAAGTTATGTTCCTGTGGCTAAATATGCGGTCGGTGAAGAGATTCCCATCAGCACGACATTCATCGTACGACGCCCCGGTGTAGAAGTGTCCATCGGGAATACGACGTTGACCTACAACGAACCTTACGAAGAGTCTTCTACCATTGCGGCTAACCGCATTACGCAACCCTACTGGCTCCGTAGCCCGCATGGCTTGGGCAGTTTTGTAATAAATCACCAAGAAGATGTGGGTCGACCTACTAACATCGACGTTCCCAAAACTTCCGTCACTTTGCGCATTAATGGCAAAGAACTCGCTTTTGAACGTCCGATTGTTTATAAATATACTCACCCAGTCCGGGGCGAAGTATATGAACCGTTGACCATTGCCCCACCGATAACGGCCAACCTTGGCCAAAAGGCGTTCGTATTCAACGGCGATGAACCAAAGACATTGGAAGCTGTCTTTACGGCGCATACACAGGATCAGGTATCTGCCACAGCCTTCGTCGATCTGCCATCAGGCTGGCGGGCTGAGCCCCGGCAGATACCGCTGCATTTCTCAGAAAAATCCGAAGAAGTCACTGCTAAATTCACGATCTACCCAGCAGCGGACGCATCGCTTTCCGATTCATTGACTATTACTTTGAAATATGCAGATTCGACAGAGAAGGCCCACGCTATCCGTTCAATTGCACACGATCATATTCCCCGCATTACATGGTTTCCTCCCGCTATCGTCCGCCTAAGCAAAGTTGAAACCGGTGTATCAGCAACGCGCATCGGCTATTTGCCAGGTGCAGGCGATTTGATTCCGCAAGCGCTGCGGGAAATTGGATTGCGTGTGGATATACTGAACGAGCAAGATGTTCTCTCAGATAACTTATCGCAATACGACGCCATCGTTACTGGGATACGCTTATACAATGTAAATGAACGCATGCGGTATATGCAACCTCATTTACTAGCTTACGTTAAGAACGGCGGTACGTTACTGGTGCAATATAACGTAAGTAGCGGATTGCCAGTATCTAACTTGGGCCCTTACCCGTTGACCTTAAGCAGAAGCAGGGTAACCGACGAAACTGCCCCTGTGACGTTATTGAGCCCTAATAGCCGGGTGCTGAATTATCCAAACAAGATCACAACTGCCGATTTTGATGGCTGGATTCAGGAACGCGGTCTATATTTTGCCGGCAAGGCTGATCGTCAATATGACCAACCCCTGCGCATGGCAGACCCCGAAGAAGCTCCCAGCAATGGATCGCTGCTGGTAGCCCGGTATGGAAAAGGTAACTTTGTTTATACATCCCTTGCTTTTTTCAGACAATTGCCTGCCGGCGTGCCCGGGGCATATAGATTATTTGTAAATTTGCTCGCAAAACCCAATTGATTAAACAAGGTATTGTCATGGAAAAACACATCGAAGAGCCATCCACCGAAAAAAACATCACCGGTTATTTTTATTTGCTTGGTGCCGTATTTGGCGGACTAACGGGCGGTTACATCCAGGAAAGTTTTCTCGGTGCCATCATTGGTATCGTAGTAGGGGTGGCTCTTGCCGGCTTTTTTGTGGGCAATCTCCTCAAAGGGCGCGAGCATGACCGATAAGGGACTTCCTCCCTTTATCCGTAACTGGAAGCGCTTTTATTGGATCGTAGTGCTCTGGTTGCTGGTACTTATCCTGTTATTTTATTTGTTCACCAATCACTTCGGATGAGTACGACAGATTGGGCTGTGTTATTTTGCACGTTGCTGCTGATTGTCGCCTACGGCGTATACAAGAGCAAAGGAATTCGCAACATCGACGGATACCTTTTGGGTAATAAGTCACTACCCTGGTATCACGTAGCTTTATCTGTGATGGCCACCCAGGCAAGCGCCATTACCTTCCTTTCGGCTCCAGGGCTGGCTTATTCCTCCGGTATGAGTTTCGTCCAATTCTATTTTGGTTTGCCCCTGGCGATGATTGTATTGAGCATTTCGTTTGTCCCTATTTTCCATCGGTTGCGGGTCTATACAGCTTATGAATTCCTGGAGAAACGTTTTGACGTACGCACACGCGCGTTTACCGCATTGCTTTTTTTGATTCAACGGGGCCTATCTACCGGCATCACGATCTATGCGCCTGCAATTATCTTATCAAGCATTCTTCAGATCAATGTCGTTTACACCACCCTTTTCATGGGCACACTCGTAGTGCTCTATACCGTTTATGGTGGTACCAAAGCCGTGTCGTATACGCAACTGCTTCAAATGACCATTATTTTCGGCGGCCTCCTCACCGCAGGCATATTGGTGATTTATATGTTGCCCGACGATATTGGTCTTTCCAAGGCACTGCACATTGCCGGCAAATCGGGCAAGGCTAACGCCATCGATCTTTCTTTCGACTGGAACAATCAATATACCCTGTGGAGCGGCCTTATCGGCGGTTTTTTTCTACAGCTTTCCTATTTTGGTACGGATCAAAGCCAAGTGGGCCGTTACCTCACCGGCTCATCGATCCGTGACAGCCGAATCGGATTACTTATGAACGGGTTGCTTAAGGTCCCCATGCAGTTTGCCATTTTGCTGATCGGCGTTTTGGTATTCGCCTTTTATCAGTACAACAGTCCACCCATATTCTTCAACAAATATGAACTCCATCGAATTGAGAACAGTCCATATGCTGACCAAGTAGCGGAACTGAAAGCGGAGCACCACGCTATTTTTGAAGAAAAAAAGAAACAGATACATCGATTGACTGCGGCATTGGATAACGGCGATGAAACTGTTATTGCAGAAGTCCGCGACCAACTGCAGGGTACAGACTTGCGGACCAAGGAAATCCGACAGGACTTGGTGGAGTTGATGCAAGCCAACGATGCCATGGCCGACACCAATGACAACAATTATATTTTTCTCTCCTTCGTGACGGAAAATTTCCCGAAAGGCCTGATTGGGTTGTTAGTAGCTATTGTATTTATGGCTTCCATGGGTGCGACATCCGGCGCTATCAATTCCCTGGCATCCACTACCGTCATCGATATCTACAAACGTTTTGTCAGCAAAACAGGCAGCGAACGCAGGTATCTGTCAGCTTCACGCGTATTCACTTTGATGTGGGGGATATTTTGCATCATCATTGCCCTCTACGCCAGCAAACTGGGCAATTTATTGGAGGCCGTTAACATCTTGGGCTCGCTGTTTTACGGCACCATTCTGGGTATTTTTGTCGTCGCATTTTATGTAAAACGAGCCGGTGGGAAAGCCGTGCTTGCGGCAGCTGTTCTTACTGAGGTTGTCGTGGTATCCTTTTGGTGGTTTGATGTCATGGCTTTCCTCTGGCTTAATCTAGTGGGGTGTGCTGGAGTGGTTTTATTCTCGCTGCTATTTCAGGGCACGCGATCAAATCAGCAATCCATCGGAACGAGCGTATCCACACAATAAGTAACGTTATCGCTTACGATATAGACTATACAACACGCTGAGATCGTAATCCGTTAGTTCGCCACTGACATCATTTTGTATATAGTGCAGTTTGAACGCTTTGATTGCTGCATCCAGATTGCTGGTGTCGTAACCGATGATGCGCAGTGCGTCTTCGGGATTAAAATTTTCGGGAGGTGTCATCAGCACCTCGTCGGGCCAAAGCCCGAAACCACACGCTGCAAGGCGCTTCCAGGGGAAGAATGCACTTGGATCCACTTTGCGGGATGGGGCAATATCCGAATGCGCAATGAAATTAGTAGGAGGGATGTTATATCGCTGCTGCAGCGTGTCCAGAAGATTCAACAAGCTATAAATCTGCGGTTCGGTGAAAGGCTCCTTACCATTGTTATCCAATTCGACCCCCAACGATATGGAATTTAAATCGGTTACGGTACCCCATTTTCCGACCCCCGCATGCCACCCGCGTACATAATCGTTAAGCAGTTGATAGACTTCCCCATCACGCCCGATTACATAATGTGCACTTACCTCTGAATGCGGGACGGTGAATGTACGCAGCGTTTGTTCCAGACTATCCTGTGCCGTGTGATGAATGATCACGTAATTGGGTTTGCGCAAATTAAAATGAATGGATGCGACCTGGCGTGCCTCGCGTTTGGTTTGTGGAATCTCAGATACGGCGGTCACGCCTGTCGTCGAATCATAGGTGGCAACCAGACGAGGAGTCGCATACGGCAAAGGCGCCTGCATCTGCTCTGTGAATACTTTCAGTTGCTGCCTATATTGCTTATTCGTTTTTGCATAGCGATTAGCGGTACATGCGGAGAACACCGATGCCGCCAACAAAATCGACATCGCTTTGTGTATCGTGCAAATGCCGCCTCGCACCATGGTTATCTCGGGATTTTGTACAGAAGGCCCAATGCCAGTGTTTGGCTGGTCTGGACTTCTTCGTGCTGTCGGCTGTCGTACAATAAGATACCGCTTAGCGTCACGTTAATCAACCGGGTTACCGATGCGGTAAGTGTGGCATCCAGCCGATGAGCCGGATCACTAAGCTCTTCGTAGTTAGCAAACATATTATAACGACTTTTCAGATTGAGATTCTTACCAATATTTCGATCCAAATTGGCCGTCAGCTGAAATGCGAGGTCGTTCCGAAATCTTCGTCCGGGTTCCACCCCGAATCGCGGAGTAAACGTCGGTACGACGCGATCATCCAAAATAAATGTTTGCCGAGCGGTTCCTGTACCGATACGCAGCGAAAATGTATTATCCGGCTTGTATTCAACCCCGAAAGATTCAGTGAGATACCCCGGAGCCATAAATGCAGAAAGGGTGGTATCTGTTCTCACAAATTCATTTCCTTCTTCATCTTTGCCATACATCAATCCCACATCAAATTGGCTTTCAAATGTCAGTGAGGTATAAATTGACCAAAAGTTAGAGATCTTCAACGACAGTTTATTATCCCAAAAAATACGGTCATTGTTTTTACGGGGCAGTTGGTCTTTGTTTTTCTGCTTTCCATACTGCAACATCAATTCGGTCACGAAATTCGTGTTATTGCGCGTATAGTCGGACTTATGGTTAATCAGCGCGCCTACTGAAATTGAATTAACACCCCCACCGGTCCAGTTATCACTGAAAGAAGCTTGATTGGCGTTGATACCAAAAGATGACCAATGCCGCCAATAAATCACTTTCAGATCCAAGGTAGACATCGGTAGTTTAACCGGGCGGATTCCCGGTTCAGATTTTTCTACCTTAAGGCTATTGGAATCGGGCCGGTAACGTAATTCATCCAAATCATAAATTTGAGCCCGGCCTATTGAGATGCAAACTAGCAACAATATAAGCAAAGAGTAAAACCGTCGTTTCATATCTGCTGCTAAATTAACAAATATCGTGCTGCTTTTTCTTTATGTGTTTTTATTTGTTGGTTTGAGGGAAAGAAGGGAGTCGACGTGCGGCGGGATTTTGTCGATATTGCGCGAGCGACGAACGGATATAAAAAGCCAAATTATAGTCGTTGGCACTTAAAATAAAGTAATAGGAAGGCCGGTATTGCCGCATAAAATCTGCTAGTGTGGCACCGGTCAAACCTGTCACGCTCCTTACCAAATCAGGTGTAAATCGATAATCGATCACGGATTCCCGATAATCCTGCTCGATGATTTCCTGCAATCTGCGCGAGTTCTTGCCTTCGCGACTAATCAACTTATACAAGGCATCAATACTTACTCCGGCGCCGGTTGGCCCTACTGAAAAGATGGATCCCGCATTTCCCTTACTATAAGCTGTGCCGTACTCCCGCTTGTTCTCTTCCAGCCGTTCTTCAGGACTACGCCGGGCGATAACAGAAACCTCGTCGAGCCAGATCGACGACCGCTCCATGTTGAACAACACAACGCTTTTATTGGAAACAACAAGCGTATCGGGGTAGTAGCCTTTGGCTGCCGCTATCAAAACATCCCCTGGAGAAGCCTGAAGTGAAAATTCGCCACGCGTGTTATTATATCCACCGTCGTCATTGGCCGTATTATAAATGTATACCTGTGAAATACGTTGCTTGGTATGATTGTCAAACACGATGCCCTGTATGGCTGTTTGGGCCAACACGACATCGAACTGGATACCGAAAACAAGCAATCCGATAAAAAAGTGCTTTATTTTATTCACTGCCCTAAAACTACAGCTAAGTTTGCAGTTGACGAAAATTTTAACATCAATTTGCAATATTGCGTTTTTATTGTGACACCAAGATAAGCTGACCGATAAAAAGAGATTCGGTTTTCAACCCGTTTAGATCCATCAATTCACTGGTAGACATCCCATGTTTACGGGCTATGGCCGCCAGCGTGTCTCCCTGCTTTACCTCGTGGATATCGATGCGTACGGGAGCCTTGGCTGATGCAGGCTGCAGCTCTTCCGGTTTATTTTCAACGATCTCGGTCTGAACCATCTCTTCTCGTTTCACTTTTTCCATCCGGCTCTCGGGTCGGTCATACTGATATAACTGATAGCGTTCGATTAACTCGACAAGCATGTCGGCATAACGCGGATTGGTAGCATAGCCGGCAGATTTCAAACCCTTCGCCCACCCCTTGTAATCGTCTTTGTCCAATTCGAAGAGCGCCGCGTAGCGCTTTCGCAACAAAAACTGTGAGTGATCTTTGAAAGAATCTTCGGGCCTTTCGTATACTCGGAAGCAATCATCGTGGCGATCGTCATCTTGATACGTTTTCTTTCCTGGCCATTCCGGAGTACATTTAATGCCGAAGTGATTGTTAGCTTGCCGCGCCAACGCACTGTTGCCGTTCCCCGATTCGAGAAGTGCCTGCGCCAATTTGATACTGGCAGGTATACCAAACCGTTCCATTTCCTCGATCGCAATAGCTTTATAACGCTCGATGTATTCCTGTCCCGATGTAGTCGCATGCGAAGTGGATGGGCGTGGGCTTTGGCGATGTTGCTCCCTCGGCTTTTGTACGGGTACAGGGCGCTTTGTTACGTGGGGATTTTGAAGCACATCTTGCTTGGATAAGCAGGAAGAAAATAAGATAACAACCGACAGTACATATAAATACCTTTTCATTTACAAAATCAATTGTTGTCCGATCCGCAAGCGTGAATGGGTAAGACCGTTATTGCGTTGCAGTTCTTTCACGGTTGTTCCATATTTCCGGGCAATGTCATACAGCGTATCCCCTTGCTTCACCGTATACAATTCTTCGGTCTCGTCCGACTCGTCCAACGAGGCGATGGCCCTATCACCCTCGGGCTGTATGTCTAATTCGTCTAGGTTATACTTATGGATGATGCCGATTACTTTCGATGACCAGGATGGACTATGAGCATATCCAGAGCGGGCGATTCCCTGTACCCATTTCCTGTATTCATAGGGTTGATATTGCTCAAACAGTTGCTCGGTCTTTTTACGTCTCCGTAAAAAATCAATAAAGTCGGCATAGGATTCTTCTACGGAAGCATAACCTTTGTAAGCCGATCGGATTATCTTGCTGTTGTTTGGCCCTTTAATACCAAAATGATTATTCAAATGGCGTGCTATGCGACTACCTCCATATGCGCTCTCATGCATGGCGATGGCTAAAATGATGCTTGCGGGACACCCATACTCTTCCATATACTGCACTGCAGCATCTTTATACTGCTCAATATAGGTATGCGGCGTATACTCCTGAGCCAGCGAGCGGACTGCATTTCCGCCGACCAACCCGATGGTAAGGAATAAGGTAATTAGAAAAGTCTTCCGGGTTTCGTTCATGCGTCAACAGGTTAACTTTATTATCGCTTGCGCAACACGTATACGCCATCGCGAATGGGGAGAATTAATTTATCAACACGATTATCAGCCGCCAACTGCTTATTCAACGCGGCAATCTGCTGGGTCTGGGAATCGCCGGCATCGGCCACTACTTTCCCTTTCCATAACACATTATCTATTAAAATTAAACCACCAGTGGGAATTTTTTCGAGGGCCAACTCATAATAAAGACCATTGTTCTTCTTATCCGCATCGATAAAGACCAACTCAAATGGTCCCTTTAGTTGGGGAATAATCGTAGCCGCATCTCCAACATGATAGCGGATTGCGTGGTTCCATTCGGATATGGCAAAGTAACCACGTACACGATCTTCTAATTCTATGTTGCTATCGATGGTGTGTATTTCGCCGCCTGGAGCTAGACCTTCCGCCAAACATAACGTTGCATATCCTGTAAACGTACCAACTTCCAGAATCCGATGGGGCGACACCAACTTACTTAGAAAAGCCAGCAGCCTGCCTTGATAGTGGCCCGACAACATGTGGGGCCTGGTTTCTTTCACATAGGTTTCCCTGTGGATGTGCTGCAACAACGCAGGTTCCGCATCGCAGGTCCTTTCCAGATAGCTCGTCAATAAGTCATCGAACATATCCATCGGTCGCAAACTTAGATAAAAACCTCGGTATCACAAAAGGGTAAAAATTTACAGTTGGCCGATTCCTAATTTAGACGCTAATGCCTCCAAGTCTTTTTGTACCGCTTCAACGAGGGGAATCCCATTTTTCCGGCGATCCAATTCAGCTTCATATTCGGGCTCTCCGGGAATGATTACGGGTTGTTGCTCGTCAACGCGTTTGGCTTGTTTAAAGCGTGCGATCCACTGATCCATATTGGCCTTAAAATCGGCCGCAGGGCGAAATCCATCCACGCGCATAGCCCCAACGAAATGGCCGATGCCCTGACCCGGTTGGTTGACCACCGGCTGCAAGTAAGCCACAAATGGAGGCACCCAAGGGCCATAGTTCGCACCAGACAATACACCGGAAAGTATGTCGACTATAGCTGAAAGGCCGAAGCCTTTGTGGCTGCCATGGTCGCGGTCGCTTCCTAACGGAAGCAGGGCGCCCCCCTTTTTGACGGCTGTAGCGTCGATAGTAGGATGCCCCTTCGCATCAAGTACCCATCCTTCTGGAATTGATTTGCCAGCTCGCTCGGCAATTTCCAGCTTGCCGTTCGCGGCAGCAGAAGTTGCCATATCTACCACTACGGGCGGATAGTTTCCGGCAGGAAATGCATAACAAATGGGATTAGTACCCAACAGCCGTTCAGTCGAAAACGTGGGTGCAACCAAAGGGCTCGCGTTGGTGAGTGCATAGCCAATCATCTCCTGTTCGACGGCTTTGAGCGCATGGTAGCCAGCAATGCCGAAGTGATTGGAATTGCGGATGGCCACCCAGCCCGAACCGTACTGCCGCGCCTTTTCGATAGCGATATCCATGGCAAAAGGGGCGGTAACCAATCCGAGTCCGCCATCGCCATCAACAGTCGCCGTTGTTGGGGTTTCATGCACTACACGGATATGGGGAGTGGAATTGAGGCGACCACTTTCCCACAATCGTACGTAGCCGCTAAGGCGTGCAACGCCATGGGAATCAACCCCCCGCAGGTCGGCAGCAAGCAATACGTCTGCAGCCAATTGTGCATCTGCATCGGGACAACCGATGGCCTTAAATACCCCTGTTGTAAAATCACGTAATCGCTTTTCGGGGATCATTGTCCACTCCTCCTCGCCCGTTGCATGGGATTGGGGCCCGTAGATTCTCCTCGTGCGGGACCCTGTTGCTGCTTGAATAACTCGAACCGTGTAGGCGTATGGTGGCGTGGCCAAGCATTGTTTTCTTCGTCGATATCACCGGTTTCTCGCAGGGGGTCTACCAATACGGCTGTCACTTCTTTGCTTTTCGCGAAGACCTTGGTGACCTCGTTTTCATTTTTGCGCCAGATGTAGGCAGGGATACGTTCGACTTCGGTAGTGCCGTCGGCAAAGGTCCACTGTAAAATAATGGGCATTACCAAGCCCCCCTTATTGGAGAATCTCAGTTGATAAAAGTGATACTTCCCATCATATAACGCTTTTTCTTCGGGCGACAGCGAGTGATAGTATTGTTCAAAGGCCTGCCGGTCTTCATCAGCGACTTCAAAACGATCCCATTTATTGTAAAAATCCTGCAAGCTGGTATCAGCCTCGACGGCAAAATTCACCCCTTCCTCGATGTTACGTTGACGTGATACCGTGTTCAAATCTTTCTCAAACGCCGCTTTCGCTGCTGCCTGAGCATCGGGGATATTTCCCATAGGTTGAAAGTGTTCCACGTCGTCAAGGGAAATATCCACGGGATCGATGCCGAAAAACCAGCCTCGCCAAAACCAGTCGAGATCTACCGCAGAGGCGTCTTCCATTGTCCGGAAGAAGTCGGCCGGAGTGGGGTGTTTAAAGGCCCACCGTCGTGCATATTCTTTGAAGGCGTAGTCAAACAGTTCCCGTCCCATTACCGTTTCCCGCAGGATATTAAGCGCGGTTGCCGGTTTGGCGTAGGCATTGGGGCCAAATTCCACGATGTTTTCGGAGTTGGTCATGATGGGCTCCAGCTGGTCTTTGGGAAGCTTCATGTAATCGGCAATCTTGTGAGCCGGCCCTCGTCGCGAGGGATAGTCTTTGTCCCATTCCTGTTCAGCCAGAAACTGGCAGAACGTATTAAGCCCTTCGTCCATCCAGGTCCACTGCCGTTCGTCAGAGTTGACAATCATGGGAAAGAAATTGTGCCCTACTTCGTGGATAATTACGCTGAGCATTCCGTATTTCGTCGCTTCGGAGTAGGTACCGTCTTTATCTGCCCGCCCGTAATTGAAGCAGATCATCGGGTATTCCATACCATTGGAAGCTTCCACCGAAATCGCAACCGGATACGGATAGGGGATGGTATGCTTCGAATATACCTTGAGTGTATGAGCGACTACTTTGGTCGAATAGGGGCGGTAGAGGGAATATGCTTCGGGGCCGTAGTAGGACATGGCCATAGGCATGTGGCTTTCGATCCCATCTTTGACGCGCATCGCATCCCAAACCAGGCGGCGTGAAGAGACAAAGGCGAAATCGCGCACATTCTTGGCTTCGTACACCCACGTTTTTTTGTCGGTAGCTTTTTTCTTCATCGCTTGGCGAGCCTCATCGAGTGTTACCACCTCAACGGGCTCATCCGCTTGCTGCGCCTGTTTCCATCGATCTAACTGAACCGCCGTTAGTACACTGGCATAATTGCGGCACTCGCCCGTAGCACCTACCACGTGGTCTGCCGGCACAGTGATGTTGACCTTAAAATCGCCAAATACCAAGGCAAACTCGCCCCGGCCCGTGAACTGCTTATTTTGCCATCCCTGAAAGTCGGAATAGACCGCCATACGGGGGTACCATTGCGTGATGGTGTACAAGTAATTGTCGTCTTCAGCGAAGTATTCATAACCTCCGCGGCCTCCTTCGGCCATGCGGTCGCTGATGTTATACTGCCACTCGATCTGAAGAACAAATTTGGCTCCGGGTTTTAATACGGTGGGAAGATCCACCCGCATCATGGTGTAGTTGATGGTGTAGCTAAGGGGCTTTCCAGCGCCGTCGGCGACTTTCTGTATCCTAACCCCCAAATCCTTATCGCTGCTGATCAGGTTTTGCAGCTGATTGGTGGTCATCTGTTCATTCAGCGAACTTTCGTCGAATTTCTTGCTTTCCGCATCGGCCTTGTGCTCATTTTCATCAAGCTGGATCCATATGTAGGAGAGCGGATCCGGCGAATTGTTGGTGTAGGTAATGGTTTCCGACCCAATGACGCGTTGGTTATCGTCGTCTACCTCTACGTCAATGACATAATCGGCTTTCTGCTGCCAATACTGATGGCCGGGGGCTCCCGAAGCAGTACGGTATACATTCGGATCGCTCAACAACGTTCCCAGTTGTTCAAATTTGTTGCCATGGTTTGAAGTCGGGTTATTTTGGTGTTGAGCGTGGACTGAAAATACAGCCATGCAAACCGCAAACACAAAAAAATAAAGAGAAGATGGTTTCACGTGCGTCGTGTTTTGTGGGTAAAGTTACTATTTTTTTTAAATCCGCTCCAACGCCATCACCAGTGCGATACCGAAAACAGCGGCCGATAGAAAAAATGTCCAATCGCGTTTGGAAACCGAAAAAATGGTAGTAGCGATGAACGATAAGATCAAAACTACGAAAACAATAACGAGTTGACCCAATTCCAATCCAACATTGAAAGCAAACAACGGTCCTGTGATGCTGCTTTCTTTGCCAAGCAGTGAGCGCAGGTAATTGGAAAATCCCAAACCATGTATGAGCCCGAAAAATAGCGCATAACCATACGTAAGCCAATCGGTATTCACCCTTCGTCTTTTACGTCTTACAGCGATATTGCTGATAGCTGTAATGACAATGGTGACAGGAATGAGAAATTCAATCAACACAGTATCCACCCGGATCAGATTAAAAACACTCAATGCCAGTGTGAAGGAATGCCCAATGGTAAAGGCTGTAACCAATACGATAACTCTCCGCCAGTCTCCGACAAAATAGGTGCAGCAAAGGGCTATGACAAAAAGAATGTGGTCATAACCTGCCAAGTCCAAAATATGCTGTAACCCTAATTCAAAATATACACCAAAGTCTTGCATATTGCACGTTATGTTGCGGTATTCGTTACAATATTACGTTAATTTGTGTCGAAAACGCAATAGGCTAGTTAAAATATGGGTAACCTTTTTATTCAGGTATTCTGGTTGGTTCTTCATCCGTTTTATGTAAGTATCACCGCGGTTGACTACAATAAGGAGGCACAACGCGTGGAAATCAGTTGCCGGATTTTTTATGACGATCTGGAAACTGCACTAAAAGCAGCAGGAGGTGCCTCAACAGTTGACCTCATCAATCCGGCAAACAGAAATGAAACGGATAGTTTGATTGCCCGTTATCTACGACGCCATCTGAGTCTTTCCGTGAATGGGCAGTTGCAAACGCTCCGCTATCTTGGCTATGAAATTGAAGACGATGTGGCTTGGTGCTACCTGGAAGCCGAAGGGGTCACCTTCGTGCAACGTATCGCCGTCGACAACCGGGTGCTGCTTGACCAATTTGCCAACCAAAGCAATATCTTACATGTAACAGCCTATGGCAACCGGAAGAGCACGAAACTGGATAATCCAGAACACCGTGCTGTTTTTGAATTTACTCAAAATCTTCCTCGCTGAAATCTCCATCGAAGAGGCTTCCCAGCATATCAGTAAATCCAATGCCGTTTTGAAGGTAATTCTTGCTAAGCTGCGAATACTCGGCCAACCCGTGTAGTACAAATTCCATCAGCAGCAATTGCTGGCTTTCGACCAGCTTGGGATGGAACTTTTTGATCAATGCATGTAAGCCGGGTACTGCCATGAGCGCTTTCTTATATTGGCTGTCAGACAGTGCATCGGTAAGCAACACCTCGTTTCCCAGTGTAAACCAATCGACAATAGATGCATAAGGATTTTCGCTCTTCGACTTTTTGGCTTTTTCCGGATGGGGGAAATATTGGGTGAACAGCGTTTTGACGGCACCGCCGATTAGCCGGTGTGCTACGTGGACAGGGCCCTCCAGTTCGCCCTCGTACACCAACTCGATTTTGCCGGTAATTGCGGGGATGATACCGGAAAAATCAGCCAACCTGGCAACCGTCTTCTTCTGCCCGGAAATCAGTAGCCTCCGCTCTGCGGCACTGACCAAGTTTTCATATGCGGAGATGGTGAGGCGTGCCGATACACCCGATTTCTGATCAATGAATTCACTTTGCCGGGCTTCAAATGCAACCTGCTCCACCAGATCTTTCAGCAAGCCATCGACTTCGATGGCCCTTTGTTGTTCGGGAGTGATGCGGGCTTCTTGGAAAGTGATCTTCCGGGAAATATCGATACGCTTCGGATAGTGGGTGAGGATCTGACTTTCGATACGGTCTTTCAGTGGCGTCACGATGGAACCGCGGTTGGTGTAGTCTTCGGGGTTCGCCGTAAACACAAACTGAATATCAAGGGGCAGCCGAAGTTTAAATCCGCGGATCTGGATGTCTTTTTCCTGCAGCATGTTGAACAGCGCAACCTGTATTCGGGCCTGCAGGTCGGGAAGCTCGTTGATCACGAAAATACCACGATGCGCCCTGGGAATCAATCCGAAATGGATGACACGTTCATCATTGTAAGTGAGTTTCAGCGTAGCTGCTTTGATAGGGTCCACGTCGCCCACTAAGTCGGCCACCGTTACATCGGGGGTAGCCAGCTTCTCGGTATATCGTTCCGAACGGTGTAACCACGCAATGGGCGTGTCGTCACCATGGGTCTGAATCTCGTTTCGAGCATACCACGAAATGGGATCCAGTGGGTCGTCGAACAGTTCACTACCGGCTACATATGGCACATATTCATCCAACAAATGGACCATAAGCCGCGCGATGCGGGTTTTTGCCTGACCGCGCAGCCCCAGCAGCAACACATTATGTCGGGAAAGAATGGCCGTCTGCAATTCGGGAATAACGGTTTCGTCATACCCAACGATGCCCTGAAAACCGGCTTTGTGTTCCTGCAGTTGTCTAATAAGGTTGGCCCTGAGTTCGTCTTTTACGGTTCGGTGCTGGTATCCTGATTTTTTAAGTTCTCCTAAGGTATGGATATGAGTCATTTTGCTGAGTTGCTGGTTTTGCTTTCGTTACGGATTGCACAATTACCGTACAGTTTTTCGCCGGTTACGGATGTAGTCTTCAAAGATGTACTCGCCGAGTCCTTGAAGAGAGCTGTAAAACGCCTTGCCTCCGTTGGTTTCCGTAAACTGGCGCACAAATTGTTGCAGATAAGGGTCGCGGGCAATCATAAACGTCGTGATGGGAATATTGAGCCGTTTACACTGGGCCGCCATGTTGAGTGTTTTGTTGACTACCTTACGGTCCAATCCGACACTGTTTTTATAATAGCGGCCATTTTCTTTCATACAAGTTGGTTTGCCATCGGTAATCATAAAGATTTGTTTATTATGGGTCTTGCGCCTGCGTAGCAGGTCGGTAGCCAGTTCCAGGCCGGCCAGCGTATTGGTGTGATAGGGCCCCACCTGCAGATACGGCAGGTCTTTGAGGGTGATGGGCCACGCATCGTTGCCAAATACAACGATATCCAGCGTGTCCTTTGGATAGCGGGTATGGATCAGCTCCGCCAATGCCATGGCGACTTTCTTGGCGGGTGTGATGCGATCTTCGCCGTAGAGGATCATACTGTGGGAGATGTCGATCATCAGCACGGTGGACGTCAGTGTCTTGTAGTCGCGCTCTTCTACTTCCAGATCCCGTTCCGTGAGCATGAAATTACCAATTCCGTGATTTACCTGCGCATTGTGGATGGAGGTGGTCATGTCGATCTGGTCCAGGCTGTCGCCATATTGGTATTCGCGCCGATCGGCATTCTTTTCTTCGCCCAAACCGGATAGATTGCTGTTGTGGTTGCCCCGGCCACTTTTGCGGAGTTTACCGAAAATTTCTTCTAATGCGGACTGGCGGATGGTTTGCTCGCTTTTGGCCGTAATCCGGAATTCCCCAGAACCTGAGTCGTCACTGAGGTATCCTTTGTCTTTAAGCTCCTGTATAAAATCACCGATCCCATACTCGTCGTTCGTCAGGTTGTATTGTTTGTCCAATTCATTGAGCCAAGCCAATGCTTCTTCGGCGTCTCCGGCCGTGTATTGCAGTAATTGCATGAAAAGCTTTAGCAGTTCGTCAAAACTGCCTTTGGGCAATGTGCTGGGAATATATTGTGAAAAAAGATAACCGCGCATATATTTCTGTCTAAGTTAGCTCTTTTTTACGACTGTGCCAATCGCCTGCTGTTTTTTTACATTACAGCGATTTGTCGACAATTCTGTATTTTTACGAAAACATTCATTAGGAACTAATTGTTTTTAGTGATCTAATGGGCCCTGCATTTTCACCGCCTTTGGCGTCAGGCGCTGAACTGGCAGGTTTCATAATCGTTATTGTTTCTCCGTCAACATTTGTACGGTTATATATAAAAAAAATTATCGATAGTAAGCGTTACCTTCTGATGTATGAAGCCGATTTGGAAATGGGTTATTGGTGTTATAACAAGCCTGCTGATAATCGTAATAGTGGGCGCATGGTATCTGGGCCGCCATTGGAAGCCAATATTGGATGCACAAATTAAGGAGGCCGTAATCAAGTCGACCGACAGTCTCTATGTGATTGGATACGACGATTTGAATTTCAACTTGATCACGGGCAATGCATCCATCAAAAGTCTGCGGCTAACCGTTGACAGTGCACGATATGCCGAACTGGAGCGCCAACATCAGGCGCCTGACAACGCGTATAACATCCGTATTGAAAACCTACGGATCCGAAGCTTTCATCCACGGCGGATTCTGACCGATCGCAGGTTGCAGATTGATGATATCACCATCGATACACCTAGTATCCACATCTTGAACAAATACCATGCATACAACGATACGATTGTTATAAAGCGAGATACACAAACACTTTACCAGCGCATATCAAGCATCCTTAATGAGGTGAGTGTGGGTAATGTGCATTTCAATGATATTCACTTCAAATTTTCAAAGAAAACAGACACGGCCATTAACGAAACGGTATTAAACAACCTGAATGTAAAAGTGAGTGACATTCTGATCGATTCGGCCTCACAGTTTGATTCCACCCGATTTTATCACACCCGGGCCATTGACGTGGATGTGCCTGGATTCCGGTATGAAACACCCGACAGCTTTTATTACGTAAGTTTCGACCGGCTGCAGATTGCAACATTATATAAACAGGTAACACTTACCGGATTTAAATATGCTCCACGGATGAGCAAAGAGGAATTTTATAAACGGAAAAAAGTGGCGAAGGATATGGCGGTGATCGCGTTTCCGACCATACGTCTAGAAGACATAGACTTGCAACGCTTTGTGAACAATCAGAATATACATGCGGGCAGTCTGCACATAGACAGCGGAACAGTACTCATCTCCAACGACTTACGCTATCCAAAGCACCCTACCGATAAGATTGGTAAATCGCCGCATCAGTTACTGCTGAAAATGAAACAGTCGCTGAAAATCGATTCGGTTGTGCTGAATAACGTAGACATCAGTTATGCCGAAGTGAGCCGTAAATACCAAAAGGAGGGAAAAATCACTTTCGACCGGACAAACGGTGTGTTCTACAACGTGACCAACGATTCACTGGCACTGATTGAGAATAAAACAATGACGGCATACCTGACAACGTATCTAATGGATATCGGCAAATTGGATGTGGAATTTGCATTTGATATGCTGGATAAGCGTGGCGCGTACACCTATAAGGGATTACTTGGCCCGATGAATGGGAGGCCGCTCAATCGGATTGTAATCCCCCTGCTGAATGCGGAGGTAGCCAATGCCAACATCAAACGGGTAAGTTTTGACGTCTCAGCAGACGATTACCGATCAAGGGGATCATTGCGTTTTGACTATAACAATATGCGACTTAATTTGCTGACCACGGAAGAGAATGGCAAAAAGGGATCGATGAAAGTAGTTTCCTTCCTAGCGAATAGTTTCATCATCAATGACAGTAATCCCGACGCAAATGGCAAATACCACACCGGCAGAATCAATTATACGCGGCCACATACCTATTCATTTTTTAAGACGGTATGGCAGAGCCTGCTCCAAGGAATCAAAGAATGCGCAGGCGTCAGTCCCGAAAGGGAACAAAAGATTATGAATGCGGCCGAAGACGCTAAAAAGGTAAAAGAAAAGACAGGCGGTTTCTTTAAACGCGTATTCCGAAAAAAGGACAAAGGAAATGACGATCGGGATTAATATTTCGGTTTGAACAAGTCTAAAAATTTGATAAATATACCATTTTTAGGAGGTTGCCCTGCCTGTTCACGTTCGAGGTTGATTGCCTCCCTGCGTGTAAGTGGAATCATATCCATGCGTTGGTCCTGTAGGGGTCGGTCGTAGCGATCAGTCTTTACAGCGGCGATGCGGTCGATGACATCGACGCCGGAAACGAGTTCGCCAAATACCGTATAGTTTTGATCGAGATGGGGCGTTCCGCCCAAGGTTTTATATACTTCACGTTGGTAAGCCGGAATTTTGCGCCCTCCCAATCGCAATTGCTCCAAACTATCGAGGCCCGCATCCGTAAATGTCCTACCCTGCACGAGATAAAATTGGGAGCCACTGGAAGCCTTTTCTGGGTTTTCATCGCGTGCAGCTGCAATCGCACCTTTTTTGTGGAACAGGCTGTCGTTGAATTCCGCCGGAATGGTGTAATCCGGTCCTCCTTTACCCAATTGCTGCCTTTCTGCGGCAAAGCGGGAGTCAGGATCGCCCCCCTGAATCATAAAATTACGGATGACGCGATGAAATAGCAGGTCATCGTAATATCCCTGGCGTGCCAGTTTGAGAAAGTTGTCGCGATGCAACGGTGTTTCGTCATATAGTTTCAGCAGGCATTCGCCCTGGGTGGTGATCACACGGACATATTTATGAGGCGGGGCTGCGTGTGATGATAGCGTAAAGAATATAAGAAGCGTTACTACGGCCAAAATTCGTTTCATAATGGGTTACCTGTTTTCTTCAAAATAATCGATAATGAGTGACTTTAGAAGCATTTCCTGTTCGAGAAGGGTGTAGTTGGGTATGGGTTTGATGAGTCGCCAATGTGGCCAGCCATCCTGATCCAACCCCTCCAATTCGTAAAAACCCATGGCACTGAAAAGCCTACAGGTAGCGATATGCATCAGCTCTTCTTTTTGCCGCTTGGAAAACTTCATCGGGCCTTTACCCAATTCCTGAACACCGATCAGGAACAGCATGATCTTGATGTCGGGCTTTTCCATCTCAAACTGCTCAGCGGTATCCGCTTGCAATTCGGCCCATTTCCGATTGATTAACGATGCGTTCACCGGGCAAAAGTACATAAAAATACACGTGTTTGGAGAATCCCCCTTTCAGAACAGCAGGCATGTAATTTGACTGGGGGAGACCGGCAACAGTTTGGGGAATAATTCCCCGGTCGGCGTGTGAGAAATGGTCAACAAATTGGAATTTCCCGTGTTGCCGTTACGAAACAAAACAAGCCTTCCCTCACTATGATATTGATTTTCAAATCAATTGAAAAGGGGTTAATAAAATAATGGCTATTTGCTAAATACACGTAAATTGTGGCACAGTATTGTTTACCTCACTAAGCGTTATTTGGAACTACAAGTAAGATTTTAACAACGTAATATCTCTCCCCGGGGTATATTGAAGAAAACGGTAAATTACTTAAATATAGTATGAACTGTTTGTTTTAGTATCTGGAAAGGCGTCGCTTCGGTGGCGCTTTTTTTTATTTTAGACCCGTTAACTCAAGATCTCGATCAGTTCGTTGCACCGCTGTTGCACCAGCTGATAAACGGGCTCAAACAGGTGATTGTCATAATACGGATCGGGAACTTCACTGTCTTCCAGGAACAGTTGTATACGTGCACGTTGTCCGGCTGTTTTGCCCCGGGCCATTAAATTGCGGAGGTTCGCACGATCCATAGCGAATATATGGTCGAACGCATCGAAATGGTCATCACGGAACTGCTGTGCCCGCTGTTGGCGAATGTCGATGCCATGCTGCTTGGCGACCATAATTGCGCGGTGATCTGGCGGATTTCCCACATGCCAGCCGCCGATACCGGCAGACTCTATGGTCCAGTTAAGCCCTCTTTGATTGGCCATGTGCTGCAATACACCATGCGCCAGCGGAGAGCGGCATATATTGCCGAGACACACCATTAAAATATTCATGGATCACTATTTAAAACTGCAAAGTAAACACACTGCCTTTTCCTTCTTCACTTTGGACCAAGATATTGCCACCATGTAGCAGCATAATTTGCTTGCTCAGGGTGAGGCCCACGCCGCTGCCGGTCTTTCGCGTGGTAAAGAACGGGATAAAAATACTTTCGAGCAAATCGGACGGGATACCTTTTCCATTGTCGCTTATCTTAATCTGCGGTTTTCCGTCATTAGCGGCAGCAGAGAGCGAAATGTACGGACTAGGCATCTCTTTAACAGCCTCCATCGCATTGAGTAGCAGATTAATTAGCACTTGTTCAACTAAATTCACATCCAGTTCCAGCTGCAGTTGTGTATCTTTTAAGATAATATCCAGCTCAATATTTTTCTGGATGAGCGAGGGCTCCATGAGCTGATATAAGTTTTCGAAAAGGTCAGCAGCGTATACCTTGCTGAGACTGGGGCGCTCGATTTTATTCAGTGAGCGGTAGGTGCCTGCAAATTTGAGCAGTCCTTCGCTTCGACGTTTTATCGTTTCAGTACCTAAGCGGACGTCGTCGAGATCTTCGCTGGTGGGCATGTTGTCCAAACGGCTTTTTAGGGTATCGGCCAACGACGATATAGGTGCAATGGAGTTCATGATCTCGTGCGTGAGTACACTCAGTAATTTTTGCCAGGCCTTGGATTCCGTTTCGTCGATAGCTTCATTAACATTTTGATACACTACGAGCCGAAATTTTCCTTCGGGCGTCTGAAAATAGCTTGCAGTGAGCAGAAGCTTAATATTTCCCCCCGCGGCATTGACACTGAGTAAGGTTTGCTCTCCAGGGACCAACTGCATGGTTTTATGATAAAGATCTTCATTCCTGCGTTGAAGTGCTTCGAACTTATGCAGATAAGGAATGCGAAACAGCTTTTTGAATGCCTCATTCATCCAAACAATCTGGTGTGTGTCGGCATTATAAGACAATATGGCGGTATCGACGATTTCCAGAATCTGGTGCAAATACTGATATTGGGTTTCGCGTTCACTACTAATTTTCTTGAAAACGCCGTTTATCTCGTTAAAAGCACTCCGCAGGGGAAGCAATTCCGCCTTCGCATAGCTAAGCGGAAAATGACGCGTAAAATCGCGGTACCGGGCGGCTTCGGCAAATTCCTCCAGCTCTTTATATGCCCGTAATTGCGATCGAAAGTTGAGCGTAAGCATCCAGATGCAAAAGGGGCTTACTAATGCAGCATACAGGTAGCGTTCTTGGAATAGTAAATAAGCTAGACCAGTTAGCGCTACCAAAAGCAGCAAGGCCCGGAAAAAAATCAACCGCCGAAATCGCCGCATTTTTAAAGATCGTATTTACTCAGCCGTCGGTAAAGTGCGGTCCGTGTGATTCCGAGTTCTTTCGCAGCCTTGCTGATATTTCCGCCATGTTTTTCCACCACATTGGCGATGGTGATGCGTTCGAGTTCGACGAGATTATGCTCTTCCGGGAGCTGCCGTTGAACCGATTGGCTTTGTGAAGTTTGTTCTATGGCGGAGAAAATAAGATCTTCGGCTCCGAGAATTTCACCATCGGCCATAATAACAGCCCGCTCAATACTATATTGGAGCTCCCGGACATTCCCCGGATATTGATACCCAAGAAGCTTTTGCGCAGCTCCCTGGTCGAAATCCACAATCGCCTTTCTATATTTCTCCGCATATTTTTGGAGGAAGTAACGAGCAATGCGAAGAATGTCGTCACCTCGTTCACGCAGTGGCGGCACTTGCAAGTCTACCGTGTTGATGCGGTAGATAAGATCTTTACGGAAACGGTTTTCGTTAGCTAAATCTGCCAGGGGAACATTGGTTGCGCAGACCAATCGGATATCTATTGGAATAGGGGTATTGCTTCCAAGTGGTATAACCTGCCTGTTTTGCAAAACGCTAAGTAATTTCGCTTGCTGTTGGAGTGAAATGTTACCTATTTCATCCAGGAATAGCGTACCGCCGTTTGCGGCCTCGAAACGGCCTACACGATCTTCCCGGGCATCGGTAAACGCTCCTTTTTTGTGACCGAAAAGCTCACTTTCAAACAAGGTTTCCGTGAGAGCTCCTACATCCACTTTGATAAAAGGTCGGTCTGACCGTGCAGATTGTTTATGGATTGCAGTTGCGATCAGATCTTTTCCCGTACCATTCTCACCTAATACAAGAATATTGGCATCTGTAGGGGCAATTTTATTGACCTTATATAACAAATCAAGCACCACCTCCGATTGTCCGATGAATTCTGAATCCATACTTTTCGCGGGATTAGTAGCTCTCTTGCGATCTTTTTTGGATAGCAACCCGGTAATTACGCCGATCAGCTGTTCATTTTGCCAAGGCTTTACAACGAAATCAGCGGCTCCTTGTTTGAGTGATGTCACCGCTAAGTCAATCGCACCGTAAGCTGTAATCATGACCACCGGCAAATCGGGTTTGATGGCTTTTATACGACTGAGCCAATACAGCCCCTCGTTTCCGGTGTTAAGGGTGCTTTTAAAGTTCATGTCCAGCAACACAAGGTCGGGTGTCTCCTTCGCGAGTATCGACGGAATCTGCTCGGGATTATGTTCAGTAATGACTTTATCTACTTGCTGTTTAAGTAATAGTCGCACGGCGGTTAACACATCCGGATCGTCGTCTATGATTAATATGCGCGAATTTTTCATTGGGAATATTTAGTTCTTAAGCGGCGTCGTGTTTTTTCCTTGAACGTGGGCAGTACACACCGCCCAATCAAAACGTAAAACTACAATTATAAGTTCGGCTTGCAAAAAATGAAAAAAATAATTTTGAATATCGATTTACAGCACTATATTTGCAATCCCAAAACGATGGGAGCTTAGCTCAGCTGGTTCAGAGCACCTGCCTTACAAGCAGGGGGTCACTGGTTCGAACCCAGTAGCTCCCACAACACCCGCCAACTGGCGGGTGTTCTTTTTTCCTGAAAACCTATGCATTATCTTTACATCATTTATTCCGCTTCTTTGGACCGCTA